>OOBP01000590.1_pt1 | contig 25086 bp, 26 predicted proteins | sample 1671681 | NCBI WGS metagenome assembly OOBP01 (sample SAMN06348181, study PRJEB24527) | human gut metagenome
TCGAGCTGGCTAAGCTGGCCAAGCAGCACAACCTGGACGCCATCCACGACACCGTTCACGAGATGGCTCGCGACGAGGCCCGCCACGGCAAGGCCTTTGAGGGTCTCCTGAAGCGCTACTTCGGCTAATTTTCTCCCTTCCGTTACCCCATGCAAAGCCCAGCGAAGCGGGTTTGCATGGGAGAGGACGAGCAGCGAAATGAGTGCGCTTTCGGGTTTATCCGGAAGCGCAGGATATGGAGCTTGTGAGGACGAGCTGAAGCGCTACTTCGGCTAATCTCTGCTGACAGATCACAACTACTTAATATAAGGAGTACCAAACATGGATAAGTATGTTTGCCCCTGTGGCTACGTCTATGATCCCGCTGTTGGCGATCCTGATAACGGCGTGGCTCCCGGCACCCCCTGGGAGCAGGTCGCTGAGGATTGGGTCTGCCCCATCTGCGGCATGGGCAAGGATGTCTTCGAGAAGGAGTAATCCTCCCCTTTGATTTCGAGGCTGGGTGAAGCGTTTGCTTCACCCAGCCTTTTTGCTTGACAGGAACAGGAAATCCTGCTATACTCATATCAAATATTTTTGATGTGAGGTGAGCCCATGGACCGCCACCAGGAAAACGCCCGGATTTTCAAGGCCTTCTGCGACCCCAAGCGTCTGGCCATTCTGGAGCTGCTGCGAGACGGGGAAAAATGTGCCTGCGTTCTGCTGGAACAGCTGGATATCACCCAGTCCGGTCTTTCCTATCATATGAAGATCCTGTGCCAGTCCGGCGTGGTGGTAGGCCGCCAGGAGGGCAAGTGGACCCACTATTCCCTGGACCCCTCCGCCGGGGCCGCCGCCGCGGAATTGCTGCGGCAGCTCACCACCCCCAACACCCAGAGCCGTCCCTGTGGCTGCGGCTGAAAGAAAACCATCCCAGGATGGTTTTTCTTTTGCCTCTCATATCAAAAATAATTGATCTGTAAAGGAGGATTTTCCCTTGCGAACCGTCTGGCTGTTTTTTCAGGACCAAATCCTGGGCATGCACTGGCTCAACCAGGTGATCGGTGGGCTGCTGTCCCGCCTGGGGCTGGACCTCTCCTCCCCCTGGGGCGGGAGCATCCAGTTCTTTTTCTACGACGTTATTAAGATCACCATTTTGCTGTGCACCCTGATTTTTCTGGTGTCCTACCTACAAAGCTATTTCCCCCCGGAACGCAGCCGCAAAATTCTGGGCCGGTTCCACGGCCTGGGGGCAAACGCTGTCTCCGCCCTGCTGGGCACGGTGACACCCTTCTGTTCCTGCTCCTCCATCCCCCTGTTTATGGGCTTTACCAGCGCGGGCCTGCCTCTGGGGGTCACTTTCTCCTTCCTCATCTCCTCCCCCATGGTGGACCTGGGCAGCCTGGTGCTGCTGATGAGCATTTTCGGCGGAAAAGTGGCCCTGATCTACGTGGGCCTGGGGCTGGTGGTGGCCATTTTGGGCGGAACCCTCATTGAGAAGCTGCATATGGAGCGGTACGTGGAGGAATTCATCCTGGCCGCCTCGGGCTCTGGAGAGGACGCCCCCACCCTCACCCGCCGTCAGCGGGTGGACTACGCCGCCCAGCAGGTGAAGGACACCTTCCTCAAAGTGTTCCCCTACATCCTGGTGGGCGTGGGCGTGGGAGCCGTCATCCACAACTGGATCCCCCAGGCCTGGGTGGAGGGCGTGCTGGGCAGCGGCAGCCCCTTGGGTGTGGTACTGGCCACCCTTGTGGGAGTGCCGATGTACGCCGACATCTTCGGCACCATCCCCGTGGCCGAGGCCCTGCTCTCCAAGGGCGCCCAGCTGGGCACCATCCTCTCTTTTATGATGGCGGTCACCACTCTGAGCCTGCCCTCCATGATCATGCTGCGCAAGGCGGTCAAACCCAAGCTGCTGGCCCTGTTTATTGCCATCTGTGCCGGTGGTATCATCTTAGTGGGATACTTTTTTAACGCCATTCAAGGATTTTTATTCTAAGTTCAGGAGGTATTTATTATGGGACTGTTTCGTAAAAAATCTGCTTCTTCCACCCCTGTCCACGACCCCAACGCCCCGATTCAGGTGCTGGGGGGCGGCTGCGCCAAGTGCAACGCCCTGGAGGAATCCACCCGCCAGGCGCTCTCCGAGCTGGGTCTGGACCTGACCGTGGGCCACATCACCGACTTTTCGGAGATCGCTGCCCTTGGCGTGATGTCCACTCCCGCCCTCATGGTGGACGGCAAGGTGGTCTCCTCCGGTCGGGTGCTCACCAAGGACCAGGCCAAGGAGCTGATCCTCCAGGCCCGGGAGGTGGCCCATGAATAAACCCAAGGTCGCCTTCGTCTGCGTCCACAACTCCTGCCGCAGCCAGATGGCCCAGGCCCTGGGCACCCTGCTGGCCAGCCAGGTGTTTGAATCCTACTCCGCCGGCACCGAGACCGTCCCCCGCATCAACCAGGACGCGGTGCGGCTGATGAAGGAGCGCTACGGCGTGGACATGGAGCAGACCCAGTACAGCAAGCTGATTACCCAGCTGCCTCCGGTGGACATCGTGGTGACCATGGGTTGCAATGTCTCCTGCCCCACTCTCCCCTGTTCTCACCGGGAGGACTGGGGCCTGGAAGACCCCACCGGAAAGGCCGACGAGGAATTTTTAGCTGTGATGGACACCATCGCGGAAAAGGTCCAGGACCTGGCCCGGCGCATTCAGTCGCATCAGCTATAAAAAGAAGCCCCGGAGCAAATGCTCCGGGGCTTCTGCGTTATTCTACCGTCACGCTCTTGGCCAGGTTGCGGGGTTTGTCAATGTCGCAGCCCCGCATCAGGGCCACGTAATAGGCAAACAGCTGCATGGGGATGACCTCCAGGGAGGGCAGGAACATGGGATGTACGTCGGGGATGGTGAGGGCGCTGTCCACCTGGGCCGTCAGCTGATCGGCGTGGGCGGCGCAGGCCAGGCCGATGACGTCGGCCCCCCGGGCCTTGACCTCCTTGACGTTGCTCATCAGCTTGTCAAACAGCCGGTTCCAACCCGCCAGGGCCACCACCAGGGTGCCGTCCTCAATGAGGGAGATGGTGCCGTGCTTCAGCTCTCCGGCGGCGTAGGCCTCGGAGTGGATGTAGGAGATCTCCTTCAGCTTCAGGGAGCCCTCCAGGCCCACGGCGTAGTCGATATTCCGCCCGATGAAAAAGACGGAGTCGTGGTTGAAATAGATGGATGCGTAATACTGGATCTGCTCCGTGTTGGCCAAGATTTCCTCCGCCTTGGCGGGCAGCTGGCGCAGCTCCTCCACCAGCTGGGCGTACTCCTGAGGGGTAACCCGGCCCAGCAGGTCGGCAAAGTATAGCCCCAGCAGATAGACCACTGCCAGCTGGGTGGAGTAGGCCTTGGTGGTGGCTACAGCGATCTCGGGCCCAGCCCAGGTGTACAGCACATCGTCCGACTCCCGGGCGATGGTGGAGCCCACCACGTTGACGATGGACAGCAGCCGGGCGCCCAGGCGCTTGGCCTCCCGCATGGCGGCCAGAGTGTCGATGGTCTCTCCCGACTGGCTGATGACCAGGGCCAGAGTGCGGTCGGTGACAATGGGGTCACAGTACCGGAATTCCGAGGCCAGGGTGACTTCTACGGGGATGCGCAGCAGCCGCTCTAAAATGTACTTGGCGGCGACGCCTACATGGTAAGAGGAGCCGCAGGCGATGATATACAGCCGGTCCATACGCTCCAGCTGCTCCCGGGTGATGGTGAGATCGTCCAGCACCACTTTCCCTTCCCGCAGGCGGGGGGTGATGGTGTCCCGGATGGCCTTGGGCTGCTCCATGATCTCCTTGAACATGAAGTGCTCGTAGCCCCCCTTCTCCGCCGCGGAGATCTCCCAATCCACATGGGAGCGCTCCTTCTCCACGGGCTGGAGCAGGGAGTTATAGACCTGGGCCCCCTCGGGGGTCAGCACGGCCACCTCGCCGTCGTCCAGATAGCATACCTTCCGAGTATACTGGATGACGGCGGTGACATCGCTGGCCAGCAGAGAGAAGCCCTCGCCGTAGCCCAGGATCAGGGGGGAATCCTTGCGCACCGCCACCAGCTTATCCGGCTCGTCGGCGCACACGATACCCAGGGCGTAGGCCCCTTCGATGCGGTGGAGCACCTTGCCCACGGCGTCCAGCAGGTCTCCCTGGTAGTAGTAGTCCAGCAGCTGGGCCACTACCTCGGTGTCGGTTTCGGAGACAAAGGTGACGCCCTTGGACTCCAGAAACGCTTTCAGCTTGGCATAGTTTTCAATGATGCCGTTGTGGACCACCGCCACGCGGCCGGACTGGCTCACCTGGGGGTGGGAGTTGATATCGTTGGGAGCCCCGTGGGTAGCCCAGCGGGTGTGGCCCAGGCCCATGACGCCGGGGACCAGGGCCCCGTTCTGGGTCAGGTCCCGCAGCACCTGAAGGCGGCCCTTGGCTTTTACCACCTGCAGGCCCTTTTCCGGGTCGTACACCGCCAGGCCAGCCGAATCATAGCCCCGGTATTCCAGCCGGGACAGCCCCTCCAGCAGGATGGGGGCGGCGGGTTCCTTGCCGATAAAACCTACAATTCCACACATATTCAGTTTCCTCCTATGGCACTTGCCAAAATATGGAGGACAAACTCGCAGCCATTTGCACCTCGTTCCCCGGTCTCAGCCCCTCTGTTTTGCGGTCACCCGCATATTTGTAGACTGAGTGCGCGCCCGGAGCGGCACGGAAGGGCATCCGCCGAATTTACAGGACGCCGTGCGTCCCTTCGATACTCCCTTCTCCTCGTCGTCCTGCCCAAATGGGACAGGCGCTGGCGCTTTGTGATGGGACAGACCCATGATCCTCCTTTCTTTCTGCGATATGGTATAAAAAAGCGCAGTACACTTTTCTATCAAAGCATTCTCCGGTCCTTCTGATTGATGGATCGGATGGGACGGCAGGGATTACCCACTGCCAGTACATTTTCCGGGATATCCCGACTGACCACACTGCCCGCACCGATCACCGCTCCGGAACCGATAGTCACTCCGGGCAGTACCACCACGTTGCCTCCAATCCACACGTTGTCACCTACGGTGATGGGCTTGGCAAACTCCAGCAGAGCGTTGCGGGTGGGATAGTCCAGGGGATGTCCGGCAGTATAGAAGCCGCAGTTGGGGGCGATGAATACATTGTCCCCGAACGTCACCGGGGCGCAGTCTAGGATAACGCAGTTGTAGTTGGCAAAGAAGTTCTCACCCAACTGGATGTAGCTGCCGTAGTCACAGCGGAACTGAGGATTGATGGTGCAGTTCTCCCCCACCTTGCCCAGCAGCTGCCTTAGCACCTGCTTTCGAAGCTCGGTCTCGGTCATAGGAAGAGCATTGAGCTGGCAGCATAGCAGGTCGGCCCGGTACCGCGCGGCATTCAGATCAGGTTCATCCGCACAGTAGAACTGTCCGGACAACATTTTCTCTCGCTCTGTCATCCTTTTCCATCTCCTTCACGGGATGTTATCCTGAAAAACAGCCCTATTATAGCGGACATCCCGCCTCTGGTAAAGAGAATTTAGTGAAAAATAATTTTTATTTTTGTATCTCCTCGAAATATATTTTCAACCTTATCCCAACAAAAACACCGCCCTCCCAACATTCGGAAGAGCGGTGTCTTTTGTCTGGATTACCGGCCCAGCATGGTGCGGATGCGGGCCACAGCTTCCTTGGTGGCGTCGGCATCGCCGAAGGCGGTAAGGCGGATATACCCCTCGCCGCTGGGACCGAAGCCCGCGCCGGGGGTAGTGACCACGTTGGCCTCCTTCAGCAGCTTATCAAAGAACTCCCAGGAGCCCATTCCGTCTGGAGTCTTCAGCCAGATATAGGGGGCGTTCACGCCGCCGAAGCAGGTCAGGCCCGCCTCGGTGAGACCCTCCCGGATGACCCGGGCGTTCTCCTGGTAGTAGGCGATGGTCTCCTTGATCTGGCGCTGGCCCTCCTCGGTGTACACCGCGGCGGCGCCCCGCTGGACCACGTAGGGCACGCCGTTGAACTTGGTGCACTGGCGGCGGTTCCACAGGGCGTTGAGCTTGGCGCCGTCCCGCTCCAGCTCCATGGGCACCACGGTGTAGGCGCAGCGGTTGCCGGTGAAGCCGGCGGTCTTGGAGAAGGACCGGAACTCGATGGCGCAGGTGCGGGCCCCCTCGATCTCATAGATGGTGTGGGGCACATCCTCCTGGGTGATGAAGGCCTCGTAGGCGGAGTCATAGAGGATGACCGCCTGGTTGGCATTGGCGTAGTCCACCCAAGCCTTCAGCTGCTCCCGGGTGGCCACAGCGCCGGTGGGGTTGTTGGGGAAGCAGAGGTAGATCATGTCCACCTTCTCCTGGGGGATCTGGGGGGTAAAGCCGTTCTCCTCCACACAGGGCATGTAGACCAGCTTGGACCACTTGCCCAGCTCCTCCTGGAACTCACCGGCCCGGCCGGCCATGGCGTTGGTGTCCACGTACACGGGGTAGACGGGGTCGCACACGGCCACCACGTTGTCCTCGCCGAAAATGTCGCCGATATTGCCGCAGTCGCTCTTGGCGCCGTCGGAAACAAAAATCTCCTCGGGCTTGATGTCCACGCCACGAGCGGCGTAGTCAGTCTTGGCAATGGCCTCTCTCAGGAAGTCGTAGCCCTGCTCGGGGCCATAGCCGTGGAAGCCCTCAAAGGTGCCCATCTCGTCCACAGCCTTGTGCATGGCCTCAATGACGGCGGGAACCAAGGGACGGGTCACGTCGCCGATGCCCAGGCGGATCATCTTCGCCTCGGGGTGCTCAGCGGTATAAGCGGACAGCCGGCGGGCGATCTCGGAGAAGAGATAGCTGCCGGGCAGCTTTAAAAAGTTCTGATTTACTTTGGTCATACAGCACAACTCCTTTGTGGCAATTTCGGTCGTTTACCATGTTTGATATTATTCACCATACCCCCCCGGTTGTCAACGTTAAATTTCCACCTCGCCCTCGAACACTGTCACCGCCGGGCCGGTCATTCGCATGTGTCCGCTGTCCCGGTCCCAGTCCAGATCCAACACGCCGCCGGGTAGGCGGACGGCGCACTGCCTTGCGCACCGCCCCGTTTTTACCGCCGCCGCCAAGGCGGCGCAGGCCCCGGTGCCGCAGGCCAGAGTGATCCCGCTGCCCCGCTCCCACACCCGCACCTCCAGCCGGTCCTGCCCTCTGGGGGCGGCAAATTCCACGTTGATGCCGCCGGGAAACAGCCGCTCCAGAACGGGGCCCACCTGCCCCAAATCCACGGCGGCGGGCTCCTGGCAGAACACCACCCCGTGGGGATTACCCACCTCCACGGGATAGAGCCGGAAAGTCTCCTCCCCTGCCGCCACATCCATTCCCGGCTTTACCACCGGAACGCCCATGTCCACCGACACCCGCACCGCCCGGCCGCCCCGCACCTCCAGCTCCACCAGCCGGGGCCCGGCATCGGTGTCGATGGTCAGGCAGGTCTTTCGGGTCAGCCCCTTGTCGTACACGTACTTGCCTACGCAGCGGATGCCGTTGCCGCACATAGCCCCCCGGGAACCGTCGGCGTTGTACATCTCCATGGAAAAGTCCCCTGTCTTGCCCGGGCCAATGCAGATGATCCCGTCTCCCCCCACGCCGAAGTGGCGGTCGGACAGGCGGATGGCCAGGCCGGGCAGATCCTCCGGCGCTCCCTCCAGACAGTTCAGGTACAGGTAGTCGTTGCCCAGGCCCTGCATCTTGGTAAAATGCATACGCACCCCTCCAAACAAAAACAGCCGGAGCGGGGCGCCCTGCCCCGCTCCGGCCCTTGTCTGGAACCTATGCTTCTAAGTTTTCTGTTATTCCTCCAGCTCCGCCAGCACCCGGCGGGCGGTCTGGGAGAGCTTTCTGCCGCTGTCCATGCTGCGCTTCTGCAGGCGGCGGTGGGCCTCCTCCTCCGAGATATCAAAGCGGGCCATGAGGGCCTGCTTGGCCCGGTCCACCAGCTGCTGCTCCATGGCGCTGCGGGCCGGGCGCATGAGCTTTTCTACCCGACGGCCGAACTGCAGCATCAGGCGCACGGTAATGAGCATCTCCTCCCGCCGGATGGGGGTGGGCATCTTGAAGATGTTCACTTCCCCACGGGCATCCAGCTGGTGCTTGCTGCCCACCAGCAGCATGGAGCACTCGGGGGGCAGATCTTCCGCCAGCCACTCCGCAGGCCCGTCGGCCAGATGTGGGCCGCACACCACGCAGTACACCGCCTGCCGTCCCAGCAGACGGCGCACCTGGTCCCCCGAGGAGCAGGTCAGGCAGGAGGCCGCGCCGCTGCTCTCCAGCAGCTCGCTGACCTGACGGCTGAATTTTTCGTTTTCAAAGGCCACGATCACGGTTTCCAATGGCCAGTCCCCCTCTCCGGCTTAGTAGATGACCAGGTACTTTTCCAGTTCCCAGCTGGATACCCGGGTCTGGTACTCCTCCCACTCTTTCTGCTTGCCGTTGAGGTAATGCTGGGCCACATGGGGGCCCAGTACGTCCATGACCACCGGGTCCCGCTCCATCTCCACCAAGGCCTCCTCCAGGTTCCGGGGCAGGGCCTCGATGCCGAAGGCTTTCCGGGTCTCCTGGTCCATGGCGTAAATGTTGCCGGGGATCTCCGGGGGCGGGGTCAGCCCCTGGGCGATGCCGTCCAGGCCCGCGGCCAGGCAGGCCGCCACCGCCAGATAGGGGTTGCAGGCGGGGTCTGGGCTGCGCAGCTCCACCCGGGTGGCGCTGCCCCGGGAGGCGGGGATGCGGATGAGGGCGGAGCGGTTTGAGGCCGACCAGGCCTTGTAGCATGGGGCCTCGTAGCCGGGCACCAGGCGCTTATAGGAGTTGACCAGGGGGTTGGTGAGGGCAGTAAAGCCCTTCACGTGCTGCAGAAGGCCCGCAATGAAGGCGTAGGCCGTCTGGGACAGGCCCCGGGGGTCGGCGGGGTCGTAGAAGGTGTTCTTGCCGTCCTTGAAGAGGGACATATTGATGTGCATGCCAGAGCCCGCCGCGCCGAAAATGGGCTTGGGCATAAAGGTGGCGTGGAGCCCGTTTTTCTGGGCGATGCTTTTCACCGCCAGTTTGAAGGTCATGATCTTGTCCGCCCCGTCCAGAGCCTCGTCATACTTGAAGTCGATCTCGTGCTGGCCCGCCGCTCCCTCGTGGTGGCTGGCCTCGATCTCAAAGCCCATCTCCTCCAGCATCATGCAGATCTCCCGGCGGGTGGATTCCCCGTGGTCCAGAGGGCCCAGGTCGAAGTAACCCGCCTCATCCCCCGTCTTGGTGGTGGCGCGCCCCTCCTCGTCGGTCTCAAAGAGGAAAAATTCCAGCTCCGGCCCGATATTAAAGGTATCAAAGCCCATGTCCCGGGCCCGCTGGATCACCCGGCGCAGCACGCCCCGGGGGTCGCCCACAAAGGGGGTCCCGTCGGTGTTGTACACATCGCAGATAAGCCGGGCCACCTTGCCCTGGGAGGGGCGCCAGGGGAAGATGGCGAAGCTGTTGAGGTCGGGGTACAGGTACTGGTCCGACTCATCCACCCGGGTAAAGCCCTCGATGGAGGAGCCGTCGAACATGATCTGGTTATTGACCGCCTTTTCGATCTGGTTGGCCGTGATGGCCACGTTTTTCAGCTGGCCGAAAATATCCACAAACTGCATGCGGATAAATTCGATCTCTTCCTCCTCCACGATGCGGATGATGTCTTCCTTGGTATAGCCCATAACGCCGCTCCTTTCCCCCGCCGGGGGTTATTTTACTGCGACAGTACACCCCTTGCCGCTTTCCTGTCAAGTTTTTTCCATTTTCCCCGTTTTTCTTTGTCGAAAATCTCCACATCCTGTTTTTTCTTTCTCTGGAAACTTTGTGTCTTTCCCGTCTTGAAAAGCGCCTGTTTTCGTAGTATTCTATGTGTAACGCGAATCGGATTCGGCTGGCGGCCGCACTCCAGAGCGGCAGGTATGTGAGACAACGGCGTCCACCCTTAGGGCGTTATTGTCTCTTTTTTCATATCAGCACCTGCGGAATCCCGTGATCCAGCTATAAGGAAAGGGTTTGAGAGAATGAGTGTCAACGTCACCGAGCTGTTTGGCTCCAACGTGTTCAGCACCTCCGTCATGCGGGAGCGTCTGCCCAAGAAGATCTTTGCCGAGGTCATGGACGTCATGGAAAACGGCGGCAACATCAGCATTGCCACCGCCGATATCGTGGCCAACGCCATGAAGGATTGGGCCGTGGAAAAGGGCGCCACCCACTACACCCACTGGTTCCAGCCGCTCACCGGAATCACCGCGGAGAAACACGACGCCTTTATGACCCGCCCCGAGGACAGCAAGACCCTGCTGCAGCTCACCGGCAAGCAGCTCATCATGGGTGAGTCCGACGCCTCCTCCTTCCCCTCCGGCGGCCTGCGCTCCACCCACTACGCCCGGGGCTACACCGCCTGGGACATGACCTCCCCCGCCTTTGTGAAGGAAATGAGCGCGGGCACCATCCTGTGCATCCCCACCATCTTCGTCTCCTATAACGGCGAGGCACTGGACAAGAAGACCCCCCTGCTGCGCTCCATGGAGGCCGTCAACACCCAGGGTCTGCGTATCCTGCGGCTGTTCGGCAACACCCAGGCCAAGAAGGTGTTCCCCTCTGTGGGTCCCGAGCAGGAGTATTTCCTGGTGGACCGGGAGAAGTACCTGAAGCGCCGCGACCTCATCTACACCGGCCGCACCCTCTTCGGCGCTCCCGCCCCCAAGGGCCAGGAGCTGGATGACCAGTACTTCGGCGTCATCCGGGAGCGCGTGGGCTCCTTCATGGCCGACCTCAACCAGGAGCTGTGGAAGCTGGGCATTCCCGCCGTCACCCAGCACAACGAGGTGGCCCCCGCCCAGCACGAGATGGCCCCCATCTACACCATGTGCAACCTGGCCGTGGACCAGAACCAGCTGACCATGGAGACCATGAAGCGGGTGGCCACTCGCCACGGTCTGGTGTGCCTGCTCCACGAGAAGCCCTACGCCGGCGTCAACGGCTCCGGCAAGCACAACAACTGGTCCATCGGCAGCGACACCGGCGAGAACCTGCTGGATCCCGGTGACACCCCCAACGAGAACCTGCAGTTCCTGCTGGTCCTCTCCTGCATCATCAAGGCTGTGGACGTCCACGCCGACCTGCTGCGCCAGTCCGCCTCCTGTGTGGGCAACGAGCACCGTCTGGGCGGCCAGGAGGCTCCTCCCGCCATCATCTCCATGTTCCTGGGCGACCAGCTGGAGAGCGTGGTGGACCAGATCGTCTCCAACGCCGACTCCATCAAGCTACTGGCCAGCGGCAAGCTGGACTCTGGCGTGTCCACCGTCCCCGTGCTGAACAAGGACGGCACCGACCGCAACCGCACCACCCCCTTCGCCTTCACCGGCAACAAGTTCGAGTTCCGCATGGTGGGCTCCTCCGACTCCATCGCCGACGCCAACACCACCCTCAACGCCATTGTGGCCGAGGCCCTGTGTCAGGCCGCCGACCAGCTGGAGGCTTCCACCGACTTTGAGGCCGACTGCCTGAAGCTCATCCACGACAACATGGCCCAGCACCGCCGCATCATCTTCAACGGCAACAGCTACTCCGAGGAGTGGGTCCAGGAGGCCGCCCGCCGCGGTCTGCCCAACCTGCCCTCTCTGGTGGACGCGGTGCCCGCCCTCACCACCCAGAAGGCGGTGGACCTGTTCACCCGCTTCGGCATCTACACCAAGGAGGAGCTGGAGGCCCGGGCTGAAATCATGTACGAGACCTACATCAAGGTCATCAAGATCGAGGCCAACACCATGATCCACATGGCCGCCAAGCACTACATCCCCTCCGTCATCACCTACACCACCCGTCTGGCCCAGTCCATCTCCGCTGTGTCTGCCGCCTGCCCCGACGCCGATCTGTCCGTGCAGCGCAAGCTTCTCAAGCAGGTCAGCGAGTATCTGGCCGACGCCTCCCAGGCTCTGGAGCAGCTCAAGCCCCTCATGGGTCGGGTGGACTCCATCGAGGACATCAAGGAAATGGCCCTGGCCTACCACGATGCCGTGGTCCCCGCCATGGACGCCCTGCGCTATCCCATCGACGATCTGGAGCTGATCGTGGACAAGTCCATCTGGCCTGTGCCCACCTACGGCGACCTGATGTTCGAGGTCTGATCTTCATAAAATAAAAAAGGAAGTTCCCGAAAAACGGGAACTTCCTTTTTTTCGTCTTTTTCCCAGGTGTTTTCCCCCATCCAGCCCTTTTCAGGCATGGATTTTCCCTGAAGGAACAGGATAACAGCGGAGGTGAAGGCCATGCAGGCCAACGAACAGCTTTTGCGCTTCATTCACAAAAACGCGGCCATGGGGGTGGGCACCATTCCCCAGGCCCTCTCCCTACCCCAGAGCCGGGCCATGCGTCAGGCGCTCCAGGACCAGCTGCAGGAATACCGCACCATCACCGCCAAGACCCAGTCCTACGCAAAGCAGCGGGGCGGACACCTGAAAGGCCCCGGCACCGCCGCCCTGGCCATGTCTGCGGCCATGCTGCGGGCCCAGGCCTTCTGGGACCCCAGCACCACCAAGCTGGCGGAAATGATGATCCAGGGCAGCACCATGGGCACGGTGGAGATGACCCGGCGGCTGCACCAGTATTCCGGCCAGGCCGATCCCGCCCTGCTGGCCCTGGGGCGGCAGTTGCTTCAGGCTGAGGAGTCCAACATCCAGCAAATGAAGCGCTTCCTTTAAATCATAACCCCCCGTCCGGAGCACCCGGACGGGGGGTTATGGTCATTTGTCCTCCAGCAGCTTGTTCAGCTCCCGCATGAAGGTATTGATGTCCTTGAACTGGCGGTAAACCGAGGCAAAGCGGACATAGGCCACCTCGTCCACCTTTTTCAGCCGCTCCATGACCAGCTCGCCGATCTGGGCGGAGCTGACCTCCCGCTCCATCTCGTTTTGCAGCACCTGCTCGATCTCGGTGACGATATCCTCCAGGGTGCCCACCGACACAGGCCGCTTCTCGCAGGCGCGGATCAGGCCGCCCATGACCTTGTTGCGGTCGAAGCTCTGGCGGCTGCCGTCCTTTTTCACGACGATCAAAGGCAGACTCTCCATCATTTCATAGGTGGTGAAGCGCTTGTGACAGGACAGGCACTCCCGCCGGCGGCGGATGCTGGCCCCCTCATCGGCAGGCCTGGAGTCCACCACTTTACTCTCCAGATAGGCACAATAGGGACATTTCATGGCAGTTTCCCCCTGTCAAGACATGGATTTTTTATAGTTTATCATACTTTGCGCCCGGTGGGAAGTCTCAAATCTTACTTTCCGCAAAAATGTGTGTTCTCCCTCTTTCTCCCTTTTTCTTGACATCCCGCTTCTTTTCCCTTACTCTTGAAGCAAGCAACCGGAATACCCGGCACAACAAGTATGAAAGGATGTCTGGTCATGATCTATGATTCTCTGAAACATCTGGAAGCCTACAAGGGAATCCATCCCGGCGTATACCGCGGTCTCAAGCTGCTGACTGAAACCGATTTCTCCACCCTGGAGGAAAAGCGGTATGAGGTGGACGGGGACAACCTGTTTTTCTCCATTCAGGCCTATGACAGCAAGCCCGTCAACGACACCCCCGAGGCCCACCGCAAGTACATTGATATTCAGTTCTTGATCTCCGGCGCCGAAAAGATCGGTGTGGCTCCCCTGGAGGAGATGACTGAGGAGGTGGAGGCCCGCCCCGAGGGCGACATCTGGTTCTACCACGGCCCCACCGACGAGATCACCCTCACCGGGGACCGTTTCGCCGTGTTCTTCCCCGGCGACGCCCACGCCCCCTGCATCGCCGTGGACCAGCCTATCCCCTGCCGCAAGTGCATCATCAAAGTGAAGGTCTGACATCCACGCCCCCATGATTGAAAAGGAACGGTCCGTTTGGACCGTTCCTTTTTTGTTCTGTCCTCCCCCCTTGTCTCATAGCCTGAGGAGAGAGGTGATCTGGGATGGAGCGTTTGGCGCAGGCGATTTGGGACCCCTGGCTATTGGGGCTTTTTCTTTTGGTTGGGACCATCTACTCCTTTGGTTCCGGCTTTTTTCAGTTCTTTCAGGCTAAGGTCTGGCTGCGGGCCACGGTGGGCTCCCTGTTCTCCCGTCCTTCTGGGAAACACCGCTCAGGCGCCCTAACCTCCGTTCAGGCGCTGGCCACCGCCCTGGCCTCTACCATGGGGACGGGCAGCATTGCCGGCGTGGCCGCCGCCCTTTGCCTGGGCGGCCCCGGGGCGGTCTTTTGGATGTGGGTCTCCGCCCTGCTGGGCATGATGACAAGCTGCGGAGAAAAGCTGCTGTCGGTGAAGTGGCAGCGCCCCGCCCCCGGCGGCGGCTTACAGGGTGGACCAATGTTCTATCTGCGGGACGCTCTGGGCTGCCCTGTGCTGGCCCGGTGGTTTGCCCTGGCCTGCATCCCGGCTGCCCTCATCGGTGGAAACCTGGTCCAGTCGGCCTCCATTTCCGCCGCTGTCTCCTCCGCCTTTGGGTTCAGCCGCCCGCTCATCGCCCTGGTCACCGCCCTGCTGGCGGGCCTGGTGCTGGTGGGAGGCATCGGCCGGGTGGCCCAGGTGTGCCAAAAGCTGGTCCCAGCCATGGCCGCCCTCTATCTGCTGGGCGGGAGCGCCGTTTTACTTCTGCGGGCTTCCGCCGTCCCGGGGGCTTTCCGGCTGATTTTTACCTGCGCCCTCTCTCCCCAAGCCGCGGCCGCCGGGGGCGCGGGCTGGTCGCTGGCCGCCGCGCTGCGCCACGGAGTGGCCCGGGGCGTCTTTACTAACGAAGCGGGGCTGGGCACCTCTGCCATGGCCCACGGCAGTGCTCAGGTCTCCCACCCCGCCCGACAGGGCATGTGGGGCATCTTTGAGGTGTGCTTTGCCACCCTGGTGGTCTGCACCATGACCGCCCTGGTCATCCTGTCCGCCGGGGTTTACCAGCCCCAGGAGATGGCCCTCCTGGCCGCCCAGGGAGAACTGCCCTCCGACGCCCTGGGAGCGCCTCTGACCCTCCGGTCTTTCTCCCTGGTACTGGGCCAGGCGGGCAGTTGGGTCGTCTCGGTCAGCCTGACCCTGTTCGCCTTCTCCTCCATTCTGGGCTGGAGCTGTTACGGCCAGCAGGGGCTGCGCTTCCTTTTGGGGGATGACCGGATGCTGGGCCCCTACCGCGTCCTTTTTCTTGCCACCGCTTTGCTGGGGGGCTTTGTCCCTCTGGCCCCGCTCTGGCCCATGGTGGACCTGTCCAGCGCCCTGCTGGCCATTCCTAATCTGATTGCCCTGATCCTGCTGGCCCCGCAGGCTCTGGCCTGTCTGAGAAGCTGGCCGGGAAAATAGGTCTCAGCACTTCCTTTGGTATTTTTGCTTCAAACCTTGTTTAACTGTCCCCAAACCTACAGGAGATTCGTAATAAGGTTATGGAACAGCACAGCAGAACACTCTGGAAAAGGAAGTGGTTTCCAATGCCATAATGAAGCACCAATAGCCTTCGACCAAACCCGTCTGCACTCTTCGTGAAACGTAATTTAACAAAGGATTTATCATCCGCCGGCAACAAGAAATTATGAAACGATTATTTCCATTCATTAAAATTTTCGTGATATACGTCGCTCTTTTAGCTTTGATTGGTTTTGTTACAGGCTTTTTATCCACAAAGCCGCAGCTCCAGGAAAACTCCATCCGGTGGAGCGCTTCCTTATCCGAGGGGGACCAGGCTCAGATTATGGACACCCGGGATTATGGTCAATATTACTTCATATTGGGACGATATGGAAGCCAAAGAGCATACCTGTCCTCCTATCGGAAGCTGCCTGTGATCCCACTTTATACACGCTATATTATAGCCACCAATGACGTGCGCGACCAGACCGGAATTGGGTTTGAATTGCACAGGAAGGATCACTCGCTGTTGATTGCCCCGCCATACAACGAGATACAGATTCTTGATGAAAACAGGACTCTTGTTCCTGCTCCCGCTTCCCCGTAGACGGGGCTAGCCTATCGCTCTTCTCATCAAATCGGAAAGGCCGGCAGCGATCTGCTGCCGGCCTTACAAATGATGGTCTAAAATCAGTGGGTTCCGCGCCCTGATCTTATGGTAAAATGGATTTACCAAGCGGAAACGATTGATGCGCTCAGCGCAATTTGATAACAGAGGGATCACCATGCTTATATATCTTGCCATGATAGATTCCCCCGATGGGAAATCAAAATTTGAGACGATCTATCACAAATATCGGGATGTGATGTTTTATGCGGCGTACAAAATCCTGTTGGATGCCTGTGACGCCGAAGATATCGTGCATGAATCCTTTCTGAAAATCATAGATATCTTGGATACCATAAAGGACACTGACATTCCCCAAACCCGAGCCTTGGTCGTTATCATCTGTGAGCACAAGGCCATCGACCTGTACCGCAAGAAGCAGCGGGAGAAGGTCATTCCCTTTGAGGAGGAATATATCGGCGGGCGGCACCAGGCAGAAGTGGAGCGTTCTGAGGAAGGACAGGCCATCATTGATGCGATCAAAACGCTGCCGATCAAGTACAGAGAAGCGCTGCTTCTCAAATATTCCCACGGCTACTCCATGGATGAAATTGCAGAAATTCTGTCCATTTCAAAGGAAAATATAAAGAAAACCATCCAAAGAGCGAGAAAGAAGCTGGAAACGCTGTTACTTGAGGAGGAAGTGAAGCACTGATGCAGATGACGGAAGAACTGCTTTATCAATATGCACCCATTGCGGAGCTCGAGCTTATGGCCGCGTATCCCAGCGAGGATGAATTACCCCGGCACAAGTTTTCCAATCGATTTGAGCGGAAGATGAAGGGTCTCATCAAAGCCCAGAAACGCTCTCCCCAGACGCGGAAACTGATACGGGCGGCCAAACGAATCGCGGTGTTCCTGCTGATTTGTTCCGCCATGATATCCACCTGTTTGATGTCGGTAGACGCATTCCGCCAAAAGGTCATTGAAATGGTAACCGAAGTCTTTGAGGATATGACCCACTTCAGGTTCTCTTCTTCCGGCAAAATGCCCGAAGAACTGGCCGCGTTCACCTTCACTTATCTGCCAGAGGGCATGGAGGAGATCTACCGGGAAGAACCTGACGAAGTTCTGAGTGTACACATTCTGTATGAAGATCCAGCGGGAAACCAGCTCATGGTGAGCCAACAGGCAATGGGAAGCAGTACGGGCTATGATGTGCTCCTTGATACCGAGGGCGCTTCGTCAAGCACGATCTCCGTCCACAACGAGGAGGCGCTTCTGGTCACCAAGGAGGAATGGTCCGCCATCATGTGGGAGGATGGACAGTACGTGTGGCTGATCACGGGGGACATCTCGCCAGATGAAATAACCCAGGTAGCCGCCGGGATTTCCTTCACACGCGATTCAACATAGTCCGTCATGGAAGAGAGTGGGTTCTTCGAAAAGAGCCCACTCTCTCCTTTTCACGGGTCCACTTCTTCGAAAAAAGAAAAACCCCAGAACCAAATCGGTTCTGGGGTTTTGGTCTGGCGGAGAGAGAGGGATTCGAACCCTCGAACGGGTATTAGCCGTTACACGATTTCCAATCGTGCGCCTTCGACCAGCTCAGCCATCTCTCCATGGCGCTCTCACGAGGTCTTGTTCGTGACAACGATGTGTATTATACCAGATATTTCGATAACGTCAAGGGGTTTTCGAAAAATTTTTAAAAAAATTTTTTAGGGCCCGGAATGACCGGATTTCCGGGCCCTGAGAGCTCACTCCTGAGGGCCAAATACCTCCTGCAGCTGAGGCACCGGCGTTCTGTGCAGGATGCAGCGCACATAGCGGCGGCGGAAGGACTGGAAGCACTCGTCGCACACCTGGCACCGGCTCTCCTCCTGCTCTCCCCGCTTCATGCGGGCAATAAAATCAGGCTGGCACAGCAGGGCCCGGCTGAAGGACACAAAGGGAATCCCCGACAGCAGCACCCGCTCCGCTGTGCGCTGGGAGAAGATCCCGCCCACCAGACTCACGGGCAGGTCAATGCCCTCCCGGGCCCGGAGCAGCTCCTCCAGGCAGAAGGCCCGTTTCTCCCACCGCTTGGCGTCAAAGTCCACGGCGCACACCTCCACGCCGTCTACCCCTACCGCCTGATACAGCTTCAGCAGGCTGCGCAGATCGCCGTAGCCGTTGGCCCCCACCTTGACCAGGATGGCAAACTGGGGCCCGCAGCTCTCCCGCACGGCCCGAATCACCCGGGCTGTGAGACGAAAGCGGTTTTCCAGGCTGCCGGCGTACTCATCGGTGCGGCGGTTATCTACGTGATTTAAGAAGTTGGCCAGCAGGTGGCCGTAGGCGTTATGGATCTGCACGCCGTCAAATCCCGCCTGGCGGCACAGCAGGGCCGCGGTGCGGAACTGCTCCACCACCCGGTCCAGCTCCGCCAGGGTAAACTGGGCGGGCAGACGAGGCGGGTGTCCATTGACCCGCTCGGAAGCTTTCTTGCCGCAGTGGTTCAGCTGGGCCACGATCCGCCCTCCCGCTTCATGGACGCCCTGTGCGGTGCGTCTCAGAAGCTCCAGGTCGGTCTGTTCATCCAAGACCGCCTGACCCTCGTCGGAGCGCTCCCGGCGGTCCACGCTCATATGGCCCGTGATGACCAAGCCCACCTCATTCTGGGCCAGCTGGATCATATTGTCCGACCAGGCCTGGCTCAGCTGGCCGTCCCGGTGGGCCAAATGCTCGTTGGTGGCCGCCCGGATCACCCGATTCTTGATCTGCATAGGACCGATGGTTCCTGGGACCCAAAGAGGACTATTCATCGTTTCTCACGCTCCAAGGGCGCGGCCAAGGCGCCGCCCCATTCCAAATTTACAATATTATACAGCTTCCCGCCCAAAAGCGCAACGAATAGTATTGACGGGACACGCGCTTTCCCATAAGATAGAGAAAACCAATGAAATGAGGCATTTATCATGGATCTTTGTGATATCAACGAGATCAAAAAGCTTCTGGCCTCCCATGGCTTCCGGTTCTCCAAGTCCATGGGCCAGAATTTTCTTATCGAGCACTGGGTCCCCCGGGATATCGCCGCTTCCTCCGGCGCCGGTCCCGGCGTGGGCGTGATGGAAGTGGGCCCCGGCATCGGCCCCCTGACCCGGGAGCTGTCCCTGCTGGCGGACAAGGTGGTCTCGGTGGAGCTGGACCGCTCTCTGCTGCCCATCCTGGCTCAGACCCTCGCCGACCGCCCCAACGCGGAGATCTACCCCGGGGACATTCTGAAAACCGACATTCCCGCCCTGGTCCGGGAAAAGTTCTCTGGACTCACCCCCATCGCCTGCGCCAACCTGCCCTACAATATCACCTCCCCCGCCATCACCGCCCTCATTGAGGCGGACTGCTTTCAGACCATCACGGTGATGATCCAGCGGGAGGTGGCCCGACGCATCTGTGCCGCGCCCGGCACCTCCGACTACGGCGCCTTCTCCGTGTTCTGCCAGTACCACACCGACCCGGAGATCCTCTTTGACGTGCCCCCCACCTGCTTTATCCCCGCTCCCAAGGTCACTTCCTCTGTGCTGCGCATGGTCCCCAAGGCTCCTCCTGCCGAGGTAGACGACCCCAAACACTTTTTCCTGGTGGTTCGGGCCGCGTTCGCCCAGCGGCGCAAAACTTTGCTGAATAGTTTAAGTTCCGTCTTGGGCGGTCAGTACACCAAGGAACAGCTGGCATCCGCCATCCAGGCCTGCGGCTTGCCCGACAATATCCGGGGCGAGCGGCTGTCTATCGCCGACTTCGCTGCCCTTTCCAAGGCTTTGCGCCAGCTGGAATCCTGCGCCGGATAACTTGACAGAACATCCAGGCTTTGGATAGTAAAACAGCAATATGACCTATAACTAAAATGCAATTCCTAAAAGAATTGACTTTATTCCCAACTCCGTGTATTATTATTAATGTTTTGGGACTTCTCTGCGTTGTGCAGATCTTGGTTTGCCCGCAGGAAGATCATTATAGAAAAGAGGTCATGCAAAATGGCAACCATTGATCTGAGCAAATACGGGATCACCGGTACCACCGAGATCATCCACAACCCCTCTTACGAGGTTCTGTTTGAGGAAGAGACCAAGCCCGGTCTGGAAGGGTATGATAAGGGTCAGGTCACCGATCTGGGCGCCGTCAATGTTATGACCGGTATCTATACCGGCCGTTCTCCCAAGGATAAGTTCATCGTGATGGACGACACCTCCAAGGACACCGTGTGGTGGACCTCCGAGGAGTTCAAGAACGACAACAAGCCCGCCTCTCAGCAGGCTTGGGACGAGTGCAAGAAGCTGGCCCAGGAGGAGCTGTCCAACAAGCGCCTGTTCGTCATGGACGTGTTCTGCGGCGCCAACCACGACTCCCGCATGGCCATCCGCTTCATCATGGAGGTGGCTTGGCAGGCTCACTTCGTGAAGAACATGTTCATCGAGCCCACCGCTGAGGAGCTGGAGAACTTCGAGCCTGACTTTATCTCCTACAACGCTGCCAAGGCCAAGGTCACCAACTACAAGGAGCTGGGCCTCAACTCCGAGACCGCTGCCATCTTCAACCTCACCTCCCGTGAGCAGGTCATCCTGAACACCTGGTACGGCGGCGAGATGAAGAAGGGCATGTTCTCCATGATGAACTACTACCTGCCCCTGAAGGGCATGGCCTCCATGCACTGCTCCGCCAACACCGACATGAACGGCGAGAACACCGCTCTGTTCTTCGGCCTGTCCGGCACCGGCAAGACCACCCTGTCCACCGATCCCAAGCGTCTGCTGATCGGCGATGACGAGCACGGCTGGGACGACAACGGCGTGTTCAACTTCGAGGGCGGCTGCTACGCAAAGGTCATCAACCTGGATAAGGACTCCGAGCCCGATATCTACAACGCCATCAAGCGCAACGCTCTGCTGGAGAACGTCACTCTGGATGCCGAGGGCCACATCGACTTCGCTGACAAGTCTGTCACCGAGAACACCCGTGTGTCCTACCCCATCAACCACATCCAGAACATCGTGCGTCCCGTTTCTTCTGCTCCCGCAGCAAAGAACGTGATCTTCCTGTCTGCTGACGCCTTCGGCGTTCTGCCCCCGGTCTCCATCCTGACCCCGGAGCAGACCCAGTACTACTTCCTGTCCGGCTTCACCGCAAAGCTGGCCGGCACCGAGCGCGGCATCACCGAGCCCACCCCCACCTTCTCCGCCTGCTTCGGCCAGGCCTTCCTGGAGCTGCACCCCACCAAGTACGCTGAGGAGCTGGTCAAGAAGATGCAGAAGAGCGGCGCCAAGGCTTATCTGGTCAACACCGGCTGGAACGGCACCGGCAAGCGCATCTCCATCAAGGATACCCGCGGCATCATCGATGCCATCCTGGACGGCTCCATCCTGAAGGCGGAGACCAAGACCATCCCCTACTTCAACCTAGCCGTTCCCACCGAGCTGCCCGGCGTGGACACCAACATCCTGGATCCCCGCAATACTTACGCCGATCCCACCGAGTGGGACACCAAGGCCAAGGACCTGGCTGCCCGCTTCGTGAAGAACTTTGCTAAGTACACCACCAACGACGCCGGCAAGGCTCTGGTCGCCGCCGGCCCCAAGGCTGAGTAAGCCATTCCCCTTTGATTTCCCCGGGACGCCGCCTCAGGCGGCGTCCCTTTTTTTGAGGTAGACCCGTCATGAAACAATATCAAATGTCTGAAGCCCTTCCTGTGGGGCTCTGCCTGGCGCTGGGCGGCGGTATGCTGGACGCATACAGCTATCTGCAGCGGGGCCAGGTATTTGCCACGGCAGAGACGGGAAACATCGTTCTGCTGAGCATCAATCTGTCCATGGCCAACTGGAGCCAGGCCCTGCACTACCTGCTGCCGGTGCTGGCCTTTTTCGCCGGGGTGCTGTCCACGGAGCTGCTGCGGCGGCGGCTGGACCGCAACGGCAGCTGGCTGCACTGGCGGCAATATCTGCTGCTGGTGGAGTGTCTGGCTGTGGTGGTGGTCTCCCTGCTGCCCCAGAGTATGAACCCCCTGGCCAACATCATCATCTCCTTTGCCAGCGCCATCCAGGTGGACTCCTTCCGCTCCTTCAACGGCTGCGGCTGCGCCACCACCATGTGCACCGGCAACCTGCGCAGCGGAACGGAGCACCTGTACCACTGGCTGTTCCACCGCCAGGGCACCGCTCTGGACAAGGCCAAGGTCTATTACGGCCTGATTCTGGCCTTTATCACCGGGGCCCTGATCTGCGGACTGCTGTCCGGGTTTGGAGGAAGACAGACGGTGCTCATCGCCTGCATCCCCATGCTGACCGCCTTTGCCATGATGTTTTTGGAAAAACGGGATTAAAAAAGCCGCCGGAGCTTCCGGCGGCTTGAAACTGTCGAAAAAGGCACAGGCCTTTTCCGACAAAAGCTGCATGACGGACAGGGTTCGATTTCTTGCGAAATTGTCACCCCATCCGTCATGAGAAGTGTCATTTCCCAGGCGCATGTCCTTGGAAATGACAGGATTTGATTTTATTCCACCGTCTGCGGACGGTGGAACTCTGCGAGGCTCCCTTCTTGGGAGTCTTTTGCTAAAGCGAAAGCCGCCGGAGTTTCCGGCGGCTTTTTGCTATTATTATCCCAAAATGCTTCGGTAATTTTCCTGGTCCGTGTCCCCCTCGGTGCTGATACACAGCACCCGGGAATCGGGCCCCAGACCCAGGGTCCAACACAGGTCGTGGAGGGCCTCCTCGTGGAGGATGGCTGACAGAACTCCTACGCCCACGGCTCCCGACTCGCCGGAGGTCACAGCCTGGTCCCCCTGCACCGGGCGGCCCAGCAGGCGCATGCCCAGGGCGGCGTACTCGTCAGGACAGGCCAGGAAGGCATCGGTCCAGGCCCGGATGATCTCCCAGCTGATGGTGCAGGGCTCCCCGCAGCACAGCCCGGCCATCATGCTGTCCATCTCCCCGGTGACGGGGCGGATCTCCCCCGCCTTGGCGCTCTGGAACAGGCAGGCGGCCCGGTCGGGCTCCACGATGCAGGTCACCGGGCTGTCCTTCCCCCAGGTGTTGACAAAGCTGCCCAGCATGGCCCCGGCAAAACTGCCCACCCCCGCCTGGAGAAACAGATGGGTGGGGGGCTGCTCCCCGGCCTGGGTAAGCTGCTCCAGAATCTCGGAGGCCATGGTGGTATAGCCCTGCATGATCCAGGCCGGGACCTGTTCATACCCCGGCCAGGCGGTATCCTGGATGAGGACCCAGCCCTGCTCCCGGGCCATCTTGTCCGCCAGGCGCACCGCGTCGTCGTAGTTGAGGTCGGTGATCTCCGCCTGGGCGCCCAGGGCCAGAATGTTGTCCAGGCGCTCCCGGGCGCTGCCCTTGGGGAGATAGACCACCGCCTGGTGGCCCAGCAACCGGGCAGCCCAAGCCACGCCCCGGCCGTGGTTGCCGTCCGTGGCGGTCACAAAGGTGATCTCCCCCAACCCGGCCTCCTTCTGCCGGGCCATCAGGTTTTCAAAGGTCAGCTCCTCTCCGGACAGCTCCAGCCGCTCTCCCAGCCAGCGGGCAATGGCGTAGCTGCCTCCCAGGGCCTTAAAGGCGTTGAGCCCAAAGCGCTGGGACTCGTCCTTCACCCACAGCCGGGACACTCCCAGCTGCCGGGCCAGGCCGTCCAGATGCACCAGGGGTGTGGGCACATACCCAGGCAGCCCCTGATGGAAGCGCCGGGCATCCTCCCGAGCCTCTGTCCCCACCAGACAGAGCTCTGCGGGGGGCTGTTCTGTTTTGTGATGAATGTAGTACTGGATCCCAGGCATGCGTACTCCTCCTTCGGCCGTTTTTTTGATTATATCACAGGGCCGCCGCTCCCCACAAGACAAGGGCTCCTCGTTCTATTTTGACCCTTGCATTTTCCTGTCGCCTTTAGTACAATAGATAGCCGGACACCATGAAATCAGTTGGAAGTGATCAAACGATGGACCGCAAAACTCTGGCCGCCGCATTTCCGGTGACCGTCCCCGTACTCATGGGATATTTGGCCATTGGCATGGCATTTGGCTTTATGCTGCAGGCCATTGGGTATAACTTTATCTGGGCTTTCTTTATGAGTCTGACCATCTACGCAGGCTCTGGACAGTATCTGGGCGTCAGCTTGCTGGCCACCAAGGCCACCCTGGGCACTGTGGCGGTGATGACCCTGCTGGTCAATTTCCGCCACCTGGTATACGGCCTGTCCATGCTGGAGAAGTTCCGCGGCATGGGTCCCCGGAAGTTTTACATGATCTTCTCCCTCACCGACGAGACCTACGCCCTGCTCTCCTCCGTTCAGGTGCCCCAGGGTATGGAGCCCCGGAGATTTTATTTTGCCATTGCATTCCTGGACCACTGCTACTGGATTTTGGGCTCGGTCATTGGCGCGGTGGCGGGGGCTCTGCTGCCCATCGACACCACTGGTATCGACTTCGCCATGACCGCCCTGTTTATGGTCATCGCCGTGGAGCAGTGGCACACCTTTAAAAGTCACCTGCCCGCCATCCTGGGCGCGGTGGTCACCCTGGTCAGCCTGGCTCTGGTGGGGGCGGACAACATGCTGCTGCCCGCGCTGGCCATCATCGTCATTGCCCTTCTGCTGCTGCGCAGCCGTCTGGACCAGCAGGACCACGCCCCCGCGGCAGATCAAAAGGAGGAATCTTCATGCTGACTCCCATGCAGACCATCGCCGCTATTGCGGTCATGGCCCTGGTCACCTTTCTGACCCGTGCCCTGCCCTTCCTCCTCTTTGACCGCAGCGACCATCCCCCCAAGCTGGTACTCTATCTGGGCCGGGTGCTGCCCCCCGCGGTCATCGCCATGCTCATTGTCTACTGTCTGAAGGACGCGCTGCTCTCCCTGGGCGGAAACCTGACCTCCGCCTTCTCCGCCCCGGTACTGGGCCACTGGCTGCCCGCCCTCATCGCCCTGGTAGTGGTGGTACTGCTCCACTGCTGGAAGCACAACAATCTGCTGTCCATCTTCGGCGGCACGATTTTGTACATGTTCCTGGTCCAGGCCGTCTTTGTGTAATCAAGAAGCCCGCCGCACACT
>OOBP01000605.1_pt1 | contig 24498 bp, 24 predicted proteins | sample 1671681 | NCBI WGS metagenome assembly OOBP01 (sample SAMN06348181, study PRJEB24527) | human gut metagenome
ACGCAGCACTCTGCCATCGCATTCATTTTCCATTCTCCATTTTCAATTCTCCATTCTGCACACGCCCAATTCAAACAAACAGCAAAAAAAGAGCGGTCTCCCGACCGCTCTTTTGTATTCCGAAGCATCAGCATGCGCCCTTTTCCGAGCAGAATTTGACTTCTTTGCCCTCAAGGATCATATTTGTGGTGCGCACGGCGCACATTTTACCGCACATCGAGCAGGTATGACGCTCGGTCGGCGGAACCTGATTATAGAACCGCTCTGCCTTTTCCGGGTCGAGTGCCAGCGCGAACTGCGCGGGCCAGTCCAGCTTATGACGCGCGTCCGCCATTGCGTTATCGCGGTCACGCGCACCGGGCAGACCGAGTGCGATATCGGCGGCGTGGGCTGCGATCTTGCTGGCGACGATGCCCTCGCGGACGTCATTTTCATCCGGCAGACGCAGGTGCTCCGCCGGTGTAACGTAACACAGGAAGTTCGCGCCCGCCTGTGCGGCAATAGCGCCGCCGATGGCCGAGGTAATATGGTCGTAACCCGGTGCAATATCGGTGACGAGCGGCCCGAGGACATAGAAAGGCGCTCCATGGCAAAGGCGCTTTTCCATCTGCATATTGGCCGCGATCTCGTTCATCGCCATATGGCCGGGACCTTCGATCATAACCTGCACGTCCTTCGCCCACGCACGCTGTGCAAGGTTGCCCAGCTCGATCAGCTCACTGATCTGCCCTGCATCGGACGCATCATCAATGCAGCCCGGGCGCAGTGCGTCGCCCAGCGAAATGGTAACATCGTAGCGGCGCAGAATGTCCAGCACCTCGTCGTAATACTCGAAGAACGGATTCTCATTGCCGGTCATCTTCATCCATGCGAACAGCAGCGAGCCGCCGCGGGAGACGATGTTCATCCTGCGGCCCTCACGCATGAAGGCTTCAACCGCACGGCGGTTGATACCCGCATGAATGGTCATGAAGTCCACGCCCTCCCTGGCGTGCGCCTCAACGACCCGCAGGAAGTCCTGTGCGGTGATCTCGAGCAGGTCCTTTTCCAGATACCCGATCGCGTCGTACATCGGCACGGTGCCGATCATCGCCGGCGACATGTCGATCAGCTGCTTGCGGAAGGTGTTGGTCTTGCCGTAGTTGGATAGATCCATGATGGACTCCGCGCCCATGTCAACGGCCATGCGCACCTTGCGCAACTCCATCTCGTAGTCCTTGCAGTCACCCGAAATGCCGAGATTGACATTGATCTTTACGCGGGTGCCGTCGCCGACCGCCTCTGCGGACAGGCTTTTGTGATTGATGTTCGCCGGAATCGCAATCGTACCCTTTGCGACTCGTTCCATGATGAACTCGACCGGACGGTTCTCCTTTTTGGCAACCGTCTCGATCTCCGGCGTGACGATACCGCGCTTTGCGGCATCCATCTGCGTTGCATAATTTCTCATGGCTTACTGATACTCCTTCGGAATAAAATTTATATTGCTTCCGGAGTGCGGGAAATTAAAATTCTACTGTGGCATGCGGTGCGCTCTGTCCGCAGTATAGTACCGCACTTCGGCGGCAGACAAGTGAGAGAATGGCTGCAAATGCGGCCAATAGCCTTCCCCTTTGGGGAAGGGGGACCGCCGCTTTGCGGCGGTGGATGAGGTTACTCGGGAAAACCTCATCAGTCATCCTGCGGATGACAGCTTCCCCAGCGGGGAAGCCTTGGGTGCTTAAACGTACAGATAATCGGCCATTACGGGCTGTAAACCGTGTTCGCAGATTGCGTTATACACCTCATCGACCGAGCGACCGTCCGAGATCTCGAACTGCTCATCGCCCTTATCCTCGCCGGAGTGACCGCCGATACCGACGTCTACGCCTGCGGAAATCTTGGTGGCGGCGATGCCGATGATATTATCGCGGAAGCCCGCTCGCTCGCGAGTCGAGATAGTGATGGACGCGAACGGCATGAAGATGCGGTAGGCGCAGACGACCTGCAGCAGCTGCGGCTCGTGTACGTCCTTCGGGTTGATCTTATCGTTATTGATGATCGGGCGCAGGCGCGGACACGAGAAAGCGATCTCTGCGTGCGGATACTTGCGCTGCAGCAGATACGCGTGCAGACCGGTCGCAAACGCGTCCTTGCGGAAGTCGGACAGACCGAGCAGCGCCGCAAAGCCGACACCGCGCATGCCGCCCATCAGTGCACGCTCCTGCGCATTCAGGCGGTACGGGAAAATGCGCTTGTGACCGCCGAGGTGCAGGGTTTTGTACTTCTGGTCGTCATAGGTCTCCTGAAATACAGTGACGTAGTCCACACCGCACTCGTGCAGATAAGCGTACTCATCCACGTTGAGCGGATAAATCTCGATGCCGATGACACGGAAATACTTGCGCGCCAGCTTAACGGCTTCACCGATGTAGGATACCGGCGACATGGCACGGCTCTCGCCGGTCAGAATGAGGATTTCCTGCAGACCGGTCTCCGCGATGGCCTTCAGTTCCTGTTCGACCTCGTCCATATCCAGCTTGGCACGGCGAATCTTGTTATGACAGTTGAAACCGCAGTAAATGCAGTAATTTTCGCAGTAATTGGCGATGTACAGCGGCGTGAACATCTGCACCGAGTTGCCGAAATGCTTGCGCGTTTCGGCCTGTGCGCGCTGCGCCATCTGCTCAAGGAACGGCAGCGCCGCGGGAGACAGCAGTGCGCCGAAGTCCTCCGGCGAGAGAACGTCCTTGCGAAGCGCACGCAGTACGTCAGCCGCCGTATAGGCATCCGCGTCATAGGCGTTCATGCGGGAAATGACCTCGTCCTGCACCTCGGAGCCGATGTTGTCCATACCCGGCTGGTACTCCATGTGGTCAGTATCAGCGGTGATGTATTTCGCAGAAATCATTTCGTTTTTTTCGTTTTCCATGACAAATATCCCTCTTTCCGTCTTAATCCTGCAGGAAACCGGTCAGCGGAGAGGATGCCGAAGCCGTCTCACGGACACGGCCCAGACCGGCAAGGTATGCCGTGCGGCCTGCCTCAATCGCCTGCTTGAACGCCTCAGCCATCGCCGGAATATCGCCTGCGGTGGCAATCGCGGTGTTGGCCATGATAGCTGCCGCGCCCATCTCCATCGCCTCGCAAGCCTGCGACGGACGGCCGATGCCTGCGTCCACGATGATCGGCAGGTCAATTTCATCAATCAAAATCTTGATGAACTCGCGGGTAGCAAGACCCTTGTTCGTACCGATCGGAGCCGCCAGCGGCATGATGGAAGCCGCGCCCGCGTTCACCAGATCGCGCGCAACGTTCAGATCGGGGTACATATACGGCATAACGACGAAGCCCTCGTTGGCGAGGATCTCGGTCGCGCGGATGGTCTCCTGATTGTCCGGCAGCAGGTACTTGCTGTCGCGCATGATTTCGATCTTGACGAAATCGCCGCAGCCGCACGCACGCGACAGACGCGCAATGCGAACCGCCTCGTCGGCGTTGCGGGCACCCGAGGTGTTCGGCAACAGCGTTACGCCCTCCGGAATATAGTCGAGGATGTTCGCCGTGCCGCCCTCATTCGCGCGGCGCAGCGCCAGCGTAATGATCTGCGCGCCCGCGTTCTGCACGGCGGCGTTGATGAGGTCGAGCGAATATTTGCCGGAACCAAGGATGAAGCGGGACGTAAATTCATGTCCGCCGATTACAAGTGTATCTTTCATGTGAAAAACTCCTTTTTCTTGACCCATTTAAGGGAAACGTATAAACTGATAGTATAAATAAGAAAGGGGAACGTAAAAGTGAAAAAATTTATCGAAGAATTCAAAGCCTTCGCGCTGCGCGGCAACGTGATGGACATGGCGATCGGTGTTATCATCGGCGGTGCGTTCACCAGCATCGTCACCTCGCTGACCGAAAATATCATCAACCCGATCCTCGGTGCGGCCGGGAGCACCGACCTGAGCGCGTTCGTGCTGAATATCGGCGGTGTGGAGCTGCGCTACGGTGCATTCATCACCTCGATCATCAACTTTTTGATCATGGCGTTCGTGCTGTTCTGCCTGCTCAAAACGGTCAATAAGCTGACTGCGCTCGGCAAAAAGCCGGAAGCACCCACAGAGCCGACCACCAAGGTCTGCCCGTTCTGCTGCAGCGAGATTCCGATCAAGGCTGTCAAGTGTGCACACTGCGGTTCCGATCAGCCGAAAGAATAAATAGAGAGTGGAGAATGAAAACTGCGGCTTCTGTTCTCCATTTTCTATTTACGGATCCGTTTCGCCAATGAGCAGGCGCAGCACCATGGTTCCCTCGTGTGCCGAGCAGACCGCTACGCGCGGCGCCATCAGACCGAGACCGTCGGCTACATCGCTTGTACCGTCGCCACAGAGGTACACATGGCCGAAGCGTTTTTCGGTCTTGATCAGGTTCGCCGAGCCGTAGCCCGCCATGCCGCTGCCCGATACGACCGGCTTTTCCGGCAGTCTGGTAAGCAGATTCTCGAGCAGCATGGCCTTCTGGTCCGGCTTGTCGAACGCCTCGACCACCACATCGCATTCCGAGAACAGCCGCTCCACGTTGGACGGAACGACCCGCTCGGTGTAGGTCTCGTAGGTAAGATAGGGATTGATGGCCTCAAGCTGCTCAACAAGCGCGAGCGTTTTCGGGATGCCGAGGTCTTTCATCGTGTAATGCTGACGGTTGAGGTTGGTGATGTCCACCACATCGAAATCCACGAGGATGAGATGACCGACACCCAGCCGCGCCAGAAAGATCGCAAGGTTGGAGCCAAGCCCGCCCAGACCCGCAATGCCGACACACGCCTTGTCCAGCTTGGCCTGAATATCCGCGCCGTGGCGTTCCACCAGTGCGTCATGCAGTTGTTCTTTGGTTAAAATCATGATTTTTCTCCTGTAATCACGCGCAGCGTGCATTTAATCGGAAAGAAATTGCATTGCAATTTCTATGAAAACCGGGAGCTTGTATCTCGTTTTTCATACCAGTAAAAAATGTGTGTGCCGCTCGCGGCGCGCAAATTTCTTTGGGACATATCCGCGTTTTACGCAGTATGTCCCCTTCGCACCAAACTGTGGTTTGGTGCGAAGGGTATCAGCCGCCGCCCACGAAGCATACGACTTCCAGATGGTCTGCATCGGTCAGCTTCTCTTCCGCGAACTGCGCGCGCGGAATGATGGTGCCGTTCTTCTCGACAGCCACGCGCTGCGGGTCGTGGCCGAGCTCATTCAGCAGACCCAGTACGGTGCCCTCTGCGGGCACTGCTCGGTCTTTTCCGTTAACTTTCATGCAAATATCCTCTTTTCCGCAAGAAAAAATGCTCCGGTTTCACCATGCGGTAAAACCGGAGCATTAAAATTTCAAGTATATGCGACAGCCTCCCTACGATGGTGCTAACCAACAGGTTCAAAAGGTTAGGCTCTCGCCCTCTCAGCCGCTCATCACGGCACCCTTGCTTGCAAATACAGTATGCACCTCATTCTCCCACTTGTCAAGCACATTTTTTTCGGATATAATGCAGTTATACAATGCAAACATTCGTTCGAAAGGAGATGATGACCGATGGACAGAACCATTCTGCACTGCGACTGCAACTCGTTTTTCGCGAGTGTGGAAACGCTGCTCGACCCGTCGCTCGCCGATGGTCCGACCGCGGTCTGCGGTGATCCGGAGAGCCGCCACGGCATCATTCTCGCCAAGAACGAGAAGGCCAAAGCCTTCGGCGTACAAACTGCCGAGACCATCTGGCAGGCGAAACGGAAATGCCCGGATTTACGGCTGGTAGCACCGCATCGGAGCGAATATGTGAAGTTTTCGCGCAAATGCAACGAGCTGTACCTGCAGTACACCGATCTTGTCGATCCGTTCGGCATTGACGAATCCTTCCTTGATGTCACCGGCTCGATGCACCTGTTCGGCTCCGGCGAGCATATCGCGGACGAGCTGCGCCGCCGCATGCGCGAGGAGGTCGGGCTGACCATCTCGGTCGGCGTGTCGTTCAACCGCGCGTTCGCCAAGCTCGGCAGCGATTACAAAAAGCCGGACGGCACGACGGTCTTTTCGCGCGAAAATTTCAAGCAGCGCGTGTGGACCTTGCCCGCGAACACACTCCTGTATGTCGGCAAACGCGCCAGCGACCGGCTGAACCGACTGGGCGTGCGCACGATCGGCGAGCTTGCCGCCTGCGATCCGGCGTTTATCCACAGCATTCTGGGCAAAAACGGCGATCTTCTGCTGCGTTACGCCAGAGGCGAGGACGATGAGCCGGTGCGCTCGTTTTACGCCGAACGAGAGGTCAAATCGGTCGGCAACAGCATGACGTTCGCGCACAATCTGCTCGGCGCGGACGAATGCCGCATGGGCATCACGGCGCTGTGCGACAATGTCGGCAGACGGCTGAGAAAACGCGGCATGGTGTGCCAGACCGTGCAGCTCGGCATCCGCGATCCGGAATTTCACAACCGCTCACGACAGATAACGCTTGAGCGGCCGACCAACTCCACACGGACGCTCATCGATCTGTCCATGCAGCTGCTGCTCGGGCACTGGCCGATGGACAAGCCGGTGCGCCTGCTGTCGGTCACGGCTGCCAATCTGCTGCCGGAAGATCAGTCGTGCGAGCAGCTTTCGCTGTTTGACGCCGCCGAGGATATCCAGAAGCGCGACCGTCAGCACAAGCTCGACCAGACGGTTGACGCACTGCGGCAGAAATTCGGTGATCAATCCGTTGTGTTCGCGCATTCAGTGAAGAAAAAGGATAAAACGGATAAAACATGAGGACATATCCATCGGATATGTCCTCATGTTGCGTTACTGCGTCAGCCGGAAGGAAACCGCCCATCTGCCGTCCATCAGGCTGCTTGCGGTGTAGAGATCACCGGTAAGTGTACAGCCGGCAACATCCTCGTATGCCATCGGGAAAACGTACTCGGTGACTTCTGCGTCCGCGTCAGAATCGACGTAGGAAACATCGTAATCTCGCCAAAGCTCAGTGCCGTCCGTCATGCGGAGTACCGCAAAATCCGCATGGTTGTCGCGCGACAGCTTGCCTTCCGTGCGGTATGACAGGTGCAGTGCACCATCATGCCACGCCGCCGCAGTGAGCGTAAAATTGCCGTCCTCGCTTTGCCAGAGCGTGCCCTGCGGAACAAGAAAATCGTAGTCGTGCATGGTTTCGTACAGCGAGATATCCGAGGTACTCAGGCCGTTAATCTCATGATTTTCTGTCGGTGCGTTTTTCGGCACAGCAGACAAGTCTGCGGTTACCGGAATGCCCTCCTGTTCCACTTTGCCAATCAGCAGCTTGTTAAACGAAAACTCGAACGCGCCTGCCGGAATATCTCCTCCCAAATCGTCAATTTGAAGAAAATACGTTGCCGTGTGGGTACTTGGGTCGTAGTCAACCGTTGAGCAGCCGCAGGACAGCGGTGCAGCTCTGCCCCAGCGCGGATAATCCAAATGCCAGCTGTCATACAGATCCGGTGCGGCATCGCCGAACAGGCTGCCCGTGGTGTCGGTCAGCGACAAATACACCTTTGCCGTGCTGCCTTCCACGTCCGCCGAAACGACCTCCAGCTTGACGCCCCGGTCCTCGCAGACCTGCCCGACCGGCTGCAGGTACTCCGCCATGCCGGGCGCGATTTGGTACAGCACCCGCAGAACCGCCTCCTGATTGGCGGCTACGGCGGTGCTCACGCAGGCCAGTGCCGCCGCAACCGCAAGGATGATCTTGAGCGGTTTTCGCGCTCTGTGCGGCCTGCCGCTCTCCATTTTGGCGATTGTCTGCTGCACCAGTGCGTCGCTCGGCGTGATATTCTCATTCATGCTGCGGTACTGCTTGTGAAAATCCATCGTCCAGCTCTCCTTTCATCAATTCGCGCAGCTGTGTCCGTGCGCGTGTCAGCCGTGTACGTATCGCGGACGGTTTTTCCCCGCTCATGCGCGCAATCTCCTCTGCGGTGTAACCCTCGTAGTAGAATAAATGCACTGCCGCGCGGTACTTAGGCGTCAGCCGCCGCAGAGCTTCATCCAGCGCGCTGTCCTCCGGCTCGGGAAACGGAATGCGGTCATCGAGCGGTGTGTCGTGCCGCCGCCATGCCATGCGCCAGTGGCTTTTCAGGCAGTTGAGCGTCACCCGCAGCAGCCATGCCTTTTCGTGCTCCACGCTGTCGAAAACCGGTCGTTTACGCACGGTCTGGAGAAAGACCTCCTGAAAAATATCGTCCGCATCGTGACGGCTGCGCGTCTGTGCATACGCCAATCGGTATACCATGTCACCGTAGACGCTGACGAGTTGTTCGGGTGTTTTTGCGGTCATGCTCCATCCTCCTTTCACCGGTAATACGAAATAAAAACCCGAAGTGCTACAAATTTTCGCAGAAATTTATCGCACTTCGGGTTGCATTTATTTTGTCCACGCTTGCTTGAGCCGCTTTGCCGCCTCGTCGATCTGCTGTTCGGTCAGACCGGCATAGCCGAGCACGAGTGTTGCTCGCGGCGGCTTGACCGGCGGCGTATAATACGCCGAAAGCGGGTAAACGCGCACACCGACCGTCTTTGCGCGCTCAATAAGTTCGTTCTCGAGCATGCCGTTGCGCATGTGCAGTAGCAGGTGCAGGCCGGCTTCCGAGCGCGAGACCTCATGCGGCAGGCCGGCCAGCTCGCGGTCAAGCGCAGCCATGAGCGCGTCACGGCGCGCCTGATAGACCTTGCGGCTGCGGCTGATGTGCCGCTCGAAGCCGCCGGTGTGCATGAAGGCCGCCAGCGTGTGCTGGTCAAAGCTCGGCACGGTAGACGAGTACCGCGAAAACCATTCGCGATAGCGCGCCATCAGCGCATTCGGCAGCACCAGATAGCCGATGCGCAGTCCGGGGGCAAGGCTTTTCGCAAAGGTGTTGACGTACACGACACGGCCTGTCCGATCCAACTCACCTAACGCCGGAATCGGGCGGGAGGCGTAGCGGAATTCGCTGTCGTAATCATCCTCGATGATGTAGCGGTCGGGCGCTTCCGACGCCCAGCGAAGGATTTCCAGTCGGCGGGCAGCCGTCATAACCGTGCCCAGCGGGAAATGGTGCGACGGCGTCAGGTATACCACCGATGCGTCACTCGCGGCCAGCGCGTCAGCACGCAGACCGTGCTTGTCCAGCGGTGTCGGACGCACGGTCACACCGTTCACTGCGAAAATCTGATACAGCTTGCGGTAGCCGGGGTTCTCGAGCGCGTACACGCGGTCGCGGCCGAGCAGCTGAATGACAAGGTGCATCAGATACTCCGAGCCTGCGCCGATGAGGATGTTGTCCGGCGAGACGTTGATGCCGCGGAAGTCGTGCAGGTAGCGCACGATCTCCTCTCGAAGTTCCGCCGCGCCGCATGGATCGGTCGCACGGAGCAGCGCACTCGAGTATTCGCTCAGCACACTGCGCGACAGCCGCGCCCATGTGGAGAACGGAAAGCAGCCATTATCGACAAAATCCGTGCGAAAATCGTAAGGATAGGTCTCCTCGGAGGCAGAAATCGGCGGCAAAGGCGGTGCAAATGGCTTCTGCGGCTCGGAAACCGGCACGGCAAGCTGCTCCTGCACAAAGTAGCCGCGCCTTGGCGCAGAGGCGATGTAGCCTTCGGCAGCAAGCTGACCGTAAGCGGTTTCCACGGTGATCTGGCTGACGCGCAGATTGGCCGCCAGCTGGCGTTTGCTCGGCAGGCGCGTGCCGCCGGGCAAGGCGCCGGACATGATGTCCGCGCGGACAGCGTGGTAGAGCTGCTCGTAGAGCGGCTGTTGGTCGTGCGGTTTGAGATGGTAAGTCAGCATGGCCGGAGGCTCCTTTCCTTGCGTCTTTTGCAAAATCTGTGCTGATTTTATGAGTTATCGCTTGCGAAGCGAACGAAATCTGCGCTGACGCCGCGCGGGCGCACAAGAGGGTAGACACCAAGGTTTCTACCCTCTTGTGAATCACCCGTTTCCTGTCATAGTCTGGCGCAGACCAGAGACCGGCGACCGCTGCGAAAATAGGGGTACGACAGTCGGGTTACTCTTGCGTTTGTTTCGTAAAATATTTGCAGTTCCCGGATAGTTTACTGCTACACAGACCGGCTACTTCCAGCAGGCGCAGATTGAACCGTATGTGTAGCAGTAAGCTGTCTGACCCTGCGAATATGCGGATACATGAGCGGCCTATGGCCGTCTCTGCGGTAGAAAAAATCCTCTGCCGTTCCCTTATAGCCTCAGCTCTGCAAATTTCGCCGTGCTCTCCCAAAGGAAAACGAGAGTCCCAAGAGGGTAGAAACCGCAGGTGTCTACCCTTTGGGTTTCCTCGGCGAAACCGCCGGCGTTCCCCTCGCCTCGAAGGCGAAAAACTTACGTTAAATAAGCGCCATCGAACGCAGGATAAACAGCGTCAATGTCAGCGTAACCGCACTCAGCGCCGTGCTGAGCACAATGATCGACGATGACAAAACATGATCGCCGCCCATATTTTTCGCCATAACATAACCGGAGGCTGTGCTCGGCGCACCGCACAGGATGACGATAGCCACCAGTGTCTGCTCGCGGAAGCCGAGCGCCACGCCCATCGGCAGAAAGATAGCACTCAGCAGCACCAGCTTGATAAACACGGCTGCACAGGTCGGGCCGAGCTTTTTGATGGCCTTTGCACCCTCAAAGCCCGCGCCGATGCTCAGCAGCGCCATAGGCGTTGCGCAGTTGCCCAGCATGGACAGACCCTTGTCCAGCATCGGCGGAAAGTCGATTGCCAGGAGCGAGAACGGCAGACCCGCGAAAATACCCAGTATGATCGGGTTGGTGATGATGCCGCGCAGCGTTTTGCCGACCAGACCGCGGTGGTCCGCCTGCTGTGCGTCCGGCGCGGTGACAGTCAGCACCAGCACCGAAAAGATGTTGTACAGCGGCACGCTTGCCACGATCATCAGCGGCACAAGACCGGCATTGCCGTACAGATTCTGCACAAAGGCCACACCCAGTATCGCCTGCGAGCCGCGGAAAGCGCCCTGTGTGAACGCGCCCACCATACTCTTATCTTTAAGAAAGAGGGACGCGCCGATCCAGACGGCAAAAAAATACACCGTCGTCGCACCCGCACAGAAAAAGAAAAACACGGGGTCGAACTGCTCGGTGATGCGCCCCTGTGCGATATCGCGGAACAGCAGGATCGGCAGCAGCACCTTGAACGACAGACGGTCAAGGTCGGTCAGCGTCTGCTTGGTGAAAAAGTTTTTGCTGCGCAGCCAGCGGCCAAGCACGATGATCGCAAAAATCGGCACGGTGGCATTCAGACAGAATATCAGATTATCCATTGGTTTCTCCCTCCACGGCTGCTTCCTCGTGGCGGAAGAAGTCCTGCAGTTTCTCTAAGCTCTGCGCCAGAAGCGCGGTCTGCTCGGGCGAGAGCGTGTCCACCAAAGACGCGATCATGCGCTCGTGAAAGTCCTTGTGGTACTCGTAGGCGGCCCTGCCCTTGTCGGTGAGCATGATATTGACAACGCGGCGGTCCTCCTGGCTGCGCACACGGCGCACCAGTCCCTTGGCGACCAGCTTGTCGCACGCAACCGTCAGCGTAGCCAGTGTTACGCCGATTGACCTGGCAACCTCGCTCATACGCACAGGTTCCCTGTCACCGATCTTCTCGATGATGTGGATTTCGGTGATGGACACCGCGCTGCCCAGTCCGCCGGCCATGGCGCGTTCTTCGATTTTGTTGATCCGGCCGAACACATCGACCAGAAAGGAATTGAGCTGCTCTGCGTCTTCCATGTTCGCGCTGTCCCTCCGTTAGTTCGTTAATCTAACTAAATATTAGCATAAAATTGTCGAGCTTGCAACAAAAAAGGCGCAATCGTAAGATTGTGCCTTCGGATATATGGAGTTTTCGCTAAAGCAGATGGAATGGTTGCCAACCTTTGGCTGGGAGGTCCAAAAGGATAGACACCAAGGTTTCTATCCTCTTGGGACTCCAGTTTCCTTTATTTCTTAGTCTGGCGAAAATCAGAGAACGGCGACCGCTTCGAAAAGGAGAACGGCAGTCGGGTTACTCTTGCTTTTATTTCGTGAAATATTCGCAGTTCATAGACAGCGTACTGCTACACATACGGTTTCATCTCCGCTGAGAATTATGCCTGTCGGTCAACTTCTGCCTCCTCACTCCTAACTTACGGAATCTCTTCACCCTTTGCAAAACTTTCAATCTATGTTTCACGCCATCCCGATTGTGCATTTGTGCATTTTGTATAAGCTTACACATTACACAGTGCCGCTATCGCGGCTCTCAGGAGGGCGCTCAGCACGGCAAGCGTAATACACAGGAAATACGGCATCCTGCACGTTCGAAGCGAATACCGTCCGGTGGCTTCACCGCCCTGCCAGACCATAGAGCATGCGGCAAGCAGCGCGGAGACGCTCAGCACGGCGGGTACGCCGGCTGCTCCGATGATGAGGGCGTTTCCTTCTCCCACGCTGACCGCGGCGGTCATGGCAAGCACGAAGCCGCGTGCTGCGGCAACCGCACTCAGCAGCAGCTCTCTCGGGCGCAGAAAGGCGCACACGAGCGGCAGCAGCACCCAGATGAGCGCGCACAGCGTGCTCTGCACCACATGCGCGGGCAATTCAGCCAGCAGACCGGAAAGCACTGCCGCGCCGTCCCCTTCGCCGGCCCGCAGTCCAGTCAGACCTCCCGCCGCTGCACCGCACAGGAACATCGCACACAGGAACAGGAACACCGGTGTCCGCACCAAATCGTCAAAAAAACCGAGAATATGCTGTTTGTTCATACGTCTTCCCCCTTGGAAAAGTCATAGAACAGCATATTCCCGGTTTTATCTTTTTAGAACAACAGACGGACTTAGCCTTCCTCGTTGATCATCTCGCACATCGCGTCCACCATGTCCTTGCAGGGCTGGCGCAGGAACGGGCGTGCCTTTTTGTTGATCTCGTAGGTTGCATACAGCTTGCCTTCCTCGTCACGGTGCAGCACGGCTGCGATCAGCTCGGTTGCAGCGGCGATGCGATCAGCCAGGTACGCAAGATCCACCTTTTCGCTGTCGCACACGGAAACTACCACGCGCTTTTGCGAACTGCTGGAAATCTTGGCAAGCTCGGTCGGCATTTCACGCTTGGAAGCGGTGAGCAGCACAATCTCGCTCTTGATCATGGCAGCAAGTTCGTCCTCGCAGATACGAACCTCGTCGTAGCCCTCTGCAGCCTTGCAGGCCGCCGCATTCTTCGCGGACAGGAACAGATTGCGCTGCGGTACGACCTCCTTCTCCAGGATGGCGCGGATCAGCTTCTGAAGATATTCACCTTCACCAAGCACGGAAACCAGTACATTCTGCGGCATAATATCATCTCCTTCACAGGGCAGTACAAATACAAGAGCAATTATACGCACAAACAGTCCGTTTCGCAACGGATTTTACGGATTCTTTTTACAATTCATCACTTCGACTGATTTGCACAAATTTTATCCATTGCCTTTAGGTAAATTGCACATTCCAGACGCTTACGCTCCATCTCGCAGCCGAGGTCGTAGGAGTCGTTCATGTCGTGGTTCATGTTGTAGTTTGCTGCCGAGCAGCCACCCGAGCAGTAGAACTTCGCCCAGCACTTCTGGCACTTCGGGCGAGAATAGATGTTCATGCCGGCAAACTTCTGCGCAATGTCCATGTTGAAGGACTGGTCGAGCACACTGCCCTGCTTGAACTCATCCTTGCCGACAAACTGGTGGCAGGGATAGATGTCGCCGTCCGGCGTTACGGCCACATACTCGTAGCCCGCACCGCAGCCGCGCAGACGCTTGACAACGCACGGACCCTGATCCAGATCGACCATGAAGTGGAAGAAGGTAAACGGCTTGCCTTCCTTCTTGCGCTCGAGCATGATGTCGGTCAGGCGGTCGTACTCAGCCTCGATTTTGGGCAGATCGTCCTCGGTCAAGTCGTATCCGCAGCCTGGGTCTGCCGTTACCGGCTCAACGGACAGACGGTCAAAACCTGCATCTGCAATGCTCAGCACATCCTCAGCAAAATCGAGGTTATGCGAGGTGAACGTGCCGCGCGCGTAGTAATCGAGGTTCGGGTCGCGCTCGTCCACCAGCGCCTTGAACTTGGGCACGATGGTGTCATAGCTGCCCGTACCGGCTACCGTCTTGCGGAACTCGTCGTTGACCTCACGGCGGCCGTCGAGCGACAGCACGCAGTTGTCCATGTTCTCGTTGATGTACTTGCGCTTGTCCTCATCGAGCAGCAGACCGTTGGTAGTGATGGTGAAGCGGAACTTCTTGTTATACTTCTCCTCCAGGCTGCGGGCATAATCGACCGTCTGGGTAACAGTATCCCACGCCATGAGCGGCTCGCCGCCGAAGAAATCAACCTCGATGTTGTGACGCACGCCGGAACGCGCGATAACAAAGTCGATGGCCTTCTTGGCGATCTCGGGCGGCATGATCTTGCGGCCCTGGCCAAAGTCGCCGGTGGATGCGAAGCAGTACTTGCAGCGCAGGTTGCAGTCGTGCGCTACATGCAGACACAGGGCCTTGACCGGTGCATTCACCGGAATGTAGCGGCTTACATCGATGTAGTCATCCTGCGCGAACAGCTGACCGGCCTTTTTCAGCTCGTACAGCTCGTCATATGCCTCGCGGATCTCGTCCGCGGTGTAGTCCGACAGGGCGTCGATGATGCTCTGCGGACAGGTATCACCCATGTTTTCATCCAGCAGTCCGGACACTGCATAGCTGATATCATCGAGCAGATGTACCGCGCCCGAGTTGACATCGAGCACGAAATTCAGCCCTTTTTTCTGATAACGATGAATCATTTATTTTCCTCCGATATACAGGAACAAGGCGCACCCGCAGGCGCGCCTTGCATATTCCTTTTAAGCGTGATTACTTTGCGTGCTCGCACTTCTGGTTTGCCACGGTGCAAGAGGTCTTGCATGCGGACTGGCAGGAAGTCTGGCACTCGCCGCAGCCGCCGTGTGCTGCAGTCTGCTTCAGGGTTGCAGAAGTCAGGGTAGAAATATGCTTCATTTGATTTCCCTCCTATTTTTTGATGTGGCTGTAACGCTTCTTTTTCCGCATATTGGCACCGGCGTAACCGCCCAGTGCCGAGGCGATCAACGAGCAGAGCAGGCTGATCACCGTGCGTACAAAATGAATGGATTGACCGAGCGGCAGCACCGCAACGATCAGCAGGATCAGAAAAACCGCAAAACCTGCGCCGAGCGACCAGTAAAACTGGTTTTCGCCTGCGCGCTTTGCAGCGACCAGTGCGGCAAGCGCACTGCCGAGTGCAAGGAACACCAGTGCACAAGGCGCTATTGCCCCTTCTGCCAATGTGCCGCGGTGAACGAGCACCGCACCGAGCAGCATCAGCAGCAGAGTACCGAGCAATCCGGCAAGCACCGATGGTAAAAGGATACCGACCGGCGACTGACCCTCATTGGTTTTTCTCATCATTTCATAGCCTCCCGCCGAATTTTATTTATATGTCATGCTATTCGGCAAGAAATGGGGTTATTACTTTGCGTCCTTCTTTGCTTCCTTGGGCGCCTCGACCGTCTCGGTCGCCGGAGCCTCCTTACCGCGGATCGCCCAGCGGTAAATCTTGAGCTTCGTGCGGTCGCTCGAAGACTCGATGACCAGAACGTCGTCCTTGATGTTGACAACGCGGCCGATAAAACCACCGATGGTGGAGATCTCATCACCGATCTCGATGGAGTTACGCATATCGCGCTCCTGCTTGTCGCGCTTGCGCTGCGGACGGATCAGGAAAAAGTAGAATACGACAATCAGAACTACAAACGGCAGAAACTGTGCGATGATCGCGCCGTAATCCGACAGAGCCGGCATTTTATTCAATGCCATAACCATGGTTACACCTCCCTATGCAATTTGCTGTAAATACTCACTATATTATACTGGATATTCTGTCAAATTACAAGCCTTTTTTGGAGACAATACCACATAATTCAGCTGCGGCGCTTTACGGAGATTTTGTGTCCTGATGTCGGCCTCGGTTTCTTGCGCGAGTTCCATCCGCGCTGCCGCAATTTCTTGCAGTACACAAAGTATTGCTGCGAAACCGCGCCTAATCAGTACGCAAAATTTACTCGTAAATCGCTCTTGCTGTATTATGCGGTACTGCCTCTTTATTTGTGCTACTTAAGCTATTCACAGCATAAAATAGCAGTATCTTATCGAAACGAGGTGCTGACCATGCTTTTTCCTGCTTTATTTGCGCTCGGCGGTGCATTTTTCTTCTTTGTGCTGCGTGTACAGGGCGCGGACGGGTCGTTTCCCAAGCCGCTCACGCCCGATGAGGAGGCGGTTCTGCTGCGCCGCATGCAGCAGGACGGGGACGCCGAGGCACGGGAAAAGCTGATCGAGCACAATCTCAGACTGGTAGCGCATATTGTAAAAAAGTATTACGCCGTAAGTACGGAGCAGGACGATCTGCTGTCCATCGGCACGATCGGGCTGATTAAAGCCGTGAACACCTTTAAGGCGGATAAGAATATCCGGCTGGCGACATACGCCTCCAAATGCATCCAGAACGAGCTGCTGATGTATTTTCGGCAGAAGCGCAAGAGTGCAGGCGAGCTTTCGCTCTCGGACACGCTCGAGTCGGACGGTGACGGCAATGCGCTTGCCCTGCAGGATATTATCTGCTGCGAGGACAGCGGTCTTTCCGCCGTTGAGGAACAGGACCGGTACCATGCCATGCACCGCGCGCTGGCAGGCTGTCTCTCTCCGCGTGAACGCGAGATCATCCGCCTGCGGTACGGCATCGGTCTGGCATCTCCCCTGCCGCAGCGTGAGATTGCCGCGCGGCTGGGTATTTCGCGCAGCTATGTTTCGCGCATTGAAAAGCGTGCGCTCGAAAAGCTGCGGGAGGCTCTCGAACGCGAGGGACGGCCGCCGTAAAAGCGACGGTTGTCCCCTTACGAAAAAAATTTTAATTTTTTTTGAAAAAAGGGTTGACGAATCCCGGATTCTGATATATACTAAACAAGTCGTCAGCGATGAGTCATCAAAACGACAGCAAAACTTAACAAATAGCCGAATTGTGTAAAGGTAGCACGACAGACTCTGACTCTGTTTGTGAGGGTTCGAATCCTTCTTCGGCTGCCACCGAAAACCGTCTTTTCTTTGAAAAGACGGTTTTTCTTTTGCCTTTTCGTGGTTTTCCTGTGACGGCTATTTGACAGACGGCCTCTCTCCCGATATACTAAAGTATATGTAAAGGAGCGATTACCATGTTTTGCATGAACTGCGGCACGCAGCTGCCGGACGGCGCAAAATTCTGCATGAACTGCGGCACAAAGGTCGGTGAGGTCGGCGCCGGCGCTGTCCCTTCCGGCAAAAAATATCCCTCGTACGCGATGCTGTACCCGGACAGCATGGCTTATCTCGAGTCCCCTGCCTATCAGCGCGAGCGCGGTCTGATGAAGCAGTCCGAGCTTGGCGCGACGCCGTATGCGGGTTTTGACTTTACCAACTATGTTTCGCTCGATGACGGCACGATGGTCGGCTTTGTGTTCGGGCACACCGCGCGTTACCGCGCTGCCGAGGACTTCGGCTACAATCTCTACCGCCTGAATCCGGACGGCACAGCTGTTTTCCTGAATGCCGGCTGCAGACGCGGCGGCTCCGAGCTGTATGTACAGGACGGAAAAGCGCACTGGACGGTGAATGGAGAAACGTTTTCCGCATCTATTTGAGCATTAAGGCACCTGATATCAGGTGCTCTTATTTTTTGCATATTTTTCGTAAAACCGCTTGACTTGGAGCACACTCCAAGTGATAGAGTTAATTCAGAAAAAAATATTCAGGAGGAAAACTATGTATATCGAGAACATCAACGGTCCCGCTGACGTGAAGAAGCTGAACATTGCGCAGATGACCGTGCTTGCGTCCGAAATGCGCGATGCGCTGCTGACCAAGCTGAGCCGTCACGGCGGCCATTTCGGCCCGAATTTCGGCATGGTAGAGGCAACCATCGCACTGCACTATGTATTCGAGTCCCCGAAGGATAAGTTTGTATTCGATGTTTCCCACCAGTCCTATCCGCACAAGATGCTGACCGGCCGCAAGGACGCTTTTCTCTACGAGGAGCACTACGACGACGTTTCCGGCTACAGCAGCCCGCACGAGAGCGAGCACGACCATTTCACCATCGGTCACACCTCCACCTCGGTCAGTCTGGCCTGCGGTCTGGCCAAGGGCCGCGACCTCAAGGGCGATGGCGGCAACGTGGTTGCTATCATCGGTGACGGCTCGCTCAGCGGCGGCGAAGCACTGGAAGCGCTCGACTATGTGGCAGAGCTGGACGGCAACCTGATTATCCTCGTCAACGACAACGATATGTCCATCGCGGAGAATCATGGCGGTCTGTATCAGAACCTGCGCCTGCTGCGCGAGACGGGCGGCAAGGCAGAATGCAATCTGTTCCGCGCGATGGGTCTGGATTACCGCTTTGTAGCCGACGGCAACGATATTGCTTCGCTTATCGAGGCATTTAAGACCGTAAAGGACAGCACGCAGCCGGTTGTTGTGCACATCGTCACCCAGAAGGGCAAGGGCTACGCGCCTGCCGAGCAGCACAAGGAGGCATGGCACTACTGTGCTCCGTTCCATCCGGAGACCGGCGAGCCGCTGATGGACATGAGCGGCGAGTGCTATGAGAGCATTACGCTCGACTTTATGATGAAGAAGATGCAGGCCGACCCGTCTGTATGCATGATCACCTCGGGTACGCCGACCGTGCTTGGCTTCACCGAGGAGATGCGCAAGAAGGCCGGCAGGCAGTTTATCGACGTAGGCATCGCCGAGGAGAACGCAGTTGCGCTGGCATCCGGCATTGCGACAAACGGCGGCAAGCCGGTCTACGGCGTGTACAGCACGTTCATTCAGCGCGCTTATGACCAGATTTCGCAGGACCTGTGCATCAACAGCAACGCGGCTACCATCATCGTTGCATGGGGCTCGGTTTACGGCATGAACGATGTAACGCATCTCGGTCTGTACGACATTCCGATGCTGGCGAACATCCCCAACCTGGTTTATCTGGCGCCGACCACCAAGGAAGAATATCTGGCGATGCTCGACTGGAGCATTGAGCAGAACGAGCATCCGGTCGCTATCCGTATGCCGGGCGGCGAACTGGTTTCCGACGGAAAGGCTGTTGCTAAGGACTTCGGCAGGCTGAACACCTACGAGATTAAGGAGAAGGGCGCAAAGATCGCTGTCATCGGTCTGGGTTCGTTCTACCCGCTCGGTGAACAGGCGGCGGCGCTCATCAAGGAAAAGACCGGCGTACAGCCGACTCTTATCAACCCGTACTATATCACCGGCGTGGATACTGACCTGCTCGAGAGCCTCAAGGCGGATCACGACGTGGTCATCACCCTCGAGGACGGCGTACTTGACGGCGGCTTTGGAGAGAAGATTGCGCGTTTCTACGGTGATTCCGACGTTAAGGTGCTGAACTTTGGTCTCAAGAAGGAGTTCCTCGACCGCTATGACGTAGACGAGGTGCTGAAGGACAATCACCTCACCGCAGAGCAGATTGCAGAGGATGTGGAGAAGGTCCTGTAAGATTCCCTTCCCATTAGGCATTCGGTAACTCTCCTCCGCAGGGCGGGCTGCCCTACGATTCTCTAAACACTGTTGCACATATTTGTGCATGAAAAAACACGAAAGGCTTCGGAGCAATGCTCCGAAGCCTTTCGCGCTGTATGTCAAGTTTGGGGAGGTTTATGCCAGTCCAAGTTCCTTTACACGAGCCTGTGCCGCTGCCAGACGTGCGATCGGCACGCGGAACGGCGAGCAGGAAACGTAATTCAGGCCAACGTTGTGGCAGAACTCTACGGAGGACAGGTCGCCGCCGTGCTCGCCGCAGATGCCGAGCTTGATGTCCGGGCGGGTGCGCTTGCCTTCTGCAACAGCGAAGCGGATCAGGCGGCCTACGCCGTTCTGGTCCAGACGAGCGAACGGATCGGACTCGAGGATCTTCTTGTCGAAGTAGGTCTCCAGAATGCGGCCCACGTCATCACGGGAGAAGCCGTAGGTCATCTGGGTAAGGTCGTTGGTGCCGAAGGAGAAGAACTCTGCTTCCTTGGCCACATCGCCTGCGGTGACTGCGGCACGCGGCGTCTCGATCATCGTGCCGACCATATACTTCATCTTCAGGCCGGACTGCTCGATCAGCTCGTCAGCCTTAGCCTTGATAACCTTCTTTACAAAGCGCAGCTCGTTGACCTCGGATACCAGCGGAACCATGATCTCCGGCGTGATATGCAGGCCGTCTTCCTTCCAGACATTGATAGCTGCGGATACGATAGCCTCGGTCTGCATCTCGGCGATCTCCGGATAAAGAACGTCCAGACGGCAGCCGCGGGTACCCAGCATCGGGTTGAACTCGTGCAGGCTTTCTACCTTGCCCTTGAGCTTGTCGAAGGATACGCCCATCTCATCGGCCAGCTCCTTGATCTCATCATCCTCGTGCGGGAGGAACTCATGGAGCGGCGGGTCAAGCAGACGGATGGTAACCGGCAGACCGCCCATTGCGCGGTAAATTGCCTCAAAGTCGCCGCGCTGCATCGGCAGGATCTTTGCCAGAGCGGCCTTGCGCTGCTCGAGCGTATCGGAAATGATCATCTCACGAACCGCCTTGATGCGGGCCGGCTCGAAGAACATATGCTCGGTACGGCAGAGACCGATGCCTTCTGCGCCGAACTTGCGGGCCTGCGTTGCATCACGCGGGGTATCGCCGTTGGTGCGAACGTGCAGGGTGCGGATCTCGTCAGCCCAGCCCATGAAGCGGCCGAAGTCGCCGGTCAGCTCAGCCTCCTGCGTTGCGATCTCGCCGAGGTATACGTTGCCGGTGGAGCCGTCGAGCGAAATAACGTCGCCCTCGTGTACTACCGTGCCGTCGGCGAAGGTCAGGGTCTTATCCTCTTCGGAAACCTTGATGCCGTTTACGCCTGCTACACAGCAGGTGCCCATGCCGCGTGCTACTACGGCTGCGTGCGAGGTCATGCCGCCGCGGGCGGTCATGATGCCCTCGGATACGGCCATGCCGTCGATATCCTCCGGAGAGGTCTCCTGACGGACGAGAACAGCCTTGATTCCGGTCTTGTGGGCCTTGGCTGCATCATCAGCAGTGAAGTAAACCGCGCCGCAGGCTGCACCGGGAGATGCCGGCAGGCCGGTGGTGATCGGCGTAGCTGCCTTGAGAGCTGCCGGATCGAACGTCGGGTGCAGAAGTGCGTCAAGCTGCTTTGCCTCAACCTTCATAACCGCCTGCTCCTTGGTGCAGACGCCTTCGTCTACCAAATCAACCGCTACCTTGAGCGCTGCCTGTGCGGTGCGCTTGCCGTTACGGGTCTGCAGCATGTAGAGCTTGCCGTTTTCGATGGTGAACTCCATATCCTGCATATCGCCGTAATGCTTTTCAAGGCGGCTGGAAATGTCAACAAACTGCTGATAAACCTCCGGCATGGTGTCGGCCAGTGCGGAGATCGGCTGCGGGGTGCGGATGCCGGCTACAACGTCCTCGCCCTGTGCGTTCATCAGGAACTCGCCGTACAGCTTCTTTTCGCCGGTGGCCGGGTTGCGGGTGAACGCTACGCCGGTGCCCGAGGTCTCGCCCATATTGCCGAATACCATGGACTGTACGTTTACGGCAGTGCCCCAGCTGTGCGGGATGTCGTTCATGCGGCGGTAGGTATTCGCACGCGGATTATCCCACGAGCGGAATACTGCGCGGACAGCCTCCATCAGCTGCTTCTTCGGGTCCTGCGGGAAATCTTCGCCGAGGGACTTCTTGTAGTGATCCTTGAACAGGACAATCAGCTCGGACATATCATCTGCATCGAGCTCATTGTCCATCTTTACGCCCTTTTTGTCCTTAACCTGATCGATAAACTGTTCGAAGGAGGACTTAGGCAGCTCCATAACAACGTCAGAGAACATCTGAATGAAACGGCGGTAGGAGTCGCGTGCGAAACGCGGGTTATTGGTCAGCTTGGCAACTGCTTCGCAGATCTCGTCGTTCATGCCGAGGTTGAGGATGGTGTCCATCATGCCGGGCATGGATGCGCGCGCACCCGAACGAACGGATACGAGCAACGGCTTCTCGGGATCACCGAGGGTTTTGCCGGTAATCTTTTCAAGCTGATCGAGGTAAAGCAGGATCTGATCCTGAATATCCGGATAGATGGTCTTGCCGTCCTCGTAATAACGGGTGCAGGCCTCGGTGGTGATGGTGAAACCCTGCGGCACAGGCATGCCCAGTCCGGTCATTTCAGCCAGATTGGCACCCTTGCCGCCAAGCAGCTCACGCATTTTGCCGTTGCCCTCCGGGAACATGTAAACATACTTTTTCATTTGGGTATTTCCTCCGTTTCGATTGATGCTCTCTCTAATACTCATTCTCTTTATCACGCAAGCACATTATAGCACGTTAGCGGTGAAATATTCCATTGTAGTATTATACCGATTTCCCACGAATATATTGTGCATTTTGACTAATCATGTATTTTTAGCCAAAACTCAAACGTTTGCGTAAAATCTATCTTTTTAATTTATCAGAAATTTTGTCCGAATTTTATTTTATCTTTTCTTATTTTTCTCGATTTTTATGGCATTTTGGGCGTAAATACGTTCCATGCCCGTCAGCTTTCATTTCATTAGTCGTAATGCACAAATTCCTGCAAAAGAAAATCGACGGTCTGAGGCAGACCGCCGATAGAAGCGAATGAATTGCTGGAAACCACGACGCTGATCGCAGGGATGCCGTCGTAGCTGGTCTCGTAGAGCTTGACCGAATACGGATACGTCGAGGACGAGGTGAACGAGCCGCCGGTGAACTGGTAGAAGGTGTTTTCACCCAGTGCGGCGTAGTAGTGGAGCAGGATCTTGTCGCCGGCTTCTACCTCTTCCCTGTCGTAGTAGTAGGTGGTCGTGGTGCCCTCCCGGATGGTGCCGAGCAGCGTGACACCGGTCACCGTGCCGAAATCCGGCACCGGATAGTGCTTGCTGTAGCAGCGCGATGCATCCGGCTTGTGGTTGCGGTTATACTCACCGGGAGAGTACGCCGTGCCGTCGCCGATCAGGCTGTTCAGGTAGCGGATCGGCACTGAGTAAGACGGTACGCCGCCGGAATGGCTGCTGACCGTAATGCCGACAACCTTGCCCTCATCGTTGATGAGCGCACCGCCGGAGTTGCCGCTGATGACCTGCGCCGTGCTTTCGATCATCGGTGCAAGGTAATCATCGTTTTCCGGGTCGGTCACCTTGCCGGTCGTAACCGTTGCGGCGCCGCCGCCCGGGTAACCGAGCGCGTAGACCGTGTCGCCTTCCTCGACCTCGGTGGTAACACCGAGGTACGGCAGCGTGCTGCCGACTACACGGATATGCGCGATGTCCGCGTCCGCGTCAAAGCTGTAGATCGTAACTTCCCGCTTGGTGCCGTCGTACATCTCAGCCACAAGGCGGTAAACGCCGTTGACAAGGTGTCCGCAGGTCACCGCATCGCCGCGTGCGCTGAGCACAACGCCGCTGCCGATGCCGAGGATATTATTCTTGTAATCGTAGGCGTACAGCTTGAAAATCGCCGGTACACAGGCACTGAACACCTCGTCCGCCGTCATGCCGATATGTGCTTCCACAGTGAAGCTCTGCCGCAGATCCGGCTTTGCCATACGGGTGACGATGGCCGCAACCTCGCTGCGGCGAATGTTGGTGTTCGGCTTGAAATCATGCGCGTTGTTGCTGCCCGTGAGCACGCCCGCCCGGTACAGACGGTACACATCAGCGGCATAGCCTGCCGATATGTCAACATCCGCAATCGCACCGTCCGCAATGTCGTTGATCGCGGTCAGGGCCTCCTCCGGCAGCGCGTTTGCAAAGATGGACGCAAACTGTGCTCGGGTCGCCGGCTGATCGTAATCCGCATAAGTCGTGTTAATAATACCATTTTCCAGCGCATACGTCACATACGGCTGATACCACGGACGAACTTTGTCAAAATCCGCACTGCCGCTGACATAGGTGCTGTGCAGACACGCCGCCAGCTTGATCGCCTGTGCGATCGTCAGGTTGCTGTTCGGCTTGAACTGGGTGGCGTTTACGCCGTCCACCAGCTTGTATTCATACGCCGCCTGAACATTCTGCGCGTACCACTCGGTTGAGGGCACGTCGGTGAACTGTCCGGCAGGATACGTTGTTTTCGAGGTAAAGTTTTCATAGCCCGCAAAAGCCGCAGGCAGCATGCCGACCATCAGCGCAGCCGCTGTGATCAGACTGAGCAATCGTTTTTTCACGAATTGCATTCCTCCCTTTTGAGGCGTGGGTTTGTGGATCGGGATACAGGGCCGCAGAGCGACCCTGCTGAGCTGTCGCGAAACTACAGTTTCGCCGACAAGAGGAACGGACCGTGGGCCGTTCCAAAGTCGTCCGAAAGTTCCTATACAGAAACTTTCTCCCTCCAGAA
>OOBP01000610.1_pt1 | contig 24321 bp, 14 predicted proteins | sample 1671681 | NCBI WGS metagenome assembly OOBP01 (sample SAMN06348181, study PRJEB24527) | human gut metagenome
CCCGCTTTTTATAAAAAGCGGGTGGGGTCCAGGGGCAAAGCCCCTGGGGAAGAAAGAAGGTTAGTCAGCCTATGGGAAAAATCGTTAAGGTCTCCGGTCCTCTGGTGGTAGCCACCGGGATGAAGGAGGCCAACATGGCCGACGTGGTCCGGGTAGGCGAGCAGCGGCTCATCGGTGAGATCCTCACCATGACCGGCGACTCCGCCGCCATCCAGGTTTACGAGGAGACCTCGGGCCTGGGCCCCGGGGCCGAAGTGGTCACCACCGGCGCCCCTCTGTCCGTGGAGCTGGGCCCCGGCCTCATTGAGAACATTTACGACGGCATCCAGCGCCCGCTGGAGGTCATCATGGAGAAGGTCCAGGGCAACAACCTGCCCCGCGGCGTGGAAGTGCCTGCTCTGGACCGGGAAAAGAAGTGGCAGTTTACCCCCACCGTGGAGCCCGGAGCCAAGGTCATCGGCGGCGACGTCATCGGCACCGTCCAGGAGACCGACTCCATCCTCCACAAGATCATGATTCCCCCCACCATGAAGGGCACTATCGTCTCCATCCAGGGGGGCGAGTACACCGTCACCGAGACGGTGGCCGTGCTGGAGCAGCCTGACGGCACCAAGACCGAGCTGTCCCTCATGCAGAAGTGGCCCGTCCGTGTGGGCCGCCCCTACAAGCACAAGTATCCCCCCGTGGTTCCCCTGCAGTCGGGCCAGCGCATCGTGGATACCTTCTTCCCCGTGGCCAAGGGCGGCACCGCCGCCATCCCCGGCCCCTTCGGTTCCGGCAAGACGGTGATGCAGCACGCCCTGGCCAAGTGGTCCGACGTGGACCTGGTGGTCTATATCGGCTGCGGCGAGCGCGGCAACGAGATGACCGACGTGCTGCGGGAGTTCCCCGAGCTGGTGGACCCCCGTACCGGCCAGTCCCTGATGAAGCGTACCGTGCTCATCGCCAACACCTCCGATATGCCCGTGGCCGCCCGTGAGGCCTCCATTTACACCGGCATCACCATCGCCGAGTACTTCCGGGACATGGGCTACGCCGTGGCCGTCATCGCCGACTCCACCTCCCGCTGGGCCGAGGCCCTTCGTGAGATGTCCGGCCGTCTGGAAGAGATGCCCGGCGAGGAGGGCTATCCCGCCTACCTCAGCTCCCGTCTGGCTCAGTTCTACGAGCGGGCGGGCAGCGTGTCCTGCCTGGGCTCCGACGACCGCCGGGGCAGCCTGACCGCTGTGGGCGCCGTGTCCCCTCCCGGCGGCGACCTGTCCGAGCCTGTCTCCCAGGCCACCATGCGCATCGTCAAGGTGTTCTGGGCTCTGGACGCCTCTCTGGCCTACCGCCGTCACTTCCCCGCCATCAACTGGCTGAACTCCTACTCCTTGTATCTGGACTCCCTGAAGCCCTGGTATGACGAGCACCTGGGCAAGGACTTCCTGAAAAACCGGGAGTGGGCCATGGCCGTCCTCCAGGAGGAGGCCAACCTCAACGAGATCGTGCAGCTGGTCGGTAAGGACTCCCTGTCCGCCAAGGACCAGATCACCCTGGAAGTGGCCAAGATGATCCGGGAGGACTTCCTGCAGCAGAACTCCTTTGTGGACATCGACTCCTACTCGGAGTACGACCGTCAGGCCCGGATGCTGGTCATGATTCGGGAGTACGACGAGCACTGCCGTGCCGCCGCGGAGCGGGGCGGCTCTCTGGCCGACCTGTTTGCCATTCCCGCCCGGGAGCGCATCGGCCGTGCCAAAGCGGTTCCTGCCGACCAGTATCTGGATAATTACGCCAACATTCTGGTGGATATGGAGGAGCAGATCAACGCCATTGCGGAGAAAGGAGAGATGGAACTGTGATTCGGGAATATAAAACCATCCAGGAGATCTCCGGACCGCTGATGGTGGTCAACCATGTCCAGGGCGTCACCTACGACGAGCTGGCCGAAATCGAGCTCAGCGACGGCACCGTCCGCCGCTGTAAGGTGCTGGAGGTCAACGGCGACTCCGCCGTGGTCCAGCTGTTTGAGAGCTCCGCCGGTATCAACCTGGCTCAGTCCAAGATCCGCTTCCTGGGACACCCCCTTCAGCTGGCGGTGTCCGGGGACATGCTGGGCCGGGTGTTCAACGGCATGGGCCAGCCCATCGACGGCGGCCCCGCCATCCTGGCCGACGAGTACCGGGACATCAACGGTCTGGCCATGAACCCCGCCGCCCGGAACTACCCCAACGAGTTTATTCAGACGGGCATCTCCACCATCGACGGCCTGAACACCCTGGTCCGTGGTCAGAAGCTGCCCATCTTCTCCGGTTCCGGTCTGCCCCACGCCGCCCTGGCTGCCCAGATCGCCCGCCAGGCCAAGGTGCTGGACGGCGAGTCCAACTTCGCCGTGGTCTTTGCCGCCATCGGCATCACCTTTGAGGAGTCTGAGTTCTTCGTCAGCGAGTTTAAGCGCACCGGCGCCATCGACCGTACCGTGCTGTTCACCAACCTGGCCAACGACCCCGCCGTCGAGCGTATCGCCACCCCCCGTATGGCCCTCACCGCCGCGGAATACCTGGCCTTTGAGAAGAACATGCACGTGCTGGTCATCCTCACCGACATCACCAACTACGCCGAGGCTCTGCGTGAGATCTCGGCGGCCAAGAAGGAGGTCCCCGGCCGCCGCGGCTACCCGGGCTACCTCTACACCGACCTTGCCACCATGTACGAGCGGGCCGGCCGCCAGATGGGCAAGGAGGGGTCCATCACCATGATCCCTATCCTCACCATGCCCGAGGACGACAAGACTCACCCCATCCCCGACCTCACCGGCTATATCACCGAGGGACAGATCATCCTCTCCCGTGAGCTCTACCGCCGGGGCATCAATCCCCCCGTAGACGTGCTGCCCTCCCTGTCCCGTCTGAAGGATAAGGGCACCGGCGCTGGCAAGACCCGTGAGGACCACTCGGGCACCATGAACCAGCTCTTTGCCGCCTACGCCACCGGTAAGGAGAACAAGGAGCTCATGTCCATCCTGGGTGAGGCCGCCCTCAGCCCCACCGACCTGCTGTACGCCAAGTTTGCCGACGAGTTTGAAAAGCGCTATGTCTCCCAGGGCACGGACGAGAACCGGTCTATCTTTGAGACCCTGGACCTGGGCTGGGAGCTGCTGAGCATCCTGCCCCGCAGCGAGCTCAAGCGCATCAAGCCGGAACATTTGGACAAGTATCTGCCCAAGAAGGATTAAGGGGGGATCGAAATGCCTTCCACCACCATTAATCCCACCCGAATGGAACTGACCCGGCTGAAGGGACGGCTGAAAACGGCCCAGCGTGGCCACAAGCTGCTCAAGGACAAGCGGGATGAGCTGATGAAGCAGTTCATGGACGTGGTCCGGGAGAACCGGGCCCTGCGCCGCCGGGTGGAGGAGGGGCTCATGCGGGCCCACGGCTCCTTTACCGTGGCCGCCGCCCTTATGTCTCCCGAAATGCTGGAGCAGTCCCTCATGTACCCCAAGCAGAGTGTGGAGCTGGACATGACCTTCCAGAACATTATGTCCGTGGATGTGCCCCGGTACCACTTCCACACCACCAGCCAGGACCCCGGGGAGGTCTATCCTTACGGCTTTGCCCAGACCAGCGGTGAGCTGGACGACGCGGTGGACGCCATGTCCCAGGTGTTTCAGGACATGCTCCGTCTGGCCGAGGTGGAAAAGACCTCTCAGCTGCTGGCCCAGGAGATCGAAAAGACCCGCCGCCGGGTCAACGCCCTGGAGTATGTGAAAATTCCCCAGATGCAGGAGAGCATCAAGTATATCACCATGAAGCTGGACGAAAACGAGCGGGCCAACACCATTCGTTTGATGAAGGTGAAGGACATGCTCCTCAAGGAAGCCATCGAGGAGCGCCGGGCCCAGGACGAACGGCTCATGCAGGGAGAATGACCCAAACAAAACGCCGCGGAGGATTCCGCGGCGTTTTTGCGTCTAAACAGATTTTAAGGGTAACCTTACAATTCTGTAAGGAAGGGAGAGCGATTCTGTAAGATTCCTCCTTTATATTAAAATCACCAAAAGCAAGAGGGACCCCAAGAAAGAAATGAGGAGGAATTCACAATGAACGAAACCATGTTGGCGCTGTTGGGTTTTGCCACCATCATCGCCATCATCGTGCTGCTGCTGCGAAATGTCACGGTGCCCGCCCTGGCATTCGTAGGCGTGTCCACCATTACCACGGCCATCCTGGTGCTGACCGGCACCTTCACCGTGGAAGAGATGGGCGACTTTATCGCCGCGGGCGTGTCCGGCGTCCACTCCACCGCCGCCCTGTTTATCTTCTCGGTGCTGTTTTTCGGCATCATGTCCGACGTGGGCATGTTTGACCGCATCATCAACGCCCTGATGAAGAAGGTGGGCACCAACGTGGTGGGCGTGGCCATGATGACCTGTATCATTGCCATGATCGGCCACCTGGACGGCGGCGGCGCTTCCACCTTCCTGATCACCATTCCCGCCATGCTGCCCGTGTACAAGCGCCTGAAGATGCGCCCCACCACCCTGCTGCTCATCTGCGTTACCGCCATGGGTGTTATGAACCTGCTGCCCTGGGGCGGCCCCACCATGCGCTCCGCCACCGTTCTGGGCATTGAGGCCAACGACCTGTGGATCAAGCTCATGCCCATGCAGGCTGTGGGTATCGTCATCGCCCTGGCCACCGCTTTTATCTGGGGCAACATTGAAAAGCGCCGCGGCGCCGGCATCAACAGCACCCTGGTGGTGGACTACGGCGACAGCGACGAGGCCGCCGTCAGCGAGGAGCAGAAGAATGAGCTGGCTCGTCCTCAGTTCTTCTGGTTCAACGTGGTGCTGACCCTGGTGGTCATTGTGGCCCTGGTGTTCCTGCCCGTGCCCTCCTACTTCACCTTCATGATCGGCTGCGTTATCGCCCTGTTTGTCAACTATCCCGGGGCCAAGCTGCAGAACAAGATCATCAAGTCTCACTCCTCTGCCGGCCTGATGATGGCCTCCACCATTCTGGCCGCCGGCGTGTTCCTGGGCGTGCTGGAGGAGAGCGAGATCATGAACCACATGGCCAACGTGCTGGCCTCCTTCATCCCCGCCTCCATGGGCCGGTTCCTGCCCCTCATCATCGGTGTGCTGTCCGTGCCCCTCACCCTGCTGTTCTGCACCGACTCCTACTTCTACGGCCTGCTGCCCGTGCTCATCGGCGTGGGCGATGCCTTCGGCGTGGACCCCGTCCACACCGCCATCACCATGGTGGTCTGCCGCAACTGCGCCACCTTCATCAGCCCCGTGGTGCCTGCCACCTTCCTGGGTGTCGGCCTGGCCGGAGTGGAGATCAAGGACCACATCAAGAACAGCTTCTTCTGGATCTGGGGCGTCAGCATCATTTGCCTGATCTCCGGCGTGCTGCTGGGAGTTCTGGCTCTGTAAGAGACGACACGTTTTCCCTTTCTCCGTCCATATTGTATGTAAAGGCCGCTTCCGATTCGGAGGCGGCCTTTGCAGTAACCACCCCTTGTATTTGAAAGGAGCTTTTTATGTATCAGGAATTGTTGGAGTATAACCGCCAGTTTGTGCAGGGGAAGGGCTACATGCCCTACCGCACCACCAAATTTCCCGACCGAAAGCTGGCCATTCTTACCTGCATGGACACCCGGCTGACCCTGCTGCTGCCGGCGGCCCTGGGCCTGCGCAACGGCGAGGTGAAAATGGTGAAGAACGCCGGAGGGGTGGTCAGCTCCCCCTATGATACCTCGGTGCGCAGCCTGCTCATTGCGGTGCTGGAGCTGGGGGTGGAAGAGATCATGGTCATCGGCCACACTGACTGCGGCGTGTGCGGAATGCAGCCGGGAAAGCTTTTGGAGGACCTGGTGGAGCGGGGCATTCCGGAGTCGGTGCTGCGCCAGGTGGGGGAGGACCACGTGGATCTGCTGGAATGGCTCAGCGGGTTTGCCTGCGTGGAGCAGGCAGTGAGCAACTCGGTGCATATCCTGCGGGAGCATCCCCTGATGCCCAAGCACGTGGAGATCCACGGGTTTATCATGGACACCGAGACCGGAAAGCTGAATCCCGTGGGGGAGTAAGGGGAGAGAGTTGCTTTTTTGGGGGAAAATCCGTATGATAGAAGAGAACATCAGAACCCAAAGGAGAGTTTTCTCATGCGTTCCCATTCCAATTCCGCCCCCCATCTGACGGCCCTGGACGACTTTAACGGCCTGTGCTGCCTGCTGGTGGTCCTCATTCACGTGCTGTCCCTGGGGGTCACTCAGGCGGACCACTCCAGCGTCCAGGGGGCGGCCATCTATGTGACCTGGCTGCTGGCCCTCAGCGCGGTCCCCGCCTTTTTGTTTGTGGGAGGGATGAAGATGGGGCTGTCCCTGACGGCCCCCACCGTTCCCCCTTACGGCCCCTATGTGCTGCGCCGGGTGAAGAAGGTCTACCTGCCCTATGTGTGCTGGACCGTGGTCTACTACCTGTGCTTTCTGCCCATTGGCTATGTGACGGGCAGTGTGGGGGAGTTTGCCCAGTACCTGTGGTTTGCCAGCCTGTCCGCTCAGTTTTACTATGTAGTGGTGGTGATGCAGTTTTATCTGCTGCGTCCCCTGTGGGGCTGGATGCTGAAACATATCCCTTGGCAGGCGGGGCTGGTCCTCTCGCTGGTGGTGATGCGCACGGCGGCCATCCTCCAGCCCCAGCTGGCCCAGCGCTGGAGCTGGTTTGGCCCCTATCAGGGCCGCATTTTCCTCACCTATCTCCTGTATTGGACGGCGGGACTCTATGCCGGAGCCCTGTACCACAAGCTGCTGCGGCTGCTGGAACGCAAGTGGCTCCGGGCGGCGGCGGTGGTGCCGGTGGTGATCTATGCCGCTCTGGGCTGTGTCCAGTATGTCACAGGCAGAACAGCCCCCGGGCTGGAGCTTTGGAAGATTGCTTCCAACCTGTGCTTTATTGGGCTGCTGCTGTGTCTGTGCCGGTTTCTGGCGGAGAAGGAAGGCTGGCTGCGCCGGGCCTTGGCCTTTCTGCACCGGGCGTCCCTGTTTGTGTTCTTCTCTCATTGTCTGGTCCTGACCATTGTGACGGAATGCCTGCAAAAAGCAGGAATTACCAGACTTTCCCTGCTGTTGGTCCTGCGGGGAGCCGCGGCATGGCTCCTGCCTCTGGCGGCCTTTAGGCTGTGGGAACTGGTGGTCCGGTTTCGGAAAAAGAGGGGCTAAAAATAGGAAGAAATTGGCCAGTCATTCTTGACGCTTTTCCTGCAAAATGGTATAGTAAGCATTGCCTGTGAAAGGCAATATTTTACATTAAAGGGAGAGCGAACATGAGAAATGGAAGATTTGTCAGAAAGCTCGCGGGCTTTCTGGCGGCGCTGACACTGCTGCAGTGTGGCGCCCCCCTCACCGCCCTGGCGGCGGAGCAGGAATCCGACCAGAGCGTGGTCGAGGTTCAGCAGAACACCCAGGTGCAGCTTCAGGATGGCACTGCTATTATTCCCGAGGGTGCGAGCGAGGCTGAAGTGAAGCAGGCCCTGTTTGAGGCTCTGGTGAGCAATAAGGACGAGTTGGGGGCGGACTTTAATCCCCTGAGTCTGAATTGGGAGTATGAATGTGAGGGCAGAGAAAAGACCGCATTCGGTACACCTGGATTACGTACAAATACTACTTGGGGCTCAGTGGATGGGTTTACCAGCGAAACTGGTGGTGATAGTTGGAAGGATCCTATTACGGTTTACTACACCCACCCCGCCCTGAAAGACCAGAAGGACGGCAACACCTATCAGATTCGCCTTGTTGGGACTGAAAAGGAGGTCGAGGTAACCAAGACCAGCGGCCTTGAGTCCTCTATCAACCTGAAGGAGGGGCCCTTTACTGTGCCCCTGACGCTGAATCAGGATGGTACAGTCAACTATGAGGACCTGCGGGCCGCTATCTTTGAAGCCGTGGTGGCTGGTACCACCCCCGCTCTGACGGTGGATGGTGTGACCATTCAGTACCAGTACGGGGAAACTATTACTGGAGATGCTAAGTGGGGCGAGCTGGAGGGCTATAAAGGCGGCACTATGGGTGTTGGCAACTACGACCCCGTGGGCGAGGGCGATTATACCCTCCTTATCTCCTACGCCGGCGGCGACGGCTATCTGCCTACTTCTACTCAGGTAGATGTTACCTTTACTAAGGAGCTTGAGACCCCTGTCCTCACTCTGGCTGTCGGCACGGTCGGTCTGCACGGTGGCAACGACTGGAACGCTGTCCGGGAAGACATTCTGGAACTGGTGACGGTGGACTCCCAAGCGTTGACTCTAACCACCGAAAACACCACCATTGAATACTATAATGAGGGCCTGGAGATTCCTGTGATTGGCTCGCTGGGAGCAAAGTGGGTCCCCTTGAATGGTGAGGGGTACTATCCCGCTGTTCAGGACAACCAGAGCTACAAGGTCCGCGTGACCTTTAATGGCTCCAATGTCTACAATCGCGCTACTTCCAATGAGGCGACGGTCCGCTTTGCCAGTAAGGCCGATTCTTCCATCGTGCTGAAGGCTGACCAGACCGTGGCCCTGCCCTACAACGAGGATGCTAAGATTGACTTTGACGCTCTGCGCCAGAGCATCTTCAATACCGTGGTGGACACTGGCAATTCCACCCCCGCGCTGACCGTGGGCGATGTGACCATCGAATATTACGCCGAGAACGTAGTTCTGGGAAAGCCCGGCGGCACTTATGCCTGGATGCCTCTTGAGGGTGGCACATCCGATGTTCGTGAGTTCCCTGCTATCTCCGAGGGGAGCCAGCAAATCCGCATTTCCTACGCCGGCACCGAAACCATCTACGGTACTTCCGCCGAGACCGTGGTCACCATTGTTGATCGGCCTGAGGCTTCCTATACTCTGAAGGAGACTCCTGACGCCGTGACCCTGGCTGTGGACGAAAACATGCAGGTGGACTATGAGCTTCTGCATGATGCCATCTTCAACGCTGTGGTGGCTTCCTCTGATATTCTCACTACTGACAATGTGACTGTCGAGTACTACTACAATGGCGTTACCGAACTGGATTCCAAGTGGCTGCCTCTGGAGGGCCAGGCTGTTGTGGGAAGCGTGGGTTATCCCGCTATCTCCGCCGGAGAGAAGAAGATCCGCATCTCCTGGCCCGGCAACCAGCAGTACGCCCCCACCACCATCGAGGCTACCATTACTGTGAAGGACCGCGAGAAGGTCCAGTTCAACCTGAACGAGGGCCCCTACGAGGTGGGCATGAAGTTCACCGATGACCAGGCTTATGACTATTCCGTGACTGCCCTGGCCATCTATAACACCGTGGTGGCATCTACCACTCCTGCCGTGGAGTTTGATGACGTTACTCTGGAGTTCAGTAAGACCGGCCTGAACTTTGAGCCTCTGGATCAGACCAACTTCCTCACCAGTTTTGGTGTGGGTACCTGGAAAATCCGCATTTCTGTGGCGGATACCAAGGAATACCGCGGAAATTCCATTACTGTGGATGTGACCACCACTGACAACCGCCTTGTCAGCAACGTGGCCCTGAAGGAGGGCGTCTCCTTTACCTACAACATGGACGTCAATGCCATGAAGCAGGCCATCTTTGACAATGCCATTGACTGGGAGAACTCCACCCTGCCCGCCAAGGAGAACCTGAGCATCGACAACTTTACCATTGAGTACAAGGCCAAGCTCACCGATGCCGAGACCGGTCTGAATGTGGACCTCGGCGGTCTGCTTGAGAAATTCCCTGGCCTGAGCAACATCATCAACAACGATACCCTCACCCAGTGGGTTCCTATTGAGGGCAAGGTGTACAGCATCGGCGGCACTGTTCTGGGCCAGTTCCCCCAGATGGGCGCCGGTGAGAACCAGCTGATCCGCATCAGCTATAAGGGCAACGCCGACTTCCGTCCCAGCGAGGACACCGAGGGTACCGTCACCGTCAACAAGGCCAAGGTGTCTGTGAAGGTGAACTCCACCAACATCTATGCCGACGAGGCACTGCCTGAGAACTTCATCACCCTGGACCCCAACGACAAGTTCGACCTCTACACCATTTACGCCGGCGTGACCAGCAACGTCACCACCGGCATCTACCTGGATCTGCCCGCGCGCTACACCGATAACTCTCTGATCATCAAGGCCATCGATGGGGTCCTGGAGGGCCTGGGCCAGAAGACCCTGACTCAGATGATGAATGAGGGTATCACCGTGGGCGAGCTGCGTGCCCTGTTCAACACCCAGGGCGTGCTGGATGCCCTGGAGGCTCTGGGCATCAACACCGGCACCTTCGGCCAGATCCTGACCGTCATCAACAAGCTGCCCGGCATTCTGGACAGCGTGCGTATCGCCTTTGGTACCCCCAATAACCGGGCTGGCCTGTACACCGTGGGTGTGATTACCGACAGCAAGAACTATGAGACCGGCGTGGGTATCGGCTTCCTGCTGGTGAAGATGCGTCTCAGCGGGGCCAACCTCACCTGGAACAAGACCATTTCCGGCGGCAAGCTGACTGCGGAAGAGGCCAAGACCTTCGATTTCGGCGCTACCCTCAGCTACAACGGCGATGTGACTGTGGATCAGAGCGGCGTGCACTATCTCTACTCTGGCTTTACCAGCAAGTGGAAGATCTACTCCAGCACCACCACGCCTCCCACTGAGCCCGGCCGTTATGTGGTCACCGTCTGCATCCTGGGCGGCAACTACATGGCTGCCCCCATCACCCGTTCCTTCCAGATCACCAAGTAAATCACTGGAATACAAAGAACGTCCGGAGCGTTTGCTCCGGGCGTTCTTTTTTGTGCAGTCAAATCGCGTTTTCCACATAAAAAACAGCCCCCTGATTTCTCAGGGGGCCGTTTTCGTGATTTACAGGGTGGGCTCGTCAGAAGACTGATCCTCAGGCTCCATGGAGATGGCGCCCTCCTCAAAGAGGGACTCCTCCTCCTCGGGAGCGTCGATGTCCTCCAGGGCCTCCAGAGCGTCGGCCACGATGCCGCCGCTCTTCTGAGCGGTGAGGTTGCCCTCGTCGTCGAAGGTGTCATACTTGCGGTACTGAGTCAGGCCGGAACCGGCGGGGATCAGCTTACCGATGATGACGTTCTCCTTCAGGCCCAGCAGGTGGTCAACCTTGCCCTTGATGGCAGCCTCGGTGAGGACCTTGGTGGTCTCCTGGAAGGAGGCGGCGGACAGGAAGGACTCGGTGGCCAGAGAGGCCTTGGTGATACCCATGAGCAGACGGGTGCAGGTGGGCAGGCGCAGCTCCTCGCCCATCTCGTTCTTCTCGCCGGCAGCGATACGGTCCTTGACCGCCTGCTCGGCATCCAGGAACTCGATGATGTCGATGGTGGAGCCGGACAGCAGATCGGAATCGCCGGCGTCCTCCACGCGGACCTTGCGCATCATCTGACGGATGATAACCTCGATGTGCTTATCGTTGGTGTCAACGCCCTGCTGACGGTACACCTTCTGCACCTCGCGGATGAGGTAGTTGTGGCACTCGGACAGGCCGCGGATGCGCAGCACCTCGTGGGGAGACAGGGCGCCCTCAGTGAGCTGGAAGCCCTTCTCCACGGTGTCGCCGTCCTTCACCCGGAGACCGGCGGAGTAAGGCAGCGCGTAGGTCACCACTTCGCCGTCGTTGGCGGTGATGGTCACGTTGCACATAACGTTGCGCTTGGTCTCCTCGATGGTGACATGGCCGCCGATCTCGGCCAGCTGAGCCATCTTCTTGGGCTTGCGGGCCTCGAACAGCTCTTCGACTCGGGGAAGACCCTGAGTGATATCGCCGCCGGCCACGCCGCCGGTATGGAAGGTACGCATGGTCAGCTGAGTACCGGGCTCACCGATGGACTGAGCGGCGATGATACCGACCGCCTCGCCGGCGCCCACGGGCTCGCCGATGGCCAGGTTGATGCCGTAGCACTTGGCGCACACACCGCTGCGGGCGCGGCAGGTCAGCACGGAACGGATCTTCACGCTGTGGATGCCGTGGCTCTCCAGCAGGTCGGCATTCTCTTTCCGCAGCATGGTGTCGCGGGTGAAGAGGACCTCGCCGGTCTGGGGATCCACGATGTCGTGGGAGGGATAGCGGCCGTGGATACGCTCGGCGAAGGTCTCGATGACCTGGCCGTGCTCCTGGATCTCGCTGACCTCGATGCCGTCGTCGGTGCCGCAGTCGGGCTCACGGATGATGACCTCCTGAGAGACATCGACCAGACGACGGGTCAGGTAACCAGAGTCGGCGGTACGCAGAGCGGTATCGGCCATGCCCTTTCGGGCGCCTCGGGAGGAGATGAAGTACTCCAGCACGGACAGACCCTCACGGAAGTTCGCCTTAATGGGGATCTCAATGGTACGGCCGGAGGTATCGGCCATCAGGCCACGCATACCGGCCAGCTGACGGATCTGAGCCATAGAACCACGGGCGCCGGAATCAGCCATCATGAAGATAGGATTGTAGCGGTCCATAGACTCCTGCAGGGCCACGGTCACGTCGGCGGTGGTCTTTTCCCAGGCCTGAACAGACAGGCGGTAACGCTCGTCGTTGGTAATGAGACCGCGGCGGTACTGCCGGTCGATCTTGATGATCTCCTTCTCGGTCTCGCCGATGAGTTCGTACTTCTTCTGAGGCACGGTCATATCGGCGATGGCGACGGTCAGAGAACCCCGGGTGGAGTAGTGATAGCCCAGGTCCTTGATGGCGTCCAGAACGCCGGCGGAGACGGTGAAGCCGTGCTTGGTGATGCACTTGTCGATGATCTTGCCCAGCTGCTTCTTGCCCACCACGAAGTTGATCTCGGGGTCGAACATGGTCTCGGGATCGGTGCGGTCCACAAAGCCCAGATCCTGGGGAATGGCCTCGTTGTAGATGAGGCGGCCCACAGAGGTCTCAACCAGCTTGTGGCGCATGACGCCGTCCACCTCGCGGAACATGCGAACCTTGATGGGGGTGTGCAGGGTCACGATGCCGGAGTCGTAGGCCAGCATGGCCTCGTCCTTGTCGGCGAAGCAGTGGCCCAGGCTGCCCTCATCGCGGGTGTAGGTGAGGTAGTAGGCACCCAGGATCATATCCTGAGAGGGGATGGTGACGGGGCCGCCGTCCTGAGGCCGCAGCAGGTTGTTGGCGGACAGCATCAGGATGCGGGCCTCGGTCTGAGCCTCGGCGGACAGGGGCACGTGAACGGCCATCTGGTCGCCGTCGAAGTCGGCGTTAAAAGCGGTACACACCAGGGGGTGCAGCTTGATGGCGCGGCCCTCAACCAGCACGGGCTCGAAGGCCTGGATACCCAGACGGTGCAGGGTAGGGGCGCGGTTGAGCATCACGGGGTGCTCCTTGATGACGAACTCCAGAGCGTCCCAAATGGCGGGCTCGCTCTTCTCCACCATCTTCTTAGCGGCCTTGATGTTGTTGGCCAGGCCGTCGTCCACCAGCTTCTTCATAACGAAGGGGCGGAACAGCTCGATGGCCATCTCCTTGGGCAGACCGCACTGATAGATCTTCAGGCTGGGGCCGACCACGATAACGGAACGGCCGGAGTAGTCAACACGCTTACCCAGCAGGTTCTGACGGAAGCGGCCCTGCTTACCCTTCAGCATGTCGGACAGAGACTTCAGGGCGCGGTTGTTGGCACCGGTGACGGCGCGGCCGCGGCGGCCGTTGTCAATGAGGGCGTCCACGGCCTCCTGGAGCATGCGCTTCTCGTTGCGCACGATGATGTCGGGGGCGTTGAGCTGGATCAGACGCTTCAGACGATTGTTGCGGTTGATGACCCGGCGGTACAGGTCGTTCAGGTCGGAGGAGGCGTAGCGGCCGCCGTCCAGGGGAACCATGGGCCGGATCTCGGGGGGGATGACGGGCAGCACGTCAATGATCATCCACTCGGGCTTGTTGCCGGAGAGACGGAAGGCGTCCACCACTTCCAGACGCTTGACGATGCGGGCCTTCTTCTGGCCGGAGGCGTCCTTCAGCTCCTTGCGCAGCTGCTCAGAGAGCTTCTCCAGGTCGATGTCCTGCAGCAGCTTCTTGACGGCCTCGGCGCCCATGCCGGCGTCAAAGTCGTCCTCGTACTTCTCCCGCATGTCCCGATATTCCTTCTCGGAGAGGATCTGATTCTTGGACAGGGGGGTGAAGCCGGGGTCAATTACGATATAGCTGGCGAAGTACAGCACCTTCTCCAGGATACGGGGGCTGATGTCCAGCAGCAGGCCCATCCGGGAGGGGATGCCCTTAAAGTACCAGATGTGGGAGACGGGGGCGGCCAGCTCAATGTGGCCCATACGCTCGCGGCGCACCTTGGCGCGGGTGATCTCCACGCCGCAGCGGTCACAGATCTTGCCCTTGTAGCGGATCTTCTTGTACTTACCGCAGTTACACTCCCAGTCCTTGGTGGGGCCAAAGATCTTTTCACAGAACAGGCCGTCCTTCTCGGGCTTCAGGGTGCGGTAGTTGATGGTCTCGGGGCGCTTGACCTCGCCGTAAGACCACTGGCGGATCTGCTCGGGGGAGGCGATGCCAATTTGGATGGCGTCAAACTCAGCGTAACTCATTCTTCAGACTCCTCCCTTATTACTCATAGTCCTCGTCGGAGAGCAGCTCCTCGTCAGAGCCGGTCTCCTCCAGCTCCACCGTCAGGTCATCGTCGTCGCTCTGACCCTTGAAGGTGAAGCCTCCGGCAGCGGCGAAGTCGGCGTCCTTCTGGTAGCCGAAGTCCTCGTCGTCCCGGTAGTAGTCGTCCCGGGCGCCGGGCTGATAGGTGTCCTCGTCCTCGTCCTTCAGTTCGATCTCGTTGCCGTCGGCGTCCAGGACCTTCATGTCCAGACACAGAGACTGCAGCTCCTTGATGAGAACCTTAAAGGACTCAGGCACACCGGGCTTGGGTACGTTGTGGCCCTTGACAATGGCCTCGTAAGTCTTGACACGACCGGTGACGTCGTCGGACTTCACGGTCAAGATCTCCTGCAGGGTGTAAGCGGCACCGTAAGCCTCCAGGGCCCACACCTCCATCTCGCCGAAGCGCTGGCCGCCGAACTGGGCCTTGCCGCCCAGAGGCTGCTGGGTGACCAGGGAGTAGGGACCGGTGGCACGGGCGTGGATCTTATCATCCACCAGGTGGTGCAGCTTCAGGAAGTAAACGTAACCCACGGTGACGGGGTTATCGAAGCGGCGGCCGGTGCGGCCGTCGTACAGCCAGTTCTTGCCGTCCACCAGGCGCAGCTTGCGCTCCTGCTGCCACTGGAAGACCTTCTCGCCGTCGGCCATCTCCTCGGGAGTGAGGGCGCGCATCTCAGCGCCTTCCTCTTCCACCACGTAGAGCTGCTTGCCGATGAGGGGCTCGTCAACGCCCACCTCGCGGGCCAGACCGGCCATCTTCAGGCACTCCTGGATGTCAGCCTCGGTGGCGCCGTTGAAGATGGGGGTAGCGACCTTCCAGCCCAGGGTCTTGGCGGCGTAGCCCAGATGGACCTCCAGCACCTGACCGATGTTCATACGGGAAGGCACGCCCAGGGGGTTCAGCACGATGTCCAGGGGGGTGCCGTCGGGCAGGAAGGGCATATCCTCCTGGGGCAGGATGCGGGACACAACACCCTTGTTACCGTGACGGCCGGCCATCTTGTCGCCCACGGAGATCTTACGCTTCTGAGCGATGTAGACACGGACCACCTGGTTGACGCCGGGAGACAGCTCGTCGCCGTTCTCACGGGTAAAGATCTTCACGTCCACGATGGTGCCGCTCTCGCCGTGGGGCACCTTCAGGGAGGTGTCACGGACCTCACGGGCCTTCTCACCGAAGATGGCCCGCAGCAGCTTCTCCTCCGCGGTGGCCTCGGCCTCGCCCTTGGGGGCGACCTTACCAACCAGGTAGTCGCCGGCGTGGACCTCGGCGCCCACGCGGATGATGCCGTGCTCGTCCAGATCCCGCAGGGCGTCCTCGCCCACGTTGGGGATGTCGCGGGTGATGGTCTCGGGGCCCAGCTTGGTGTCGCGGGCCTCCAGCTCATACTCCTCGATGTGGATGGAGGTGAACACGTCCTCCTTCACCATGCGCTCGTTAAGCAGGATGGCGTCCTCGTAGTTGTAACCTTCCCAGGTCATGAAGCCCATGAGAATGTTGCGGCCCAGGGCGATCTCGCCACGGTCGGTGGAGGGACCGTCGGCCAGCACGTCCTGGAACTCAACCCGCTGGCCGATGTTCACGATGGGCCGCTGGTTGATGCAGGTGCCGTGGTTGGAGCGCAGGTACTTGGTCAGACGGTAATCCTTGGTCTGGCCGTCGTCGTACTTCACAGTGATATACCGGGCAGACACCTTGGTGACGGTACCGGGACCCTCAGCCAGGATGGCGACCTCGGAGTCGATGCAGTTCTTGTGCTCCTGGCCGGTGGCCACGATGGGGGCCTCGGGACGGAGCAGAGGCACGGCCTGACGCTGCATGTTGGCGCCCATCAGAGCACGGTTGGCGTCGTCGTTCTGCAGGAAGGGGATCATGGCGGTGGCGATGGACACCATCATCTTGGGGGACACGTCCACGTAGTCAACCTGGGCGGCGGGCACAGAGATGATCTCGTTGCGGCGGCGGCAGGTGATACGCTCGTTGACGAAGCGGTTGTTCTCGTCCACGGGCTCGGTGGCCTGGCAGACGGTGTACTCGTCCTCCACGTCGGCGGTCATATACTCGATCTCATCGGTGACCTGGCCGGTGGCCTTGTCCACCTTGCGGTAGGGGGTCTCGATGAAGCCGTAGCGGTTGATGCGGGCGTAGGAGGCCAGGTAGGAGATCAGGCCGATGTTGGGACCTTCGGGGGTCTCAATGGGGCACAGACGGCCATAGTGGCTGTAGTGAACGTCTCGCACGTCGAAGGAGGCGCGGTCACGGCTCAGACCGCCGGGGCCCAGAGCGGACAGACGGCGCTTGTGGGTCAGCTCGGCCAGGGGGTTGGTCTGGTCCATGAACTGGCTCAGGGGGGAGGAGCCGAAGAACTCCTTGATGGCGGCGGTAACGGGCCGGATGTTGATGAGGCTCTGGGGGGTGACCACGTCCAGATCCTGAGTGGTCATACGCTCACGGATGACGCGCTCCATGCGGCTGAAGCCGATGCGGAACTGGTTCTGGATCAGCTCGCCCACGCAGCGCAGGCGGCGGTTGCCCAGATGGTCGATGTCATCGGGGGTGCCCACGCCGTGAGCCAGGCAGTTGAGGTAGTTGATGGAGGCCATGATGTCCTCGCGGGTGATGTGCTTGGGAATCAGGTCGTCCAGGTGGGCGGTGATCTGCTCCTTGAGCTCCTCGCCGGAGAACTGCTCCAGCAGGGCGCACAGCACGGGGAAGGAGACCATCTCGGTGACGCCGCACTCCTCGGGATCGAAGTCCACGAAGCCCTTCATGTCCACCATGTTGTTGGAGAACACCTTCACCTGCTTGCCGTCGCAGTCCAGGATGACCTCGTTGACGCCCCGGGCGCCCAGCTCGCGGGCGCGCTCACGGGTGAGGGTCTCGCCGGCCTCAGCGATGATCTCGCCGGTGCGGGGATCGGCCACGGGCAGGGCCAGAGTCTGGCCGGTGAGCCGGGTGGCGATGTTCATCTTCTTGTTGAACTTGTAGCGGCCCACAGCAGACAGGTCGTAGCGCCGGGGGTCGTAGAAGGTGGCGTTGATCAGGCTCTCGGCGGAGTCCACCGTGGGGGGCTCGCCGGGACGCAGCTTGCGGTAGATCTCCAGCAGGGCCTCCTCGTAGGACTTGCAGGAGTCCTTCTCCAGGGTGGCCACGATGCGCTCGTCCTCGCCGAACAGCTCCAGGATCTCGGCGTCGGTCTTGGGACCCACGGCACGGATCAGGCAGGTGACGGGCAGCTTGCGGTTCTTGTCGATGCGGACATAGAACACGTCGGACAGGTCGGTCTCATACTCCAGCCAGGCGCCGCGGTAGGGGATGACGGTGGTGGCGAAGGTGAGGTTGTCGGCCTTGTCGGCGGTGCGGGTGTAGTACATGCCGGGGGAACGGACGATCTGGGAGACGATGACACGCTCAGCGCCGTTGATGACAAAGGTGCCGGAGTTGGTCATGATGGGGAAGTCTCCCATGAAGATCTCCTGCTCCTTGATCTCCTCGGTGCTCTTGTTGCGCAGGCGCACCTTCACCTTGATGGGAGCGGCGTAGGTGGCGTCACGGGCCTTGCACTCCTCCACGTCGTACTTGGGCTTCTCGTCCATGGAGTAGTCGATGAAGGAGAGCTCCAGGTTGCCGGCGTAGTCGGTGATGGCGGCTACGTCCTTGAACACCTCGCGAAGGCCGGTGTCCAGGAACCACTGGTAGGACTTCTTTTGGACCTCCAGCAGGTTGGGCATGTCCAGGATCTCCTCGTAGCGGGCAAAGCTCTTACGCAGGGTCTTGCCGTAGTACACGTCCTTGACCATTCTAAAAATCAACTCGCTTTCTTCTTGACTAAACGGGTGGATCCACTGATTTCCGGTCTGAATGTGGGGAAAACCGCCCCTCTCTTTGTCTATATTAGACAATTTTGGGGGAGAAGCAAAAACCGCACACCCGACCACGTTGCTTGAAACTAAAATGTTTCTCTTGCCTTTTCCAGGGGGCTATGCTACACTCGAAACAGAGGATGGGGGACTGTGCTCTGTTACGGGAAACATAGGAGCATTTTATTTTACTACGGTTGGCAAGATTTTGTCAACCTATTTTTGTTGCAATTTTGGAAAAAACAGCCCTGATTTTTTGCCGTTTCCGGCAAAAGAGCGGGAAGAGAAAACGCGCCCGGCTGCCTGTCGCAGCTGGGCGCGTTTGGGTTTTTCAGGGGAAAATGTTATTGCTTCTTGTCCTTTTCCCGGTTCCGGGACTCCTTTTCCGGCTCGGGCTCTTCCAGCACCTGGACCCGGACTTCCAGGACACGGCGGTGCTCCACCTTGGTGACGGTGACGTCCAGACCCTCGGCCTGGAAATGGTCGCCCTCCTCGGGGACGCGGCCCACCTGCTCCATGACCCAGCCGGAGACGGTGGCGGCCTCGCAGGTGCCCTTTACCTGGAACAGGTCGTACATGTCGTCCAGATCGGCAGAACAGGCAATGAGATAGCTGCCGTCGGACTGCTTCTGGAAGGTCTCAATGACCTCGTCGTGCTCGTCCCAGATCTCGCCCACCAGCTCCTCCACGATGTCCTCCAGGGTGGCGATGCCCTCGGTGCCGCCGTACTCATCCACCACCACGGCCATGTGGGCCTTGTTCTTCTGGAGGATGCGCAGCAGCTCGGAGATCTTGGTGTTGCCCGTGGTGTACAGCACGGGGGCCTTCAGTTTGGTGAGGTCGGTCTCGCCGCGGTAACGGGCGGCGTAGAAGTCCTTTTCATGGATGACGCCGATGATGTTATCGATGCTGTCGTGATAAATAGGCAGACGGGAGTAGCCGCTCTCCACAAACAGGGAGGCCGCCTGCTCCATGGTGAAGTCGTCCTCCACCGCAACCAGGTCCACACGGGGGGTGAGGATCTCAGAGACCTCCAGGTCGTTGAACTCGATGGCGTTGCGGATAAGATCGCTCTCGTGCTGGTCCAGACCGCCCTCGTTCTCCGCCTGGTCCACCATGCCCACCAGCTCTTCTTCGGTGATGCCGTCCTCACCGCCGTTGCGGAACACCAGGGACAGCAGGCGCTTCCAATGGGCAAACAGGAAGTTCAGGGGGGTGAGGATCAGTACGAGCACCCGCAGGAGCGGTGCGGAAAACATGGCGAAGGCTTCCGGGTGCTCCTTGGCCAGGCTCTTGGGGGAGACCTCGCCGAAGATGAGGATCACGATGGTGAGCACCGTGGCCGACACCGTGGGACCGCGGACATCGTCGATGAGCCGGATAAACAGCACCGCGCCGATGGTGGTGGCCACGTTGTTGACAATGTTGTTGCCGATGAGGATGGTGGAGAGGAGCTTGTCATAGTCTTCTGCCAGGTCCAGGGTGCGCTGGGCCCGCCGGTCGCCGTTGTCCGCCTTGTTCTTCAGGCGGATGCGGTTGAGAGAGGTAAAAGCCGTCTCGGTGGCGGAAAAATAGGCGGACATCATCACGAGAAAAATCAGGGCGGCAATCATGCCTATACTGGTACTGTCCATGTTGGACGAATCAACTCTACTTTCTATTTTAATATTTCAAGGAAAAAACCTTGATTAGTAAAGAAGTATATCATAAAGGAATGGGAAATGCAAATGGAATGTTCCCTGATATTTCCTGCTTTTGTTGTGGGTTTTGGGGGAATATGGGGAAAATGAACCGAAAAAACAGAGGATTAGCTTTCAGAGGGCGGGGAAGAAAAAAGCAGGCGCGGAACCCTTCCGCGCCTGCTTGGGCGAGATAGAAATGAGAAGTTAACCCTTGGCCTGCTCAAAGAGCTCCAGCTGCTTGGGGTCGGGAGCAGGGGTGAACAGGGAGACCACCACAATGGCCACCAGGGCGCTGAGGAAGGCGGGGAGCAGCTCGTAGATGGCCAGGGCGCCGCCCATAGGGGCCACCAGGAACTTCCACACGAACACCATCACGCCGCCTACGACAAGTCCGGCCAGAATGCCCTGGCGGTTGCTGCGCTTCCAGAACAGGGCGCACAGGATGGCGGGGCCAAAGGTGGCGCCAAAGCCAGCCCAGGCAAAGGAGACGATGGCAAAGACGCTGCTGTTGGGGTCAGAGGCCAGGAACACAGCGATGACCGCGATGCAGATGACGGTGCCGCGAGCCACCAGCATGGTCTGCTTGGGGGTGAGCTTGATGCCGAACACGTCCTGGAGCAGGTTCTCGGAGAAGGCGGAGGAGGCGGCCAGCAGCTGGGAGTCGGCGGTGGACATGGTGGCGGCCAGAATGCCCGCCAGAATGAGACCGGCCACAATGGCAGCAAAGGCGCCGTAGGTGGACAGCAGGCCGGCGATCTGCACGATCACCGTCTCAGAGGCGCTGCCCTCCAGGGTGGGGATGTGGCCCGCCTTGGAGATGCCGTTGCCGATCATGCCGATGCACACGGCCACGGTCATGGAGATCACCACCCATACCGCAGCAATGCGGCGGGACAGGGTGAGCTCCTTCTCCTCCCGGATGGCCATAAAACGCACCAGAATGTGGGGCATGCCGAAGTAGCCAAGGCCCCAGGCCAGCATGGAGCACATCTTAATGAGGGGATAGGGGCTGGCGCTGCCGGAGACAGGGTCGTGGGTCTGGGTAAAGCTGAGGTAGCCTGCCATGGACTTGGCGTTGTCCACCACAGCCTCCACGCCGCCTGCCTGGGCCACGCCGAAGCAGGTGATGACCACCAGGGCGGCGGTCATGATGATGGACTGAATAAGGTCCATGGTGGCCACGGCGCTGAAGCCGCCCACCGAGGTGTAGCTGATGATGACCAGGGCGCCGATGACCACAGCCAGCATGTAGTTCCAGCCAAACAGGCTGTTGAACAGCTTGCCGATGGCGGCAAGGCCGGAGGCCACATAGGGCACGAAGAACACCAGGATAATGAGGGAAGCGATGCACATGATGACCGGACGCTTCTCCTGATAGCGCTTGGAAATAAAGGAGGGGATGGTGATGGCGTCCAGCTCTACGCTGTAGCGGCGGATGCGCTTGGCCACCAGCAGGAAGTTGAGATAAGTACCCAGGGCCAGGCCGATGGCGGTCCAGCTGGCGTCGGCCACACCACTGAGGTAGGCCACGCCGGGCAGACCCATGAGCAGCCAGGAGGACATGTCGCTGGCTTCAGCGCTCATGGCCGTGACCAGAGGGCCCAGCCCGCGGCCGCCCAGATAAAAGCCCTCGGCGCTCTTTTTGCTGCGCCGGCCGATGAGGACGCCGGTGCAGATGACAAAACATAGGTAGAGAATAATAGTGGCAGTGATAAACAGTTGCGCGCTTGTCATGGAAAACTCTCCTTTTGCTTCAGCTTACCTCCCGCCGGGACACACAACACCGGCAGGAATGGGGCCATTATAGCACGGGGCGGCCCGGATGAAAATACAGAACGGTGTATAGAATGCATTCTATACACCGTTCTTGTAATATTGGGAAAAGACTTGAAATCAAAGAAGTTCCGGTTAGACATTTTTTAAGATACAAATTAGGAGGAACGTTGGCCGCCCCGGAAGGAGCCCAGGAACATGGGCAGCAGGGTCTGGCTGTACTGGGGAAGGGAGTAGCCGCCCCCCGACAGGCACCAGTCGTAGATGAGGGCCCGCTCGCACAGGGCGTACACCCGAACCAGCTCGCTCACCGTCACGTCCCGCCGCAGCTCTCCCCGGGCCTGGCCCTCGGCGGCAATGCGGCGCAGCAATTTATAATAGGTGCGGTTGTGGTCCAGCAGATGCTTTTCCCCCCGGGTGACCAGCTGAGAGGAGTAGAGCCGGGCCAGCAGGTCAGGGGAGATGGAGTTTTCGATCATGGCGAAGAGCTCCCGGTTCAGATACATCAGCTGCTGAAAGCGGTCCTCCTCCGGGGAGAGGGTGGGGGAGAGCTCCTCGTATTTGCGGTCGAAGAGGTAGGACAGGGAGGAGAGCAGGGCGTCCTTTCCCTCAAAATAGTGATAGAAAGAGCCCCGGGAGGTACCCGACTCCCGGATGATGTCCTCAATGGTGGTGTCGTCGTAGCCCTGGCGGTAAAACAGGCTCCAGGCCGCCTCAATGATGCGGCCCTTGGTGTCCCGGTTATTTTTCTTGGCCATGGGGAGCGCTCCCTTCCAAAATGGAGTAAAATCAAGTGAAAATGTGGGGTGCAACCGTTGGTTGCGGGGATTTCCAAGGAAAGTTGGTTGCGAAATGCGGGATGTCTCCCCTATAATAGCATCAAAACAGAGGAAGGAAAAGGGGGAAGCAACATGACGGTATCGGAGAAAATCTACACCCTGCGGACCCGGCTGGGCCTGTCCCAAGAGGAGCTGGCGGAAAAGCTGGGGGTATCCCGGCAGAGCGTGAGCAAGTGGGAGACGGGCCAGTCGGTGCCCGACTTGGAGAAGATCATCAAGCTCTCTGACCTGTTCGGGGTGAGCGTGGATGAGCTGGTGCGGGCGGAAGAGCGTCCCCAGCCGCCCCAGCCCGAGACCAAGGTGGTCTATGTCAAAGAGAAGTGGAAATTGACCAGGACCCAGACGACGGGTTTTTGTCTGGAAATGATCGGATTGGCCCTGGACCTGTTGGGCCTGGTGGGAGAAGGAGGGCTTCTGGTCCTCGTTGGTACAGTTTTGGTGGTGCTGGGACTGCCCCTGCTGTTGGCGAAAAAGCATCCGTGGATCATCTTTGGCTGGCTGGTGGTGGGGTTGAGCTTGGTGGTATTCAACCCGCAGTTCTCCATTGTTCCATGGGGACTGATCGGCGGGGTGCGGATGTTTCTGTCCTGTTACCCGGAACACTGGTATGATGCGACACAGCTGGGGGTAGCCATTTCTGTGGCCCGCGGCCTGCTGGCCTTGGCGCTGATCGTCCTGACCTGGCGCGCCTGGAGAAAAGGAAGACAGGAGAAAGAGCCGCGTTAGCGGCTCTTTTCCTTTTTTTGTCTCCTAACGCCCCCGTTCTGTCTCCTTCGACGGTTTACATCTTCTCTCCCTTGTGATAGAATGTGTTCCATCTTTGAAAGGGGGCGGGGCAGTGTCCTACCACTTTTTCCCCATGATCGCCCGCATGCGGTACATCAACCGCTGGGGGCTCATGCGCAACACCGACCCGGAGAATATCCAGGAGCACTCCCACATGGTGGCCGTGCTGGCCCATGCCCTGGCGGTCATCCACAACGAGAAGTTCGGCGGCCAGGTGGACCCGGGAGCCGTGGCGGTGGCCGCCCTCTACCACGACGCCAGCGAAATCCTCACCGGCGACATGCCCACTCCCATCAAGTACGACAACCCGGATATTCAGTCCGCCTACAAGGCGGTGGAGGCGGTGGCTGAGCAGAAGCTGCTGCACATGCTGCCCCCCGACCTGCGCCCGGCCTATGATGAGGTCCTCACCATCCCCGACCCGGAGGTCCGCACCCTGGTGAAGGCGGCGGATAAGCTCTCGGCTTACCTGAAATGTGTGGAGGAGCTGAAAGCGGGCAACAACGAGTTTAAAAAAGCCAAGGAACAGACCCTGGCCGCTCTGGAGGAGAATCCTCTTCCGGCCTTGGCCTATTTCATGCGGGAATTTTTGCCCGGTTTTGAGCTGACCCTGGACGAGCTTCAGGACAGCGCGGCCGGCAGCATCAAAATAGAGTAAGGAAAGGAACGAAGGAATATGAAAGCCATTGTCACCGTCATCGGGAAGGACCAGGTAGGCATCACTGCCGCCGTCTGCGCCCTGCTGGCCCAGCACAACATCAACATCCTGGACATCA
>OOBP01000614.1_pt1 | contig 24193 bp, 15 predicted proteins | sample 1671681 | NCBI WGS metagenome assembly OOBP01 (sample SAMN06348181, study PRJEB24527) | human gut metagenome
CATTAGCGCAGCTGGGCTCTCCTCGAACACCACGGGTGATACGACGTTGAGCTCAGGCGATGGCATCAATGCTACGGGTGCGGCGATTACCGCCGCGAACGCCAAACTCACTGGCGCAGGTGCTGTGTCGGCTCAAAACGTCAAGCTCACCACCACGGCGGGCAAGAGCACTGTGAAGTCGACGGATAGCACCGTCGATATGTCGGGCGCTGAGACGCTCGTGAAGGCTGCCGAGCTTGAAGCGCTGGCGCATGGAAAGCTGACTGCGACGAACGCACAAATCGAGGGCGCTGCTGCGACGCTCAAGAGCACCGCTGCGGATATTGCAGCCACGGGCCTCAAGGTTGTGAATGGTAAGACCACGGCCATTGACGCTGCCACGAGCGTGGCGCTTGATAGTGCCAATATTGCGGCTACGTCGCTCGATGTGGACGCACGTGGTGCAGCTGGCGCTTTGACGGCGGAAAACCTCGTTGCGAGCACCACGGCTGACACCAGTCTCTCTGGTGCGGGTAGCGTGACGGCCACGGGTGCGGCGATTACCGCCGCGAACGCCGAGCTCATCGGCGTGGGTGCTGTGTCGGCTCAAAACGTCAAGCTCACCACCACGGCGGGCAAGAGCACTGTGAAGTCGACGGATAGCACCGTGGACATGTCGGGCACTGGCACGCTCATTAAGGCTGCAACGCTTGAAGCCGAGGCTCATGGCACGCTGACTGCGACGAACGCAGAGATCCAGGGCGCTGCCGCCACGATCAAGAGCACCGCTGCGGATATTGCCGCCGAGGGTCTCAAGGTTGTGAACGGTAAGGCCACGGCGCTTGAAGCCAAGACTGGCGTGGATATTCAGGAGGCACGCATTGCCGCGACGTCGCTCACTGCGTTGAGTGAAACGGACACGGTGGATCTCACGGGTGCACACGCTACGGTGACGGGTGCGACGGTGCTCAAAGCTGCGGCTGACAGCACGGTGGCTACGCCGACGGCGGATGTGCTCTTGAGCGGCGTTGAGCTCACAAGCGGCACACTGGCTGTGACGGCTGATCGCTCGATCGACGCGCAGCAGGCGACGTTGAGCACCACGTCGGCACCGTTAGGCGCGCATGACCCCGCAATGAGCTTTACGGCTCAAGGTGGTGACGTGTCGCTCTCGAACTCGCACGTGAGCACGGCGGGTGGCGTTCATGCCACCGCTCAGAAGAGCGTGATCTCGCAGAGCGTCACGTACTCGGTGACGGGTGGCGGCTTCTCGATGAATGCTATCGATGAGGACCTCGACCTGGTAGGCTCCACTGGCGTGGCGGGACGTTACGTTGAAACGACGGCTGGCCGTGACCTCAAGATCTCGAATCTTGCTGTGACGGCTGAAGAAGTGCTTCGTGTTGTTACCCAAGGTGACCTCGCTGCCTCGGGTATGACGGTCACGCTTGGCTCTGAGCATGAAGCGGGTCACCTCACGATGAAGGCCACGACGGGTAACGTCGACATGCAGGGCACGACTGTGTTGGGTAACGTCGGTGTTGTGACTGCGCAAGCGGGCAAAAACCTCAATGCGCAGGGCGTCTTTGATGCGGACAAGACGGATCCGCTGCCCACGATGGAAAAACTCGTCCTTACGGCGGGCAACACCATTGATGTCGGTAACCAACCCATTGCGATTACCACCACTGGCGCTGGTGCTAATGGCGGTATCTCGATGAGTGCCGCGAAGCTTGAGGGTGAAGCCATTACGGCGCACTCGCAGCTCTCGAGCACTGGAGCGGGTGCTGACATCGCGCTTGCCTTCACGGATACGGCACTCACGGTGGGTGAAGGCGCAAGCCTGAGCTCCGAGCACGATATGTCTCTCGCGGTCAAGAACCTTGCGATCCAGGACGGCGTGGCGATGCAAGCTGATAACGCCATGGCGCTTGAGTCCGATCAGTCCGTCTCGGCAACGGGTACGGTGGCGATGCTTGCCAAGGCGCTGGATATGAGCGCACGCAGCGGTGACGTCACGCTTGACGGTAATGTCGTGGTGGGTGATGCGGATGCGCGTGCTAATGTCGCTGCCGTGCGCATCAGCGCTGCGGGTGACGTGACGCAAACGGAGGGCAGCGGTGAGACTGGTCTGCGCGGCAATAGCCTGGATATCCATTCGGGCGGCGCTGTGAAGATCGACGCCTATGCTGACGCGCAGAGCGCTGGTAACGCGTTCTCGCGCCTCTCTATCAACGCTGCGGATAGCATCGCGATTGGTCTTGCGGACCGTAGCAATACGGCCGTGGCGATCAACAACGAGACGGGGGGCGTGGTCAACGGTGAACTCTCTGTGCAGGCGCAGCGCAACGGCGTCTCGCTCACGAACAATGTGAGCGGAGCCGATGCGGTACTCGTTCACGCTGGGGCGATCTCGGGCGGCTCGGTGAGTGCAACGGGTGAGGTGACCCTCACCACGTCGCTCTACGACGCAGCCATGGGCTCGCAGCGTGAGAGCGGCGTGCGTATGAGCGGCGCTGTGACTGGCTCTTCGGTCTCGGTGAGCACCAACACGGGTGGCGTTGATATCGGTAGCCTCACGGCAGATGGCGGCAAGATTAACGTCTACCGCCAGGCGCGAGATGGGAGCGATGCGCGCGTCACGTTTGGTACGCTCGAGAGCGCGGATACCTCACTCGTCTATAACGGCAACGGTGATATCGTGGGTACGCGCGCGCATAGCGCCAATACCCAGTACTACGTGGTCGGTACGGGCGGCTCGGTGATTGGTCGCGGCTCGTTTACGAGCGATGTGAACAAGGTCGGTCTGGCACGTCTCGGATACGCGTTCACGCCAGAAGTCAATATTGACAATCTGGCGGATCTCTCGGCAAGTGCATTGCCAATCGGCAATTTGCCCTTCATTAACGCGAGCGAAACCCGCTTGGCGTACGCGGATCGAGATCGGGCTGCGGCTGTGCTTCCTGATACGCACGAGATCACCACACCCACGTCGTCGTACTTCTTCTTGAACGCACGCTCCGATGCACCTGCTGCGGGCGTAGCTGAACGCAGTGCGACGGGCAGTGTGGCGGTCAACACACCGGCTCTGCCGAGTGTGGCTGAGCTTGCTGCACAAGCTGACGTTGCCGAGGATCCCGTGGCGAGCATCGTGAGTGCGACCGAGGCGGCTGCGCCTGAAGGTGCTAGCACGAGCGGTGAAGAGGGCGAAGAAGAGGGTAGTGCCACCCGTACGAGCAGCCCGCTCGTCAATGGCCTGCCCACTGCAGCGGAGCCTATGATCCGTGACCTGCGTAACAACAACGCTGAAACCACGCAGGACGAGGATCTCTCGTGGCTCGTTTCGCTCAATAGCGCGAACCTCTCAAGCCTCAATGAGCGTGAGCTCAGTGAGCGTAACGACGATGGTAGCCTCGTGAGTACCGAGCGCTAAACCCGTTGCTTGGCGCGCGGGGCCTCGCAGCAGACGCGAGCCCCATGCGCCGAGCCACTAGCCTCACGCAAATCGCCCAGCCTAAAGTGCTGGGCGATTTGCTTTGGCGCGTGAGCGCAGATGGCGCTCGGCGCGAAACGAGCTCTAAGGTCGCACTCTGCCAATTGACTTGGGTGAGTTGACGTTAGCTGAGCACTTTGTACGGGGTGCGATCGCGCGTAAACGCTACTCCCATAGGGCGTTTGGATGAGTAGCAGGGGGTGTTAAATGGTTGTTAACCGCGCGAATTCTTAAATTACGTGTCATCAAATTCAGCACCAAGCAAGAGACTGAACCGCTGTTCAAAAGTGCTCATCAAAAGTACCTAAGTGTAAACGTTAATTCGATAAAACGACTGATACACAGTCGCTAAAAATCCATTATTAATAGTAATGAATATAGATTTTTTGAGGGCAATGACCTATGGTGCACGGACATATAAGCATCTTTATTTTTAAGGTGCTAGAAAAAATTTAAAAACATTTTAGAATTACTAACTCAGGCATTTTGTCAGTTAGTCAATGCTAGGAAATAATTTGTTACTAATACGTATAAAAATGAATACGCGTTCACTTATCATACATCATTGTTTTTAAAGAAATGTATGAATTGATAATTAGCGAATATAAAAAATTCTAAAATAAGATGACGTATTACATAATATTTTCATCGTGACTGTTCGTGGGCGCTGGTATACTCGCATAAAAGTTGATATTTCAACTTTTTGACGATCAGAAGATTTAGAGGAATTGCTTTCGTTTGAAGGCGCACTGCACATCCCTTTTGAGTAAAGTCATTTGACTCATTGCTCCCTTGTGCGTGCAATACCGCTTGGGGCTTTCTGCCCTGATGCATAACGCCGTCAATAACAAAGCGCTCCTTGAAAATTTGGATGCTGTCTTTTTGGCGAGTGCATGACCAACCACCGTGAGTAAGTGCCACGCGCTTGAGAGTAAAACTACTGTGACGCGTATGCGTTGCTGTGACCTCAGAGCGTGCGCAGCCCCTCACCCACACCCTCACCAAGACTCCTTCCAAGCATTTTTCATCGTCAACGTGACGCAGCATGCACGTGTTGCACCGAACACGCCCTTGTGGCAAAGGAGACAACGATGAAGGCCTGCACAAAGCCAGAGGAAATGCCGAGTGCTAGGGGTCAGGAAGCAGCGGCTCGGCGAGCCGCGGTTGATGGCATCCTTCTCGTGAAAAAAGCGCGAGCTCTAGAGGTGACGCACCTCAGACTCGTTGCTGAGCGCTCTCCTGCAGCCATTGCGCGTTTGGGGGCATCGGTCGGTGCACTCGTTCGGTAGTAGCGCTCCGGTTAGGGAGACTCCGCCTCTTGTCAGCGTGTCGGCATCGGGTGGAGCCTCCTGCAAAACAGCGCGCGCAGGCGAGCACGGCAAAAAAGTTGAAATAGGGATGGGGCGAGCAGCGGCTGCGCCGCATCCGCACAGAGCAGACCTCTGCTGCTGAGTTGCCTTTTGGTAAGTCACTATGCCACGAAATCGGCTTTGCAGCGTTGAGGCTGAGAGTGTCTGTCTTCTGGGGAACCCGCTTTGCGGCATCGCGCCACAGAGTGGATGAAGGCAGAAACTTGAAGCGTGTTTCATGCACAAATTGGAGAAATTTGCTGTTCATAAACACGCGTGTACCATGGCAGTGGGGATTGCTGCAAGGTACACACGGGATTGCTGAAGTTTTTAGTGGTAGTCCCAAAAAGAGGGTCAGACAATAGACCAACGTCTGACCGACTCGGTCGTAGCAACCTTTGCTTCAGCTTGCGACTGGGTGACGGGATCAGAGGCTGGACGTCGTCACTAAACGCCTTGCTGTGGTCTCGGGACGCAAACACGTCCCACCTTAGAGAGAGAACCTCCGCCCGGCATGGGGAAACGTCGGGCGGAGCGTTCCCAACAAACATGATAGCTGACTGTCTGATTTCTGTGTCGCGTGAAAACGCCTCACAACACCGAGTGCCGTCCGGGTGGCGTTCTGCAGCCGGAGACACGAAGCCGCTTCGTTAGAGAGGGCGAAGCGCATAGACTGCGAGCCCCTTAATGCCTCTTAGGGCCGCAGTCTAGAAGCTCCCAAGAGCTTCCTTCCTTAGAGAGAGAACCTCCGCCCGGCCAGGGGAAACGTCGGGCGGAGCGTTCACATCGTGCTGAGCGATAAGCCCAACACCTCGAACGTCTGACCCGACGTTCGGACCCGCGGTTTGCGCGCTAGCGCACCGTGCAAGTGAGCGTGTGCTCAAGCTTCTAGAGTTTCTCAGAAGCGCTTCGCCACGCTTTCCTCCGCCGCCCTCACTAGGTGGCACACGTTTAGAGAGAAAGGTCCCGTCCGAAGCCGCACTGCGCGCTTCGGACGGTTAGCCTAAAGCGCACCTTCCGACATAACCATATCCACTTATCTTTTCACTTTCACAGCGTAAGCGGTGCCAAGTCGCGTCGCACACGCCGTAAATGCACGTGTCGCGATTTGACTCAAATCGGCCCCTCCTAAACTTTATCTTTCTGCGCTTACTCAGGGCGACAATACACGAACTCTGCACAAATACTTCTTCTCGCATTCTTTACTATCTCGGCTCTTGCTTACTCTCCGTGGTCAATGGAATAGATCCACGCTTTGTGGTTCTTTTTTCTGATTATTAAATTCTCTCAAAAGTGTTTACACATATATTTAAATTATTTCATCGAAGTAATCAAAAAATATCTAAATATACTAGTGCAGAAATAAAACAAAATACATTTTGTTACATATATTTTCTAGACTGGAACTATCTCTTGTTCTGGCAGGGGTAAGTGATAAAAAATGCTTATATATCAACTATTTATAATAAATCTTTAAGCGAAGGGGAAGTAAAGATTTTACATATTTTTTATATCTGAGCGCCCTGGTGCGGATCAGAGTGTAGCCTTCTGTTATAATGCCATCAATAGTTAGGATTCTGACTATTTTGTGTTTTGTGCGAGTTGCTCTTAAATATTGAGACGCCCCCGCAAGGGGGCGTTCTAGCGGGTATACGTGCCGCTTTCGAGCGTCATGTGTGCAAACCCATCAACAACACTCGCACGTGCAGCGTGGGCGTCAACGTTGGACGCGAAGGCTGCAACACCAATTGCCTCTTTGACCAAGGGGGTAATGTGCGACTCCTTGCCATCTAATGCCATCCGTATGGTGAGGGGTTACATCTGAGCGTAGCCCACCAAAAGCTACGTTTGGTTGCAGAGGTCTTCGGGTTTGCTTCACCAGCTCGTTGTCCCGAGGATCTCAAATGAAGAGAGAAGGGCTCCTGCCCGGGAAGGGGAAATCCCGGGCAGGCGGCTCTATCTGAGTGCGAAAGTGGGTCTATGGGCTTTTGCACTTTCTCTCCCCACCAAGACCGTGCACCGATATCATCGGAGCGCCGGTCTTGGAGGCTCTCTCTTTTCTCTGCAACCCACCATCGCTTCTCAACCGCTCGACTACGCCCCAAGGGGCGTTTTTTTGCGCATAAAAAGAGGCCTGACATGCATGCACGTCAGGCCATTGAGCCAGTCGCGGTACCAAAGTGCCGCGTGAGAACTCCCAGCAGTGAAAGCTCTCGGGTGAAATCCTACCATAGCGGCTCTATGCGTGCGCGGCGCCGAAAACTGAGCGCGAAAACCTATGTCCCACACCCAAGTTGTAAAAAATGGGGCAATTTTGAGCAACTCTCTGCGGGCAGCAATTTCCTGAAAACGCCGCACTATCAAGCCTTTGGGCGTACTACTTCTGTCAAGGTACCTATCGAAAGATGTAGTTATTTTGGTCATTTTCTTAGTGGCAATAAGTCTTTTCCCTACTAGGGTAAACCCTTCTTTTTCAGGGAAAACCCTAGGTACTAAATCCCGTCTTTTTGGTACTTGACCTCTGAGCAACACGCAGTCCTAAAGTTAGCTCTGCCGTTTAGAAGAACGGAAAGGTTTCGGAACAATCGTTTGAGGAACACAAAGAAATGACAAAGGAACTCTCGCGTCGTGCCTTTTTGCGCACGAGCCTTGTGAGTGGAGCTTCGATCGCTGCGGTGGGTGTCACGCATGCGGCCCCAGCTGGGCTCTATAAGCCTGGTACGTATTCAGCCAAGGCGGCTGGTATTGGTGACGTGATTGTCACGATGACGTTTGATACGGACAAGATCACCGATGTGGTGTTGGACGTCTCGCATGAAACACCGTCGATTGGTCAGGCCGCAGCCGAAACGCTCAAGCGTGAGTTGCTTGCTGCACAAAGCGCTGAGATTGATGCCGTCTCGGGTGCCTCGATTACCTCTCGTGCCGTACATCAGGCGGCTGCGAAGTGCATTGCGCAGGCTCGAGGAGAAATTCCCGTTGAAGTGATCACCAAAGCGGAAGATAAGGACGACGGTGATTGGCTCGGCAAAGCGCCTGAGATTGCTGAAAAGGATATCGTCAAGACGATTGACACCGACATTCTCGTGGTGGGCTGTGGCACGGGTGGTATGTTTGCGGTGGCCTCTGCTGCCGAGGCAGGCGGTAAGGTCATTGGTATTGACCGTTTTCCTGTGGGCACGGGTATCCGTGAAGACTTGGGTGCGATCGACAGCCGCTACCAGAAAAAGTGGGGCACGAAGATTGACAAGTTTGAGTTCATCGCGATGGCAACGACCTATGCGGGTGGCCATATCCAGCAGGATCTCGTCAAGCTTTGGGCCGACAAGAGCGGTGCTGTGATTGACTGGCTGGGCGATCGCTGCGCAGAGCGTGGTATTGAACTTTGGCACGAAAGTGGTGACAAAGGAGATAGCACGCGCTACAAGCACTTCGCGACGGGTCACTCGCCGAAGCTCCCGCATGGCAAGGATGCGCTCTCGCTGAACAAGATTTTGCTTGACTACGCTGTCAAGCAGGGCGCTCGCTTTGACTTCAACACAAAGATGGTGAAGTTGGAAAAGAAGGATGGCCGTGTGACGGGCATTATTGCGACAAACCCTGATGGCGCTTATGTGCGCTACAACGCCAAGAAGGGCGTGGTGATTGCCACGGGTGGTTACGCTCGCAACTACAAGATGCTGGAGGCGTTGCAGCCTTGGAATTTGCGCATCGTTGGGAGCTCTGCAGCGATGCCGGGCGCGTTGGGTGACGGCATTCGTGCTTGCCTCTGGGCGGGTGCCAAGATGGATGAAACCCACTCGATGATGATGTTTGACCGTTGCGCGTTGCGCCCTGACCAGAATCCTGGCTTGGATACGATCAAAAACGGCAAGACTGGCTTTTTCTGGATGGGCTCTCAGCCGTGGCTTAAGGTCAACAAGGACGGCAAGCGCTTCATGAATGAAAGCGGCACCTACGAAAACATTCTGCACGCCGACGAGTATCAGAAGGGCCACGCGCACTACTCGATCTTTGATAGCAACTGGCCAAAGTGGGCTGAACGCTTCAAGATGCATGGCTGCTCGCGACTCTTCCCGTTTGAAAACGGGGCGGAACCGAACCATCTCTGGTCCGAAATCAAAGAAAAGATGCTTCCGAAGCTCATCGAGCGTGGCTTTGTGATGCAGGCCAACACGATCGAAGAGCTCGCAGAGAAGCTGGGACTTCCGCCCGAAGAACTCAAGCGCACGGTGGCTCGCAATAACGAACTCTTCCGTAAGGGCGAAGACGTCGACTACGGTAAAGAAAAGCACCGTCTCTCGCCGGTGGACACGGCGCCCTTCTATGGCGCCAAGAACACAGGCTGGATGCTCTGCACGATGGATGGCATTCAGATCAATACCGAGATGAACGCCATCGACACCGAGGGCAACCCCATCGCTGGGCTCTATGTCATTGGTAACGACTCGGGCGGCTACTTTGCCAACGAGTACCCGAACCTTGCAACTGGTATGGCTTGCGGCCGTACGGTGACGTTCGGACGCTTGGTGGGCTTGGCGCTCGCTAAGAAGGCCTAATAACAAAAAAGCCAAAAATTCCAGATAACACACTCAACCCTCCTAGAGTGGGTAAACGGGGAGGGGCGGTTTTTCGGGATACACATACCGACCCCTCTCCCGCGCACCCGCTCAGATTCGACCAAAAGGCATCATGATGATGAAAAAGAACCTCTGTGCAGTGGCTGTGCTTGCGGCCATGAGCGGGGCTGCTGCGGCGGCCAATGTGGAACTCTACGGTATCGTCGATATGGCGATGTCGGTAGCTAACCGCACGTATGTGAGCAAGTCGAGCGATACGACGTTAGCGCTTAAGAGCGGTCAGCAGAACAGCTCCCGCTGGGGCATTCGTGGTAGCGAAGATATTGGCGGCGGCTTGAAAGTGGGCTTCTCACTTGAAAACGGTTTTAATGCGGATACGGGTACGCTCGCTAACGACGGCCGTATGTTTGGCCGTGACGCGCGACTCTTTGTCGAAGGCGAACAGTTTGGCTTGCTCTCCGTGGGTCGTATGGGCCCGATTGTGGGTGGCAATGGGCCGTATGCGCGCTTTGGCATTGACGTTAACCCGTTCTCCTGCGACTGGGGTGATGTAGGCGGTACGCTGCAACTGATGGGCTTGGGCTATGCGTTTGTGGACAATGCCATTGCGTATACGACGCCGAAGTTTGGCGGCTTTGATGCGAGCTTGCAGTATTCGTTTGGCACTGACGTCACGAAGTTCAGCGGCACGGCGACGGAAGGCAAGTCTTCGGTGGAACGTATGGCTGCTGGTGCTCTGCGCTATAAGAACGACCGCTTCATGGTGGTTGCTGGTATTGAAGAGATCAATCAGGCGCAGCCCGCAGCCGATGCCAAGAAGCTAGATGACTCCATCAGCTACAACCTCGCCACGAGCTATGACGCGGGCTTTGCTAAGTTCTACGCCTACGGCCAGTACTTCCAGAGCTACGCCGCTGCGGCGAAGGTTACCGTCTTCGGCATTCCCTCTGGTGTCGATGGATGGGGCCTGATTCTCGGATCAGAAATTCCAGCCTTCTCGGGTAAGGTGAAGCTCTCTTTGGGTTACGCCGACTTCAAGGGCGCGGAACTCTCCGAGCAGACCATGAAGACCTGGCAGGCGGCTGCGGGTTACGTCTATCCGCTCAGCAAGCGTACCTCGATCTACACGGGCTTTGGTTGGATCAACTCCAGCTACTCCTCTGCCTATGAAGCTGCTCACCCAGCTGCACAGGAAAACGTGCGTGAATTCTTGCTTGGTGTCACGCACAAGTTCTAATCTCTGAGCGGGTCATTTCAGAGAAGAAGGCCGATCCTGGCGGGCCTAAAACAGCCTAGAGTCTCCTTGGTGCACCTCTCTAAAAAAAGCGGTGCACCTCTTTTTATTCGGCTTGCGCCACAGGGATGATAAAGCGACCGACATCGCAATGAACGCGAGTTTTATCGCCCAAGCGCAACTCGCGCACGAGCAGCATGTCGCCAGCAGGCCTGAGCTTAAGCGAGGCAAGCACATCAAACGCGGGATGCTCTCCCGCAACAATTTTGCGCGCGGTGAAACTCTCGGTGAGATTGGTAAAGTTAAAGACCAGTGCCTTATTGAAGATCATGCGCTCGACTGCGTCGTTGATAGGAAGTCGGTGCTTTTCTAGGAGGGAGGCGGGAATAGCTAACCCCCAATAGAGGTCTTTCGGAAGTCCCGCTGAAGGTTGCTTAATGAGCATGGCACTTTTCGTGAGCGGCATCCAAGCGCTCCAACTGCGGAGAATTTCATAGATGTTTTCGTCGGCCAGGAACTCATCCTCCTTCGTGTGCCTCAGGAAATAGTGCGGCTCGACGTTTCGAACCTCCCAATCAACGGGGTGCTCTTTGCGCTCTGCGTACCACTGATGAAGTCGCTCGTGCGCATCCACTAAGCTTTGCATGCGAGCGATGTTGGCCTTGAGTTCCTCGACCTTATTGTCGAGCGCGGCGACGGCCGATTCCGCATCCAGCGCCGTGAGTTCGAGCATCTCCTTGACGCCCACGCCATAGTTTTTGAGTCGCATGTACTCAAGGACACGGGCGCTCTGCTCAAAGCTGTAGTAGCGGTAGCCGCTCTCGGTTTGTTCTACTTCAAGGAGTCCGTGCTCTTCGTAGTGCTTCAAAAAGTCAGCAGTCACCCCGAGGTAGTGGGCAAATTCACCAATGCGGTATTTTTTTAGGGTCTTCTTGTCCATGGTGTTGGTAAGAAAATAGGCGGGATACCCGTCTATTATCTGACATGAACAGCTTCACGTGCACTGTTGATGGTAGATGACGACTTGATTTTTGACGCCTAGCCTCTAGAGGGGGGGCAAAACTTTTGTCGCTTGACACTCTACGACCGTGGAAAACTCTGTAGTAAAATTCCTGACCTACCCATACGTTGACGGATGAATAAGGCACACAAAGCACTAGATTCAAAGGAAGAGGCTGATAGTCAGCCTACACAGCGTAAGCCTGAGTTTCACCAAAATGAGCAGTTCCTGCAGTTTCAGCGCTTTGCAGAGGGCGAACGGTTTGATGTCGCAAAGATGAACGCGATGCTCGAGCAGTTTGAACAGATCGCTAGCGAGAATAAGGAGCTCAAGGCTGAGCTACGAGCAACCCAACTGAAGATAGACCTACTGCTAGAGGCGATTAAGTTCGCAAAAAGAAGATAATTGCGTTGCCGAAGGATTGCCTGCAGACACTCTCTTCAAGGGGCTCCAGGAGGAAGTGGAGAGCGGACTCTAGAGCCTAAACGTTATGTTTGACGTTCGGCATAGCATCCGCACAAGCCAATGACGCCGATCTAGAGAGCATCAATTCTCGCAAAGCGAAGGAGCACTTCTGCAAGCAAAGGGCGTCTCATCAATGGCGAGGTGCCAAAAGTCGCAAGAGCACGCGCGGGATAACTGGGCGGTACATAGCAGAAAATCCCAGAGACCGCGCTGCCACCCTGCCTGAGCGGCCGCGAGGCATCTGCTTAGCAGATTGCATGAGCGCGACGAAAGACAAGAATCTGACTTGCCTCACCGCGTAATAATGGAAAGATACCAATGTGGAGGCTGTTCATGGGTCTAGCTCTGTACTGGGTTATGATGGAGTAAAAGCTTAGCAAATTAGCATCAGCACGACAAAGACAAGAATCTTAATCAGAAGACTTGCCTTAGCACGCAACAGCTAAAATACTCGCAGAGAGGTGGTTATTTTGATTGAACTGCATAACCATCGCCTCCACTTAAGACGGCTCAATTTTCTCGTAGGATGAGAGATTGGGCCGTTTTGCTAGTTACCACTCTTAAGCAAATGACTCCTCAGTAGACACCACAGTAATTGCGGACATTAGCTGAAACTAAGCGTAGGAGCTTCGTGTACGCCCGAGGGTAGGATTGTTGCCTAGAGGGGGAAAGCGAACTGAAAAAACGAAATGACAGATGCAGAGGGGACGTCATAGAGAAGTCTGGGACCCCATCGGCTGGGAGTAGCGCATTTCCCACATAAAAAAGTAGTCATGAATGTGAGGCAATGCCAATTTTTTCGTGGGCTCCCCACGATAGGAGGCATACAGACAAATACGCTTTAGCCGTGATCGAGCAATCTTGGTGCGGGCGCACCCAAAAGCGAGAACCCGAGTGTTGGCTCGGGTTCTGATCTGCGAGGCTGATGATGCGCTACTAGAAGGTGTGACTCAGACCAAGGCCCGCCACAAATTCTGTTGTCTTGATACGCCGATGACCCGTTCGGAGATTTCTCGAGATTGTCCAAGTTCCTTGATACTCTGAGAGTTGCAGACCGGTATAGAGTGTGGTGCGCTTGCTTAGCGGTAAGCTGTAAACAGCGGTGGCGCCAGCATACTTCGATTTGATGGAGTATTTAGCCCCACTTGAATCCTCTGGCCTTTCTACTGGGCCATGTGTTTTGCCATAGAATAGTGCGCCTGTCAGTGTTCCCACGGGAAGATCAGCCGAAAGACCTGCATGGAGCACATGAGCCTTGAGGTTGAATGGTTGGACTGAATTCATGAATTCAGTAGTATCCTCTGAGGCTGCAATTGAAGCATCACTAAAAAAGCGGGTACGGCTGTTGCTTGCCATTGCAGAGGCATGTCGACCAAACTGCGCGCCCAAGAAAGCACGAACGCCACCGAAGTCGACATTGCCGCCAAGGCTGAGCGTATAGCTGTCGATGGCATCGTGATCGACGTTGGGATCATTTTGGCGTCGGATGGAGTCTATGACGGCCACGAGGCTAAGTGGACCGCGATCGTATGTAGCACCCACACCCCAGTAGCGGTTATTGTTGCGCGCCCCAGGCACTTCTTGGTCATCGGTATTGAAGCTGTATTGGGCGTAGAGGCGTGCACCGCTGACTTCGGGTGTGGCGTAGGTGAGCATGTTGTTGTAGCGGTCGGTTTCGTTCCAATAGCCACCGCCAAAAATGCCCCAGCCGCCATCAAACGCATCAGCGCGTGCACCAAAGATATCGTAGGTACCCGCCGTTGAGGAAAGTGCACCCATGCGTCCCACTGAGATTTCGCCAATGGGTCCGAGAAGCGTGAGGCTAGCTTCACGGTCAAAAATACGTCCACTGCTTTTGAGCGTACCTGTATCTGCATTGAAGCCGTTTTCGAGCTTGAAGCGGACGGCCCAGCCATTGCCGAGATCCTCTTGACCTTTGAGGCCGAACTTCGACGGGTTGAAGTTGCCACTTTCAAGACCAAGGCTGCTTTGTCGAACACTTCTGAATATTTCGGGAGAATCAGCTTCGGCTGTGTACTTTGTGTTTTGATAGACGAGCGCCAAGTCCGCGGCACCATAGAGGCTGACGTTAGCTGCGGCAGACGCACCCGCTGCAGCAAGCGTTGCCAGCGCGATGAAAGTCTTTTTCATAGGAGGTTCCTCCCGCTCGTGAAAGCGGTGCTGAGATCGGAAGAATGAAGGCCTAAGGGGCATAGGATCAAGTGTACACATGAAAAACGCCGCTCCCGATACCTTTGATACGAGAGCGGCGCAGAGTGGAATCAGCGCTCGGTTACGAGCTGCTCATTAAGCCTTCGCTGGCACCACTGCTTTCCAGATGAGACCAACGATGTAGCCCACGACCGCAAAGCTGATCCAGCCGAGGCCAGAGGCCCAGAACGGGACGTTGGCGTGAAGCATCTCACCGAAGCTACCGAGATTGATCGAGGCCGTTTCAAGCCCCTGGATGAAGGCCACCACGAAGGTGAAAGCCGTCGTCCAAGCGTAGACGCACTGACGTCCACCGAAGAGGTTATGCGTAAAGAGCAGCACCACGAGGATGATGGCGAGCGGGTAGCTGAACATCAACACTGGGATGGTGTTCACGATGATGGTCTTGAGGCCGAAGAGGGCGATCAGGAACGAAACCACCGTAAAGATCACGCACCAAGTGATGTAGTTGAGCTTACCGGTGAGCGTGAGGAAGTAACCCGCGCAGCTCGTGATGAGGCCGATCGCCGTCGTCAAGCAGGCAAGCAACACGATCACAGAGAGGACGATTGCACCAGCGTTGCCAAAGAGGATCTTGGCCGATTCAGCGAGCACCGAGGCCCCAGTTTCCTGCATGCCAATGGCCGCCACCGAGTCCGCACCGATCTTCGCAATGAAGAAGTAGATGATGCCGAGAAGCGCCACGGCGATCACCCCCGTCTTGTAGATCTGAGAGGACACTTCACGGTCGTCGGTGACGCCGCCCTCGCGCACGAAGTTCGTCACGAGCGTAGCGAAAACGAGCGAAGCGAGCAGGTCAAGCGTGTTGTAGCCATCGAGCACACCTTGCGTTGCAGCAACGAGCGCGGTGGCATAGGCCTTGGTCGGCGCTTGCGGGTCGCCCAAGGGGTTGTTGAAGCTCTGCAGCACAAGGCACGCAATCGCAAAGACGAGCAACGGGGTGAGCACCTTACCGATGCGGTCGACGATCATCGAGGGCTTGGCAGAGAGCCAGAACGACACGAGGAAGAACACCACGAGGAACACCACCTGCGAGATGCCCGCATCAAGCGTGCCCAAAAATGGACGTACACCGATTTCAAAGGCAACGGTACCCGTACGCGGAATCGCAAAGCACGGACCAATCGAGAGGTACACGACGATCGTGTAGAAAAGCCCGTAGAGCGGATGCGCACGACCAGCAGCCTCTTGAAGGTTCGCCGAACCCGAGTAGCCAATGGCCATAATGCCGAGCAGCGGCATGCCGACGCCGGTCACACAGAAGCCCAAGAATGCCCAGGCATAGTTAGAGCCTGCGGCCTGCCCCATCGAAGACGGGAAGATGAGGTTGCCTGCGCCGAAAAAGAGGGCAAAGAGCATCAGCCCGATGGCCACATAGCGCTTATTTGTTTGTTGAGTCATGGGAGGGTTCCCCAAAAGTTAGTGCTTGGCAAAAAATTCTGCTGCAGCAAAGAGGGCGCTTCGTTGGGCGTCAGAACCTGTCCTAGGGGCACTGCCGCCATCTTTGGTTTTAGCAATTTCTCTTTTTTTGCAAAGAATCTCATTTGGATTATAGGCGGTCAAAACCAAAAGAAATATAGGGTAAATAGCCTAAAATGCTCTCCCTAAATCCTTCGGGAATTTCCCGTAATTTCGCGCTTTTTGCGAAGCTGCGAGTATGCAGAGCCGTCTCTTGCTCGAGCTTGAGACAGTCCTGCAAAAGCGGTACAGTCGTTTTGCAAAATTTCGTCTACTGTGAGTGCCAGTGGGATGCTTTGTGTGGCGTCTGCTGCCCGCTGCGTACGACGCGTCACGGGTACTCACAGGGGCTACTCGTCGCTCTCACCCCTCCTATCACTCGAGATCCAAGCTGCTTGCGGCGCGCAACGCCTGTGAGCCGTAGACGTGGCGTCGCACGCAAGTGCGAGACTGCGAGAAGTAAGGTAAAAATGAGCGAGGCGGGTAGCAGCTTTTCTCGGAAATGGGCCGCGCTGACGAGGCACGCCCATCCTCTAAGCACCGCACGCGGGCGGCTCTGCTAGAGCAACCCGCGCCACCTTTACGTGTTAGGCGCTTTTTGCGGCTTCTGCTGCAGCAAAGAGCGGGCTCTTTGTGGTTTCGTCTTTGCGCGAGGCAAAGTACGTGGCAAGCAACGGCCCCGTGATGTTGTGCCAGAGCGCGCCGAACGCCGAGGGCAGAGCGGTCATGGGACTTGCAGCAAAGTGCAGCCCAGAGAGCGCCACACCCAAGCCCGAGTTTTGCATGCCCACTTCAAAGCAGAGGCACTTGGCTTTGGCGTAGTCCATGCCCGTGAGGCGAGCAAGGGCGTAGCCCGCGGCCATGCCGATGGCGTTGTGCACGGCCACCGCCGCAAAGACGATGGGTCCCGCGGAAAGAAGCGACTTGCCCGTGGCAGCCACGATCGCCGAGACGATCAGCATGATCACAAAGGTCGAGCACGCAGGCAGCAGTACCGTGACCTTTTCGACCTGACGGGAGAAGTAGCGGTTAAGCACCACGCCCACAAGGATCGGCACAAGGATGATCTTCACGATCGACATCACCATGGCGGTGGGGTCGATGTTGAGCCAAGTCGAAGCGAGCACGTACATGAGCGTCGGGGTCATGAGCGGCGCGAGGATCGTCGTGCAGCTTGTGATTGTTACCGAGAGCGCCACGTCGCCACGTGCCAAAAACGTCACCACGTTGCTTGCGGTGCCGCCTGGGCAGCAACCGAGCAGCATCAGTCCGACAGCGATATCAGGCGGCAGATTAAAGAGCACACACACAAGCCATGCGCCAAAGGGCATGATCGTGTACTGGCCTACCACGCCAAGCAGCACGTCCTTGGGGCGACGGAACACCTCACGGAAGTCCGCGGGCGAGAGCGTCAGTCCCATGCCAAACATGATTACGCCAAGCAGGTACGGAATGCTGGGTCCAATGTGCTTGAAAATTTCGGGAAAAATGTAGCCTAGAATGGCGAATACGACGACCCAGAGGGCAAAAGTCTTGCTGAAAAAGCGGCTCACATTTTCGAGAAATTTCATCATGATTGTTCCCAGTTGGCTTATTGCGCCATCCGGCTCCTTGGTGCATAAAAATGTTTCATAGGGCTCATCACGGTGCAGGGGCGCTTCAAACAGCCCGAGCGTGCCGTGCTCCTGAGTGTTAAGAAATCTGGGGAGAGGGAAAAGTGAGGTGCGACCTTCCCCAAAGGGTCGCAGGGGGCGTTAGTGCATGGAGCGCTTTTTCTCACTAAAGAGAGCAGAGGGGACTCATGCAACTAAAGCAAGCCGGCGCGGCGGCCGCACCCTGACATCCCCAGGGCCGCACCGCCTCATGCGCCGTCATAAGAATCAATGTAGCGGTTTTTGCCGCGTCATTGGCGGCGCGTAGGAGCTTGAGAGCGACTATTTCGTCCTTGCCTGCGCCGTTGCAAAGAAAGTGCAGGAAATCTCCTACGAGCTTACTGCTAAGTGGTTGATCGTAGTGACGAAACGAGCTCGCACAGAAAGCATGGGTTCGGAGCTTTTTTGCCGATCAGCGCAGGAATTCGTGGCGCTCGGCTAGAATCTAGACTGTCGTGTCGCGTTTAGGAAGCGGTGGGCGCTCTAGCCTCTTGCTTCTTTGCACGCACGAGGCTGCACTCCTCCTTTTGAGCCCAAACCCATGAACGATTTTGCTGCGCGTTTTGCCATGATTCTGCTTGATACGCTCGTGCCCATTACGGTGGGCTACGTGCTACATAGGCGAGAGTGGATCAGTAAGGCTGGGATCGACTGGGTGATTAAATTCAACGTGCGCGTGATGTTTACGCTGCTCTCGATTCTCTCCTTTTGGAAGTTGAATATGAGCGGCTCACTCGTGATGCTCCCCGTCGTGGGACTGCTCATGATGTTTGTACCTTATGCGTTGATGACGTGGCTAACACGCCGCAACCCTGATCCCCTTGAGCGCGGCGCGCTTGTCACGAGCGGGATGCTCGGCAACATTGGTACCTTGGGTGGGGTGCTCGCTTTTCTGCTGCAGGGCCCCGTGGGCTTTGGCTATGTGCAGATCCTTGCAACGCTCTCAAACGTGATGCTCATTCTCTTTAACTTCCCGCTCTGCCAGAAGTACCGCGCAGCGGCGGAAGCCGCTGATGCGCATCTTCCTAAGAGTGCGAGCGCAGGGAAAAAGCGCGGCTTTGTCTCGCTATTTTTTACGTGGAATCAGGTGGCGCTCCTCGGGATGCTACTTGGGATCTTTCTTTCCTCTGCGCACGTGCATCAGCCTGCGTGGCTAACGAGCCTTTTTGCACCCCTGGTGCATATCTCGGCGTGGATTGCGTTTTTACCAGTGGGACTCTTGCTTAATTTCAAGGCCGCGATCAAAGAGGCGCGCAAGACCATCGTGATTATCCCGATGAAGTTCATCTGTGTGCCCATCGTGGTTTGGGCGGCTGCGCGTCTCACTATCGACGACGTGGCCATGGTCAATGCGCTTGTGATCTGCTCGGCTTGCCCGACGGCGATTAACTCCGTGCTTGCCTGCGCGCTCTATGGACTTAAGACCGACATTGCGGTTTCTTCCATCATGACGAGCACGGCCGTATTTGCGGTCGTGGTTTGTCCTGTGCTCGTTTGGCTACTTGCTTGAAAGTTACCCGCCGCTCTCAAAGCGGGTAACAAATCCCAACGATGGGTCTGTTCGAAAGAGGTTCAGCCCGTTGCTTAACACGCGCCGATAGATCGTACGCCCCCCAATCTTCCTTCCTCCTTTCCCCAATCACCCACTACTTAACGCATTTCTTCCCTAGACTATTAGACGTAATCCGAAAGGAAGACCACTTTTCACTTAGACCTAGGAAGGAGACCAACTCTATGGAATTCCTCACCCTCATTATTTATCTCGGTGCGCTTGGCGTGCTGTTCTGGAAACCAGAGCGTGAATCACTGGCTTGGGGGCTCTTTGTTGTAGCAACGGCAATCTGCTTTGGTATGTACTTCATCAGTAGCTGGACATCGCTACTGCCATTTGGCGCGTATTAACGGAGCGCAAGGAGAGAAACCATGGATTGTCGTGTTTTGAACAACAGGAATTTCACTCATGTGATGGCGCTTTGCTCGCTACTTGTACTGGCCATCCCGGTTGGCATTGCCAACATGTACCTTGGCTACGTCCTCGGCGAGTCCCCGTGCACACTTTGCTGGAACGAACGTATCGGCATGGTTACTTTTGGTGTGTTAGCGCTCTTCATGGTCGTTTATGGTCCAAAGCTCAAGTACATTGGCGCCATGATGGCGTGTGCGGCCTATGGACTTTGGATGACGTCGCGCCACACCTCGCTAGACGGTTGGTCTTGGGACGTTGGCATGGGATTTGGCGGCGCAATTTTCGGTGCGCACACCTACACTTGGGGTGTGGTGGTTTATTGGTGCGTGGTGCTCGTCATGGGACTCGTGCTGCTCTTCATCAAGAAAGATGAGGTGCTAATGGCAAAACTCGTTGAGAAGGACAATCGTCCACAACCGCTGAGTCCCTTCTCAAAAGTGGTTTTCGTGCTATCGATGATTGTGGTGGCATCTAACGGTGTGCAGGCTTTTTTCCAAAACGGAATTCCGCCCTTCTCTGGAAAGGGGGAGCCTGAGCGCTTCACGATGGATCTCAGTACTGCACCAGAGCGTTGGACCACAGGCGTTTGGACGCGTCTGACTAAGCCCATCTCACTTACTGGCAAAAACACAATTGATGACGCTTATATTGTGGGGGCAACGACACCTAAGCACTTCAAGTTCAATCTCAATGCTGGGGACGGAGCGATTGAGAGCCTCAAGAGCGGTATCGAGCTCATCGAGAAGCGTCCTCTTCCCTTTGCAGCAACGGGCTTTATGGGCAAGGGCAATGCCGCAGGCATCACTTACGACGCCTCCACCCAATCCTTTGCGGTTGTCAGTAATGAGGCAGGCATTTACTTCACGAACAAGTCGCTTGACAAAGTGCTAGCGCGAGCCGTCCTCGATAAGGTCAACGGCTACGATATTCTGCACACGGTAGATGCAACGTGGGTGGGCGGCAAGGTTATCGCCACAGCTTGGAACAAAACGCTTTGGGCCGTTGAGCGCGCAGAGAAGATCGATTCCTTCCGTGATTGGAACACCTTCCGCGAAAGTACAAAGAATCTGAAAACCTCTTGGTATAGAGATCGTCCCGTGGTGAACACCGTTCGCGCGAAAAAATCCTACGTGCTCTCGATTGCAGCCGATCCTCAAGAGGGGGCATTCTACTTCATGACTGCGCCCAACAATGTCACGAAAAAGAGCATCCTGATCACGGTTGATGCAACGGATCTCTTGCCGAGTTCTGAGCGGGTACTGAAAGCGGCTCCCACACTAAAACTCAAGGCTGAGCGCAACCTCAACGATTACTACGTTACAGGCATGGCCAAGTTGGGGGACAAACTCTATGCATATTCACGCCAGTACAACACGATGTTGCTCGTTGATGCGCAGAGTGCAGAAGTGGTGGATGCGTTCGCTATGCCAGAGCTCTCAGATGCGCACTCGATGACGGTCGTGGACGACAAACTGGTGATGCTGGGTCAAGAGCAAGGCAAGGATGTGGTCTATACGCTTTCGCTGCCTCACTAACTAATTGGGAGCTCGAACGGATTCTTGTGAAAATTCGTTTCGACCTATAGACTATCCCAAATGCTGGAGGCTCCCTTATCGAAAGGGAGTCTCCAGCTTGACCTATTTCAAGGAAACTCTCTGACCGTGACCAAGCCCTTGAATCGACCCAAATTTCATTTTCCGCTCGATCACTCAGAATGGGCGCTGAGAGGCGGTTGTTTGCGGCGGATTGTGACGGCTGTGGTGCTTTGTGTGACTTGCTTCTTTGTCGGAGTGTCCGTTGCAAGCGACTCAACAGCGCAGAGCTTGCTCGCGGTAGTTGGGGAGCAGTGTACGCCCCCGCGCCTTGCGCAAGTATCTAGAGACGAGTTGCGCGTCGGTTATTCCTCCTTCAACCTTGCCGGAGACAAGGAACTTTTGCTACCACACCTTGAGCGTGTGTTCTCCGCCGAGCGGCTTGGTCGGCCTGTTGTTTTTACCGAATATGACGAGGAGCATCTGCAAGCTGCGGTCGAGCAGAATGAAGTTGATGCGGTTCTTTCTTCTTCGGGCTTTTATCGGAAAAATACAACGAACGGTTTGCGCAGCCTTGCGACTGTTGTCTGTGACGAACAACCGGATCCCAATCAAAATGAAGGTTCACTCATTATCGCCAATGCTGATCGCCTGAAAGGTGTGATCGGCGAAGCAGCTCTCAATGACATTGCGCGCAATATTCCGCTCTCCGCGCTGCGCTCTTTTTCTCTCGTTGCTAATAGTCCAGAGAGCTTCAGTGGATATCAGACAGCTCTGCGCGAGTTCGTCGCCCTTTCACCTAATCCTGAGGACTTTTTTTCTGAGCGACACTTCTACCATGAACCACTTGCCAATGACCGAATCCTGAGAGCAGTTGCCGAGGGACGCGCAGACGTAGGATTTTTGCCGCTTTGCTCCTTTGAGCAGCTTGAGCGGCAGTATCCAGAGCTCGTTGCTCGAGTCCGTATTGTCAATGAGCGTGTCGACGATGTGACGGCCTGCAGGCACTCAAGCACACTCTATCCATCGATGACTCTTTCGGTTACGCCGAGCATTACAGCGTCTCTGTCGCGTGAACTAACCGTGGCGCTATTGAATGAGCCGAAAAGTGTCAATGGTCTCATGTGGGGAGTCGCTTCTGATTTCAAAGGGGTGGACGATTTGTTGCGCGACCTCAAGCTCGGTCCTTTTGAGTATTTGCGAGAGTGGGGCTTGAGGCGCATCTGGGCGCAGTACCGCTGGGTGCTTGTCGGGGCGGCAGTCTTTATCGTGCTGCTTTTGGGGCACGCACTTCGCGCTAATGTACTTGTGCGTCGTAAGGAAGCAGAGGTGAGGGCGCTACTGCGTACGCAGAGCGAGCAGCAAGCCAAATACGATCGACTGCAAAAGGCAGGTGCCGTTGGACAGATATCAAGTTTGGTAGCGCATGAACTACGTCAGCCGTTAGGGGCGATCACACTCTACACCGAGGGACTTCTGAATTTGAGTCGTGCGAGTCGACTCACTCAGCTTGAACTTGAGCACGTACTGGGGGAGATCCATCAGGACGCACGACTCGCCAGCACAATTGTTGAGCGTGTTCGGCAGTATGCAAAGCAGGACGCTCCTTTGGAGGTGGTGGATCTTGCAGAAGTACTCGGGCATATTGAACGAATCGTCCCGAAGCTTGATATCGGGGCGGTAAAGCTTAACGTGGTGCTTGCGGCGGACTGCTCTGCCTCAGTCTTCTGCAACCGGTTAGAGCTGGAAATGGCGATTCTCAACCTCATCAAGAATGCGATGGAGGCCGCCCTTGAAAGGCATGAGGGGGGTAGCCGTGTCATGGTGCTGCTACTGAGGCCAGCGGATCGCCCGCAGAGCGCGCTGATTGCCGTGCTCGACAACGGCCCAGATATTACTGAAGCGGAGTTTGCTGCGCTCAATGAGCCCGTCAGTAGCCTAAAGCCTCAAGGTCTCGGACTTGGACTTGCTATTGCAAAAAATAGTGTTGAGGCGCTCGGCGGGCGCATTCGATTTATCCGAAACCGAGACTGGAGAGCGCTTGCTGAGTCCAAATCAGACCAACTCGATTGCGCTCAGAGTGTTACCTCACTGGCAGAAACACTTAATAAATGGATGCGGGCTCAAGAACAGAGCGCGCTTTCGTTACCAGCAACAGGACTGGCTGCGCTTGTAGAGCTGCCACTCTACAGACTAGAGGAGGAGTAAGAGAAGATGGAAAATGAGGCGTCTACATCTGCGGAGCATGTGCCACCCAAACCCATGGTGTGGATCGTTGATGACAATGCGAGTTTTCGCCAAGCCATGGCATTTCTCTTGAGAGGCTTTGGCTATGAGAGCGAACTTTTTGAGTCAGGGGAGACATTTTTGGACGCGCTTTCTGAGCGTCCAGACCGTGAGGGAATTTTGCTACTTGACGTGAAGATGCAAGGCCTTTCTGGACTAGACGTCCAAGAGGCTCTCCTCACGGAGAAATCAGCTACTGTGCCCATCATTTTCATCACCGGGCACGGTGACGTGGAAATGGCCGTCACTGCGATGCTACGAGGGGCGACAACTTTTTTACAGAAACCCGTCACTGGTCCCAAGCTCCTGGAGGCCATTACGCTTGCCACGCAAGCCCTTGAGCGGGCTGCGCTAGAGCAGGCGCGGCGACTCCCTTCTCCTAGGGTCATTTTCGATTCACTCTCGCAGCGAGAGCGTCAAGTGGCGCTGTTAAGTGCGCAGGGGCTTTGTGCACGCAAAATATCAGAGCGTTTGGGAATCGCGATCAGAACGGCGGAATTCCATCGTGCAGCGGCCATGAAAAAGTTTCATGTCCATACGCAAACAGAGCTCAAACGCATCCTCGAGTTGGCGAAGCAAAATCCCTAATGGCGAAAAGTACAAGGCACGTGAAGCGTCTTTCAATTCGCTTTTTTCTGTCGTCCAGCAAGCGCAGACCGCCGTTCGGTGAGGTCAACTGTTTTGCGACAATTTGAATCCAACCAAAACATCATTAAGAAACCAACCGCCGCGACATGAGGCACAGTGGATAAGCGAGCGGGGCGCGTAGCTCTTTCGAGCCACCGCCCCGCTCGGGTTACTGTGCGCATTGCGCGTTGCGCGCAACTCAAGCTCTCGATGCTCTAGTTTATAAGGGGCTTGATGGCGATCAAGTATCCATCCAAAAAAACCTAAAATATCCCAAAAATCCCCGCATTTAGGACTAAATCCGATGCGGGGATTTAATTTTACTGCTATAATAGTGTAT
>OOBP01000618.1_pt1 | contig 23893 bp, 26 predicted proteins | sample 1671681 | NCBI WGS metagenome assembly OOBP01 (sample SAMN06348181, study PRJEB24527) | human gut metagenome
ACGCAGTTTCGCACAAAGTTCTTTTGCCTACTTTTCTTTCAAGAAAAGTAGGTTACTCCACGTCCCGATAGTACAGACCCCGGGTAAAATCGGCGGGCTTGTAGCGGCCCTTGCCCTGGTAGCGGTCCAGGACCTGGACACACTGCTCGGCGGTCTCGGTGGTAAACATAAGCCGCACGGCCCACAGGCCCAATTTCTGGTAGTCCGCGGCCTTATCGGCCACAAACAGGGTCTTGCCGTTCAAAATCTCGTTGCGGCAGCCCCAGGCCTTCACCACGGGGAAGCGCTCCCCCCGGCGGTCGGTAAGGGTCTGGCCCTCCTGGCAGCTGTGGCGGCCGGTGTGGTTGTGGACGATGCAGTTCTCCGTAATCATCAAGGGCAGCCGTCCGTAGACGATGGCCTCCAGGGGGATGGCCTTGGACAGGTCCCGGATCTGGGAGAACTTCAGCTCAAAGGACGCGGTGCCCGAAATGAGGCCCATGCGCTTGAGCTCCTTGATGGTCTGGCTGTTGTAGACGCCGATGCCGAAGTCGCCCCGGACCTCCAGCCCCATCTGGGATGCCCGGCGGGCGCTGTCCAGAGTTCCGGCCAGGGCCTGGGTGACCCCCAGCTTCTTCATCTCCTGCAGTTCCTTCTCCAGCTTGTTCCACTCCCGGTCCCAGCAGATGCGGGGCATGAGAGCGGCCACCTCCACCCCTGCGTCCTGGCAGCGGCGGATGAGGTCAGGGCAGGCGGCCCCTTCCTCGGTGGGCAGGTACAGCAGGGCGGGCTTGCGGTCCAGCAGCTCCTGGGTCACCTGGGACGCCTGGCTCACCGCCACAGTGAGAACAGGAGCGCCCTTGGGGTTCTCATAGCGCACCCCGGCGTGGAACTCCCCGCTGCGGCGCTGAGGGGGCTCCATACGCTGCTGGCCCAGCTCCTCCAGCACCTGACGGCGCAGGGCGTTGAGGGCGGACAGGGGCAGGCTCAGCCCCTCATCCACGTGGGCGGTGATCTTCTCACAGGCGAAGGGGGTGCCGCCGGTGCGGGTGAGTTGGCCCTCCACCTTTTCCCGGGTGAGGGGGACGTTCACCGCCGCCTCGGGCACCGGGCCCTCCACCCGGGCCACATGGCCCAGGGCGTCCTCGGCGGCCACCTGAGCGGGCTCGCCGGCGCGGAGCATGGCGTACATGCGCACGGGCTCCTTGCGGTTCTCCCCGTTTTCATAGGTGGCGCGGGCCTGGGCGTACAGCTCCCGGGGAGGCTCCTCCTCCTGGCGGGTACCGAACATGTCGGGCCCCTTCCGGTCCAGGAAATAGCCCTGGGTAAAGCCCTGGCGGGAGAAGGCCGCCTGGAGCTGGGCCATCTCCTCGGGCGTGGGCTCCCGGTTCTCCTTCAGGGCACGGGCATAGACGCCGGTGACAATGGCCACATACTCGGGGCGCTTCATGCGGCCCTCCAGCTTCAGGCAGGCCACCCCCATCTTCTTCAGATCCTGGAGATAGCTGGCCAGAGACATGTCCTTCAGGGACAGGGGGTACTGGTCCGCCCGGCCATTCCAGCCGTATTTCAGGCGGCAGGGCTGGGCGCACAGGCCCCGGTTGCCGCTGCGTCCCCCGATAACGGAGGAAAAGTAGCACTGGCCGGAGTAGCACATGCACAGGGCCCCGTGGCCGAAGGTCTCGATCTCAATGGGGGAATGCAGGCAGATATATTCGATCTGGTCCCGGCTCAGCTCCCGGGACAGCACGGCCCGGGTAAAGCCCAGGTCGGCGCACCGCTTCACTCCGTCCAGGGAGTGCACCGTCATCTGGGTGGATGCGTGCATGGGCAGATCGGGGGCCACCTGGCGCACCATGCGGGCCACACCCAGGTCCTGGACGATGACGGCGTCCACCCCCATGTCGCTGGCCTGGCGGGCCACCTCGGCGGCGCCGGGCAGCTCCCGGTCGGTGAGCAGGGTGTTCAGGGTCAGATGGACCTTACACCCCCGAAGATGGCAATAAGAAACCGCCTGCTCCGCCTGCTCCCGGGTGAAATTCTTGGCGTTGCGGCGGGCGTTAAAGTCGCCGAAGCCCAGGTACACGGCGTCCGCACCGTTCTGGACCGCGGCCTGGACCGACTCCATGGAGCCGGCCGGGGCTAGTAGCTCCAACATGACTTCCTCCTGGTATTCACAGCGAACCGTGAGGGGCGGCCACCGGACAATGGGCCCAGCGCCTCTCCCCCCACAGGTCACATACTTTCGTTTTATCCCTTATGGCTCTGGAGCTTGAAAATCTCCCGCTTGGCTTCGGACAGCTCCATTTTCAGCTTGGCATTTTCATCCAGACCGTCCTTGATCTGGCGGCGCAGGTTCTCGCTGGCGTCCTGCTCCCGGTAGAACTGGTCGGCGATGTTCATGGCGGCCAGCACTGCCGCGTCGGACAGGCCCAGACGGGCGCCTCCCATGACCTCCCGCACCTGGCTGTCTACCATGGCGGCGCAGCGCTGGACATAGGCCTCGTCCTCTTCGGCCACCATGGTATACTCCTGGCCGGCGATGGAAACGGTGATCTTTTGCTTCATCAGGACCCCTCCCAATTGATTCTCTCTTGGGCCGATCTCCGGCCCTTTGGCCGGAAATTATGGCAGAATGGTGGTATTATGGACATTATAGCATAGTTGCCCCCATTTGAAAAATAAATTTACCATGAATTTTTTATGTCCACAGGTGTTTTTTCCACGAAACCCACAACCAGACAATTCCAGCCAAACAAAAACCGCCCGCCGCTTCCAGAGACGCGGCGGGCGGAGCATTTTGGGCTTTAAATTCCCAGCAGACGGGTGGCGATGAAGAAGTAAATGAGCAGGGACAGGGCGTCCACAATGGTGGTGATGAAGGGGGAAGCCATCACCGCCGGGTCAATGCCGATCTTCTCAGCACACATGGGCAAGGTGCAGCCCACCACCTTGGCGCACAGGACGGTAAACACCAGGGTGAGACACACCACCAGAGCCACCATGGGGGTGACCTCGGGGTTGTGCATGAGCCAGCGGTCCACGATCATCATTTTCACAAAGTTGGCGCAGGCCAGGCACACGCCGCACAGCACGGCCACCCGGATCTCCTTCCAGACCACCTGGATCATGTCGGAAAACTCGATCTCGTCCAGGGACAGGGCGCGGATCACCGCCACCGAGGACTGGGAGCCCGAGTTACCGCCGGTGCCCGACAGCATGGGAATAAAGGAGGTGAGCACCACGCAGGCGGCCAGGGCGCTTTCAAAGCTGGTGATGATGATGCCGGTGAAGGTGGCCGACAGCATGAGCAGCAGCAGCCAGGGGATGCGGGCCTTCCAGGTCTCCATGACGCCGGTTTTCAGGTAGGGCTTGTCGGAGGGCAGGATGGCGGCCATCTTCTCGATGTCCTCGGTGGTCTCCTCTTCGATAACGTCCATGGCGTCGTCGAAGGTGATGATACCCACCAGCCGGTTCTCCCCGTCCACCACGGGCAGGGCGTACAGGTCGTACTTGTTGAGTAACTGGGCCACGTCCTCCTTGTCCTCGTGGGTGTTCACGGACAGGACGTTGGTCTCCATAATGTCGCCAATGCGGGTGTCATAGCTGCTCAGCAGCATCCGCCGCACGGTGACCACGCCCAGCAGTACCCGGTTCTGGGTGACGTAGCAGGTATACACCGTCTCTTTGTCCATACCGACTTTCCGGATGCGGGCAAAGGACTCCTCCACGGTGGCGTTGGGGTGGAGGTAGACGTACTCGGTGGTCATAATGGAACCGGCCGAGTCCTTGGGGTAGTTCAGCAGCTGGTTGATCTGGCTGCGGGTGGAGGAATCCGTGTTGCGCAGAATACGGCTGACCACGTTGGCGGGCATGTCCTCGATGACGTCCACGGTGTCGTCCAGGTACAGCTCGTCCAGCACCTCCCGCAGCTCCTTATCGCTCAGGGCGTTGATGAGCCGCTCCTGGTCGTCGGAGTCCTCCAGCTCGGTGAATACCTCGGCGGCCATCTCCTTGGGCAGCAGACGAAAGACCAGGACCGTCTCCTCCGGTCCCAGTTCGTCCAGAAATTCGGCGATGTCCACCTCGTTCATGTCGTCCAGCAGCTCCCGCAGGCGGCGCAGCTGACGGGTCCGGACCAGCTCCAGCAGCAGGTCCAGGTCGTAATTTTCGTGCATCCTTCCGTTCCCCCCTCAGAAATCCTTCCCGAAAAACAGGCGAAAAAAGCCACAGGACCGGGCGGGCCTGTGGCTGCGGCAAGCAAAGGCGGGGAGACAGGACCCAGGGTCCCGCTCCCTCATTATCCTTCCTGGCGGCGGATGGAGACCATGTCCCACCCAGCCGCCTTCCGGCGCCTGCAGCAGCTTTCTTCCCCGCCAGGGCGAAAACTTCGTGTTTTCATGGTCCTCACATCCTTTCCCACCGGCTCCGGGCCGGATGAATCGTCATACAAGAGAAAGTATAGCACAGTTTTCCGCAAAAATTCAAGGTTCTTCCCCAGGCTTTCCGTAAAATGGGGGTAAAATCCCTTAGTTAAAGCTGCCCTCCAGCCCCAGCAGGGCCTTTTTCAGCTCCAGGCCCCCGGCGTAGCCGGTGAGGGAGCCGTCAGAGCCCACCACCCGGTGGCAGGGGATGAAGATGGGAATGGGGTTTTCGTGGTTGGCCATGCCCACGGCCCGGAATGCCTTGGGCCGCCCGATCTGGCGGGCGATGTCCCCATAGCTGCGGGTCTGGCCGTAGGGGATGGTCTGCAGGGCCTGCCACACCGCGCGCTGGAAGGGGGTGCCCGCCGGGGCCAGGGGCAGATCGAAGATCTGCCGCTCCCCCGCCAGATACTCCAGCAGCTGCCGCCGCCCCTCCTCCAGCAGCGGGGTGGGGCGGGAAATAAGCCGGGGCACGGGACGGCCGGGGAGGTACAGGGCAGTGATGGCGCCCTCCTTCTCCCCCAGGCCCATCTCCCCCAAGGGGGTGGAAAATAAGTACAGCTCCATGGCGTCCTCCTTTAGGTCACGCTGACGTCGGCGGAATTTTTGACGATGTTCACATAGCTGCTGCCCACCCCCAGCTGCAGGGGCTGGCCGTCGGTGGTGTAGTAGGTCAGGGGGCTGGAATTCTTGCTCTTGGACCAGGTGATCTCCCGCACCGTGCCGTCGCACAGGGCCAGGCCCTTTCCGGTGCCCGTGGTGCGCACCTTCAGCCGCCCGGCGGTGTCTCCCGCCACAGAGGACACGTCGGTGTACAGCACCAGCACGTTTTTCACCTTCACCTGCTCCCCGGTGTTGCCGTCCACATAGGGGGCGCCGTACTCCTCCACGGCGTACAGGCCGGTGTCCTCCTCGTAGGTGAACACGCCGGTTTTATAGGTAGAGAAGGTGACCTCCAGGCGGCTGGCCGCCTCTCCCTGGGCCTTCTCCCCCTCGGGGAGGAAGATGAGGTCCTGCCGCCAGCCCTCCTTGCGCTCCAGGCGCAGGCGGGAGTAGGTGGGCAGCAGCTCCTGGATGGTGTCCCCTGAGGTGAGCACGCTGTGCTCCAGGCCCATGTTCTTTCTGCGCCAGCTGTCCCGCCAGAACAGGGTGCCCTCATAGGGGCCATTGACGCAGTCCAGGGCGGACACGCCCCAGTTCTTGATGGCGGAGTAAGCCTGGGGGCTGCCCCCGGCGTGGAGGAACACCGCGTCGTGGCCCAGGGCCAGGGAGACGTAGTAGTCCCGGGCCGAGCGCACCGAACCCAGGTCGCCCACGCCCTCCACACTCTGGAACACCGCCATCATGCGGGTGATGCCACCCTCTGCCGGTGCCTCGTAGATGATGTCCGCCTGGGACACCCCCAGCTGGGGCAGGGCCTTTTTCAGGTTGTTGAGCATGATGGCAATGGGCCGGTTCTGTCCGATGTCCGTCTCACAGCCCTCTCCGGTAAGGGGGTTCACGTAGGGAAGGGGCTCCGGTTCCGGCTCGGGCTCAGGCTCCGGGGCGATGACGGAGACGACCGGGGGCTGGGAGGAGGCCTCCGGCGGCGTCTCTTTCCCTGCGCAGGCGCACAGGGACAGGGCCAGCAGCAGGAGCAGGGCGGCAAGGATTCGTTTGGACATAGGGGGTCCCTCCCGTCAGGTATTTTGTGAGTTTTGACCTTTCTCCCATTATAACCTGGCCCCCGTTTTGTGACAAGAGTCAACCCCCGCTCCCCTTTACAAATTGTTTACCACTCTTTCAGGAAACTTTCAGGTGGGCAGGCTACCATGGGGACTGATTGAACGTTGCAAGGAGGTCTGTCCTGTGATCGAAGTACGCGGACTGGTCAAGCGCTACGGCAGCCGCCTGGCGGTGGACCATCTCAGCTTTACCGTGCCAGACGGCCAGATTTTCGGATTTCTGGGCCCCAACGGGGCGGGAAAATCCACCACCATGAACCTGATGACGGGCTACCTGGGTCCCACGGAGGGAGAGGTACTCATTGACGGGCACAGCATCACCCAGGAGCCGGAGAAGGCCAAGGCGGCCATGGGCTATCTGCCCGAGCAGCCCCCCCTCTACCCCGACATGACGGTGGAGGAGTACCTGCTCTTTGCCGCCCGGCTGAAGAAGGTGCCCCGGGACCAGCGGGAGGAACAGCTGGACCGGGTGACCGAGATGACGGGGACGGACGGGGTGCGGGAGCGCCTGATCCGCAACCTGTCCAAGGGCTACCGCCAGCGGGTGGGCCTGGCCCAGGCCCTGCTGGGCTTTCCCAAGGTACTCATTCTGGATGAGCCCACGGTGGGCCTGGACCCCAAGCAGATTTTGGAGATGCGCCAGCTCATCCGCCAGCTGGCCCGGGAGCACACGGTGATCCTCAGCTCCCACATCCTCTCCGAGGTGCAGGAGGTGTGCGACCACCTGCTCATCATCCACCACGGCCGCAAGGTGGCCGCCGGAGCCCCGGAGGAGCTGGAGCGCACCCTGGCCGGGGCCCCCGCCCTGGAGGTCACCCTCCTCACCGACGGGGAGCGGGGCCGCGCCCTGCTCGCTCCCCTGCCCGGCCTGGCCGCCCTCACCCCCCTGCCCAGCCGGGAGGAGGGGGCCGTGCGCTTCCGCCTGGAGCCCCAGGAGGGGGTCGACCTGCGTCTGGCGGTGTTTTCCGCCTGTGCTCAGCAGCAGGTGCCCCTATTGGAGCTGCGCCGGGACGCCATGACCCTGGAGCAGATGTTCCTGAAGCTCACCAGCGATGACCAGGCCCAGGACGCCGGAGAGGAGGAAGGAACATGATCGCCATTTACAAGCGGGAGCTGAACTCCTATTTCAATTCCATGATCGGCTATGTGTTTGTGGCCGTGTTGGTGTTCTTCACCGGCATCTACTTTATGGCCTACAACGTGTACGGGGGCCTGCCTCAGTTCTCCTACACCTTATATAGTCTCATGACCATCCTCATGTTCGCCATGCCCCTGCTCACCATGAAGTCCATGGCCGAGGAGCGGCGCAGCCGCACCGACCAGCTGCTGCTCACCTCCCCTGTCACCCTCACTGGGGTAGTGCTGGGCAAGTTCTTCGCCATGGCCACTGTCTTTCTCATCCCCCTGGCCCTGTGCGCCTTCTGCCCCCTCATCATCGCCATGAACGGGGAGGCCCGGCTGCTGTCCGACTACGCCTGCCTGCTGGCCTTCTTCCTCATGGGCTGCGTGTTCATCGCCATCGGCATGTTCCTCTCCTCCCTCACCGAGAGCCAGATCATCGCCGCGGTGAGCACCTTTGCCGTGCTGCTGGTGCTGTTTTTGTGGGACGACCTCATCAGCTTTCTGCCTTCCGCCCTCAGCTCCCTGCTGTCCGCCTTCTCCTTTACCCAGACTTTCCAGAACTTCGCGGAGTACAGCATGTTCGACCTGGGCGGTCTGGCCCTGTATGTGTCCCTGAGTGCTCTGTTTCTATTTTTGACCGTCCAGACGCTGCAGAAGCGCCGCTGGGCTTAAAGGAGGGATTTCTGGATGAAACGACCCAAAAAGAAACGCTCCTTGGGCCGCGGCGGCTATCTGGCCGGCGTGAGCCTGCTGGCCCTGGCCCTGGTGATCCTCTTTAACCTGATCGTGGGCCAGCTGCCCTCCAACTGGCTGGAGTTTGACCTTACGGACAACGGCCTTTACGAGATCTCCGACACCTCCCGGGAATTCTTATCCACCCTGGACCAGGATGTGGAGATCGTGGTGCTGGCCGAGGAGGGCACCACCGACGCCCGCATCACCAAATTCTTAGACCGCTACACCGCCCTGTCCAGCCACCTGTCCCTCACCTATGTGGACCCGGTGGCCCACCCCGAGGAGGCCAGCGCCTATGAAGCCGACTCGGACAGCCTGGTGGTCCGGTGTGAGGCCACGGGAAAATCCCGCTCCATCCCCTACTCCGACATTATCACCTACACCTATACCAACTACTTCTCCGTGACGGAGGACAGCTTTGACGCCGAGGGCCAGCTCACCTCCGCCGTGAACTACGTCACCGGGGACACCAGCGCCAAGGTGTACACCGTCTCCGGCCACGGCGAGACCGACCTGTCCGACCCCGTGGTCCAGGCCATTGAAAAGGCCAACCTGACCCTGTCCTCGGTCACTCCCGCCCTCATCGGCATCCCCGAGGACTGCGACGTGCTCATCGTCAACGCCCCGGCCAGCGACCTGTCCGCCGACGAACTGGAACTCTTTGAGACCTACCTGTCCGGCGGGGGCCAGATGGTTTTCCTGGCGGGAGAAACTCTGGAAGCCCTGCCCAACTGGGAGTCCCTGCTCTCCGGCCGGGGGCTGGACCTGGTGGAGGGCTACATCGCCGACCCGGGCAGCTACTACCCCCAGCGGGGCTCCGCCTTCTCGGTGTGCGGCCAGCTGAACCTATCCTGCGGTCTGGCCGACGGGCTGGACAACGCCGCCCTCACCATGCTGGAGTACTCCCGTGGCTTCCTGTCCCTGGACGCCGGGGAGGAGGACAGCTGGACGGTCACTCCCATCCTCTCCACCACCGCCCAGGCCCTGGCCGTCACCCAGGACGGCACCCAGACCAATGGCACCTACCTGCTGGGCGCGGTGTCTGAGGGGGACGACGGGGGACGGCTCACCGTCTTTGGCAGCAGCAGCTTCATTAGCAGCGACATTCTTACCAACTACCCCAGTCTGGCCAACCAGACCCTCTTCCTCAACGCCATCACCGCCGCCCTGGAGGGGGTAGACAACCTGTCCATCTCCGCCAAGAGCCTCTCCGTCACCTATGACACCTTCCAGAATCCCGGCCTGTGGAGCACCTGCTTCACCGTGATCCTGCCCCTGGGCATCCTGCTGGCCGGCTTCATCTTCTGGCTGAAAAGGAGGAAGCTATGACCCGACAGACCCGCACCCTGGTGCTCCTGGGGGCGGCGGTGGCGGTGTGCGCCGCCGGCTATGCCGCCCTGCGCCTGTGGAACCAGCGCCAGGCTGAGGCGGACGACGCCGTCCACCTCACCACCCTGACCCAGGCCACCTCCTTCTCCTTTACCAACCAGAACGGGGACTTCTCCTTTACCCAGTCCCAGGAGGAGGGCTGGCAGCGCACCGACGACCCCGACTTCCCCGCCGACCAGGACGCCCTGGACAGCCTGGTGAGCCAGGCCCTCTCCCTCACGGCGGTGCGCACCATCTCCGACCCCGAGGGGCTCTCCTCCTACGGCCTGGATGACCCCCAGCTGACCCTCACCCTCTCCGACGGGACGGACACCTTCTCCCTGCTGGTGGGGGACGCCTTTGACAGCTACTACTACGCCCAGGTGTCGGGCCAGGAGGACACGGTGTACACCATCTCCACCGAATTGCCCACCGCCCTGGATGTGACCCTGGATGACCTGATGGCCCTGGCCCAGTTCCCCGCCCTCAGCCAGGACAACATCACCTCCCTCACCTGGACCTCCGCCCAGGCAAACCTCACTCTGGAATGTGAGACGGTGGAGGCTGAGACAGACAGCGGCGACGCCAGCACGGACAGCTCCGCCGACTCTGAAACCGAGACCACCCAGGTGTGGCTGGCCAACGGCGTGGAGGTGGACCAGGGCAACGCCGATTTTATTAGTCTCATGGCCCAGCTGTCTCAGCTCAGTTTCTCCGGCTGCTACGACTACCACGGCCAGGCCCAGACCAGGACCGACTGCGGTCTGGACGACCCCACCGGGGTGCTCACCGTGTCCTACGGCGACGGCCAGACCATGACCCTTACCCTGGGAGCCCTGGACGAGACGGGCAGCGCCTGGTACGCCCTTCTGGACGAGGATCCCATCATCTACCTCATCCAGAGCAAAACCATCAGCACCCTCACGGGACTCAGCGCCCCCTACTTTGCGGAAGAATAAAAAACGCCCGCCTGCAAAAATTGCAGGCGGGCGTTTTTTCAATCGTTTTTCTGCTTGCGGCAGGGCTCGGGCACCACGGGGGGCAGCTGCTTTTGCAGCTGTTCCAGGTGCATCATCATCCGGCTCAGGGTGCCGTTCATCTCATCCAAAGTGACTTTATCCACGTTGTAGTGGAGAAACAGGTTCTCCAGCTCCTGGGACAGCTGAACGCCCTTGCGGGAGATGTCCACAAACTCCTCAAAGTTGGTGCTGTGCTCCGCGGTGCGGAAGCGGCGCAGGTCCTCCTTGATGAACTGGGTGATCTCCTTGGTGTTGGCATACTTGCCCTGGACCATGGCGTAGGGCCGCATACGCTGCAAGAAGTACTTGTCATGCTTGGTGATGTTGAAAACGTAGGAGATCTCCATTCCGTTTTCCAGGGTGAAATCCACGATATACATGTTGCTGCGCAGCTTGGTGATCTGGGTAGCGCCCATTTGATTGAGCTTTAAGTCTACAATATCACCACTTACGGTATTTTGGTTCATAACCCTTCCTCCCTTTCCATCACGCGAATCGAATCAGCAGATAGACGGTACAAATGGCCACCGACAGCAGCATCATGGGGAAGCCCTTCTTCAGCTAGCCCATAAAGGTGATGGGATAGCCGTTCTTGGCGCTGACCCCGGCTAGCACCACGTTGGCGCTGGCGCCGATAAGGCTGCCGTTGCCGCCCAGGCAGGCGCCCAGAGACAGGGCCCACCACAGGGGCTGCACATCCATGCCCCCTGCTGCATGGTCTGGATCATGGGGATGAGGGTGGCAACAAAGGGGATGTTGTCCAAAAAGGCGGAGATGAGGGCGGAGGCCCACAGCAGCAGCACAATGGCCAGCTTTTCGTCCAGGGACATAACCTTTTCCATGTTCTCGCTCTCAACATGCAGGCCGCCCCGGTACATCAGGGCAAAGATGCCCACAAAGACCGCCAGGATCACCACCACCACCGGTCCGGTGTTCACGATAAAGTCGGCAAAACTCAGCCCGCGGCGCTGCCGATCATGATGTTGGGCGGGTCGCCGATGAGGGTGGCCGTGCCGCCCACGTTGGAGGCCAAAATCTGAGAAAACAGAAAGGGCACGGGGTTGACCTCCAGGATCTGGGTAATGGCGATGGTCATGGGGCCGATGAGCAGCACCGTGGTCACGTTATCCAGAAAGGCGGAGAGCACCGCGGTGATGACGGTGAACACCGCCAGGATGGCCATGGGCTGGCCCCGGGTCAGCTTGGCCGAGCGGATGGCGATGTACTCAAAGAGGCCGGAGCTTTTCACCACGGCCACAAACAGCATCATCCCCACCAGCACGCCGATGGTGTTGAGGTCCACATACTCCGCCTCCGTATCAACGGTGAGCACGTGGGTGAGCAGCAGCACCACCGCCCCTGCCAGGGCGGCCACGCTGAGGTGGACTTTTTCCGAGATGATGGCCGCCATCACCAGCAAAAAAACGCCCCCCGGAGCGCCTTGGGCCGGAATGGAGGGAAATGGGGCGCTCAGCCCTCTTTTTTTGTCTGCCATTGCCCTTTTCTCCCGTTTGTGCTATACTTCTCTTGTCGCTTTGTCACAATTTTTCCTTTTTGTGGGTAATTTTTTGACGGGAGGAGAAGTCGCCATGAATCTGGAGCTGTCCCTGAAACAGACGCTGAAACTGACCCCCCAGATGCTCCAGTCCATGGAGATCCTGCAAATGAGCACCCTGGAGCTGGGTCAGTATATCCAGGAGCTGGTGCAGAGCAATCCCGCCGCCGAGCTCAGCGAGCCCACGGGTCAGGGGGACGAGAGCGAGGAGATGTGGCAGCGTCTCCAGGCCATGGCTGACGCCGACCACCAGAACCGCCAGTATGTCTCCGCCGACCGGGAGGAGCTGGACCCGCTGGCCCGGGTGGGCACCGACGGGGGGCTGGACGACACCCTGGTCCTCCATCTCAGCCGCCAGCTGGAGCGCAGCCAGGCCTCCACCCTGGTGCTGCGGGGGGGCCAATTTCTGGCCGCCTGTCTGGATGAGGACGGCTACCTCCGGGACGGTTTAGAGGAGCTGGCCCAGGCCAGCCGCCTGCCTTTGGGAATTTTAGAGGAGAGCCTTGCCCTGCTCCAAACCCTGGACCCGCCGGGGGTGGGAGCGCAGGACCTGTCCCAGTGCCTGGCCATCCAGCTGCGCCGCCGGGGAGAGACCGGCCCCGCCCTGGACATCGCCCTGCACCACCTGGAGCGGCTGGGCAAGCGGCAGTACCACGCCATCGCCCAGGCCCTGGGCATCTCCCAGGAGCAGGTGCTCCAGGCCCAGCAGGTCATTCAGTCCCTGGACCCCCGCCCCGGCGCCCCCTTTGCCCGGCGGGAGGCCCCCAACTACATCGTCCCCGACCTGGCTGTGGTGGCGGGGGAGCAGGGGCTCACTGTGGTCTATCAGGACGGCTACCTCCCCTCCCTTCAGCTCAGCGGCTACTACTGCGCCCTGCAGAAGCAGAGCGCCGACGCCGAGGTGCGCCAATACCTCACCGAAAAGATCCGCCAGGCCCAGTGGGCCATCCAGGCGGTGGAGCAGCGCCGCTCCACCCTCCTCTCCTGCGCCCAGGCCATTGTGGACCGCCAGCAGGCCTTCTTTGCCCCCGGCGGCCACCTGGTCCCCCTGCGCCTGGCCGACATCGCCGGGGATCTGTCCATCCACGAGTCCACCGTCAGCCGGGCCATCCGGGAAAAATACCTGCAGTGCGCCCGGGGGGTCTATCCCCTGAGTTTCTTCTTCTCCCGGGAGGGGGGCGGCGGCTCCTCGGTGCACCGGGTAAAGGACCTGCTCAGCCGCCTGGTGGAGGAGGAGGACAAGGGAAAACCCCTCTCCGACCAGAAGCTGTGCCAGCTGCTGGAGGAGCAGGGCTGCGCCATTTCCCGGCGCACCGTGGCAAAATACCGGGACGAGCTGGGCATTCCCAGCGCCTCGGGCCGCAAGCAGCTGCCCGGGGGAAAGGAGCATACATGAAACCATACCGCGCCATCTGTTTTGACTTTGACTACACCCTGGGAGACTCCACCGATTCCATCGTGGCAGGCTTCCAGTCCGCCTTTGCCCGTCTGGGCTACCCCATCCCCGACCGTGAGACGGTGCGGGGCACCATCGGCTATCTGCTGGAGGATGCCTACGCCATGCTCACCGGGGACCAGGACCCCCAGCGCCAGGCCCTGTTCCGGGCCTACTTCCTTGAGGTGGCCAAGCCCCGCCAGCGGGAGGAGACCACCCTGTTCCCCGGAGCGGACACGCTGCTGCGGCAGCTCCATGAAAAGGGCGTGCGCCTTGGCATCGTCAGCACCAAGACGGGGGAGACCATCCAGTACATCATGGACCGCCTGGGGCTGGGTGACACCCTGGAGTTTGTCATCGGCAGCTACGATGTCACCCACCACAAGCCCCACCCCGAGGGCATCCTGAAAGCTCTGGAGCGCATGGAGGTGCAGCCCGGGGAATTTCTCTACTGCGGGGACACGGTGCTGGACGCCCAGGCCGCCCAGGCCGCCGGGGTGGACTTCGCCGCCGTGCTCAACGGCACCACCCCCGCCGGGGATTTCCTTCCCTACCCCTGCGCCTTCGTCGCCCCCGATCTGGAGGCGCTGAAAACCTGGCTGCTTGCGTAAGAAAAGAAAAGGCCGCGGAGCAAACTGCTCCGTGTCATAGGGACACGAAGTGAACCTACCCCTTAGGGGTAACATCGATACGGTAAAAAGAATGTAGCCGCAAGTCATTACGAGCTTGCGGCTACATTCTTTTTGTTTTTATTGGCGGGAATGAAACAACTTCAGTATATTGGGGCATTAAAAGTTCCTCTGTGCATTCTGGTATATTTTCTTGAAATAAGATATGTGTGGACTGACAAAAGTCCCCCGGGTATTAACCCGGGGGACTTCAACACAACTCACTCAGCGGTAGAAAATGCAATCGCATCGGTTTCAAAAATTGTCTGGTAACTTTCAGGATTCAGACCTTTGAAGACCAATTCAATATCTTCAACTTTGTCAATTCCATTGTCTTCAAGGTCTGAAGACATAATGGTAATATTGGACATAGACATCTTGCCACTGTTAACAAGAGCGGAGAAATAGGGTGTCACCATAAACCCATTAATGGACATATTGTCACAAGTAATAATCATATTGGTATCACTGGTATTCTCAATAAACAAGACTACACCAGCACCCCAGAATGTATCCTCTTCCACATAGCTACCCACAATCCGGATTCCATTCTGATTATAGAGTTCTTTCCCCTCATCAGGAATAGGCTGTTCGTAGCTGCCAGATGCAGAGGTAGAAAGGGAAACCTCTTCTGTAGTAAACCCTCTCTGGTATGTATTCGGATTCATAGAATAGAAAACGAAACTCATATCTGTGATGGTAGAGATGTTGGCACCTTCCATTACGGTGTCAGAGAAATAGAGCGTCTCATTGGCTTTCTTTCCGGCAGCAACATCAGCAGAAAACAGTAAGGATGTCATCATAAAGTTGTTGACCACTGCATAATCACATTGAATTACCTGGTTTTCGGAAGAGTTATTCTCTATGAGCAGCTTAATACCGGTTCCCCAGATCGAATCCTCAACAAGCTCTTGAGCAGTAATGACAATTCCGTCTTGGTCAACCAGAACCGTGCTTTCAATGGTTGCTACAGTAACTTCTGGCTCCTCCGTATTTTCTCCGGAAATATTAGCAGAACTACCCTCGGGACTCTGAGACGAAGCACTATTGTCGATAGGAGTCTGTGTAGATGTGCCGCAGGCGACCAGCCCCAACATCATAACTCCCACCAGAAGTAAAGTAAGAAGTTTCTGTTTCATCCTATTATCCTCCAAATTTTAATGTTGAGATTCGTCAGAATTCTTAGGATTTTTCTTCATCTTGATGGCAAATACTAAGAAAATGACTGCAAAAACAAGACAAAGGGCGCCCCAAACCATCAAATCTTTGAAGATCCCATTCGAGGAAATCCCAAACAACCCAGCCAAGCCATAGACAATGGCACAAAAGATTGCCCCTCCTCTGCTGTTGCGTGTGGCAATAGCCACGATGCCAGAGACGAGCATGAGAATGGCCACCAGGAAACCAGAAGCCCCACTCGTGCCACCTTCATTCATCATAGCATCTCCTATTCCAGCCGCACATGACTGGAATAGAACCAAAAAAGTAAGTACGATGCTGACGATGCCAATAATAAGTTTTGCTGTTTTCAAAATAATTCTCCCTCTCTTTCAAACTATCTATCTATTGAAACGGAAGTATCCACTCCGTTCAACAGTCGCCCTATTTCTTTAGTTCTACATACTGGGCCAATTTGACACCTTTACTAACCTCAGACAAGTAGCCCATACTGATTCCGGATTGCTGAACAATATCCTTGAGCGGGCACCCGCACTCCTGCAGTTCTTTTGCATATTTTATTCCAAACAAATGTACCTGACAGGCCGCCTCATTCCGTTTAGCTCCATCATACATCTCTCTAAGGCGTGCCGCAAGTTCAGTCTCGAGCATCTCCCACTCCTCCTTTCGCTATTTGCTGTTTGCAAATAGCATTATACAGGAATACAGTCAAACTGTTTCCCCCAGATTGTGGGAAAATTTAATCTCGGCTTCGACTGAGTTCTGGCTCCCCATGTTCCGTCAGAATTCTGTTGACATCATCAACTGAGGAGTAGCCACGGTTGAAAGCTATAATTAAAATTGCATCCCTCTTGATTTTGGGATACAGCAGAGGCATACCATACAATTCAAGACCACGCCTGACCTCTTTTAGTGTTAAATTCATCGCAAAGAAGAGCCGGAGTATTTTATCCCTGTCACTGGTATGACTCTCCCCTGTGAGAAGTTTATATCCATACTTTTGAGGTATGTCTGCTCGCTGAAATATATCCTGTCGCTTTAAGCCTTTGGCTAAAATCATTTCATCCATATAGGAGGCAAAAGATGTTGTACCCTCTTGAATGTAGTCTTGACTATACTGGCGAATATCTTTGACATCTGCAGATCTCAGTATTTCCATCAGAGTTGAAGTGCTATATTGCTGTTTTTCCATACGCACCTCCATTGCAGCTTTTAAGAGTTTATGGTATGCTTTTATTGTTTGTATATTAGCAGAGAATGGAAGGAGGGTCAAGTTATGGACATTAACGCCGAACTTAGATTGTCCTTCTATCGGGAAATTGCGATTCTCAATGAAGAACACGGGGTGACCCTGGTCCAACATGTTGAAACAAAAAAAGTTTTTGTTAAGAAAAAACTGACAATATATGATATTCGGGTCTTTCAACATCTAATGTCTTGCTCTATACCAGGAATACCCAAAATCCAAGAACTTGTGGAGACTGATGGAAACCTCTACGTTATCGAAGAATATATTTCTGGTATGTCCCTCTGCGAAAAATTGGATAACATCGGGCATCTACCCACTGCTACGGCATTATCGTATATTAGGCAACTATGTGATATTCTTCGCCCTTTGCATAAACTATCGCCACCGATAGTTCATCGAGATATCAAACCAAGCAATATTATCGTCACTTCTGCAGGTCAATTGTACTTAGTTGATTTTAACGCAGCGAAGGAAACTTCGGATTCAAAGAAGCGAGACACCGTTTTAATAGGAACTTTTGGGTATGCAGCACCAGAGCAATATGGATTTTCTGCATCGCAACCGACAACCGACATTTACGCTTTAGGTGTTTTGCTCAACGAGATGCTGACAGGAAAGAAACCACAGGAAGAGATACCTCCCGGACCTTTGGCTTCTGTCATAAAAAAGTGCTTACAAATGGAGCCGTCGAACCGCTACCAGAACATTGACCAGCTTCTCCGAGAGATTGATATCAAAAGTATCACACCCAAGACTGCAAGAGTAAAGGTCCACGAATGGTTTATACCGGGATTTCGCTCTAATAAACCCTCTCGTTGGATATTGGCCATCATTTGGTACTCATTTATTGTTCTTGTAAGTAGCGCTGCCGTTGTAAAAGAAGCTGGACCTACTGAACTCACAATATTTCGCATTTTTTACTTTATAGCTTTTTTTGCCGAAACTTTATGGATTGGAAACTATCGAAAATTATGGAGCTATTTCCCTCTATCCAGACATCCCAATTATATCATTCGGGTATTGGGTGTGGCATGTTGGGCATTTGTACTCCTTTTCGCAATAGTGATAATCATGGCTATCCTTACTCGAAACCTTTGACCATTAAACACCAAAACACAAATTCTTACCTTTATTTTGATTTCCGTTCACACCGTCGTTGTGTGCTTTATTGGTTGCCTAAAACCTGTCTGACCAAGTCCAATCGTCCTTTTTACACCACACATCAATTTCTTATGGATATTTTCCGTTGCCTGTGGTATTGTGTCTTGCTGATAGGAGGCGAGACACATGAACCATACGTTGAAACTACTGTATGACAGATTTTACATTCCGTTGTCTATGGAGGAGGCCGAACAGGAAATCGAAATTTGTCACCAACAGCTTATCGAGCGCCTGGAAAAGCCGGAGAGAAAGTTAGTTTTACGGATCATTGATGCCCAGAATCTGATTGCAGAGGAACGTTCCGTGGACAGTTTCCTTTGCGGGTTCCAGTTGGCTTGGGAACTGGCATACGAACTGAATCACTTTGAAATAGACAGGCATCCATCTTCGGAAGAAAAGGCGGAGATGGATGCCTGATTCTATCCCTACTGAATGGCAAGGGTGTCGCCCAACCGATACCGGCACAGTCCAAAGCCAGTCTCGGAGCGCTCCAAAATAGTCGCCGGAATCTGCTTGAGATACTTCCGCCCAAAGCTGGTGGTGCCGAAGTACGCGTCAAAGTTGGCCACCGGCAGCACCACCCAGTCGGAGTCCTCCGGCTTGTTGGCAAGGTAGTAGGCCGCCAGCGTCTCCACCATCTCCACGGGAACGCCCTTGGGCGTGAGGCGGCGAAGTTGCTCCACCAATGTGGGTGGAAGTATCGGTTCCTCCGTCCGGAGTGGCCCCAGTTCCAAAGCCTGGGCCAGACAGCTGTCAAACCGCAGGCCCCACTGCCCCTTAGTCGTGGGGGCAAACAGGGGAATCTGTATCTGGATTACCTTGTCTCGCCAGGCTCGGTCAAAGCCTTTCTCAATGATGTCGCACTTCTTCTGAGCGCTGCTGGATACCCGCTCCGGATTTTCCCGCACAAAGGCCGCCACCCGATGCACATGCCTATGGAACCATCCGCTGCCGTTTTCATCCACAAGGCTGGGAAATTCCGAATGAAGGTCCCTAAAATCACTGCCGAACTGCCACGCCTCCCGGGGCGTGGCTTTTTTGCTGTCCGGCACACTGCACCAGGCACACAGGCCCCGCTTGGCATAGTCGATGCGTTCCCGGGGTGCTTCGGTGGAGCTGCCATTCTCGTTATGAAACAGAAACCCTCTCGCCAGGATGGTCAGCACCCGGTTGAGTCCCTCAAAGTCCAGGATGGTGTCGAAGGTGAAGCGACCCAGATAGGTGGTGTCCTGCTTATTCCGGGCGGTGTAGTTGACCACACCGGTGTAGTCCTGAAATTCCTTCCACTCATTCAGCATGGTCCACCTCCAACACATGTTCCTCAATGTGGTCCGGCAGCAGGTCCCACAGCAGGTTCCGCTTACCCAGGGCCACCACATAGGGCGCCGCCAGGCTGGGACGGATGATCTTGTTCAGCAGCTTGCGGCAGACCTTGGACACCACGGCCCGCTCGTTGCCGCTGAAGGGGGCAGACAGATAGGCCTCCATCATCTTCTGGAAGGCCGGGGAGTCCGCCGGGCGGCGGAGCTGCTTCCGCTCCCGGGCCGCCTCCAGATCGTCGATGTCACAGACCAGATCTCCCAATATGCGGAATCCGCCGTGGCGGAAGTCGGTCAGGAGATCGTAGTAGTCGGCTCCCTCCGGCAGATGCTCCCGCAGGAATGTTTCTCTCTGCCCTTCTGTCATCAGGTGCCACTGCTGATCCACAATCGCCTTTCTCAAAGTAGAAATACGCTCCGATGAAAGCTGTTGGAAGAAGGCGTACAGCTCATCGCTGTCGTAGAGTTCCTCTTGTCCTCTGGCGTAGAGGATGCGGTCGATGTCCGTTTTTCGCTGCTGTCCCTTGGCGGGAGCGCGGCAGGCCCGGATGCGGGAGAGACAGTGCTCGTAGTCCCACAGCAAGGCAGAAACAGAAGAAAGTGTTTTCTCATCCAGCTGCCTCTTCCAGTTTCGTTCCTGGGCGAAGGTGAATAGTTCGCTATCCTTCACTGGTTTCTCCTGAATCTTCGGCGTATTGCGCTCCAGCTGGCGGGCCAGCCAGGGTAATCGCTCCACCGGAGAGTCCACCGTGTCCCAGTCGATCCCGGCAAAGAAGGCATCCAGACGCTCTCGGTGGGTGGGCTCATACCAAGCGCGGCGGCGCTCCTCCGCACGCTCCAACAGATATTTGTACTGGAGGAAAGGAGTGCGCTTTACCTTCCGTCCGCCCAGAAATTCATCCAGGTTGGGCCGCACACCGGTCTTGGCCGCGTCAATTTCCAACCCGCTGTAGATGGCCAGGGCTTCCAAGTCCCGGCGGCACCGCTTGCGCTCCTCCGGGTCGGCGTGGTCGTTGTAGGCGATGACGCTGCGATCCAGGGCGGCATTGCAGATCTGTCCGATGCGGGCAGCAAAGGTGTTCTCCACCGTCTGAAACCGAGCCTGCCAGTCGTTAGCGTCGGACTTGGGTGCGGACAAGGATGGAATTTTCAGCAGGGGCAGGTTGGCGTTGTTGGAGAGCTGCTGGTGGACATCGTAATCATAGTTTCGCTTCACACAGCGGTTGAGGATGGGATCGGCAATGGTCTTGATAAGGTCGCCGTCATAGTCCGCACCCCCCAGCCGCTCCGCTGCCAAACTGTCTGCAGACACCATGACCACATCGGTGAGGTGGCCCAGGTAATGCTGACGCAGTGCGTCTCCCTCTGGGTACACGGACAGCTGCAATTCCTCGTTCCGGGCGATGTGGGGATTGCGGAGGAGGGTACAGCTGTCCTCGTGGTCATAGGCTGCACCAGGAGCAAAGAAACAGTCCTCCGCGAAGAAGTCTCCCAGCACCTGATTGCAGAAGTCCCGCTCACCGGGCAACTGGAACACACGGGGCGCAATTAACTGCCGCAGCAGCTCCAGCAGGTCTCCGGAGAGAAAACGGTTGTCCCCTGGCACCAGCAACCGCCCAACGGCATATCCTCGGAGGATCTTCCGGGCCTGCCCATCCAATTGCTCCGTGTAGATAGGCTCGTGGATAAACCTCGGGTTCTTCTCCAGTACCCGGGCCATGATGTTCGCCGGCTTCCTTTTGGCTGGCTCAGGCCCCGGCGAAAGTATTCCTGCTGGTATGTTTCATCGGCACGGAAGTTATAGTAGGCCGTCTCGGTGGCCTTGGTCAGCCACTGCCGGGGATCGTCCTCCGGGCTGTGGTCCCAGCCCTCCGGCAGGTCGGCAGGGCGGAACTCCTCCGGCTGGATGGAGAGGGTGGAGAGAAATTGATAATTGAGTTCTACCAGTTTCTCTGGCTCCGTCTTACTCAGGTTGGTGATGTACAGGGCGTGGTTGTAGTCCCGAAAGGCGTCCCAGTAGTCCTCCCAGGTCATACCGTTTTCCCGCAGCCAGCCGTAGGCCTTGAACTGACTACGGGTGAGGATAATGTCCACACTGCGGACGGGGTGCGCCTTGCCCCAGATGTCTACGATGCTCTGGGTACCGCTTCTCTTCAAGAAGTCCTTGAAATCCACCTGATGGAGCATCCCCTTGATGTAGGGCATACGGATCTGGAATGAGGTGTGGGTGTGGCCGCCGCAGCAGGCCTTGTCCACGACCTCCGCATACTCTTTGGAGATGAGGCCCACGCCGTCAAAGCAGGTGATGTCCAGATCTTCCAGTGTATCTGCCCGGTAGAAGGTTCCCGGCTCTCTGCCTTCCCGCAGGGTGATGACAGGGGCTCGTTCCACTCTCTTGGTTGGATTGTCTATGACGATGACCCGGTGTTTTTTGTCAATGCGGATGCCGTCTACCCGGGTTCCGCTGGAAAACATGAGGCCGTTGTAGGCGTAGAGTTTACAGAGTTGGCATCGGCCCAGTTCCATATTCAGCATGATCCGCTGGCGCATGGGCTCATACAGATCCGCCCGGATAAAGGAGAGACGGGACTGACGGCTCATGCTGGCGGAGCGTTCAAAAGCCACATAGCGGTGCGGGCCGCTGCCGAAGTCCAGAGTGATCCCCTCAGGACGGAACATGTCTCTGGCCTTCTCCCGGCGGGCCTGCTGCGTCCTTCCGGTTCCACGCCGGTCAAAGATTCCGGCGAAGTCCATATAGAACAGCACATCGGAAAGTGATGTGACTTTCTCATCGCTACGCTCCCGCCAACCCTCCCCGTGGAGTTGGTACATCAGCTGATGGAACATAGCGCAGCTGTCCTGCTCGTGCTTGGCACCCGGTACCTTGCAGTGCTCGGTGGCACTGCGGTTCAGAGCAAAGGTGTAAACACCGTCTTGCTCCGCGGCATAACTCATCACCGCCCGGGCAGAGAGTTCGTAGATCTGATAGGTTGCCATTGGCTCACCTCCGTTTGCTCCATTCTACCACAAACCATTTCAAAATCAAAATGGATACTACTCCCACTTCTTTTGAGGTGGGAGCTTTTTGTATTCAAATTCTTGAAATGGAGGTACTAAACATGAACAACAAAATGAACCATCCCCTGATCACAGTGGACGGCAGAACCCTGATGGATCGTCCGCTGGAGCCGCCCAATTTTGTGGTGGACACCCTGATCTCTCAGGGGTTGCACATCCTGGCTGGCTCACCAAAGGTGGGCAAGTCCTGGCTTGCACTGTGGCTGGCGGTGACAGTTGCCAAGGGAGAACCGGTCTGGAACATGAGCACCAGGCAGGGCACCACTCTCTATCTCTGTCTGGAGGATTCCGTCCTCCGCATCCAGAATCGACTCTTTGAGATCACAGAGGACGCACCAGACAGCGTCCACTTCTGCACGGAGTGCGCCCTCATCGGCCAAGGGCTGGAGGAACAGGTGGACGCATTTATCGCCGCACACCCCGACACCGTGCTGGTCATCATTGACACCCTGCAGATGGTCCGTCCGATCCACGATGCCACCTACGCCAATGACTACCGGGATCTGTCTGTGCTGAAGCGGCTGGCGGACAAGCACGGCATTGCCATCCTGCTCATCCACCACCTGCGGAAGGAAAAGGCGGAGGATGTGTTCCATCGGATCTCTGGTACGACGGCTATCAGCGGTGCGGTGGATTCCAGCTTCACACTGGTGGAAGAAAAGCGGGGCAGCGGCAGAGCCAGACTGACCTGCGTGGGCCGTGACATCGAATACCGGGAGTTGGAGCTTTGCCGCAGCGAGGAAAATGTGTGGGAGCTGGTTTCGGACAGCAGAGAAGAACCCGTGCTGCGTGAGGATCGGATCGTCGTTCTCCTCTCTGCATTTATGAGCAGCAGAACAATATTTATCGGCACTCCCACGGAGCTCTCCGAAAAGATCGACCCTGATAAGGTTGAAGGGGTAACGCCCAAAAAGATTTCAAGGATGATCCTGCAAAGCGTTGAGGCCCTAAGAAAAAACGGCATTCAGGCAACGGTGCGCCGCAGCAACGGGAAACGAGTGATTGAGCTGCGTCGTGCCGATAGTGCCGATTTGGAGGGTGCCGGAGAAATCGTCCCTATCGACCCTGTCGAGGCACTGTGCGGCGATTTGCGGGCAGTTTCCAGGTGCGGCGAGTAAACTCCCGCAAGGCAAAAGGAGCGCCGTGTTGGACCGCTTGTGGCCGAAGGAGGAGTTCGGGTGTTCGGCGCGGGAGAATCACCTCAAAAGGGCCCCCGGCGAAACCCAGCAAAGCGGTTTCGCTGGGGAGAGGAGGAAGCACGGAGCGAGGGAGCTTTTGACCTCGGTCGGAAGCGACGGATGCGCAGTCGCTTCCGACGAGGGCCAGCATCGCGTTTGTCTGGTCACCGGCACAGCCGCCGCCCGCCTTCCGCTTGTTTGCGGGGCGCTGCCCCACACCCCTCGTCGGCGCAAAGTCCGCACCGTTCGGAACACCTTACGGATCAGGTATTCCGAACTACGCTCCCTTGCGCCTCCTCTCCAAACGAAACCCGCTGACGCTGGGCTTTCGTTTGGTTTTGGAACACGATTATTTTGGAGGAAACGACATGAAAAAAGATATCAAGTTCAGTACCCGGATGGCATCCGCAGACCGGGAGGCCATCAAGGAATTGGCGAAACGCTCCAGGATGTCCATGAGCGATTATGTGACGGCCTGCTGTCTGGGAAAGCAGGTGGTGGTCATCGATGGACTGAAAGAAGTGCTCAAGGAGCTGAAGTCCATTGGCAGAAATCTGAATCAACTCGTCACCCTGGCGCACATGGGGCGTATCACAGTGATCAACCTGGACAGCGTACGCCAGGCATTCTCTGAACTCTGCGCCGCTGTCCGGTTGATTCTGGAACGAAAGCGGTGGTGAAAAATGGCGATCATCAGCTT
>OOBP01000626.1_pt1 | contig 23610 bp, 19 predicted proteins | sample 1671681 | NCBI WGS metagenome assembly OOBP01 (sample SAMN06348181, study PRJEB24527) | human gut metagenome
GCTTAGAAGGCAGTTGCTCTATCCACCTGAGCTACGGGCGCACGTTGTTATCCCAATGGGTTCCTTTATGGCGGCAGCGCTGTGTCGGCACAGGCTGCGAGAAAAATAATACCATACCCATCGCATTCTGTCAAGGAAAATCTGAAAAAAGTTTCAACTTTTTTGCGCTGCGGGCAAAAATGGCCGTTCCAGCGTGTAGGAATGGCCTTACAGCAGCCACATTCCGGCACAGCCCAGCGCAAAGCCCAGTGCAAAGCCGCATACCACGTCCCGCACATGATGCACCCCGGTAAGCACCCGCAGGCAGCAGATGAGCAGGGCAACGCCCACCATCACGTAGCCAGCGGCAGGGTAGAAATACAGCCACACCGCCGCCAGCACGGCGGCGCTCAGCGCGTGACGGGAGGGCATGGAATGCCCACGGCTCTCCTTTGCCACCAGCGGGGTAAAGCCGGGCTGCTCGTAGGGACGGGGGAAGGGCAGCCGACTGCGCAGCAGCGTGCCGCCCCAGAACACCAGCCCCGGCACAAAGACGGAGCGGGCGATGAGCACCATAAAGTCCAGCGCGGCCTGTTTCTGGGTGAGGAACAGCCGCGAGAGCCGGACGTTCAGCAGGCACAGCAGCACCGGGTAGCACACAAAGGGCACCAGCGGCAGCCACCGATCCAGAAAAACGACCAGCCGTTTTACGGCCGGGTGGGCGCTGAACCAGTGATAGATGGGCTTATACTGTTCTGCGGTCAAAGCAGCTCTCCTCCTGTCGGGACGGACATCAGAAACAGGTGTCCAGATAGTTTTCCACATCAAAAGGCTCCGGGGTGGAATCCTTGCGCAGATACAGCGGGTGGTGCGGGTGTCCCTTTTTGCTGCGCTTGCCAAAGGTGACCCACGGGATCTCCCGCTCCCGCGTCAGAGCCACCATCTCCCGCATCAGACCGGGCAGGTAGTCCCGCTTTTCGATCAGGGTGCCCCATGCCGCCCACATGGTGGGCTCGGTCTGGGACAGAACGGCCTGCAGCCAGCGCAGGTTTTCATCGCACAGGGCGCGGTCGGGTACTTTGTCCATATCGTTGGGGTCGGTGGCGCGCTGGGGGTAGACGTTGAACATGATCCAGCTGTCAAAGCCGTTGGCAGCGGCCAGCCGCTCCACGCTTTTTAAGGTGGGGTCCAGCGCACCGGGCTGGGCGGTACTGGGGTTGATGCCGATGCACACCAACGGGTGCTTGCCCACCCGCCCCAGAACGTAACGGTAGCTTTGGTAGGTGTGGGGCTCGTAATACCAGATGCCGCCGGCGTATTCGCCCGCCTCGAGCACGGGCAGAGAAATGGTCTGCATGATCGTAAACTCCTGTCGGTTTTGAATATCATTCTTATCGTACCTGAAACCACCGGGAAAATCAACAGTTTTAGCCCTAAAATACTGCCTTATTTCTGTTTTTGTGGTATACTGGAGGTGTTCCGGTGCGGTAGGGGGACTGCGGCACCGCGCTTCGCTTACAGAAAAAAGGAGTTCTTATGCTGGAAGATTATAAAAGTGCACTGCGCGCAGGGCAGCGCGCCTATCGTGCCCGCATAGCCCGCGGCCAGTCGCCCTATCTGGCTGTTCTGGACGATGTGCTCAAGGGTGTGGATATCGTGGCGCAGGAGCCGCTGGGGCTGGTGGAGATCCCGTCGGACAGTCTTGTGGGCACCAAGACCAGCGGACGGCACACTGCCTTTTCGTATGACTTTATGCCCTTGCTGGAGCCGGATACCGAGTTTGCTGCCAAGTGGTCGAACCTGTGTGACGCGCACTTGGAAGAGGGCATCCATACTCCCATTATTGCCTTTGAGTATATGAACCGGTTCTATGTGCAGGAGGGCAACAAGCGGGTCTCGGTGCTCAAGTATTACGGCGCCGTCAAGATCCCGGGCACGGTCACCCGGCTCATCCCCGCCCGCACCGAGGATCTGGAAAATAAGATCTACTACGAGTTTCTGGATTTCTATAAGCTGTCCAAGGTGAACTATGTGCATTTCTCCAAGCTGGGCGGCTACAGCAAGCTGCAGACGCTGGTGTGCAAGGCCAGCGGCGAGGCATGGTCGGAGGATGACCGGCTGAACTTTGCCGCCTTCTACACCATGTTCCACCAGCAGTTCGAAGCCTTGGGCGGCAGATCTCTGGGGCTGACCACCGGTGATGCGCTGCTGGTGTACCTGTCGGTGTACCGCTACTCCGACACCTACGACGCCACCCCGGCGCAGGTGCGGCAGAACCTGGAAAAGCTGTGGAACGAGGTGAAGGTGCTCACCGAGCCCCATGGCGTGGAGCTTTCGCTGGAACCGCCCAAGAGCCCCGCAGAGCCGCTGCTGTCCAAGCTGAATATCTTCAGCCCCAGCAAGCAGCCCAGCGAGCTGCGGGTGGTGTTCCTCCACGAGTACAACGCCAAGATCAGCGCATGGGTGCGTGCGCATGACGAGGGGCGCGATGCGCTGGCCAAGGTCTTCCCGGACAAGGTGTATATCAGCTGCTACGAGGATGTAAACCCGGAGGTGGACGCGGAGCAGATATTGGAGGAGGTAGCCCACAACAATGCGGACGTGGTGTTCGCCACCAGCGTGCGGATGTACAACGCCTGCCTGAAGGTGGCGGCGCAGCACCCCAAGACCCGCATCCTGAACTGCTCGCTGAACGCGCCGCACCCGCTGGTGCGCACTTACTACCCCCGCACCTATGAGGTGACCTATCTGCTGGGGATGCTGGCCGGTATCATGACCAAGACCGGGCACATCGGCTATGTGGCGGCAAACCCCGTGTACGGCGTGCCCGCTGCGATCAACGCCTTTGCGCAGGGGCTGAAGAGCGTGCGCCCGGCAGGCCGTATCTGGCTGCGCTGGGCCTGCCAGCCCGATGCCGCCCATCCGCTGGATTTTGCTGACTGCCCGGAGATCGACATGGTCTACGCCCGGGACAGTCGGGAGCCTGCCGACACCAACCGGGACTACGGCCTGTGCCGCAAACTGCCGGACGGCAGCTTACAGCCGCTGGGTCTGCCGATCTGGCGGTGGGATACCTTTTATGTGCAGATCGTGCGCTCCATTTTTGACGGCAGCTGGGACAACGCAGCCACCACCCGCGCAGTGAACTACTGGTGGGGTCTGCGCAGCGGCGCAGAGGATCTGGAGTATCAGGAAGCGCTGCCCAGCGGTACGCGACAGCTGCTGGATCTGCTGGAAACGCTGCAGGGCTCGGACAATGTGCACATATTCCCGGAAAAGCTGTATGATAACGAGGACAACCTGCACTCCCCGGAGAATAGAGTTTACAGCCCCAAAGAGCTGATGGAGATGGATTGGCTGGATGCCTGTGTACACGGCAAGCTGCCCCATTACGATGAACTGGACGTCAAGACCCGTACCGTGCTGGCGATCAACGGACTGGACAACGTAAAGGGTCTGGAGAAATGAGCCGGCCTGACCGGAAACAGAATGGAGCATACGAACGTGAAAATTCTTGCTATCTCAGATGTCCCGTCCAAGGCGCTGTGGGACTATGACACCCGCGCCCGGCTGGAAGGCATCGACCTGATCCTCTCCTGCGGGGATCTGCCCAAAAAGTATCTGGAATATCTCACAAACTTTACCGCTGCGCCCATCCTGTATGTGCACGGCAACCACGACGGCAGCTACCAGACCCAGGGTGAACCCGGCGGCTGCATCTGCGTGGACGATCAGGTGTACACATGGAAGGGTCTGCGCATCATGGGGCTGGGGGGCTGTCAGCGCTATAATAAAGAGGATACCTATCAGTACACCGAGAAGGCCATGCGCCGCCGTGTGCACAAGCTGGAGCATCAGGCGCACAAAAGGGGCGGCATCGACCTGCTGCTGACCCACGCCCCGGCCAAAGGGCTGAACGATGGGGACGACTGTGCCCACAGGGGCTTTGAGTGCTTCAACGAGATTTTGGATGAGTACCAGCCGAAGTGGTTCATCCACGGGCACATACACCTGAATTACGATGCAAAGCTGCCCCGGGTATGCACCCGCGGCAACACCACCGTCATCAACGCCACCGAGCGCTATGTGTTCGAGATCCCGGACCCGGACCCGGCCGAAGAGCGTAAGACTCTTTGGCGGATGCTGGGGTTCTGACTGGCTGCCAGCTCTCGAAAAATGATTTGAAATGCCCTCCGCCTTTACGATCCTTCCTGTGAAAATGGGATATCGGAACGCCCGCAGGCGTTCCGATATCCCGAAGTTTAAAATATTTTTTCCGCTGAATATGGCCAGAGCACAAGCGGAGGCCATTTAAAAATCGTCCCGGTACCAAAAGAGGCCGCTGCACAAATGCTGTGCAGCGGCCTCTTTGTTTATGGAGCCTTATTGTGGGAATGGCGGGCGCGGCAGCAGTGCGGTGCAGCCTGCGGCCCTGTGGAAAAAATTACAGTTCCAGTTTGCCGGAGAATTTGTTGATAACGTAGTAGGCTGCGCCCTCCTCGGGCTTGACGTACACCTTGCAGGACTGCACGCCGACCTTGTGGGTGGTGCGGTAGTCTGCCTTGGCACGGTCGATGATGTCGGTGATGTTGTACTGCTCACCGCCCATCTCTACATACAGCTCGGGTGCCAGCGGCGGGCGGCCGCGGCGGGCGGGAGCCTTGGTGGATTTGCGGGTCTTGCCCTCGGCAGCCGGAGCATCGGCTGCGGGAGTAGAAACTTTCTTTTCAGGCATGATGCATAACCTTCCTTCTGTATTTGATCTGGTGCAGCGGGGCTGCACCGGCGGGCTCCAATGATCTATCGTAAGGCAGAAGCAGTGCAAAAAGCACAGACCCGGCTGCCCCATACGAACCGGTACGAAACTATTTGCGTAAAGAAGTTGAACCTATAATTATATAATATGTTTTTGAAATTCATTTGTAAAGCCTTTTTTGCAAAAAACATTGTAAAATCGGTAAGAAACGGCGGAATAAATGACCAATGCAGCCTTCCGGTGCTTTTTCCCGGGCAGAGTACGACTTTTCGGCAAAACGAACGGCCATTCATGGGAAAGCCGGGCCACAAATGCGGCGGGCAAAAACGCCCTTTCGCAGAGGAGGAATAAGGCGGAACGGAACTGTCGGCACACGCAGGGGACACAGCAAATAAAAAGCAGAAGCTGCCGCACCGTATTTTTGTGCGGCAGCTTCTGCTTTTCGGTTTTGATATGTACCCCCAATACTGGGTGTCCAGTATTGGAGGTACATATCATTTTTGCTTATTTCTCAGTCTGTACTCAGAACAGCATTTCCGGTGCTTTCAATTTGTTTAGCGATCATGCTTTCCAGTTCCTGCGTGATCGTTGCACAATTTGCAACACGGTAATTCCAGAAATAAGAAACACCTTCGCACTCTTCCACGGACAAATCGCTGTTGACCAAAAGCAAGCTTTCTGGTGTCACGTTCAGCTTTTCGCACAGAGAAGCATATTTTCCATAATCAATGCTTCGGCTGGATGATTTGGCTTCTACCCAGAAAAATTTCCCATTGATGGAGAACACGACATCCAGCTCATGCGTGCTCCCTACGGATGCCGTTTCTGAAAGGACCACATTGGAGCAAACCGAAACTTCTGCGCCCTGCTCCTCCCGATAGCGGTTCAGGATCTGCTGAACCTGATGCTCTACAAAAAGCTCCAGCCACTTTCCGCTCAAAAAATGCCGGACGGTTTCATTTTGCGCAAGCTCATAGACGATATTCTGCGGATAAATCACAATGGCCGCAAAAAGTCCCATTTTGTCCCATGTCTGAGCAATCTCTGAAAGTGTGGCAAACGATTTTTTGGACGCACCCTTTGGGATACGGAACGAAAAAGAACCGTCGCTCTGCATATGTGTTCGGATAAACTGCAAGAAATCCACCACCACCGGGTCGCAAAGAGCCTCGCCTGTTTTCCATGCCATCCGCTGAACAGCAATCGGTGGGAGTTTTTCCGGCACGACCTGCTGAACGATTTTATACCCACAGCGTTCCAGATGCTCCAATGCGGTCAAAGGCTTCTGGATTTTTGCTTTGACTTCGGGCTTTTCTGCGCCGGATGTATTCTCGGTCAGATAGTTGAACTTCCATCCGTATTCCCAAGCAGGCGAACGGGTCAGTACTCCGACCGCATGAAATCCGCTGTCATGCTCCTCCATCGGAAAAGTGATCTTGTTCTTATGAATATTGATTTGGAGCGTTTTGTTTTTTAGTGCTTTCTGATAAGCGTCAAGAAAAAATTCCTTTCCCTTATACGCCAGCTCACTGGAATTATTTGCGGAAAGACCAGCATTTTTTGCCAAAGAGAGGAGCAGACAGGTCGCTTTGGGCAGCTCAAGGACCTGTTCCATCTGCGCAGCGTCCGGAATATTTGCATTATCGGACGGCGACGATTCGTCTGCCGGAATCTCCTTTGCTGGTGCAGGTGCAGAAACCTCGGGTGTCTTTTTTGAAGCAGTCTCAGATTTTCCAGACTTGGGCAAGGGCTTTGGCTCCGTGTAAACTTCCGCAATGAATGATTCATAGGAATCGATGCACGGAAGTTTTCCAGCCGCTGCAAGTCCTACATAGATTGCGGCCGCCCGCGAGGAATCGCCATAATACTTTTTAGAATCCGCTGCGGCAGCAATATCAGAAAAGGCATTATACCTGCTCAGCTGCGCAGCCTTTTCCGGGAACTGCTTCAACGCGCGGCAGTAGAGCCACTCAAAAAATGAATCCGGGTGCGGCTCTATCGGATACTCACTTCCTTCCAAAGAGTAGCGTAGCAGCTTTCCATTGGTTCGCAGCCGAGCGTCCTTGTGGACTTTGGATGGCGCACAGGTCAGAAGGTCAGCGAATGGACCGCCATGTTCAAATACCTTGGCGGCTTCAAAAACCGTGCTGATGGGCACATCCTGCGCAACAGAATCCAGACGCAGCAGAAGCCGCAGAGAAGAAACAGCCTCACCCTCCGGCTGAACGGATGCAGAGCTGACTTCCAGAATTGAAACATCCGGTTCTGTTGTATGGACGGCATCATGGACGGCACGGATATTCTGCCGCTTGCTACCTTTTATCCATGTGAATGTCACCGGCTGTTCTTTGCAATAGGGGTAGCCGGATATGGGAAAACAAATGGTTCGTGTAGCCATGAACACCTCCAACTTTTTAGGGCAAACAGGTTTATGTAAATCAAGTATAGCACAATTCCGGATGTGCTGCATAGCACTATTATCTGCTTCCGGGAATCTATCTGTGCAAAAAGTGCCGATACCACAGGCATCGGCACTCAGATCAAAAAAGCGTTTTGCAAAAATGCGCAGCCTGCATCCACCGGATGCAGAACACAAGGGGGTTGGGCACAGCCCAACAAGCATTTTGAATTTGGATTTTGAAAAATCCGATTCAAAAATTGCAAGTTGGTACCAAGTTGCACTGCTTGCGACGTAGATGTTTCCGTCAACTGCTGCGTTAGAATTTTTTAAATCACTTCAGCTTTGCGAGGATATCGTCTGCGCTCACGCCGCTTGCCAGCAGCTTTTTCAGCACGTCCTCTGCTTCGGCTTTCTTTGCGGATTCCGCTGCTTTGGTTTCAGCCTTGACCTTTTTGGCTTCAATTCTGGCGATTTCCTTGTCGATAGATTTCAGCTCTGCCTTCTTGGCTTTCAGGTCGGCTTTCAGCGCATCGATGTTAGCGGTGATGGATGCGATTTCAGCGGCAGCGGCTTCCTTTGCGGACTGCTTTTCGGCAATCTGTGCAGCAAAGTCAACGGTTGCTTTTACGGTCTTGGTCTTGTTCTTGCTTCCTTTGGGACGGGGCATAGGGGACACCTCCAATGTTTTTTGATGGTTTCAGTATAACACGCGTTTTTTGTGTTCGCAAGAGGTGCATTTTGTAGAAATAAAAATATTTAAACAATAAATCAATTTTGGAATATGCACCGGGACGGGTCGCCAACCTGTTGGGGAATATCCCCTGCTGGTCGTAGAGTTGTTCAAAGCATTTGGCAACGGCATCTTTTACAGTCATGGATAAAGTTCACCTCAATATGATGGTAGAGAAGTTCGTGCAGCTATGCATACGCATCTGCGTATGATGCAAAAGTATTTTATGATACAGAGAATGTGCAGCCGCGTAATGGCAAAGAATATATTTAATAAAAAAAGTATCCTCCATAGTGATAATGGAGGAACGGCGTATAAATAGCGCGCTATTACGTTATATTTATCACATCCCCGCCCCTCATGGACACCTGATGGGAGAAAATTCGGTTCATCTCCCGGCGCTTTCGGGTCAGGTCAGAGTGCACATAGCGCTGCAGGGTGATGTTGGCGTTAGCGTGTCCTAACAATTCGCTGAGGGTCTTTACATCGCACCCCGCCTGCAGACAGGTCGTTGCAAAGGTATGGCGCAGCGCGTGCGGACGTACCTGCCGGACAGTTGCCTGTTTCAGATATGATTTGATGCTTTTTCGGTAGCAGCGGGGCTCGGTGGGCTTGGACTCGTTGCCGGACAGAAACCATGCAGCATTGCTGACACATCCGCGCAGCTTTTTCAGCATAATAAGCAGCTGCTTTGGGATTGGAATTTCCCGGCGGGAGGTGCGGGTTTTAGGCGTTTGGATGACCACCTTTGTATGCCCATTTTCACAGGAAATTCGGCAGACCGTCCGGTTGATTTTCAGCGTTCCGAGTTTCAGGTCGAAATCGCCCCACTGTAAGCCGCAAATCTCGCCAATACGCAGCCCCAATTCCACCCCTAATAATAAGCCAATTTTGCGGGGCGTTGGGTTCTCCTGTACATACTGATAAAGCCGCTGCTGCTCCGCCGGGGAGAGGGGTACAGAAATTTTGTCGATGGCTTTTGGCAGCGCTACTTCCAGCTCCATCGGACGGATCAGGCGCAAGTGCGCAGCATATTTGCAGATACGCCGCAGCATCGAGAGGCATTCCCGGGCGGAGGAGTTCCCCAGCGGCTTGTGTGCGGCATCTATCGGCGCAATGATCTGCTGCATAGCCTGTTCCAGAAAACTTTCCTCAAGAGATGCAACTGGCACTTTACTCAAAGCCGGAAGAAGATATTTGTGCAGCGTGTACGAGTAATGCGCATAGGTGGATTCTTTTACTGCATTCCGCTGGGAGTGCAGCCATACCTCAGCCAGTGCTTCAAAGGTCAGGTCGGTTCTCTTTAGATTGTAGAAGCCTGTCTCTGCTTTCTTTTGAATCAGCACACGTTTGACCTCTGCGTAGACCGTGCCATAGACGTAGCCCCACTGGATTTTCCCCTCCGGTGTACGCGCTTTGATGTAGCGGCCTTCCCACCGGCCATCCTTGCGTTTGTGAATGTTTTCTCCCCGTCGTGCCATTTCTGTTTCCTCCTGCGGCTTGGACACCCTTCTGACCACTTATTCTGTCCACCTTCGTTTTTTGCTGGATTTTTCATGCAGAACTGGGCAATGTGCAAAAAACTTTCAGCTTCTGCGAGGTTTTTTCTAAGGTCAGGTGGGATGCATTTGTAAGGATTTCTATTGATTCCCAGATATAACCATGATAAAATAAGAGAAGAATTCAAACAACGATGTCGAAAGATCGGTATCCTCCATTATCACTGTGGAGGATACCCCTTTATTGCGGGAAGGGGTGAACAAGGTGGCATTATGTCTGTTTGAGCACAACAAGAAAGCATATCATGCGGCAGTCCGGATGATGGAGCAGTATGGCAAGGCTGCCATTGTTCATCCCACCGGCACCGGAAAGAGCTACATTGCGTTCAAGCTGATCGAGGACAACCCGGAGAAGGTCGTGCTCTGGCTTTCTCCCAGTGAATATATCTTCAAGACCCAGCTGGAAAGCCTGAAAAGGAACGACCCGGATTTTCCGCTGGCAAACGTTCACTTTTATACCTACGCCAAACTGATGTGCTGTGCGCAGGCACAGCTGGACGAAATAGCAGCGCAGAAGCCTGCCTATATTATACTCGATGAATTCCACCGTGCCGGTGCTGAATGTTGGGGCGAAAGCACGATGGCTTTATTAAAGTTATGCCCGGACGCGAAACTGCTGGGGTTGACAGCAACAAACATCCGATATCTGGATAATAACCGCGATATGGCCGAAGAGCTTTTCGATAGCCGTGTTGCGAGCAACATGACCCTTGGCGAAGCAGTCGTCAGGGGTATTTTGCCTGCCCCGAAATATGTGACCACGGTCTACCAGTACCAGAAAGCGCTTGCAAAGTATCAGGCACGAGTGGACAACCTGCGGGCACCGGGCATTCAGGATGTGGATCAGAAATATCTGGACGCGCTGCGCCGCGCTTTGGAACAAGCGGATGGTCTGGATAGGGTCTTTGCGCATCATATCACGAATAAGACTGGCAAGTACATTGTGTTCTGCGCCAACAAGGAGCACATGGACGAGATGGTGTCCCATGTGCCGGAGTGGTTCGCAGGGGTCAACCCGGATGTGGTAGTGTATGAAGCCTACTCGGATGATCCGAACACCGACAAAGCCTTTTCGGACTTCAAGACGGATACGACCAACCGGCTGAAGCTGCTGTTCTGCATCGATATGCTCAACGAGGGCGTCCATGTGGAAGGCATTTCCGGGGTCATCCTGTTCCGACCTACCATTTCGCCCATCATCTACAAGCAGCAGATCGGACGTGCCCTGACCGCCGGGGATACCGCAGCCCCGTTGATTCTCGATGTGGTCAACAACTTCGAGGGTCTGACCAGTATTTCCGGTCTGCAAAGCGAGATGCAGAAGGCAGTTCACCGGCTCTATGCCAACGGTGAGGGCGACAAAATCGTGACCGAGCGGTTCGAGGTCATCGAACAGGTGCACGATTGCCGGGTACTGTTCGAGCAGCTGCAGGCAAGCCTTTCTTCCGGCTGGGAGCACTATTTCTCCGAGGCGAGCATCTACTACGCAGAACACGGCAACCTGAACGTCCCGAAACTGTATACGACGCCCGGTGGTCTGAGCCTTGGTGTGTGGCTGGTGACCCAGCGCCGGGTGCGTGAGGGGCAAATTCAAGGAAATCTGACCGAGCAGCAGATCGCGCGGCTGGACAGCATCGGGATGGTCTGGGGCAACCGGAAGGAAATTGCGTGGCAGCATGGATTTGAGGTGGCAAAAAAATACCACGACACCTACGGAAATCTGATGGTGCCCGGAAAATATGTAGACCCGGACGGTTACCCCTTGGGGCAGTGGATCATCAAGACCCGACAGCAAAAGCTGAATGGCCGCTTGAAAGAAGAACGCATTGCGCAGCTTGATGAGATCGGTATGGTGTGGAACATTTTCGATGCCAAGTGGGAAAAGGCGTATGTGCTGGCTGCGGCTTACTATGAGGAAAACGGCAACCTGAATATCCCACGTTCCTATGTGACAGCGGCTGGCGAACGGCTGGGGCAATGGGTCGCAAGCCAGCAATGGGCGTACCCAAAAGGAAAGCTGACGGACGAACAGGTCGAACGGCTCAACCGTATCGGAATGTACTGGGGCAACCGCAATGACCGCCAGTGGAACGAAGGGTATCAGGAAGCGAAGCGCTACTTTGATGCCCACGGCAACCTGAACGTCCCGGCAGATTATGTGTCACCGGGCGGTTACAACCTTGGAAATTGGGTCAAGCGACAGCGCTACACCCGCCAGAATCCTGAAAAAAGCTGCGCTGTTTTGACAGAGGAACGTATTGCAAAGCTGGATGAGATCGGGATGCGGTGGGAGAAAGCGGATTCGAGGCCGCGCCGGTTAGAACTGGCACAAGAATCTAAGAGGAAAAGTGAAAATCTGAATGTTTCGGCTAACCACAAAACGGGGGAAGATATCGGTTTGTGTAGTTAATAGCGCGACCCCAAACAGTTGCTGTAATTTGGGTCGGAGAAGTTACGTGAGTCGTAAAAAGAAAATCTAAAGGAGTTATTGGAGAGGATTATGTCAAAGTTTCAGCATGATGTGATGTTGCGGATTGTAAAGATCTTGAATGTTCTGATGATTGAGCTGCCGTTTGCGGCTTGCTGGTTCCTGTACTACTCGCACCAGACCTATGCAAATCTGGCATGGAAGGGTCATTTTGCGATTTTAGGTCTGTTTTTTATCCTGTACATTGCACTGGGCAAGGTCTACGATGCGTTCTGGATGTCCATGCAGCGGGTCTCAGAGCTTGTGTACGGTCAGATCCTTGGCGCTATGGCAACCGATGGTATTTTGTACATCGTGATCTGCCTGATGTCGGCAAAGATTTGCAACCTGTTGCCGGGTATCGCAGCAATTGTGGGACAGCTGGTGATGGCTGCGATCTGGGCATCTTGTGCACATAAATGGTACTACAAGACCTTCCCACCGCAGAAGACCGCTGTGGTCTACGATGTGCGACACGGCATGGAAAAACTCATTAATGAGTACGGTCTAAGCCAGAAATACGATGTGCAGGTCACCCTGAGCGTGTCGGAGTGCTTGGAAGACCTGAGCATTCTGGACGGCATGGAGACTGTTTTTGTCAGTGGTGTTCACAGCCATGAACGAAACATTATCCTGAAGCACTGCGTAGGGAAGGGCATCAATATGTTCGTCATCCCCCGCGTTGGCGACGTTATCATGAGCGGCGCTTGGCCGATGCATATGTTCCATCTGCCGATGCTGCGCGTCGGTCGTTACATGGCAAGCCCGGAGTTCCTGTTCGTTAAGCGTGCAATGGATATTGTAATCTCGCTGCTGGCACTGATCATCCTGAGCCCGCTGTTCCTGATCACAGCTATTGCGGTCAAATCCGATGGTGGTCCCGCCTTCTATAAGCAGGTGCGTCTGACCAAGGATGGCAAGCAGTTTGAGATTTTGAAGTTCCGCTCTATGCGTGTGGATGCGGAAAAGGATGGCGTGGCACGTCTTTCCACCGGCGACAAGGATGACCGTATTACAAAGGTCGGTCACATTATCCGCGCCTGCCGTCTGGACGAACTACCTCAGTTGCTGAACATCCTGAAGGGTGATTTGTCTGTTGTTGGTCCCCGCCCGGAGCGCCCGGAGATTGCTGCGCAGTACTGCGAGGAGATGCCGGAGTTTGCACTGCGGCTTCAGGCAAAGGCTGGTCTGACTGGTTATGCGCAGGTGTATGGCAAGTACAACACCACCCCCTACGATAAGCTGCAGATGGATCTGATGTATATTGCACATCCCAGCCTGATCGAGGATTTGAAGATTATGCTGGCAACCGTCAAAATTTTGTTCATGCCGGAGAGTACTGAAGGTGTGGCGGAAGGCGCGACCACGGCGATGGGGCAGGAAAAGTGTGAGGAGAGCAGTAAATGAAAAAGGCAGTCATGTTGATCAACGATACGACCTATGCATTTAATCTGCGCGGTGCCGTTATCGAGAAGTTGATTGATGAAGATTTTGAAGTGGTAATTGTCGGTCAGTTATTAAAGCATCAGGATAAGTTAAAAGCAATGGGTGCTAAGCTGATAGGTGTTGAAACTGGCCGTCATGGCACCAATCCTATCTCAGATCTGCAGTTGATGCATACCTACAAGAAAATTCTGAAAGCTGAAAAGCCTGATGTTGTTCTTACATATAATATCAAGCCGAATGTGTACGGTGGTATGGCGTGCCAGCAGTTAAAGATTCCGTATCTTCCGAATGTAACAGGTCTTGGTACTCCGGTGGAAAATCCCGGCCCTTTGCAGGCACTAACCACCCGGCTTTACAAGATGGGCGTAGCCGGTGCAAGCTGCATTTTTTTCCAGAACAGCGAAAATCAGCGCTTCTTTGAGACGCACAAGATGATGCCGAAGTATGCGCGGATCCGGTTGTTGCCAGGATCGGGCGTAGATCTGGAGAGCCATCCAGCGTTTCCGTATCCGGAAGGCGAGATAGTGCACTTCCAGTTTACATCCCGAATTTTGAAGGAAAAGGGCATCGACCTGTATCTCGCTGCTGCCAAACGTATCCATGCGGAGTACCCCAACACGGTGTTCCATATCTGCGGCGGCTGTGATGATCCTGCCTACGAAGAAATTTTGAAGCAGGCACAGGAGGCTGGAGATGTGATCTATCATGGTCAGCAAAAGGATATGATTCCGTTCCTGAAACAGGCAAGCTGCATCGTGCATCCGTCCTACTATCCGGAGGGAATGAGCAACGTGCTTCTGGAAGGTGCGGCTAGCGCCCGGCCTATCATTGCCACCGATCGTGCAGGCTGCCGGGAAACGGTGGAAGATGGAGTGACCGGATTCCTGATTCCCATTCAGGATGAGGAAGCTCTAGTCCAAGCGCTGGAACGGTTTATGCAGATGACGCCAGAGCAGCGGGAAGCCATGGGTCTGGCTGGTCGTGCAAAAATGGAACGGGAGTTTGATCGGAAGATTGTTGTCTCCTCGTATATGAGTGAATTGGGGAAATTGTGAGGTTTACGGTGTTTGATTATAAGAAAATAATTCGCAGTAGAGATTCTCGAATAAAGCTGATGCAGATGTTTAATTGGATACCGGATAGAGTAATGCTTTCTACGCAATATTTTATTAAGACGGGAAGATGGATTAACTGGAAGAATCCTCGTAGATTTACTGAAAAGATACAGCTATACAAAATCTACTCTAAAAATAATTTATTAATGTCACAGTGTGCGGACAAGGCTGATGTACGCACATTTGTGGCTAACTGTGGATTGTCAGATATATTAATTCCGCTGATTGGCAAAGGTGTTTTTGACTCTACTAGCAGCATTAACTGGGATGAGTTACCAAATCGCTTTGTTATGAAGGATACGCTGGGAAGCGGGGGAAATTCCGTCATTGTATGCCACGACAAAACTGCAATTGAGAAAGAGAAAACTCTGTCTCAGTGCGACCAATGGACTACCTGTCAATATAAACATGCTGGACGTGAGCATGTTTATGATAAAAAAAAGCACAGAATCATAATAGAAAGCTATTTAGATGCGGAATCTATCTCAGGTGGCTTGGTAGATTACAAGTTCTTCTGCTTTGAAGGAAAAGTGAAATATATTTATGCGATTTCTAACAGAGATTTGGGACTTGGGGCTGAGCTTGGAATTTATGATAAAGATTTTAACATAATCCCATATACGAGAATGGATGAAAGAGCGCCAACTACCGTAATTCAGAAACCTGATAACTTTGCCAGAATGTGTGATATTGCAGAGAAACTCGCCGAACAGTTTCCTGAAGTCCGAGTCGATTTGTACAACATCAACGGGAAGATATACTTTGGTGAAATGACATTCTTTGATGGTAGCGGATATATGCGGTATAACCCGGATGAATTCGATTACATGATGGGTGAATGTTTTAAAATTTCCATATAAGGTCAAAGGTAAGGTATAAAGATGAGAATAGCATTTTTGGGAGACATTGCTTTCCTTGGTAAGTATGATGTGACCCAAAGCGGTGAAAATGCAGTGCGTGATCGATTGAAAGAGATGAAAGCGGTCTTAAAAGATTTTGATTATGTTATTGCTAATTTGGAATCGCCACTGACGGATAGAAATACGACAATGGAAGCAAAATCCATGCCGCTTAAAAGTGCAACAGTCAACGTTAATACGCTGGTATATTTGGGCGTGAACGCAGTTTCTCTGGCTAATAATCATATTTATGATTACGGAAAAAGAGGATTGGCTGAAACTACATGCGTGTTGGATACTAATAAAATTGCTTATTTTGGCATTGATGAGAAACCGCTTGATGTTGATTTACACAATGAGAAAATATCAGTGCAGGGTTTTTGTTGCTTTACCGCAAATGGCTGGCATTATGATGCACTGCATCACGGTGGAAGGCTGAATACATTAACAATAGAGCATGTTGATGCATTTGTAAGGAAAGCAAAGGAAAACGGACGATATCCAATTATTGTTCCCCACTGGGGCGAGGAAAATACACACTATCCAAGAAGTGAGCATGTTTATTTTGCAAAAGAAGTAATACAAAATGGTGATTGTTCTATTGTTGGACATCATCCACATGTTCCACAGGGAGTCATGCTCAAAGAAAATGGCTTATGTGCATTCAGCTTGGGTAACTTTATTTTCGATGACTGCTATTGTAAAAGAAATGGAATGCGCGTTGTGCAAACGGATGACAATAAGCGTGGGTTTCTCTTGGGCATGACAATTGAAGCTGGCAAGATGGTAGACCATACCATTATTGCATATTCTGATGAGACGGACGGTATCCAGATTGATGACGGTGTGAGAACACTGGTTGAACAATATAGTGAAACAATTGCATCTGAGTATGGGAAGCCCGGATATGAGCAACTGAGAGCGAAGGAACAGCAAGAGGCGAGACAAATGCGCCTTGGTGTAAGGGACTTCAAATGGCTTTTAAATCATATGACATACAGTTCAATAATGTCTGTTGTGCAAAGAAAAGTGAATATGTTCAGCTTCCGTACCGTTGTGGGTAATACCTATGAATCTGCGTGTAAGCTTGAGCTGGCGGGAAAAGCAATCTACGTTGGAAATTTTGGACTTCCATACACAAACGCGGCTGGAAAACGTGTATATACGAATTCTTTGCTTATTTCTCGTTGCGGCTATGATGTAATGATGATTGGTACGGACCCGGCGGCTCAAGGGAGAGTTGAAAAAGTTTCCGAACGGGTGGAATATACTTCCTTTCCTAAATATGGAAAGTCAAGCGGACGGAAATACTTTGAATGGCTTTATAGACAGATCAAGAAATCCCCTGAAAAACCTGCCGTGGTTTTTCGGTACGGATCGCCGGGACTTGCAGTTTTTGACAGGATTCTTTATAAATACTGCAAGGCTGAGAATATTCCTCTTGTTGTCGATGTTGTGGACTGGTTAAGTGTGGATAGCGGGAAAATTTTATTTCGCGTTGTAAAAGGACTGGATACACAGTTAGAGAAACGGTTCTACAATAAGATGGGGGATGCCCTGATTGCAATCAGCAAGTATTTAGATGGATATTATGCGGACTATTTTCCCAAAAGAATGATACTTCCGCCCTTGGTGGAGGCCTATAGTGCGAGAGAGAACAATAATAGTGTTCCTCAAATTATTTATGCAGGAAATCCGTTTCGCAAGGGCGAGCGGGTTAAAAATGTACATACAATCAAGGATAGATTAGATCTGATTATTCAGGCATTTTGCGCTTTGGAAAAAAAGGGAGAGAGTTTCCGCCTGAACATTGTTGGCATGAATATGGAAGAGTTCCTTGTTGCCTTTCCAGAGTTCTCCGAGACACTTTGTAGTAGCAAGCAGATTGTTTTTTATGGACATCAGCCAATGGAAAAAACACAAGAAATGATCAAGAATATGGATTTCTCAATTTTGCTACGAGAGAAAACAAGGGCAACAATGGCTGGATTCCCGACAAAAGTGGTAGAAAGTATGTCACTGGGAACGCCGGTGATCACAACAGATACCAGCGATTTGGCGGATTATATTAAGCACGGTGAAAACGGATATCTGGTCGATATTGAGAATAATTCTGTACTGGAAAGAGAACTGGCGGATATTTTGCATCAGTATCTGACAAGACAAAAAGAAATGAAGCAACAGATTATGTCCGAGAAGAGTTTTATGATAGATTGCTTCGAGGATCAATTTAAGCAATTTGTTAAAGATATTATATAAGTCATTTATCGTGCTGCAGATATGGACGCAGGCGACTGGCAGCGACTTGGACAAGAACTGATGGAATAGGAGAATTTAAATGTCGGCTAGAGCGCTACTTTTTGTTGGAGGGCTTTTTCCTTCTGATATGATTGACGAGATCAATAGAAATTCTATCGGCCAAATTCAATATGCGGCCCATGAGTTGCAAATGAGTCTGCTGGACGGATTTGAAGTTTCCTTTCCTGGTGAAGTAGAAATCCTCTCAGAGCCGTTTATAGGCAGCTATCCGAAGCACTATAAAAAATGGTACATAAATGGAAAAATATTTCAATTTGGGCATAATATCGCTGGAAAACAGCTTCCGTTTTTTAATATTGTCGGGATTCGGGATGCTTCATTGCTTTCCGCCTATAAAAAAGGTATCAACGATTGGCTGAAACAGCACAAATCAGGGGAGCGAGTGATTGTGTTTTATTCCATACAGTGGTACTTTTCTCTTCTTGCTAAATGGATAAAGAAGAAGGATGCAGCAGTCCATATTCACCTGATTGTTCCGGATCTACCGCAATTTATGGGAATAGGTGCATGTAAATTTTCGTTAACAACTCTGTATAAGTCATACAGAAACCATACTTTTAAGAAAAATCAGCCGTATTTAGATACATATACATTAGTTGCAGATGCAATGAAAGATTCGCTTGGAATTCGTGCGGATCAGTATGTTGTTGTGGAAGGAATTGCTAACATCGCAAATTCCAGTGAGTCCCGGTCGTTTGAGAATTGCGATGACAAAAAGACCATACTGTATACTGGAACATTAACAAAAAAGTATGGTGTTCTGGACTTGGTTGATGCATTTCGTATGATTCCTGACGATAGGTACCAGCTGTTGATTTGCGGTGCAGGGGAGACAAAACAACAAATCGAAAGAATTGCAGAGGAAGACCCGCGCGTAGAATATTTGGGACAATTGCCTCATGACCAGGTGGTTGAATTGCAGCGAAAGGTTACCCTTTTGGTCAATCCAAGAAAAGGAGGGGACGAGTTTACAAAGTATTCGTTTCCTTCAAAACTGATGGAATACTTGAGTTCTGGAACACAAGTACTGTGCTATCGTTTGGATGGAATTCCTAAAGAGTATGATGCCTATTTCAACTATCCGGATGACAATAGCACGCAAGCATTGGCAAGGGCTATGCAGATGCTTTGCGAACGTCATCAGCAGGATCGTGTTGATGAAGGAAAGCGCAATCAGAATTTTATAAGAAAAAAGAAGAACCCCACCGTTCAAACCGAAAAGATTGTTAAATTGTTTCTTCAGAGATGAGTTGGGAAAAGTTGTTAGTAGGTGAATTGATTCAATTGTACTAATGATTTCGGATGAGGAGAAAGCAGTATGCTGTTTGGTACGTCTATCGGCACGTGGGAGTAAGGTGGTATAATATGCTATGGGTTAGTTATTGTTTTATTATTTGTTTGCTTTTTCTTGTCCAGCAAGTCAAATTTAGCCAGCGCAAGTATGTCTATACCGTAATTGGCTTTCTTATAGTGATTTTGATTGCAGGTAATTATACGAATTTGGACTATGCAAACTATCGTGAAACATACGTCAACTTCGAGCGTTTTTCACATAGCAAAGAATGGCTATATGGTGCACTGATTCGCATATTTAATCAGCATTTACATTTTACATATAACGGTTTTCGTCTCGTGACATCTGTGATTGCTGTATGGATTTTGATAAAATCATTATTCGTTTTTACGGATCGTCCAGCGATGGTATTGCTTGCATTTTGTACCTTCCCATTTTTCTATTATTCCACATTGTATAGAACATTTTTGGGTCTAGGACTATCTATATATGCGATACAGTATCTTGAAAGATTTTCCGTTCGAAATCTGGCCAAGTACTTGTGCTGTATTCTGATTTTGTGTGGAATTCACCTTTTATATGCGGTCTATGCCTTGTTCATTCTGTGCTACTTTATGAATAAGTCTAAGATCATCAAAGTAGTCATTGGAATTGCTGTGGTCTTGACCTTGACGGTATCACTGCTTCCCGATACACTGATTATGGTTGTCCGCAGTGCATTGGGTGTTTTGGGTGATACAGATCGTATGAATGCATACGCCAATATAGTTGGTACGAGAAATGGATATCTAATTTGGTGGGCACTTCAGATTTTGCAATTTTTAATTGCTAAAAGGGCATATGAAATTTCTCTTGTCTGGAAACAAAGCCAGACAGGTTTCGAAAATGAAAAACAAATTGCTTTTATAAAAAACGTCTACTATATTGTGCTTATTTCTTTCTTGTTTTGTCCGCTGTATCGTGTACAGGCAAATTTTGCACGCATTATGTTAGGTGAGATGCCGCTCCTCTTTTTGCAATGGCAGTGTTTGAAGGATATGCAAAATGACTATAAGGAAATAGCTGTATTAGAACAGTCTGTATATGTGTGGAGCTACCTTGCAATGTTCGGCATTGAAATCATAGGTGTTGGTGGCTTATGGAAATCTGTGGTGGTTGAAATGCTGACACATAACTGGATTATCGAACTGTTGCCGATCTGACTAATGAGAGATGGTGATGAAAATGAACAATAGTACTGAGTTCAGCGTAAAAAAACTGTGTTATGGTTCTGTACCGTTGGATTTTTTGAACGGTGAAGAACTCCTGTGCTACCAGTTTGGATATCTGGGAATTTTCCGGTTCCAAAGCAATAAAATGGAGCGTTTATGTAGGATTCCTGATAGCCGCATCAGAAAAATGTTCATACGAATTCCAATTTTGGCAAGACGCTATGGGCTGAATGAAATCAAGGCAGCAAAGATTGATGAAAATAGTTATTTGATCAATTATCATCTAAAATTTTACGTTCTTGATGTAAAGAAAAGAAGTTTAGAGATGGTTGCGCAGGAGAATCTTGGTGGGGCAAACGGCTCAGTCCTTTATATGACAACGACTTCTAGGGGCGTGATGTTTGGAGACTATGGATATAATCCCCAAAAGAAGGAAAAGGGAATCTATCTATATACGGCGGGTGATTGCCAATTCACTCGTGTCTACTCGTTCAAGGACGGTGAAATAAACCACATTCATAATATTATTGAGGATCCGGTTACAAATCGGCTCTGGATTTTTGTTGGTGATTTTGATAATTCAGCGGCAATCTACTTTACAGATGATTTTTTTGAAACAATGCATTGTATCGGAAAAGGTTCTCAGCAGTACAGGGGCTGTGTAGCTTGTTCGAGTAACAATACGCTATATTATGCGACGGATTCGCCACTGGAAACAAATCATCTGATAAAATGGGAAAATGGTGTTTTTGAAACGCTATTCGAACTAAATGGTTCCTGCATTTATAGTTCCTTGCTTCCCGGCAAGATTCTTTTTTCTACTACGGTAGAGAATCAGACAGACGAGTTGAACAACACGAAAAATATGTATAAGTACAATTTAGGCGCGGGAATTAAAAACTGGAATGTTGAAGTCCTTATATTTGATGTAAATGAAGAAAAGGCGGAAGTTATCTTACGAAGCAAAAAAGATATACTTCCAATGATGCCTTATAAGTATGGGTGTTTTCGATTCCCTGCAACGCATCAGGGCACGGGTAGATTTATTTGCAGAGGACAAGCGGTTAAAAAATATGAAAACTGGATGATTGAAGTTATGAGCAGAAGGGAAAAAGCATGATGGGGTCCAATATAAAAAATGCAAAAAACAGCTTGAGCACAGGAATGCTTGTTGTTTTGGTGGCAAATATCTTCAATCTGTCTCTTAGCTTGATTAGAAGCTTCTTACTGCCCAAATATCTGTCAATACCAGCTTATGCGGATATAAAAACATATCAGTTGTATTTATCTTATTCCAGTTTGCTGACATTTGGCTACATTGATGGAATGTATTTACGCTATGGTGGTGTGGATCTTCAAACTACGAATCAACAGGAGCTGAGTGCAAATCTTTCCACGTTCCGATATTTCATGTTGGCCATTTCGGTAATCATAAGTGCCACTGGCCTGATTGTGAAGAATGCCATATTAGTTGCAATGGGAATGTCTGTTATTGCTTTTAAATCAATAGACTACTTCCAAAGCTTATTTCAAGCAATAGGTAGATTTTCTACATATTCAGCCGTTATGAATATTATGTCCGTACTTATGTTTTTTGCGAACATTGTATTGCTTTTTGTGCTGAATGAAGTGGAAGCAAAATACTATATTGTGTCCTATGTTCTTGTTTATTATGTAGTCTGGATCTTTTTAGAGTTCAAAATTCATAAAATTCTAAAGCGAAACCTCTTTCAGCATTTTTCTATTCATGAGTTAACGACTTCGATTACAGATGGCTTTACACTGATGCTGGGAACATTGCTTTCAGTATTTCTGATGGAGATGGACCGATGGTGTGTTAAACTTGCGATGGATACTTATAGCTTTGCAACCTATTCCTTTGCAGTCAGCAGCGTAGGATTTTTATCTTATGCAATATCGCCAATCTCTGTAACACTGTACAGCTATTTTTGCAGACAAGAACAATCGGCGAAATATCCAATCATTAGAGGGGAAATCATTCTCTTTAATGGATTGCTTATCTCAATGGCATTTCCGGTTTTGTTCATACTGGAAAACTATCTTGTTAAATACAGTACAGCGAAAAATGTGGTGTTCATTCTATTTGCAAGCCAGATGATTACGGGAACAATTCTATGCTTCTACGTAAACCTGTATAAGGCACATAAAATGCAGAGAAAATATTTTTCTCGTATTGTTTTGGCTGTCACTGTTGGTTTGTTGCTAAACATTCTTCTTTATATTTTGCTGAACACATATGAGGCTTTTGCCTTTGGAACATTATTCACATCCATAATTTGGATGATCGCATGTTGTATTGATCATAAAGAGGTTTGTCTTTCTGGCAAAGAACGAGTGTTTATTTTATTATTGTGCGTATTGTTTTTGGGCTGTGGATTCTGCTTGAAATCATATCACGGATTTATAGTCTACCTACTTGGATATATGCTCCTTTCGAGTACTCTACTGAGAAAGCAATTTACTATAGCTATCAATCAGGTGAAAGATATTTTTCGACGTGTAATAGCCCGGCTATGCAACTAAAAATATTGCTGAAAAGTAGCTTTTAATCTAATTACATGACGTGTTCGTGGTTATGCTTGCTTTTTGGTGAAACCATATGGATACATGCATGTAAAAAAATTGAAGGAGAAAATATAGTGAAATTTGCACGGTATATAGCACGGATAAGCATACTGAAAACTTTATCTATAAATTTTAAGTTGCTTCCATTGAAACAAGCTTGGAAAGTTCCAATAGTGATAGGGAGGCATACTACTGTAGATATCAAAGGGCGTATCAAAATTGAATGTCCTGTTCATACAGGATTGATTGTCTTTGGAATCGGTGGTTCGGAGGATATGTACCACTTTGGTTTACGGCGGAATTACCTTCGCATTCAGAAAGAAAACACTCTGGTTTTTTATGGAAAGGCTGTTTTTGCAACACATAGTTCTGTACTTGCAGCGGGTGGAGATATTATTTTTGGCAAAAATTTTTCTTGCAATAATGGATGCAGAATTGCTGCATGTGAGGGCATTGTTTTTGGAAATGATGTTATGCTTGGAGGAAACTGTGTTATAAGGGATTCAGATGGTCATGCTGTAATGGACATGGATGCGAAAGGTTTTAACAAACGGCAAAAAAGCGCCAAAGTTACAATTGGTAATCACGTATGGTTGGCCAACAATTCAAGCGTGTTAAAAGGTGTTGACATCGCCGATAATGTGATTTTAGCTTATGGGGGGGTGGCGACGAGTTCATTACAATATGAGAATGCAATTTATGCCGGAATCCCCGCAAAAATAAAAAAACAAAATATATGCTGGATAAAGTAATAATCTTACGATAGACAAAACAATATAGGAGGAAATAAAAATGTCTGCATTTGATAACGCAACCCTTATGATTACTGGTGGTACTGGTTCTTTTGG
>OOBP01000631.1_pt1 | contig 23504 bp, 25 predicted proteins | sample 1671681 | NCBI WGS metagenome assembly OOBP01 (sample SAMN06348181, study PRJEB24527) | human gut metagenome
GGGGCCCCCGGGAAAACCCAGCGAAGCGGTTTTTCTGGGGAGAGGAGGAGCGGCGAAATGAGTAAGCTTTGCCCCTGTGGGGCGAAGCGCGGGATATGGAGCCCGCGACGACGACGCGACGCTGCTGAGATGGCCATCATCCAGCTGGTGTAATCATCTGATCTTTGCATCTCAAAAAACCCCCGTTCCTGTTGGAACGGGGGTTTTTGCGTCGCCGCGGCGGGAAATAACGGGGCCCCCGGGAAAACCCAGCGAAGCGGTTTTTCTGGGGAGAGGAGGAGCGGCGGAATGAGTAAGCTTTGCCCCTGTGGGGCGAAGCGCAGGATATGGAGCCCGCGACGACGATGCGACGCTGCTGAGATGGCTATCATCCAGCCGCAGTCATCATCAGATCTTTGCATCTCAAAAAACCCCCGTTCCTGTTGGAACGGGGGTTTTTGCTTTGTCCGGGCAACGGGCAAAAAGTTATCCACAAAGGCCCAGGCCTTTGTGGATAACTTTCTTACTTCTCGGGGACAATTTCGATCCAGTAGCCGTCGGGATCGGAGATAAAGTAGATGCCCATGGCGGGATTCTCGTAGCACACGCAGCCCATGGCCTGGTGCTTGGCGTGGAGGGCCTCGTACTCATCGGTGTGGAAAGCCAGGTGGAACTCGCACTCGCCCAGGTTATAGGGCTCGGTGCGGTCCCGGAGCCAGGTCAGCTCCAGCTGGAACTCGGTGAGGCCGTCCCCCAGGAACACCAGCTTGAAGGAGCCGTCCTCGGCGGTCTTTTCCCGCACGGGCTCCAGGCCCAGGGCCTCCTTGTAAAAGGCCAGGGTGCGCTCCAGGTCCAGGACGTTGAAGTTGAAGTGGTTAAACTTGATCATGTGGGTAATCTCCTTTGAAAAATGGTTGTTGGGATCAGTACGTGGGGACTAATACAAGGGCGGTCACTTGGCCTTTCGGTCCACCCACTCGGTTTTGAACTTGGAGTAGACGATCTTCTGTTCGCTGTACAATCCGTAGTACCCCGAGAGCATGTAGGCCACCCCGCAGCACACGGCGTACAGGGTGAGGCTCTCCCCGCCGAACAGCTCGAAGGCCAGCATCAGGGCGGTCATGGGGCAGTTGGTGGCCCCGCAGAACACCGCCGCCATGCCCATGGCTCCGCCGAATCCGTGGGGCAGGCCCAGCAGGGGCCCCAGGGTGGTGCCGAAGGCGGCCCCGGTGAAGAGGACGGGGACGATCTCGCCGCCCCGGAACCCAGCGCCCAGGGTAAGGGCGGTAAAGAGGATTTTCAGCAGGAAGGCCTGGGGGATGGACTCCCCCGCCAGCATGCGGCGGATGATGGCGTCGCCCGCCCCGTTGTAGTCCTGGTTGCCCACCAGCAGGGTGAGGGCCAGCACCAATGCGCCGCCCACGGCGGCCCGGAGGACGGGGTTGGGGAAAAAGCGGGTGTACAGCTTGGGGGCCAGGTGCATGGCCTTGCAGAAAAACACGGACACCGCGGCGCACAGAGCCCCCAGGGCCGCCGCCTGGACGATGGCGGTGGGAGACAGGAGGGCCACGGCGCCGATCTCATAGCCCGGGTTGGCATGCAGGCCGCAGAACTGGGCCAACATAAAGGCAGTGATGGCGGCGGTGGCGCAGGGCACCAGGGCGGCGTAGTACATCACGCCCACGCTCACCACCTCCATGGAGAAGATGGCGGCGGTGAGAGGAGTGCCGAACAGGGCGGAGAAGGCGGCGGACATGCCGCACATCACCATGACCCGGCGGTCCTTCTCGTCCAGGCGGATGTTCCGGCCCACCCAGGCGGCCAGGGAGCCGCCCAGCTGCAGCGCGGCCCCTTCTCGTCCGGCAGAGCCGCCCACCAGGTGGGTGAGGACGGTGGACAGGAAGATGAGGGGGGCGGTGCGCAGCTTCATGGGCTCGGCCTCCCGCACGGCGGTGAGCACCAGGTTGGTGCCCCGGTCCTTCTCCATGCCGCAGATGCGGTAGATGAGTACGATGGCGGGCCCGCCCAGGGGCAGGAAAAACACCACCCAGGGGAACTCGCCCCGCAGATGGGTGCCCCAGTCGATGCCCAGATGAAAGGCCACCGCCACGCCGCCCACCAACAGGCCGATGCCGCAGGCGTACAGCACCCACTTTAGAAAAATGCCGACCTCTCGGATATGCTCCAGCCAACGCGCCCAGGGCAGCTTCATTTCTCTCTCCTCCGTCCGGTGTTTGAGAAAATTATAGCATACTCCCCGCGCCTTTGGGAACAGAAAGTGGGACCCAGGCAGGATTTCTTGACGAAGTTCGGCGGGGTATGATAGCATGAAAGAAGAAACCGTGCCCTCTCCCCTGCCCTAGTCCTGAGATGGACCGCAATCCAGAGGAAAAGGAGGCGTTCCCATGAGCAATTCCGGTGCTTTGATCGACATTTTGTTTACCAATCCGTATCCGGTGATGCTGCTGTTTGCCTTGATCCTGGCCGTCTCCCTGTGGCTGCTGATTTCCCGGCGGAACAAGCTGCCTGCCCCGGCCCGGGGCGTGCTGGTCCTGCTGGTGGTGCTGGCCCTTTTGTATTTTGCGGTTGTGGCGTGGCTGGTTATTGGATTTGGCAGCAACGCCCATTCCCCCGTTCCAAACGGTTGAATCTCTCCCCCGGCGGCCCATTGAGCTGCCGGGGTTTTGCTTGCATGGAGGAAGATTTTGTGCTATCATGCAAATTGTATCCGTGTCATTTTTTGAAATTAAGGGGGAATTTCCGTGTCTGGGGACCATTTATGGCCCATCTTGTTTGGGATCAGTTTGGCAGTCAACGTGCTGCTGCTTTACCGCCCTGTGCTGAACTGGCTGCACCGGGACAAGGGGGAGCAGCTGGCCGATGAGATCATGGCGATGGTGGAGGAGGGCGAAGAGTCCGGCGCCATTGAGCAGAACGAGAAGGAGCTCATTGAGAATATCTTTGAGTTCAACAGCATGACCGCCGACGACGTCATGCGCCACCGCACCGACATGGTGGCTCTGGCGCTGGACGATGACGATGAGACCATTCTGGAGACCATTCAAAGCTCTGGCCTGTCCCGTTTTCCCGTGTACCAAGAGGATATCGACGACGTGGTGGGCATTCTGTCCACCCGGGATTATTTGATCAACCGCAGCCAGAAGGAGCCGCAGCCCCTGGAGAAGCTGCTGCGTCCGGCCTATTTCGTGCCCCAGTCGGTGCGGGCCGACGTGCTGTTCCGGGACATGCAGAACCGGAAGATCCACATGGCCCTGGTGGTGGATGAGTACGGCGGCACCAGCGGCCTGCTCACCCTGGAGGACCTGCTGGAGGAGCTGGTGGGCAAGATCTACGACGAGTTCGACCCCCAGGAGGAGCAGGAGATCATCCAGCTCAGCGACAGCCAGTGGAAGGTGTCCGGCTCCGCCGACCTGGAGGACCTGGCCCAGGCCATGGGCGTGGAGCTGCCTGAGGAGGAGCTGGAAGAGCTGGACTGCGACACCGTGGGCGGTCTGGTCTTTGCCCTGCTGCCCGTGATCCCCGAGGACGGCAGCCGTCCCGTGGTGGAGGCCATGGGCCTGCGCATCCGGGTGGAGGAGCTGTGCGAGCGCCGTGTGGAGTGGGCGTTAGTAGAAAAGTTAGAGCCCGCCACGCTTTCTTGACCTACTTTTTTCGAGAAAAAAGTAGGCAAAAAAGCTTCCTGCGAAACTAACGTTTCGCTCCGGCATGTTTAGAAGTCTGTCAAAAGAAAAACCCACCCGTCTTTCCGGGGCTTGTACAGAAAATCGCGGGCCCAAGATTTGGCGTAGGGGCGGATATTATCCGCCCGCAAGAAAACCAAAGCCTAGGGCGTAGGGGCGGCCTGTGGCCGCCCGCCGTACCCGCACCAGCCCCTACGGCTGCTGGCAACCGGCGCGCTTTCCCCGTCCAGCCGGATGGCCTTCCCTGGATTGCCTGGCCAGCGGCAGCGGCGCGGAAGCGGAGACAATCCTATGATTGCCCGCGCCGGCGTTTATGGTAGGGCTTACCGGGAAGTGTCCCCCGTAAGGGGGTCCGGGGGAAAGCCGACATGGAGGACCGGGCGGCTGGCCGCCGGTCCGATTGCGGCGTCCCCCGGCGATTCTTTGGTTCCTTTCTGATCGCTCAGAAAGGAACACCCCCGCAATGGAAAGTTCCGATTTGCCGCCGGGGCGGCGGAACGCTCTCCCCGGAGCGGGCCCCGCATCACAATTTCACATCCAATCAGCCGCTTCCCCCCTGCGGGGAAGCTTTTTTACCATATAAGGAGAAATGATATGACAAAAGCCATTTTCTTTGACGTGGACGGCACCCTGGTCAGCTTCAAGACCCACACCATGTCCCCCGCCACCCTTCAAGCCCTCCACACCCTGCGGGAGAAGGGCATCCTGCTCTTTTTGTCCACCGGCCGCCACCAGGCCATGCTGGACTATGTGCGGGACCTGTTCCCCTTTGACGGCTACGTCACCCTCAGCGGCCAGTACTGCTACGCCGGGGACCAGGTGCTCCACAGTAACCCCATGCCCCCCGAGGCGGTGGAGGAGCTGGTCACCGCCGTGGAGGACGGAGGATTTTCTTGTATCTTTTTGGAGGGCACCGACATCTATATCAATGGGGTAGATGACATGGCCAGCCAGTTTATCAAGGACCTGAACATCCCCACGCCCCCCATCCGCCCCGCCCGCTATGCCTTGGGTCATCAGGTGTACCAGGCGGTGACCTTCCTGGACCGGGAGCACGAGGGCCAGCTGCTGGACCGCGCTCCCCATCTCCTCACCACCCGCTGGCACCCCAACTTCCTGGACGTCATCCCCCCCACCGGGGGCAAGGACAAGGGCCTGGAGGCCGTGCTGGCCCACTTTGGCATTCCTGTGGAGGAGAGCATGGCCTTCGGCGACGGGGAAAACGACCTGGCCATGCTGGTCCGGGCGGGCGTGGGTGTGGCCATGGGCACCGCCAGCGACTACGTGAAGGAGCGCGCCGACTGGACCACCGCCTCGGTGGATGACGAGGGCATCGTCCGGGCCCTGGAGCATTTTGGCCTGCTGTAAAAAGGAAAGTGAAAGGTTCACAAATTCGTATAGAATTTATGTTGGTTTTTGTGTAGAATGTAACTAGGGAGCCAGGCGTTGCCGGGACGCTCCCACTTGGTAAGGAGGTTGCATTCATGAAGCTAACATTTTTCGGCGCAGCCCATGCCGTGACCGGCAGCTGTCACTGCCTGGAGGTCAACGGAAAGAAGATCCTCATCGACTGCGGCCTTCAGCAGGGCCGGGATGAGCACGACGAGAATGCTCTGGACTTTGCTCCCGGCTACATCGACTATTGTCTGGTCACCCACGCCCATATCGACCACTCCGGCCGGATCCCTCTGCTGGTGAAGGAGGGCTTCGGCGGGCAGATCTTTGCCACCCGGCTCACCTGCCAGCTGCTGTCCATTATGCTGCGGGACTCCGCCTTCATCCAGGAGAGCGACGCCCAGTGGCAGAACCAGAAGGGCAAGCGTGCCGGCCGTCCCGAGGTGGAGCCCCTGTACACCGTGGCCGACGCCGAGGCCGCCCTGGAGCAGCTCTACCCCGTGGAGTACAGACAGATTTTGGAGCTGTGCGAGGGGGTCAAGGTGCGTTTCCGGGACGCGGGCCATCTGCTGGGCTCCTCCATTGTAGAGATCTGGGCCACCGAGGGGGACGAGACCCGCAAGCTGGTCTTTTCCGGCGACCTGGGCAACGTGGACCAGCCCATCATCCGGGACCCGGAATTTTTGGAGGAAGCCGACTACGTGGTCATGGAGTCCACCTACGGCGACCGGGACCACGAGGTGCCCGAGAGCTACACCCAGGCCCTGGCCCAGCTCATTGACGAGACCTTCGCCCGGGGCGGCAACGTGGTTATTCCCTCCTTCGCCGTGGGCCGCACCCAGGAGCTGTTGTACTTCCTGCGGGAGATCAAGGACCAGGGACTGGTGAAGAGCCATCCCGGTTTCCAGGTCTGTGTGGATAGTCCCCTGGCCGCCGAGGCCACCCGCATCTACGCCGGGGATTTACGGGGCTATCTGGACGAGGAGGCCATCGCCGTGCTCCAGGGGGGCGAAAACCTGTTCACCTTCCCGGGGCTCACCCTGGTCCAGTCCACCGAGGAGTCCAAGGCCCTGAACCTGGACCCCACCTCCAAGGTCATCATCTCCGCCTCGGGCATGTGTGACGCGGGCCGTATCCGCCACCACCTGAAACACAACCTGTGGCGGCGGGAGTGCGCCGTGGTCTTTGTAGGCTATCAGGCCGAGGGCACTCTGGGCCGCCGCCTGCTGGAGGGGGCCAAGTCGGTGAAGCTCTTCGGGGAGGAGATCGCCGTCAACGCCCGCATTGTGAATTTCAAGGGGCTCAGCTCCCACGCCGACCGCACCCACCTGCTGGACTGGATCGGCCGCTTCTCCCCCACCCCCAAGCAGGTCTTTGTGGTCCACGGCGACAGCCCGGTCACCGAGCTGTTTGCCCAGACCCTCAACGACCAGGGCATCCCCGCCCACGCCCCCCTGTATGAGGAGGTCTACGACCTGGCCGCCAACCAGATGCTGGCCAAGGGCGTGGCCCTGGAGCCCAAGAAGGTCACCGGCGGCGCGGCGGCGGCATCCCCCGCCTTTGTCCGTCTCCAGGATGTGTCCAAACAGCTGGAGGCCCTCATCAGCCGCAGCCGTGGCCGTCCCAACAAGGATCTGGCCCGTCTGGCCGACCAGCTGCGCCAGGTTATGGAGAGCTGGGAAAATTAACACAGAGAGGAACGATTTTATATGGAGATCAACCGCCGGGAGCTGAAAGCCCGGGCCCGACAGGCAATGGCCGCCGCCCAGCCCGGCTTCCGCAGGGTGACCTTGTTATTTCTGCTGCTGACCAGCGGCGTGAGCATGGTGGTCAGCGCCTTGGCCCCCACCGACGCCGACGCCCTCTACGGAGGGGACTTCCTGGGGCTGTTTTTGGGGCTGCTGGTGCTGCTGTACACCGTGGTCATGTCCATCGGCTATAAAAATTGGTCCCTGCGGGTCTACCGGGGCCGGGAAGCGGGCTACGGCAGTCTCATCGACGGCTTCTCCATGGCAGGCCGGGTCCTGCTCATGGAAGTGCTCATCTTCCTGCGGGTCTTTGGCTGGGCTCTGCTGCTCAGCATCCCTGTGGGCATCGTCATGGTGGGCGCCCAGAGCATAGAGGGCATGGCCCTGTCCGCCCTGGTGGGCTACGGCGCCATGTATATTCTCCTCACCGTCATCATGTACCGCTATGCCCTGGCCCCCTACCTGCTGCTGGACCGCCCCGAGCTGGGCCCCGGCGCGGCGGTGCGGGACAGTGTGGTCCTGATGAAGGGCTGGAAGTGGGAGCTGTTCAAGCTGGACCTGTCCTTCCTGGGCTGGTACCTCCTCAACGCCCTGCTGGGCGCGGCGGTGTATCTGGCCGTGCTGGTGCCCACTCTGCTGCCCATGCTGCAGCAGGGCATCACCCCCCAGCTGGTGCTGACCATCTGGTCGGGCAGCGTGCTGGCCATGGTGCTCTCCACCCTGGTGCAGCTGCCCCTGGACCTGTGGCTCCAGCCCTACTACGAGGTATCCCGGGCCGGGTTCTATCAGGCCCGCCAGGAGCTGGAGGGCGCCAAGGCCCCGCCCCTGTTCCAGGAGGACACCCCCTGGTAACCAACAGAAAAAAAGACCGCCTTTCGGCGGTCTTTTTTTATAGCTTTTTCAGTCTTGCCAGCAAAAACTGGGCACACAGGCCGGTAAATACGCCGCTGATGGCTCCGGCGATGATGAGGTAGGGCAGATAGGCCAGCACCGTCCAGGTGCCCATGAGCACCACGGCGGCCAGCAGCTGGCCCAGGTTATGGAAGATGCCGGCGATGGGACTGCACAGCCACATCTGCCGCAGGGTGAGCACCCGGCGCAGCAGCAGCATCACAAGCCAGCTGAGCACGCCGCCCGCCAGGCTGTAAAAAAGGGTCATCATCTGGCCGGAAAACACGCTGCCCAGAAACACACGGCACAGCAGGATCATCATGGCGTCCCCCGGTCCCAGGGCAAACATGGCGTAGACGGTGACGATGTTGGCCAGCCCCAGCTTCACGCCGGGGATGGGCAGAATGGGGGGCAGCTGGGCCTCGGCCATAAAGATGGTCAGGGCAATGGCGGTGAGCAGAGCCAGCAGGGTCAGCCGCCGGGCTCCCTTAGCCGTTGGCCGCGTCAAGGTCCTCGCCCCCTCCCGTGATCTCAATGACAATGCCGTTGGGCAGGCACACAATGGGCACCACCCCGTTGGAGATCCACCCCTGGTTCACGCATACCTGGTCGGGACAGGAGGCGTGGGAGATGGAGATGCGGCCCCGTTCCACCGACACCGTGTTCTCCGCCCCGTTTTCCCCGGTAATGGTGAAGGAGTAGGGCTCCTCCACCTCCTCCAGGGGGATCTCCTCCAGAAGCTCCCCGTTCTGGGTGATGCGGGCCACCGCACCGGTGGGGGCGTCTTTGGGGACGAGCAGCAGCCAGGCGGCGCTGGCCGCCACGGCCAGCACCAGCAAAGCGGCCAGGATCTTGGCGTCCCGGCTCATGAGACCACCTGCACTTCCCGGTCCTCATAGCCCTGGGCCAGGGAGAAGGAGCTCTGTAAGCCCTTGGTCAGGGTGATGGTGCCGTCCTCCCCAATCCACAGGGCCTGGAAATCCAGCTCGGGGTGTTCCCGCCAGAAGGCCACGCCCTTCTCCGTACCCATGACGAACAGGGCGGTGGACAGGGCGTCGCAGTTCAGGGCGGAGGAGCTCACCACCGTCACCGAGCGCACCCCGCTGCGGGCAGGTGCGGCGGTGGCGGTGTCGATGATGTGGCAGTAGCGCACCCCGTCCTGTTCAAAGTAGCGCTGGTAGTCCCCCGAGGTGCCCATGGCCTGGCCGGTGAGCTCCAGAATGCCCAGATAGCTCTCCCCCGCCGGGTCCTGGATGCCGATGCGCCAGGGGGAGCCGTCGGGCTTGGTGCCCACGGTCTGGATGGTGCTCTGGCCCAGGTCCAGCAGGGCGCTCTTGATTCCGGCCTCGCTGAGCTGCTGGCTGAGCAGCTCTCCGGCCCAGCCCTTGGCCACCGCTCCCAGGTCCAGGGACATGCTGGCGGGCAGACGCACCCGGTTTCCGGCCAGCTCCACCTGGCTGTAGTCGATGCGGCTGGCCAGCTGGTCCAGCTCCGCCTGGGCGGGTACCCGGTAGTCCCCCGAGGGGAAGCCCCAGGCTTCCACCGCCGGGTAGGCGGTGATGTCCAAAGCGCCGTCGGTGATCTGGCACAGCTCCAGGGACTGCTGCAGCAGCACGCTGGTCTCTCCGTCCACGGTGGTCCAGCTGCCGCCGCTGTGGTTCACCGCCCAGATCTGGCTGTCCTCCTGGGTGGGAGACCACAGCTCGTCCAGCTGCTCCAGGGTGTCGGTGGCCTGGGCCAGGGCGTCCCTGGCGTTGTCTCCGTAGAGGGTGAGGGACATCACCGTGTCCATGGCGAAGAGGGTCTCCTCCTCCTTCTTGGGGGCGGAGGAGCAGGCGGAGAGGGACAGCATCAGGGCGGCCAGTGCCAGGGCCGCGCCCCGCCGGGCGCCGCTCACAGCACCTCCCGGTACATGGCGGCGGCGTCCGCCTTGCCCACGTTGTCGGCTACCACCAGTACCTCTACCTTCACGGTGCGCTCGCCGAATTTCAGCTCCAGAATGTCCCCCGCCTTCACGTCGTAGCTGGCCTTGACGGGGCGGCCGTTGGCGGTGACCCGGGCGTTGTCGCAGGCCTCGTTGGCCACGGTGCGCCGCTTGATCAGCCGGGACACCTTCAGCCATTTGTCCAGTCGCATAAGTGCGGCCTCCTTCTTTGGGAATGTTCATAAGAATGGGGCGCCGCCGCGGCAGCGCCCCAGGGTCGTTTGCAGTGTGTTAACCGGCCACCGCGTCCTTCAGAGCCTTGCCCGCCTTGAACACGGGGGTCTTGGCCTGGGGGATCTCGATCTCCTTGCCGGTCTTGGGGTTGCGGCCCACACGGGCAGCCCGGGTCTTGACCTCAAAGGAGCCAAAGCCCACCAGCTGTACCTTCTCGCCCTGGGCAAGAGCCTCGGAGATGGCCTCCACAACGGCAGTGATGGCGGCCTCGGCGTCCTTCTTGGGCAGCTCGGTCTTGTCGGCCACGGCGTTGATGAGTTCGGTCTTGTTCATAGCGAATTTCCTCCTAGAAATCTGGGGCAGCCGTTGCCGGCGGCCGTTCGTTGGTGGTATCACTTAAAGCCGTGGGGACGGCTCAAGTTTCCTCGTGCTTGGCCTGAGCCCAGTAGTCTTCCAACTGGCTCAGGGGCAGCTGGTCCATGGGAGTGCCCCCGCACAGGTCTTCCACCCGGCGGAAGCGGCGGATGAACTTCTCACAGGCCTGGTGCAGAGCCTGCTCGCTGTCCAGTCCCAGGAAGCGTCCGGCCTTCACCGCGGCGAAGAGCAGGTCTCCCAGCTCCTCGGCGGCGTCGCCGTCCCCCTGGGCGGCCCGCTGAAGCTCCCGGGCCTCCTCGGCCACCTTCTCCAGGGCGGGGCCCGCCTCGGGCCAGTCAAAGCCCGCCTTGGCGGCCTTGTTCTGGATTTTCTCCGCCCGGATCAGGGCGGGCAGGGACCGGGCCACGGCGTCCAGGGTGTCCCCGGCGGTGCGCTGGTCCTTTTCCTCCCGCTTCTGGGCGTCCCAGGTGTCCAGGGCCTGGTCGGTGTTCTCGGCCTGGACGGAGCCAAAGACGTGGGGGTGACGGAACACCATCTTCTGGGTCACCCCGTCCACCACGTCGGCAAAGGTGAAGCGCCCGGCCTCCTGGGCCATCTGGGCGTGGAACACCACCTGGAGCAGCACGTCGCCCAGCTCCTCTTTCAGGTGCTCGGGGTCGTCCTGGTCAATGGCCTCCACCGCCTCGTAGGCCTCCTCCAGCATGTTGCGGCGGATGGACTGGTGGGTCTGCTCCCGGTCCCAGGGGCAGCCCCCGGGGGCGCGGAGCAGGGCCATCACGGCGATAAGGTCCTGGATATCATAGTGTTCTTTGCAATGAAAATCTACCACAATCTCGCTTCCTTCGCAAGGTATTTTTCGCTTTTTCTTAGGAAAGATGCAGCAAACGGGCAATTTTGTCCCCCTTGGGCATAAGGGACAGGTCCTCCTTGGTGATGGCCCGCAGCACCACCACCAGCACGGCGTAGATCACCGCCGCCACCAGAATGGCGACCATGGTGCACAGGGCGTTGCCCTTGTAGCCCAGCATCTGAATGGTCTGGCCCGCGTCGTTGACCACCTCGGAGGTCAGCACGCCCAGCTTGACCAGCAGCTTGGACAGCAGGCCGTAGACCCCCCAAGCGCCCAGGCCCATAATGGCCGCGGCGGCGGCGGGCTTGGCAAAGAGGGGCAGATAGCGGGGCCGTCCGGGGATGACCCGGGCGATGAGGAGGAGGTCCAGAATGAGACACAGGGCAAAGCAGAAGATGTTGCCCATAGGGGCGCCGTAGATGCCCACCTGGGGCAGGATCACCACGTTGTAGTTGAGGATGATCTTCACCACGCCGCCCAGCAGCATGATGATGACGGGCAGGTTCACAAAGCCGTAGGCCTGCAAAATGGAGTTGCACACCAGCATCATGCACACGAACACCGTGGCCAGACCCAGGGTGGACAGCAGGGGGCCGGCCAGCTGGGAGTTGAGGCTGGGGAAAATGAGGGACATAATGGGCTCGCCCAGGACATACAGGCCCACGGCCATGGGGAAGGCCAGCAGGGCGGTGATGCGCAGGGCGGAACCGGCCACCCGGGAGGCCCCCTTCTTGTCCCGGCGGGCCATGGCCCCGGACACGGCGGGGATGACGGCGGCGGTGATGGCCGCCATGAGGGAGGTGGGCAGGTTGTAGATGTTCAGGGCGCCGGAGTAGTTGCCGTAGAGGGTGCGGCTGATGGACTCCAGGGTGGTGTGCAGGGTCTGGGTGACCTCGGGCACGTCCTGGGCGGAGAGCTGGCTGTTCAGGGTGGCCATGGTGGCGGTGGCCCCGTCGGGCAGGGCGTCCTTCCAGGCGGTGACGGCGCTCTCCAGGGCGTCAAAGTCCACAAAGTTCTGGTAAATGGACCAGGTGTCCCGGTTTTCCAGTAGGGCCCGCTGGAGCTGGCCCTGGACCAGGGAGGTGTCGATGACGGTGACGATGCCCACCATGGAGGAGCTGATGGTGATGGGAATGGCGATCATCAGCAGGTTTTTCAAAATGGTGCTGCCGGCTTCGGGGCGGTCGTCGGAGAGGGTGCCCTCCCGGCCGCTGGCCAGGAAGCTCATGAGCATGTAGGCCAGAGCCACAATGGTACCCACGGTGACGCCGGTGATGGCACCGGCGGCGGCGTGGCTGGCGTCGGCCCCGGTGCGCACCAGCCAGTAGGCCAGACCCAGGCCCACCACCAGCTTGCACAGGGCCTCAATGATCTGGGAGACGGCGGTGGGGGTCATGTTGCCGTGGCCCTGGTTGTAGCCCCGGAAGGCGGACAGACAGCCCACGCAGATGACGGCGGGGGCCAGGGCCCGGATGCCGGGGGCGGCCATGTCGTCGTTCATGAGCCCGGCCAGCTGGGTGGAGCCGAAGAACATGATGAGGAAGGACAGCACGCCCAGGACCAGGAACAGGGCCAGGGACAGGCGGAAGGTGCGGCGCACCTGGTTGTAGCGCCCGGTGGCGTTGGCCTCGCTGACCAGCTTGGACACGGCCACGGGCAGGCCCGCCGTGGAGATGGTGAGCAGCACGGCGTAGATGTTGTAGGCGTTGTTAAAGTCGGCAGAGCCTTGATCCCCGATGATGTTGATAAGGGGGATTTTATAGAACATGCCGATGAGTTTTACCACCATGATGCCCACGGCAAGGACGGCGGCGCCGCCGAAAAAGGTGCTCTGTTTCGACGGCTGGGCCGCGCGGCGGGGGGAGTTTTGGTGCAGGGCCATAAAAGCAGACCTCCTGGATCAAGAAGAATAGAGGGGAATCACCCGGGAAATACGAGGGGCAGGGCGTAATGGGTCACCTGGTAGCGGATCTTGTCCAGGTCCAGGGTCATAAATTCCCCATTTTCATATATGACCTGTCCCCGGGCCATATTCATCACCACGTTGTTTCCCCGGGCGGAGAAGACCAGGTTTTCCACCGGGTCGTGGCAGGGGAACAGGTTGGGGGCAGTGAAGTCCACCAGAATGAGGTCGGCGGTCTTTCCGGGGGCGATGACGCCGGTGTTGCGGCCCAGGGCCTTGGCGCCGTTGACGGTGGCCATGGACAGGGCCTCCCAGGCGGTGACCGCCATGGGGTCGTGGGACACCCCCTTGTGGAGGATGCCGGCCAGCTTGATCTCCTCAAACAGGTCGCAGTTGTTGTTGGAGGACACCCCGTCGGTGCCCAGGGCCACGTTCACCCCCGCCTTCAGCAGCTGGGGCACCCGGGCCACGCCGGAGCCCAGCTTCAGGTTGGACACCGGGTTGTGCACGGCGGTGATGTGCTTTTGGGCCATGAGGGCCATGTCCTCGTCGGTGACCCACACGCAGTGGGCGGCGGTGCCGCCCCGCTCCCAAACGCCGTACTGGTCCAGCAGGGCCACGGGAGTCTTGCCGTACTTCTCCAGGCAGCTCTCGTGCTCCAGCCGGGTCTCGGAGATGTGCACCTGCATGCCCAGGTCGTGGGCGGCGGCGTAGTCGGCCATCCACTGCCACAGGGGAGGATTGGAGGTGTACTCGGCGTGGATGGAGGCGTCCACCAGGATCTGGCCCTCCCCCGCCCCGTGCCACTGCTCGGTCAGCTCCTGCTGGTTGCGGCAGTCGTTGCAGGTTTCCGGCGAAAAATCCTCGGGGGCGCCGAAATACACCCCGCCGCAGGACAGGTTGGCGGAGATGCCCGCCTTTAAGATCTCCTGGGCGATGGTGCCGGTGTGCATATACATGTCGGCGATACAGGTGGTGCCCGAGGCGATCATCTCGGCCAGGCCCAGGGCGGCCCCGGCGGCCACCGCCTGGTCGTCCAGACGGGCCTCGGCGGGGAAAATGTAGTCGTGGAGCCAGTGCTGCAGGTCGTGGCCCCCGCCGTATCCCCGCATCAGGGTCATGGGCACGTGGGTGTGGGCGTTGATGAGGCCGGGCATGAGCACCCGGCCCTCTCCGGAGATCACCCGGTCAAAGGTCCCCTGGGGACGCTGGGTGCCCACGGAGACGATGTTCTTCCCCTCCACCACCACATAGGCGTGGGGGATCACCCTCTGGGCGGGGTCCATGGTGACGGCGGTGACGTCGGCAAATAAGATAGCCATGCAGATAACTCCTTGGTGTTGAAATTTACAGCTGTTTCAGGCAGCCCCGGATGAGGGCGGAAAAGTCACTGCGGGCGTGTTCCCCGGCCAGGAGCACCTCCTCCTCGCTGAGGGGCTGGTCCAGAATGCCAGCGGCCATGTTGGAGAGCAGGGTGATGCCCAGCACCTCCATGCCGCAGTGGCCGGCCACAATGACCTCGGGGGCGGTGGACATGCCCACAGCGTCGCCCCCCAGGACGCGGACGGCCCGGATCTCGGCGGGGGTCTCGTACTGGGGGCCGTAGCAGTAGAAATAGACGCCCTCCCGCAGGGTGAGGCCCAGCTCCCGGGCCTGGCTGCGGGCGATGTCCCCCAGGCGGGGGGTGTACAGCTTGGAGGCGTCGGGGAAGCGCACCCCGAACTGGGGCAGGTTCTCCCCCCGCAGAGGGGACTCGGAGAACATCTTGATGTGGTCGGTAATGAGCATCAGCTCCCCGGCCTTCCAGGCGGTGTTGACGCAGCCGGCGGCGTTGGTGACGATGAGGGTGGTGCAGCCCAGCAGGCGCAGCACCCGCACGGCGTAGGTGACCTCCTCATAGGAGTAGCCCTCGTAGTGGTGCATCCGGCCCTGCATCACGGCTACCGGTTTCCCCTCCAGGGTGCCAAAGACCAGGCGGCCCCGGTGTCCGGGGGCGGTGGAGGCCTTGAAGTGGGGGATGTCCTGGTAGTCCACGGCCACGGGGTTTTCCACCTGGTCGGCCATGGAGCCAAGGCCCGAGCCCAAAATCATGGCCACCTGGGGCACAAAGTCTCCCAGGCGGGCGCGGAGCATGGCGGCGCTCTCCTCATACTGCTGCATGGTAAACGGCATGGAACGACCTCCTTACAGGCTCTGGCCGCAGCGGCGGCAGAACTGGTCGTCCCGGCCGCACATGGCCCCGCAGTTGGGGCAGGAGCGGGACTGGCGCAGGGCGGCGATGCGCTCCCGCAGCTCGGCGATGCGGCTCTCCAGCTGGTCGGCCTGCTCCAGCAGAGCGGGCACCTTCTCCTCGTCCTGGGGCTGGCCCTTGTGGGTCTGGTGCATCACCTGGCCCAGCTGGCGCAGGACGTCGTTATATTCTCCGCTGAGATCAAACAGCTGCACGTTCAGCTTGGCCACATCCACCATCTGGCCAGCCCGCTTGCCCGCCACCCGGGCGGTCTGCTGGGCGGAGTCGGCGGCTCCGGCAGCGGTGCTGCGAATGCGGTCCAGCAGGTCCTTCACCTTGTCGTCCATCTCTGTCTGCTCCTTTCGGGGATGAATTTTTGGGAAATACTTCTTTCATTTTACACCATACAGGGGGAAAAATCAACGGAAAAGCCCGCCCCCCAGGGGATACGGCCCCCTCACTTGCCCACGCAGAAGCGCTGGAAAATGCGGGCGGTGACGTCCTCGGCCACGCTCTGGCCGGTGAGCTCGCCCAGGGCCTGGAGGGCCTGCTCCACGTCGGTGAGCAGGGCGTCGGGGGTGATGCCCAGCTCCAGGGCCTCCCGGGCCCGGCAGATGCAGTCCCGGGCCCGGCGGGCGGCCTCCTCCTGGCGCTGGTTGGACAGCAGCTGGCCGTAGGGCACCTGGCTGTCCCGGGGGAACAGGTCGGCCACCGCCTGCTCCAGGGCCTCCAGGCCCTCCCCCGTCTTGGTACTCAGCTCCACCACGGGGGGCATGGGGTCCAGGTTCAGGAAGGGCACGGGGCCGGAGGGCAGGTCGGTCTTGGTATGGATGAGAATGGTGGGGGCCAGGGAGATAGCCTGTTCCAGCAGCTCCCCGTCCTCCTGGGTGGGGGCAACAGAACTGTCCCACAGCACCAGGATGAGCTCGGCCTCCTCCATGGCCCGGCGGCTGCGCTCCACCCCCATGCGCTCGATGGGGTCGTCGCTTTGGCGCAGGCCCGCCGTGTCAATGAGCCGCACAGGCACGCCCCCCAGCTCCACCTCCACCTCCAGGGTGTCCCGGGTGGTGCCGGGAATGTCGGTGACGATAGCCCGGTCATAGCCCGCCAGGGCGTTGAGCAGGGAGGATTTTCCCGCGTTGGGGCGGCCCACCAGGGCGCAGGACACCCCCCGCTGCAGCTGCCTGCCCCGGCGGCAGGTGGCCAGCAGGGCGTCCAGGGCCTGCTGCTGCTGGGTGAGGGTGGCCGAGAGCTCCTCCATGCGGAAGGGGTCGATGTCCTCGTCGGGGTAGTCCAGCACGGCGTGGAAGTGGGCCATCACATCCACCAGGGCGGAGTAGATCTCCCCCACCCGGCGGCTCAGAGCTCCCGACAGCCGCCCGGCGGCGTGGCGGGCTCCCTCCCGGCTGCGGGCCTCCAGCAGGTCGCCCACCGCCTCGGCCTGGGCCAGGTCCAGCTTGCCGTTGAGGAAAGCCCGGCGGGTGAACTCCCCCGGTCCCGCCTGGCGGGCCCCCTGGGCAAAGAGGGCTTCCAGCCCCAGGGAGAGGACCATGGGGGAGCCGTGGCAGTGAAACTCCGCCGTGTCCTCCCCGGTGTAGCTCTCCGGGGCCAGGGAGTAGGTGCAAAGGCAGCGGTCGATGGCCTGGCCCTCCCGGTCCAGCAGGTCCCCGTATACCAGGGTGCGCACGGGGTGCTCTACCAGAGCTTTCTTCCCCAGGGGGCGGAAGCACCGGGCGGCCAGCTTGGCCGCCCCGGGGCCGGACAGGCGCAGAATGCCGATGGCCCCCGGTCCGGCGGGGGTGGCGATGGCGGCGATGATATCCTGAGACATGGCGCAGCTCCTTTCGGAAGGGATGTGGAAAACCGGCGCTGGGCTCCGGCCGTCCTGCAAAAAAGCGATTTGTGGATTTTGCGGCAAAAAAACACTTGACAGCGGTATTTTGGACCGAAATGTCAAGAAATCAAAGAACGGAAGTTAACATAACAGCCTGTGGAAAACCGTGTGGAAAGTGTGGATAACCCTTGCCGCTCAGGGGGTTGCAGGGGGAAAGCGGGCGAAGGGCCGGGGATTTGGAGAAATCCACACAGTTCTTGGGGCCCAAGGGCTCCGGGGCTTGGGACGCTTTCGGGGGAGCGGGGAAAATGCAGGACCCGTGGGCGGCGGCGGAAAAAGGGCGGAAACGGCTTAGGAGATCCGCTCCAGAACAGCACGGGCTGCCTGGACGCCGGAGGCGCCGGCCTGCGCCTCGGCGTCGCAAAGTACGCTTTGCTCCGGTTCCACCTGGCGGTGAAACCTGCACCCGCTTCCTTGCTCCGCCTCTCCAAACCGAACCCGCTGTGCTGGGCTTCGGTTTGGGCGCCGCCTTCGGCGGCGGTTAGGAGATACGTTCCAAAACGGCTCTGGCAGCCTGCACGCCGGAAGCGCCGGCTTGCGCCAGGCCACGGGTGACGCCCGCGCCGTCGCCGGCGGCAAAGAAGCCGGGCAGGGCGGTCTCCAGCTGGGGAGACAGGGCCAGGCGGGCGGAGTAGAACTTCACCTCCGCGCCGTAGAGCAGGGTGTCGTGGTTGGCGGTGCCGGGGGCGATCTTGTCCAGAATATAGATCATCTCGATGATGTCGTCCAGCTGCCGCTTGGGCAGAGCCAGGGACAGGTCGCCGGGCACGGCGGCGGTGAGGGTGGGCCGGGTGAAAGACTTGCTCAGCCGGTGCTCGTTGGTGCGCACGCCCTTCACCAGGTCGCCGAAGCGCTGCACCAGCACGCCGCCGGCCAGCATGTTGCTCAGGGAGGCGATGTGCTTGCCGTAGCGGTAGGGCTCGTTGAAGGGCTGGGTGAAGCGGTTACTCACCAGCAGGGCGAAGTTGGTGTTCTGGCTGCGCAGGGCGGGGTCGGCGTAGGAGTGGCCGTTCACCGTGTTGATGCCCTCCACGTTCTCGGCCACCACGTGGCCGTAGGGGTTCATACAGAAGGTACGCACCTGGTCCCCGTACTGCTTGGTGCGGTAGACCAGCTTGGACTCGTACACCACGTCGGTGATGTGCTCAAAGACGCTGGCGGGCAGCTCCACCCGCACGCCGATGTCCACCTGGTTGTTCAGCAGCTCCAGACCCAGCTCCTTGCACTGGTTGGCAAACCACTCGGCGCCGGAGCGGCCGGGGGCGGCGATGAGCTGACGGCACTGCAGCTCCTCCCCCTTGGCCAGGGTCAGGCGGTAGCCCCCGTCGGCCACGGCGATGTGGGTCACCTCGGTGTTGAAGCGGAACTCCAGCTTGTCCTTCAGGCCCTCGTAAATATTTTGCAGGATGCGCAGGTTGTTCTCGGTGCCCAGGTGCTTGCAGCGGGCCTGAAGCAGGTGCAGGTCGTAGCCCAGGGCCTTCCGGGCCAGGGCCTTGGCCTCGGGGGTCTGGGTGGAGAAGCACTCGGTGGTGGCGCCGTGGAGCACGTTGATGGAGTCCACGTACTCAATGAGCTGCATCACCGTGCCCGGGTCCATAAAGTCGGTGAGCCAGCCGCCGAACTGGGTGGTAAAGTTGAACTTCCCGTCGGAGAAGGCGCCCGCACCGCCGAAGCCGCACATGGTGTGGCACACGGGACAGTGGATGCACTCCTTCACCTTGCCCGCCACAATGGGGCAGCTGCGGTGGTAGATGTCCTGTCCCTGGTCCAGGGCCAGCACCTTCAGGCCAGGGCGGCTGTGGGCCAGCTCGTAGGCGGCAAAGATGCCCGCCTCGCCGCAGCCCAGAATGATGACGTCGTACATGGCATTCATAGGAAAGCGCTCCTTACATGACAAAGTAGATGGTCCCCGCAGGGGGCACACACAGTATTATTATACCACACAGCGGGGCAAAGAGGAACAAAAACGGGGGATTTTGCAAAGAAAACGGAAGAAAGCAGGAAAAAACCGGGCCCGGGAGACGGGTCCGGTCAGGGGATCAGCTTTTTTCCTCAAAGGTGGCGCCGCAGGCGCGGCAGGTGACGGAGATGCGGCCCTTTCCGCGGGGTACCCGCAGCTGCTGTCCGCAGTTGGGGCACTTGAAGTAGCGGTGCTCCTTGTCCCGGTGCATGGTGCGGTGGAGATGGAACCAGCGGATCACCGGTCCGGCCACCGTCATGAACTTGGCGTTTTCCGCCCGGCGGCGCTGGGGGTTGCGGGAGAGCATGCGATACAGAGCAACCACGATCAGTGCCAGGGACAGCCAGGAGAACACCGCCAGGTGGGTCACCATATAGACAAGGTACAACGCCACATAAAGCCCCAGCAAGAACAGATTCAGTTGGTCGCCGCCGTACCGGCCGTACATAAAACGGGCAATGGCGTTACGGATCATAAAAGACCTCCTCAGGTGGGCTAAACGGGGAACAAGAAGGGGCAAAGCCCCTGGATTTGTTATAAAATATGATAGCGCGCAGCTATGAACTCGTCAAGAAATCAATCGTAAACAATGTGTGAATTGTGCCGGAAAAAGGAAACTCTTTCTGGGGCTTTGCCTTGCGCTGGGGGAAAAAATGGGGTATACTGGCCAAAAAAGCAACTTTGGAGGCACGCCATGAACCGCATCGACAAGGAAAACTACTATCTGGACATCGCCGAGACCGTTCTGGAGCGGTCCACCTGCCTGCGCCGGTGCTACGGCGCCATTGTGGTCAAGAATGACGAGATCGTCTCCACCGGCTATAACGGCGCCCCCCGGGGCCGGAAAAACTGCATGGATCTGGGCTACTGCACCCGGGAGGCCATGAACGTCCCCAGCGGCGAGCGCTACGAGCTGTGCCGCTCCGTCCATGCCGAGATGAACGCCATCATCTCCGCCGCCCGCCGGGATACCCTGGGCGCCACCCTCTACCTGGCCGGTCGGGAGGCCAAAAACGGGGAGCTCCTCCACGACGCCACCTCCTGCTCCATGTGCCGCCGGGTCATCATCAACGCCGGCATCGACCGGGTGGTCATCCGCAACACCAAGCAGGATTACAGCGTGGTCCACGTGGAGGACTGGATCCGGGAGGACGACTCCCTGCCCCGGAAAACGGACGGCGGGAAAGACTGAGGAGAGGTTATGGGAAAATTTGACGGGCTGCTGCTGGTCAGCGACTTTGACGACACCTTATATGATTACAGCCACCGGGTCCCGCCCCGGAACCTGGCCGCCATCCGCTACTGGATTGCGGAGGGGGGCCGCTTCACCGTAGCCACCGGCCGGGCCCACCGCACCTTTGCCCCCTACGCCCATTTAGCCCCCATCAACGCCCCTGTGGTCCTGTCCAACGGGGCGGCCATCTACGATTTCGAGCGGGAGACCATGCTCCTGGACACCCAGCTGGACGAGCGGGCCCCCCAGGATTTCCAGGCCCTCATGGACGCCATGCCCGACCTGGGGTTGGAGACCTACTACGGGGACGACATTTATGTCTTTCGCCCCAACGCTGTTACGGATGCCCACATGAGAAAGGTGGGCACCGATTACAGCATTCAGCCCATTCCCGACATGCCCACCCCCTGGAACAAGGCCATCGTCCAGCAGGAGTATCCCCAGCTGCTGAAAGCCCGGGCCTGGCTGGAGGAGCACTGCCCCGGCCGGTACGAGGCCATTTTCTCCAACCGCTACTATCTGGAGATCACCCACAAGGGCTGCAACAAGGGCGGCATGGTGGAGCACCTGCGCCAGCTGCTGGGAGTGGACCGGGACAAGGTCTACTGCGTGGGCGACAATCAGAACGACATCCCCATGATGGCCCTCTCCCACATCCCCTTCGCCCCCGCCAACTGTGCCAGCGAGGTGCGGGACTGGGGCGCCAACATCCTCTGCCACTGCAACGAGGGTGTCATCGGCGACATTGTAGAAATTTTGGAGCGCATGTATTAACAAAGGGTAGTATCGCAACGCGATACTACCCTTTGTTTTTGGAAAACCTTCGGTTTTCGTGGAAATCCCCCCTGCCCTGTGGTACAATGGGGAAAAATCGCTTCCCCCCAGGGGGAGGACAGGAGGAGCCTTATGTCCTGCAAAGAGGAGTTTATTGAGATTTTTAAGGAGAAGATCACCCGTCCCGGGGCCGACGCCCTGCTGAATTATCTGGAGAACAAGAGCGACTTTTTCTCCGCCCCCGCCTCCGCCCGGTATCACCTGGCCTGCCAGGGCGGCCTGTGCGAGCACAGCCTCAACGTGTATCACTGCCTGGTGGACTACCTCCAGCGGGAGCGGGTCCAGGAGCTCTACGGCCTGGAGTACAGCGAGGAGACCGTGGCCGTGGTGGCGCTGCTTCACGATCTGTGCAAGATCGGCTGCTACAAGCCGGGGACGAGAAATGTGAAGGATGAGCACGGCAAGTGGCAGACCGTGCCCACCTACACCTTTGACGATCCCCTGCCCTATGGGCATGGGGAGAAGAGCGTGTACATCGCCAACGGGTTTATTCGCCTGACCCGGGAAGAGGCCATGGCCATCCGCTGGCACATGGGCTTCTCCGGCCCGGAGGACCCCCGCACTGTGGGCCAGGCCTTCCAGAAGTACCCCCTGGCCTTTGCCCTGGCCACCGCCGACATGGAGGCCAGCTACTTCCTCGAGTCCGACCAGCTTTCTTAAAAAGAAAGCTGGGCAAAGAATTTTCTGCGAAGCTCCGCTTCGCCTCTGCGCCCGTTCTGGACACAAACAGGTGGGAACGACCTCTTCCGTCGCTCCCACCTGTTTTTTCTTTGAATCGGATTGTGTAGGGGCGGATGTCCTCATCCGCCCGCCGCCCCCGAACCCGCCCCTACGGCTGGTAGCAACCGGCGCGCTTTCCTCGTCCAGCTTGCCGGACTTTCTTCTAACATCCCAGCCAGCGGCAGCGGCGCGGAAGCGGGGGCAATCAGCTGCACCGCCCGCGCCGGCGTCGCGGTATAGCCTCCCGGGAAGCGTCTCCCGTAACGGGGGTCTGGGGGCAGGCGACTGGAGTGCTGGCGCTCCTCGGAGCCAGCCCCCGGTGATTCTCAAGGTGAATTGCCCCAAAGGGGCAAGAGAAGGTGGCCTGGGCCATTGGTTCCTTTCTAATCACTTAGAAAGGAACATGATTTTATTCCATATGTTCCCGCAGATACCGCTCCGCGCCGTAGCGCAGACAGCGCTGCAGCCGCCGCTCTCCCCGCTTGATGGTGCGGGATACCGTGGACTTGTCCACCCCCAGCTGATCGGCGATCTCCTGCATGGTGCGCCCCTCGGCGTAATACATCAGCAGAGTCTGCCGCTGCCGCTGGGTCACGTCCTCCCGCAGGGCCAGCAGCAGGTTTCGTTTCAGGCGGCTGACTTCCTGGCTGCTGTCGGCGGCCATCTGCCGGGTGTAGACGGCCATGTCGGCGGCGTACAGCCCCCCTCTTCTATAGCGTGTATTTGGCATTGCGGCGGTATCCCCTCTCATAGTAGCGCTGGGTGAGCACCGCCAGCTCCCGGGCCTCCCGCAGCATGGTGGACAGCATCAAAATGCGCTCCCGCAGCAGCACCCGTTCTCCCTCGTCCCGGGTCTGCTCCAGAGCCTGACGCAGCTCCACCAGCCGCAGGTCCAGAGCCTGGGCGTGGGCGCGGTACTCGGCGGATAGTTCCAATAATGTCATGCCTCTCCCTCTTTCTCCTGTTGTTCTTCCTGGGCGCACTGGGCGCAAATGAGCCGCCCCTCCCGCCGGACCATCACGTCCCAGCGGTATTGCTCACACCCGCAGCGGGGACACAGGGCGACCGGAGGGGCCAGCTGGGAGTCACGCAGAGGGGGCAGCACACGGGGTATGGCAGCGATGGGAATGGGAACACTTCCTCTCGAAAAAATTTTTGAAAATCAAAATATGGTCTTGACAAATCCTCTTTTCTTTGCTAGAATAACACCTGCTGTTGGACAGCACTCTTGATGCGCTGGTGTAGCTCAGCCGGTAGAGCAGCTGATTTGTAATCAGCAGGTCGGGGGTTCGAATCCGTCCACCAGCTCCACAAGTTCATATTTGGAGGAGTTCCCGAGTGGCCAAAGGGGGCAGACTGTAAATCTGTTGCGTTAGCTTCGGTGGTTCGAATCCACCCTCCTCCACCAGAAAAACGGTGATCCCAATCGGGATTGCCGTTTTTCATTTTGTCCAGACAGCGTTCTGCACCTCTCCCCCGGCGCCGCGGACTCTTCCAGGGCGTCCCCTGGTGTGCCCGGCGGCATAAGATAGAACATATGTTCTAAACATGACCTTATCATACTCCCCTGCGCCGGGGATGTCAAGAGGTTTTTTCCATTTAGGTGACATAAAAAATCCAAAGGCCCGCCCC
>OOBP01000637.1_pt1 | contig 23324 bp, 25 predicted proteins | sample 1671681 | NCBI WGS metagenome assembly OOBP01 (sample SAMN06348181, study PRJEB24527) | human gut metagenome
AAAGGACGAACAGAAATGTTCGTCCTTTTTTCTTTTTGTCCGGAAAATACCTTGCGGAAGAAGGTAAGAGAATCAATCCTCTGGGATTGTGAGTTGCACACGGCGTACCAGGCTAGCTGAAAGGTAGAGCATCTACAGGGGGAGAACCCCATAAGCCAAAACCGATATGCGCCAGCGTGGAAAGAGAAGGTCACCATCCATACACAGGCAGCAAAAAGGACCCGCAAACGCGGGGCCTTTTCTTGTTCTCTCTTAGCTGTTCAGCAGGTCCAGGGTGCAGGTCTTGGCGATGCTCTTACGGATGGCAGCCCGCAGGGGAAGGACCGCGGTGGGGGTCACGCTAAGCTCATCAATACCGATGGCCAGGAAGGTGGGCAGCATGGCCAGATCAGCGGCCAGCTCCCCGCAGATCCCCACCCAGATCCCAGCCTTGTGGGCGGCGTCTGCGGTCATTTTCAGGGCCCGGAGCAGGGCGGGGTGATGGGGGTCGAAGAACTTGCCCAGGTCGTTGCACTGGCGGTCACAGGCCAGAGTGTACTGGGTCAGGTCGTTGGTGCCAACAGAGAAGAAATCCACCAGGGGAGCCAGCTCATCGGCAATGAGCACGGCGGCGGGGGTCTCGATCATAATGCCAAGTTCGGTGTCGGGATTGAAGGGAATGCCCTCGGCGGTGAGCTCGTCCATGACCCGCTGACAGGCACGGCGGCACTCCTTGACCTCCCAGACGCTGGCAATCATGGGGAACATAATGGCAACCTTGCCATAGGCGCTGGCCCGGTAGAGAGCCCGCAGCTGGCTGCGGAACACGTCGGGCCGGTTGAGACAGATGCGGATGGCGCGCAGGCCCATGGCGGGATTCTCCTCTTTGTTGAGGTTGAAATAATCCACCTGCTTGTCCGCGCCGATGTCCAGGGTGCGGATGATGACCCGCTTGCCGTTCATGGCCTGCACCACGGTGCGGTAGGCCTGGAACTGCTCCTCCTCGGTGGGGTAGTCCTGAGCGGCCAGATAGAGGAATTCCGAACGGAACAGGCCGATGCCCTGGCCGTCATTGGCCAGCACGGCGTTGACGTCCTCGGGGGAGCCAATGTTGCAGTAGACGTGGACCATGCGGCCGTCCAGAGTGACGTCCTCCTGCCCCACCATGGTGCGCATCAGCTCTCGGGTCTCCTGCTGCTTGCGGTGGCGGGCGTTGAGGGCGGCCTGCGTCTCCTCATCGGGGTCCAGGACCACCTGGCCGGTGTCGCCCACCACATAGGCCTCCCGGCCGTTCCAGTCGGCGGAGAGTTGGCTGCCCAGGCCGCAGATGGCGGGAATGCCCATGGTGCGGGCCAGAATGGCGGTGTGGCTGTTGCCGGAGCCGCCCTGGGTGAGGATGGCCAGGATCTTGCTCTTGTCCAGCTGAATGGTCTCAGAGGGGGCCAGATCGTCGGCGCAGAGGATCACGGGGCCGTCGGCCTGGATGCCGCCTTCCACCACGCCCATGAGGTTGTTGAGAATGCGCCGGGTCACGTCCCGAATGTCGGCGGCCCGGGCCCGCATATAGGGGTCGTCCATCTCGGCCAGCATGGCGGAGAACTGCTCGCCGGCCTGCTCCACGGCATACTCCGCGCTGCCGCCGGCGTCCAGCACCTCTTCCATCACAGAGGTGTAGTCCTCGTCCTCCACGAACATGGCGTGGGTCTCAAAGAGAACGGCGGCCTCGTCGCCCGCCTGAGCCCGGGCAGTCTCGGCCATTTGCTCCAGCTGGGCCATGGTCTGCTCCTTGGCCTGCTCCAGACGGGCAAGCTCCGTCTCCTTGTCCTGGGCGGTCCGGCTGACGGCGTTCAGCTGGACCCGCTGATAAAAATAAAGGGGGCCGTGCTCAATGCCTTTGGAGACGCCCTGTCCTTGTAAAATCGTCATGTGAAACTTCCTCTCTATCCCTGGATACCAGCCGCCCGCCTGCAAAATACAGGCGGGCGGCGTTTTGCGTGTTACAGATTGTCCTGGAAAAACTGCTCCATGGCGGCGATGGCGGCCTCCTCGGAGGGGCCCTCGGCGGTGACGGTGACGCTGTCGCCGGTCTGGACGCCCAGACCCATAAGCTTCATCAGCTGGGTGGCCTTGACGGTCTTATCTCCCTTGGTCAGGGTGATGGCGGTGTCGGTAAAGGACTTGGCAGTCTTGGCCAGCAGGCCGGCGGGGCGGGCGTGGATGCCGACAGGGTCCTGGATGACGTAGGTAAAGCTTTTCATGGTTCTTGTTCCTTTCTATGGTAAATCTTTGAGAATGGGTAAGGTTCTTCAGAGGACGGCGCCCTCCATCTGGAGGACCCGCTGGATGTGCATGGCCAGATAGCCTGTCTCCGACTCGTCCACCTGACGGCCCAGAGAGCGCTGCAGCTGTTGGCAGATCTCCTGGGCGATGTCGTAGGCCTGGGGACAGGTCTGGCGCATGATGGTGTTGACGTCCATGCTCAGCCGCTCTCCCTTGAGAAGGCGGGCGGCCATATATTTGATGTGGCTCATCAGGCGGTCGTAGGAGAGGGAGTGGACGTCCAGGGTGACGCCGGTCTCCTTCTGCACCAGCTGGATGCATTCCCGGATGATGGCGGCGGTCTGCATGGCCTGAGAGACGTGCATGGACTCCAGAGAGGAGTGGACGTGCAGGGCGATGTAGCCCAGCTCGTCGTCACTGAAGACCAGGCCGGTCTGCTCCCGGATCATGTCGCCTCCGCGGCGGGCCACCTCAAATTCCTGGGGGAAGAGGGCCTTGATATCGGGGGTGAGGGGATTGCTCATGGGGTTGTTTTTGGAGATCCGCTGGGCGGCAAAGGCGATGTGGTCGGCCAGAGGAATGAGGATGCTGGTGTCGATGTTGCCGAAGGCCTCCTTGGCGGCCAGGACGATGCCGTTTGCAATGTTCAGATAGATGGGGTCAATGCGCTTGACCAGCTCTCTGGGATTGCCCCGGTCGCACTTTTCCGCCAGGACATAGACGGTGACGTCGGGGGAAAACTCCACCCGCTCGCCGGGCTTGCGGCCAAATCCGGCCCCTTTGCCCACCACCAGGTCCTCGTGGCCGTCCTGGAGATGAAGAGCCAGAACGGCGTTGTGATTGAGCACTTTTGTGATTCGGTACACAGCTTCACCCCCTTTCTCAAGAGCATGGGATTTAAGCGCGATAGATGTCCAGAGCCAGAAGGTCCTCGCCCTGGGAAACGTGCCCGGCCTTCAGCAGGCGCAGGCGCTGGTTATCCTCCATGGAGGTAAACAGAACGGGAGAGGAGGTAGAGGTGGCGTTTTCCCGGATATAGTCCAGGTCAAAGCGCAGCAGGGGCTGGCCCTTCTTCACTTGGTCACCCTCCTCCACCAGGGCCTGGAAGCCCTGGCCCTTCAGGGCCACAGTGTTGATGCCCACGTGGATGAGCACCTCCACGCCGTCCTCCAGCTCCAGGCCGATGGCGTGGTTGGTGTCGAAAATAAAGCTGATGGTGGCGTCACAGGGGGCGGTGACCAGACCCTCCCAGGGGATCACAGTGGCGCCGTCGCCCATCATCTTTTCCGCAAAGGCCTCGTCGGGGGAGGCGGTGATGGGAGCGGCTTCCCCGTGGAAGGGGCTGCCCAGGATGATGGTGCGTTCCAGCTCGCCCAGAGGGGCGTTTTCGGCGGCGGGGGTATCCTGGGACTCCTGGGGCGCGGAAATGGCCTGAGCGGCCGCTCCGCTGCGCAGATACTCCTCCAGCTCGGCCTTTATGATGTTGACCTGGGGACCGTAGACCACCTGGACGCCCTGGCCCTTCTGGATGACGCCGGCGGCGCCGGTGGTTTTCAGCAGGGCCTGGTCCACCTTGCCGCCGTCCCGCACGGTGCAGCGCAGGCGGGTGGCGCAGCAGTCCACGTCCTGGATGTTGTCCGCCCCGCCCAGACCCTGGGCAATGGCGGCGGCGGAGGAGTTTTCTCCCTCCGCCTTTTTGGCGTTGTAGTCGGCCTTGGTGTAGAGCTTGGTCTCCTGGGAGCCCTCCTCCCGGCCGGGAGTCTTGATGTCAAAGCGGCGGATAAGGAAGGAGAACAGGAAGTAGTAAGCGGCAAAGAAGGCAGCGCCCAGGGGCAGGATCATAAGCCACCCGGTTTTTTCATTGCCCTGGAGGATGCCGAAGAGCGCCAGGTCAATGAGACCGCCGGAGAAGGTGAGGCCCACGGTGATGTTCAGCATGTGGCACAGCATATAGGCCAGGCCGGCAAACACGGCGCTGATGCCGAAGAGCATGGGGGCCACAAAGAGGAAGGAAAACTCCAGGGGCTCGGTGATGCCGGTGAGGATGGAGGTGAGAGCGGCGGACAGCAGCAGGCCGCCGACCTGCTTTTTCCGCTCCGGCTTGGCACAGCGGTACATGGCCAGAGCAGCTCCGGGGAAGCCGAAGATATACAGCACAAACTCACCGGTGAAGCACCAGGTGCCCGCGGTGGAGAAGTGGGTGACGGTGGGATCGGCCAGCTGGGCGAAGAAGATGTTCTGAGCGCCGGAGACCATGGTGCCGGCCACCTCCATGGTACCGCCCACGGCAGTCTGCCAGAAGGGGAGATAGAACACGTGGTGCAGGCCGAAGGGGATGAGCAGGCGCTTGATGAGGCCAAAGAGGAAGGTGCCGAAGTAGCCCGAACTGTACACCAGCATGCCAAGGGCGTTGATGCCGGTCTGAATGGGCTGCCAGATAAAGAACATCAGAATGCCCACCAAAGCAAAGACCAGGGTGCTGATGATGGGCACAAAGCGGGTGCCGCCGAAGAAGGAGAGAGCCTGGGGCAGCTGCACCTTATAAAAGCGGTTATGCAGGGCGGAGACGCCAAGGCCCACGATGATGCCGCCGAAGGCGCCCATCTGCAGGGAGGTGATGCCCAGCACCGAGGCGGTGGAGCCCTCCAGCAGGTTTTCCGTTCCGCCGGTGAGGGAGATCATGGCCGAGATGCCCGAGTGCATCACCAGGAAGGAGACAGCGGCGGCCAGGGCGGCCACCTCTTTTTCCTGGCGGGCCATGCCGATGGCCACGCCGATGGCGAAGATCAGGGGCAGGTTGTCAAAGATGACGCCGCCGCAGCGGTTCAGCACGGAAAAAATGAAATAGGGGATGGTGCCAGGCCCCATGAAGGCCAGCAGGCCGTAGGTCTCTAAGGTCGTCTCGTTGGTGAAGGAGCTGCCCAGACCCAGCAGCAGCCCCGCAATGGGCAGGATGGCGATGGGCAGCATGAAGGATCGTCCAACTCGCTGCAGCACGCCGAAAAACCGTTCTTTCATTTAAAATCCTCCTTATTGATCCAAGTTCGGCCGGCGCACCCAACGAAAAAGGCACCAACCGACAACTATTACACACCCTTGGCGTATGTAACAGTTATAAGGTTAGTGCCTGACATCCAGTAACACACCTATTATGAACAGATTCTGCGGGGAGTATAGCATATTCCCAAAATTCTGTCAATGGAGCCCTAAACACTTTGACGAAATGCATAACTTTATTGGGGCTAAATTGGGCACATTGACAGGACGGTGTGGGAGGGACGTCAGCCGAGGATTGCAAGTTTTTTTCAAAAGACTTGCAAAATGAATTGTAATTTCTTCCAAAAACCGTTGACAAAAACAGGGGGCGGTGCTATATTATAACCAGAAAGGGTGATACCAATGTGGTAGCAAACCTACACCAAATCCACCACATCCAGCGGCAGAAAGTTGAGATAAATTCGTCTCTGGTAAACCCTCTGTAGGAACATTCAATCCCAGGAAACAGAACCATCCCAGGTAACTTCAAATCCACAGAAAGTCAAGTAAGTTTTCCAAACACCTTTCGGGAAGCAACGTTTCAATTCTCCCAGGATCATTCCAGAAGAACTGCAACCGCATTACCATTGGTACGATTTCGAAAACCCAAAGGACTCAAAGAGGCAGCGAGGAACCAGGGACAAGTAAGAATCCTTCGTTTGTTTGGTACCCACAGGATCATAGAAGAAGTTTAGCTGGCTGGTGTAGAAGTGAGATTTGGTACCACGAGAATCACAGAATGGCACGGACATTTGAGATCGCGCAACAGAACAGGACCTCATGTGTGAGGGCGCACACCGCAAGGGCGGGTGCAAACGCAAAAGTTGAACGGCGGTAATCTACAAGCTGTGACCAGAACGTGTGATGATCGTGAATCTGCAGAAAGAGAGGTAACCATATGATGTTAGATAACAAGAACCACCAGAAATGACCCTTGACTGCATCGGATTACGAAACGGGCGGTCAAGGGTCATTTCTTTTATATTGGGATTGTGTGCGGGCCTGGGGCCCGTTTTTTTGTGCCCTCACAGCAGCAGGGAAATGAGGGGAATAGACACCAGACACAAAAGGCTGGAGAGAAACACCGCCCGGGCGGCAAAGGCCGTGTCAGCGGAGTAGGTCTGGGCCAGAATGGCGGTAATGGCGGGAGAGGGCATGGCCATAATGATGAGGGTCACCCCCACCACCAGGGGATTGGAGATGGGCAGCAGCATCAGGATGCCCCAGGTGAGCAGGGGCAATACCAGCAGGCGCATGAAGCAGGAGGAAAACACGTCCTTGTCCCGCAGCAGGTCGGAGGCCTTGCCCGCGGCCAGAGTCATGCCGGTGACGATCATGGACAGGGGGGTGGTGATGTTGGACAGATGGGTCAGCGGGGTGGACAGCACCGCCGGAATGGACAGCCGGGCCAGATAGAAGACCAAACCCAGCAGGGTGGCCGCGTTGACGGGGGTGCAGAGAATGCTGGCCATGGAGGGAGCGGGCTCATCGCCCTGGACTTCCCGACTGGAGCACATCAACTTTGCCCCCAGGGTGTAGGCCATCAGGTTGAAGGGGATGCCCAGAAAGACCGCCAGGGCCAGTCCCTCCTGGTGAAACAGGGCCAGGGCAATGGGAAAGCCCATAAAGCCGTTGTTGCTGAACATACAGGCAAAGACCCAGACTCCCTTCTTGGAGCCGCCCACCCGGAAGAGGCGGGCCGACCACCAGCTGATCAGGCCGTACAGGGCCAGCAGTACTCCGCCCAGTACCACGATCAACACCCCGTCGTGGAGAAATGCGGGGTCGTAGGGCTGGACCAGGGAGACGAAGATGGTGGCGGGCAGGGTGATCTTCATGAGCAGGCTGCTGAAGATCTGGGTGGCGGAGCCGGGCACCAGATTGAGCCGGACCGCTCCATAGCCCACGCCGATGAGCAGGAACAGGCCCAGGAGATTGGAAAACACATCACGAATATCCAGCATCGAAGCACCAGCTTTCCCAAAAATTCCGTAAAAAAACAAGCCTTGCAGCCAAGGCTTGCGCAGGGGAAACAAGGCTCCCCCGCGCCGCGGCGGGCGGCGCAGGGGAGAAACGGATCAGCGGTTTTTGAAAGAGGTGACCTTCTCCTTGTTGACGAAGGCGGTCATGGCGTCCTTCTGGTCCTCGGTGGCAAAGCACAGACCGAAGGCCTCGGCCTCGAAGGCGGCGCCGGTGTACATGTCGGTCTGGAGACCGTGGCGGATGGCAGCCTTGGACTGCCGCACGGCCACCTGAGCGTTGGCAGCGATGGCCTGAGCCAGGGCGATGGCCTGGTCCATGAGCTCCTCGGCGGGGTAGACGTGGCTGACCAGACCCATGCGCTGGGCCTCCTCGGCCTTGATGACCTTGGCGGTGAGGATCAGCTCCATGGCGTTGGACACGCCCACAATGCGGGCCAGACGCTGGGTGCCGCCGAAGCCGGGGGTGATGCCCAGGCCCACCTCGGGCTGGCCGAACTTGGCCTTCTCGCTGGCCAGACGGATGTCGCAGGCCATGGCCAGCTCACAGCCGCCGCCCAGAGCAAAGCCGTTCACCGCGGCGATCACGGGCTTGGAGAAGTTCTCCAGCTTCAGGAACACGCCGTTTCCGTAGGCGCCGAACTTCTTGGCCTGCACAGAGGTGAAGTCCTTCATCTGACCGATGTCAGCGCCGGCCACAAAGGAGCGGCCCGCTCCGGTCAGTACCACAACCAGGATCTCGTCGTTGGCCTCCACGGCGTCCAGGGTAGCGTCCAGGTCCCGCAGCACCTGCTCATTGAGGGCGTTGAGCGCCTCGGGACGGTTCATGGTGACAATGCCGATGTTGCCGCGCTGTTCCAATTCTACAAAAGCCATGGGTAAGGTTCCTCCTTATCATTTCCCCGAAGGGATCTGTTTCTTTGGTGCTTGCTCCATTATACAATAGAAAAGCTCCGGCGGCAAGCACAATCCCCGCCACATACTCCCACGGCTCTGGGAATAGACTGGAGGGAAGGGGGGATGGCTGTGGCAGAGGAAAGAAGGCTGTCCGCAGGGGGAAGCGTGCTGCTGCTGACGGGCATGGGGGCGGTGTCCCATGTGCTGGGCTTTTTTTATCGGGTGGCCCTGTCCCGCATGGTGGGGGCCGAGGTTATGGGACTGTATCAGCTGGTCATGCCGGTGTTTTCCGTGGTGCTCTCCTGTACGGCGGTGGGGCTGACCGCGGCGGTGTCCAATCTCACCGCCAGGCGGCTGGCCCTGGAGGACCGCCGGGGGGCGGACCAGGTATTGCGAACCTGCCTTTGGTGGATGCTGGGGCTGCTGCTGCCCGTGGGCGCGGCCCTGATCTGGTGGAGCGACGGGGTGTCGGTGTGGCTGCTGGGAGACGCCAGAACCCAGCTGGGGCTGATTTTGCTGGTGCCCTGCGCCGCCTTCACCGGGGTGGAGAACCTACATAAGCACGCCTTCTACGGGGCGGGGACGGTGGGTGCTCCGGCGGCAGTGGAGCTGCTGGAGCAGGTGGTGCGGGCAGCGGCGGTGCTGGGACTGCTGGTGCTGTTTTTGCCCCAATACCCGGAGCGGGTGGTGGGGCTCATTGTGGCGGGCATGGTGATCTGCGAGGTGTTCTCCTCCTGCGCCCTGGTGCTGCTATACCACAGAAGACGGCGGCGTCAGAGACTGACCGGGGAGGGGCTGCCCCGCAGGCAGCGCCGCTGCCAGATCTTTGCAGTGGCCCTTCCCGTGGGGACCACCGCTCTGCTTGGAAACCTCATGGGGGCTCTGAACGCGGGGCTCATCCCCCAGAAGCTGGTGGAAGGAGGGATGGAGCGGCGGGCGGCCGTGGCGGAGTTCGGGGTGGTGTGCGGCATGACGCTGCCCATGCTGGCTCTGCCCACCGTGTTTCTGGGGGCGGTGGGGCTGGTTATCACCCCACGGCTGGCCCGCTGGGCGGCCCTGGGACAGTGGGAACAGGCCCGGGCGGGCATCGGCCGGGCTTTGACAGGGGTTTCCCTGCTGGTGCTGCCCGCCATGGGGCTCATGGCTGTGCTGGGGGGCGAATTGGGCGCCCTCCTCTTCCAACAGCAGGGGGTGGGCACCTACTTGCTGCCCCTGGCGGGGGTCATGACCCTGGGCTGCTACCAGTCCACCTTTGCCGCCGTCCTCAGCGGCGTGGGACGGCAGGGGACAGTGGCCTGGATCTCCATTTTCTGCGATGTGGTGCAGCTGGCCGGAACCGCCTGGCTGGTTCCCCAAATGGGAATGGGGGGCTATGTGGCCAGCAGCGCCGCGGCGGGAGTGCTGGGGCTGCTCCTTTGCACCGCCATGGTGGTGCGGGTGACCAAGCTGCGGATGCAGTTTTTCCAATGGGTGGCCGCCCCCGGGCTCTCCGCCCTGCTCATGACCCTGACCTGCCGCCTGCTGATGAACTGGATGCGGGACAGCGGCGTCTCCGCCCTGTGCAGCGTCCTGTGTGTGGCGGGCTTTGGCGTTGCCCTCTATCTCAGCGCCCTCAGCGCTCAGGGGGTGTCTCTGGCAGTTCTGCTGCCAGGGCGGCCATCCAGGGGCGCAGCTGCCGGAAGAGGGCCTGGCGGGTGTCGGGGGTGACCGTGTAGAGCCGGGCGCTGGGGTGGCTGCGTACCGCCTCCAGGAAGGGCACGTCCCGGCGGTCCTTCACCACGGCCAGCACCGGAGCGGGGCCGTCCAGAGCCGTTAAAACGGCCTGGAGAAAGGCGGGGGACTTTCCCTCCAGAAAGCCCAGCTCGTCCATGACCACCAGATCGCCGGAGGACACCCCCTCCAGACAGGCGCAGCCCAGGGTGTCAAAGACCTGGGGAAACACGGTAAGGCCGGCGGGGGTGTAGAGGGCGACCAGATTGTCCCTGGTAAACTGCCGGGGCAGATGGGCGGGGTAGAGGTAGGTACGGTGACCTTCTCCAGATTCCAGGGGCTGGTTTTCCGTAAAAAATCCCCGCAGGGGGCGGCGGTTTTCTGCCAGCAGGCGCCGGACCAGGGTGGACTTTCCCGCACCCCGGGCGCCGGTGAGAAGAATGAGGTTGGAATCCATAGGCTTCCTCCAAAAATAAAACAAGGGCCCGGGTAATCTGCATTACCACGGGCCCTTGTTGGGTTTGTAAGAAAGTGGGAAGTAAAATTACTTCAGCTCCACCTTGGCGCCGGCCTCTTCCAGCTTCTTCTTCAGCTCCTCGGCCTCGTCCTTGGCAACGGCCTCCTTCAGGGTCTTGGGAGCGCCCTCGACCATGCCCTTAGCCTCAGCCAGGCCCAGGCCGGTGATCTCGCGGACAGCCTTGATGACCTTGATCTTGGCAGCGGCGTCGAAGCCAGCCAGGACAACGTCAAACTCGGTCTTCTCCTCAGCAGCGGGAGCAGCAGCGCCGCCAGCGGCGGGAGCGGCCATAGCAGCGGCGGAAACGCCGAACTCCTCCTCCAGAGCGTGAACCAGCTCGGACAGCTCCAGAACGGTCAGGCCCTTAACTTCCTCGATGAGAGCGGTAATCTTCTCGCTAGCCATGATAAAATACCTCCTAAATGAATGATGGTGTTTTTAAGATAATAGAACCGAAATTACTCGGCGGGGGCAGCCTCGGGCTCGGCGTCGGCTTCCACGAAGCCGCCCTTCTCCTCGGCAATGGCCTTCAGGACGATAGCCAGGCTGGTGATAGGAGCCAGCATGGTACCCAGAACCTGGGCCTGCAGCACTTCCTTGGCGGGCAGCTCGGCGATAGCCAGCACCTCGTCCAGGGGCAGGATCTTGCCATCCATAAAGCCAGCCTTAATGGTGAACTTAGCGCCATTGAACTGCTTGGCAAACTTATTGATGACACGCATGGGAGCGATGGGGTCGCTGTGGCTGATGGCCAGAGAAGTGGTGCCGTTCAGGCTCTCGGCCAGCTCGCCCAGGCCGGCGCCCTCGGCGGCAAAACGGGTGAGGGTGTTCTTCACAACAGCGTACTCCACGTCGTTCTTGCGGAGCTCATTACGAAGAGCGGTATCCTCAGCCACGGTGATGCCCTTATAGTCCACCAGGACGCCAGAGGCGGCGTTCTGCAGCTTCTCAGTCAGCTCGGCCACGATGGCCTTCTTCGCTTCCAGGACACTTGCGTTCGGCATTTGGGATTCACCTCCAGAGAATTAAATGGACCAGCGCATGAAAAAACGCTGTCCCTGCGCGCAAAAACACAGAACAGCGTGAATAAACATCATATCATTCATACTGCACTCTCGGCAGGACTTCCGCTTGCGCAGCCTGCTGTCTTTGAACGCAAAAATTATTATACCGGTCCCTGCGGACTTTGTCAAGCAAAATCCGCAGGGAATCCAATATTTTTTGAAAAAACGGGGAAATTACACCAGCTTGGCGCCGTTGACCTTGACGCCGGGGCCCATGGTGGAAGCCACCACGCAGCTCTTGATATACTGGCCCTTGGCAGCGGCGGGCTTAGCCTTCACGATAGCGCCCATGATGGCGTTAAAGTTCTCGGCCAGCTTCTCAGCGCCGAAGGAGACCTTGCCGATGGGGCAGTGGATGATGTTGGTCTTGTCCAGACGATACTCAACCTTACCGGCCTTGATCTCGTTGATAGCCTTGGTCACGTCCATGGTGACGGTGCCGGCCTTGGGGGAGGGCATCAGGCCCTTGGGGCCCAGAACCTTACCCAGACGGCCCACAACGCCCATCATGTCGGGAGTGGCGACGACCACGTCGAAGTCGAACCAGTTCTCCTTCTGGATCTTCTCCACCAGGTCCATCTCGCCCACGAAGTCAGCGCCGGCGGCACGGGCCTCGTCAGCCTTGGCGGCCTTGGCGAACACCAGCACGCGCTGGGTCTTGCCGGTGCCGTGGGGCAGCACGATGGCGCCGCGGACCTGCTGGTCAGCGTGACGGGAGTCAACGCCCAGCTTCACGTGCAGCTCAACAGTCTCGTCAAACTTAGCGGGAGCGGTCTCCACCACGAGACCCATGGCCTCGTTGGTGTCGTACAGCATGTTCTTGTCGATCTTCTTGGCGCTCTCCTGATACTTCTTGCCTCTAAACATTCTCTATACCCTCCTTACTCGCCCACGACGACGCCCATGGAGCGGGCAGTACCGGCGATCATGCTCATAGCAGCCTCAACGCTGGCGGCGTTCAGGTCGGGCATCTTGGTCTCGGCGATCTTGCGCACGTCTTCCTTGCTGATGGTGGCCACCTTGGTCTTGTTGGGCACACCGGAGCCAGACTCGATGTTGCAGGCCTTCTTGATGAGCACAGCGGCGGGAGGAGTCTTGGTCACAAAGGAGAAGGAGCGGTCGGCGTACACGGTGATGATAACGGGGATGATCATGCCCACGTCGTTCTTGGTGCGCTCGTTGAACTCCTTGGTGAAGGCGGCGATGTTCACGCCGTGCTGGCCCAGAGCGGGACCAACAGGGGGGGCGGGAGTCGCCTTGCCGGCGGGAATCTGCAGTTTTACGTATCCAGTTACTTTCTGTGCCACGAATGAGCACCTCCATTAGAAAAAATGTGGTTGGGTTGGGCGCTTGGCCCAGTTTGGCGGAACGGACGGTGCCGTCCCTCCCACGTTTTGCGGCAAATGCCGCGGGGTAGCTTGATTGGGATTACTGGTCGGCGGGTTCCACCTGATCCAGTTCCAGTTCCACGGGGGTCTCGCGTCCGAACATGGACACCACCACCCGCACTTTGCCGCGCTCCAGGTCCAGCTCCTCTACCGTACCGAGGAAGGACTCCAGGGCGCCGTCGGTGATCTTGACACTGTCGCCCACCTGATAGCCCACAACGATCTCACGCTTCTCTACGCCCAGGGCGGCCACATCGTCCTCAGACAGAGGAATGGGCTTGTTGCCCTCGCCCAGGAAGCCGGTGACGCCGCGGATGTTGCGCACCACGTGCCAGGTCTCGTCGTTCATGACCATTTTCACCAGCACGTAGCCGGGGAACACCTTGCGCTCCACTTCCTTGGGACCGTTGTCGGTGATCTCGGTGACCGTCTCCAGGGGAATGCTGATCTCGTGGATCACATCCTGCAGGTGGCGGTTCTCGACATACTTCTCGATGGTAGCCTTTACCGTATTCTCATAACCGGAATAGGTGTGGACTACATACCAATTCGCGTTGTCAGCCATACTGCTCACCCTAACGTGGCGACCGCATTGATCAAAGCCTTGATCAGGGCGCCAGCCACTGCGTCAAACAGCCAGATGAACACACCGACGAAGACCACACAGGCAATGACAATCAGGGTGTTGTTGAGAGTCTGCTTTCCGGTGGGCCAGACCACCTTCTTCAGCTCGACCTTCAACTCCCGGAACCAGCGGCCGATGCGGGCGAAGAATCCGGGCTTGGACTTCTTGTCGGACTTCTTGTCCTTCTTGGCCTTGTCAGCCTTGTCGGCAGCAGTCTTAGCGGTCTGCTCCAGCTTTTCGTTCTCAGCCATTCTGATTACCCTTCTTTCCTTTCAGCCTTTTGCAAGAACTCACTTCGTCTCGTTGTGGACGGTGTGCTTTCTGCAGAAGGGGCAGTACTTGTTGAGCTCCAGACGGTCGGGGGTATTCTTCTTGTTCTTCATGGTGTTGTAGTTTCTCTGCTTGCACTCAGAGCACCGCAGGGTGATCTTGATGCGCGCGCCGGCCTTGCTTGCCATACGTTCGGCACCTCCTTATTGTTTTGCGGGGCGTGCCCCGCATGTGAACGCCGCATAAAACGCAAAAACGCTGGATGCGGCCAGTTGCCGAATCCAGCGAAACAAAAGCGCAAAGGAAGAAATCCCTCTGCACCTGGTACGCTACGGTGGGACCCGGCGATTGCCTCCCTGTGTTCCCGACTGGGAGGAGGGGGTCGCCGGGTCATACACCGTAAAAATGCCCGCGACAAAAAAGCCCCTTTTCACAGGTAATAGGTAATATACCACATTCGGGTCCCACCGTCAAGGACTTTCCAAAAAAAATTTCGCCCCGTTAATCCAGGGTCACAGCGGTGCCGCTGACGGTGACCATGAGCATGCCGTTATCGGAGCCCAGCACCTCGTAATCCACGTCGATGCCCACCACAGCGTCGGCGCCCAGGGCGGCGGCCCGCTGCTCCAGCTCCTGAAGGGCCTGGGTGCGGGCGGACATCAGCTCGTCCTCGTAAGTACTGGAGCGGCCCCCGAAGAAGTTGCTCAGTCCCGCGGCAAAATCCTTGATGACGTTCACGCCGGAGATGACCTCTCCGAACACGATGCCGTGATAGCCGGTGATGCGGCGGCCATCCACATTGGGGGTGGTGGTAAGGATCATGGGGATTCCTCCTTTATTTATATGTGGGAATGCTCAGTCCTGAATGTCGCAGCAGCGGCGGTCGCAGAAGTTTTCCCGAATCAGGGGGAGGATGGCCTGGTGGTGAGGATGGTTCTGGTAGACAGGCAGGTCCTCGGGAGTGGCCACCTCAGAGTAGAGGACCAGGTCGCAGTTGCTGCTGTCCATGGGGGGGCAGTAGGCGCGCACCTCCAGCACGCAGGGGATGAGCTCTTTCAGGGCGTTGATACGGGCCACAACTTCCTCCCGCACCTTGCTGCGCTGGGCCTCGTCCAGCTCGGGCTTGAAATTCCAGGAGACGATGTGTCGAACCATGGGAAGCACCTCCAAAGTTTTATCGCCTCATTATACCCCCTGGAAATCCGGCCTGTCAACGAAGGGAGGGACGCAGGCCCAGGGAATCCAGGGCGTCCTGCACCTCGGGAAAGGCGGCCACCGCCGTGGAGATCCCCAGGGAGCGGGCCACCTCCAGCTTTTTGGCCAGGGTGTCCTTGTCGTCAAAGAGCACGAAGTGGGCCCCCGACTCCCGGCTCATGTAAGTGAAGTAGCGGGCACACAGCTCCCGGGAGAAAAAGACCGCCGGGTGCAGCCGGTCCATGCGGCGGCGCAGCTCCGCTCGGGACAGGGGCTCCCCGCAGCCCGAGGGGGAGGGGAGAAAGAAGTCCTCCGCCGTGCGCTGGAGGGCCAGCACAGTGCGCTCCCCAAAGCGGTCCCTGGCCTCCTCCAGACGCTGGACCAGGCTGCCCCCGGACAGGGCGGAGGAGACCAACACCCGGGCCCTCTGGGTGTGGGGGGTATAGGACTCGGGGACCAGCAGGTCCAGCCCGGAGCGGAGACAGGCCTGCTCCAGCTGGTGAAGCAGCCCGGCCAGGAAGGGGAGCGGACCCCCTTCAAAATCGCAGATCACCCCGGAGAAATTCCGGGCCCGGCACTCCTGGACCACCTCCCGGCAGAACAGGGCGGCGTCCCCCGCTCCGTCAAAGCCGGAGCAGTCCAGGACCATTAAACCCCCTCTGGGGGCGACGGGGCCACCGGAGCGGAACAGGTGCGGGCCCTTGCCCATGCGGTAGGCCATGTGGGCGGGAACGGCGGAGGTCCCCCGCAGGGCGCCCAGCTGCTGGGGTGTGACGATGACGATGACAGTGCTGCTTGACATGAAGGCTCCCCCTTGTCCAAAATTTTCGGGTGTGGTATACTTGCCACGAAAAACGGGAACGGTCTTTGGTGCTACTGTATGAGCCGGCCGCCCCGGACAGAACGGAAAAATAGGAGGACGCCCACGTGCGCTTTTCGCCCATTCCCCGGGGGTTTTATCCCTCGGTCACCGCCCTGGACCCCAAGAAATTGCGGGAAAAGGGGATCACCCTGGTGCTGGCCGATCTGGACAACACCCTGGTGGCATATAAGGTCCCCACGCCCACCCCTGAGATCGTGGCCTGGAAGCAGGCACTGGAGGCGGAGGGGATCGACCTGTTCATCCTGTCCAACAGCCGCAAGCCCGGCCGGGCCCAGCGCTTTGCCGAGGCCCTGGGAGTGCCCTATCAGGGCCACTCGGGCAAGCCCAAGCGGGCGGGCTATCTGCGGGCCATGGAGCGCATGGGCCGCCCCCCCCAGGAGACCGTCATGGTGGGGGACCAGATCTTCACCGACACCCTGGGGGCCAACAACGCCGGGGTCACCCCTCTGCTCATCCGGCCCATCCGTCTGGCGGGCAACCCCGGGCGGTATGTGCGGTACGCGGCGGAGACCCCCTTCCGCCTGCTGGGAGGAAGGAGGCCCTTCCTGTGAGCGCATGGTTTGGCCCCGCCGGAAATTCAGAGAGCTTTTCCAAACAGCATAAATCCTCCCTTCAGGCCCCCGCCTGGATCGCCGCCCAGGGCCTGGATTGCTACGAGTACCAGTGCGGCAAGGGGGTCCACGTGGGGGAGGAGACCGCACGGAAGCTGGGGGAGAAGGCCCGGGAGGCGGGAATCTCCCTGTCCCTCCACGCCCCCTACTTTATTAACCTGGCAAACCCCGACCCGGAGGCGGTGCAGAAGACCATCGGCTACGTGCTGGATGCCTGCCGCGCCGCGGACTGGATGGGAGCGGGCCGGGTGGTCATCCACTCGGGGGCGCTGATGAAGCGCTCCCGCCAGGCGGCCCTGGACATTGCCATGGAAACCCTGCCCAAGGTGATCGCCGCCTGCGACCGGGAGGGTTTTTCCCACATCACCCTGTGCCCGGAGACCATGGGAAAAATCAATCAGCTGGGGGACCTGGCTGAGGTGCTGACCCTCTGCACCCTGGACTCCCGGCTGGTGCCCTGCATCGACTTTGGCCACCTCTACGCCCGCTCCCTGGGGGAACTAGAGGGAGAGCGGGCCTGTGCGGAGATGCTGGACCAGGTGGAGCGGGTGCTGGGCGAGGAGCGGGCCAGCCGCTTCCACAGCCATTTCTCCCGCATTGAGTTCACCCCCAAGGGGGGCGAGAAGTGCCACCGCACCTTTGCCGACCACGGAGGCTTCGGTCCGGACTGGACACCCCTGGCCCGGGAAGTGGCCCGCCGGGGCTGGAGTCCCACCTTCATCTGCGAAAGCGCAGGAACGCAAGCGGAGGACGCGGTGGAGATGAAGCGGGTGTACCGTGGGTTCCTGGACAAGGAGGAAAGTTTATGAACCATCTGACACAAATTGCCGCCCAACTGGCGGAATATGATCTGGACGCCATGCTCATTACCAGCGAGAGCGGAGAGCGCTACGCGGTCGGCTTCCAGGGAGAGGGCCTGGTGCTGGTCACCGGAGACGGGGCCCACTATTCCACCGATGGACGCTACATCGAGGCGGCCCGGAAAGAGATCTCCGGAGCCGAGATCGAGCTGATCGGCCAGGGGAAAAGCCACCGGACCCTGGCTCAGGAATACATTGCCCGTAAGGGCCTGAAGCGGGTGGGCTTTGAGGATGAGGAGATGAGCGTGGCCCAGTTTTCCCAGGTGGAAAAGGCCCTCTCCTGCCAGCTGATCCCCGCCCAGGGGTTACTTTCCAGCCTGCGGGCGTCCAAGGATAAAGAAGAATTGGCCGCCATGCGCCGGGCCCAGGAGATCACCGACCAGGCCTACCGGGAGATTTTGAGCTACATCCGCCCCGGCATGACGGAAAACCAGGTGGCCGCCCGGCTGGTGTATGAGATGATGCGCCTGGGGGCCCGCAAGACCTCCTTTGACCCCATTGTGGCGGCGGGGGCCAACGGCTCCATGCCCCATGCGGTGCCGGGAGAGACGGTGATCCAGCGGGGCATGTTCGTCACCATGGACTTTGGCTGCGTGTGGGACGGCTACTGCTCCGATATGACCCGCACCGTGGCCGTGGGCCAGCCCACTGAGGAGATGGAGGAGGTCTATCACCTGGTTCTCCAGGCCCAGCGGGCGGGCATTGCCGCCGCCCGGGCCGGGGTGACGGGCCGGGAGATCGACGCCGCCGCCCGCCGGGTGATCCAGGAGGGTGGCTATGGGGACTATTTCACCCACAGCTTTGGCCACTCTCTGGGGCTGGAGATTCACGAGAGCCCCAACGCCTCCCCACGGGAGGAGCGGGTGCTGCCCGCCGGTGCGGTGATCTCCGCCGAGCCGGGCATCTACCTGCCGGGCCGCTTCGGCGTGCGCATTGAGGACGTTTTGGTGCTGCGTGAGGGGGGCTGCGAGGACATCACCCGCTCCACCAAGGACTTGATCGTGCTGTAATCGCTGAATTTTGGCAAACCCCCTTGTCAAAATGGGGGAAACAGGGTAAAATAAGTTAGTTCATTAAAAACACAATGGAGGATGATTCCTATGGCAATGATTTCCGCCAGTGATTTCCGCAACGGCGTGACCTTCGAGATGGACGGCAAGGTCATGCAGGTCGTCGAGTTCCAGCACGTAAAGCCCGGCAAGGGCGCCGCCTTTGTCCGTACCAAGATGAAGAACATCATCACCGGCGGCGTGACCGAGACCTCCTTTAACCCCACTGCCAAGTTCGAGCAGGCTTTCGTGGAGCGTAAGGATATGGAGTACAGCTACAACGACGGCGATCTGTACTACTTCATGGACATGGAGACCTTTGACATGCTGCCCATCAGCAAGGACCTGCTGGGCGACTCCTTCCGCTTCGTGAAGGAGAACATGAGCTGCAAGATCATGTCCTACAAGGGCAGCGTCTTCGGCGTGGAGCCCCCCAACTTCGTGGAGCTGGAGGTCACCGAGACCGATCCCGGCTTCAAGGGCGACACCGCCACCAACGTGACCAAGCCCGCCACCCTGGAGACCGGCGCTGAGATCAAGGTTCCCCTGTTCATCAACCCCGGCGACAAGATCAAGATCGACACCCGTACCGGCGAGTACCTGGAGCGTTGTAAGGCCTAATTTAAGCGTCCGAGACCGCGAGCAGGGGAGATAACGCCGGAGCGTATGCCGGCAAACCAAGAAATCCCTAGGGATTTCTGTTTGGCGGCGAAGTCGGAGAAGTTATCGACCCGACCGCGAGCGTGACGAGGCGTGATAACGCCAAGCGTCTGAGACGTCGCGAACAGCGCGGATGGACTGGAGCGAGGAATGTAAACCAAGAGCCGCGCAGCGGATCTGTTTGTGTTCCGAGACGGAGGGAAGCCGCGCGTCGTGAGCAGGCGAGACGTGATAACAAGCGCCTGATTCCACAAACACCATTTGTCTGCCGAGGCGTAGCCTCAGAAAGGAGCAAGACATGACTATTTCCGAGAAAGTCGCCTATTTGAAGGGCCTGGCTGAGGGCCTGAATCTGGATACCGAGAAGTCCAAGGAGGGCAAGCTCATCTCTGTGATGATCGGTATTCTGGAGGAGGTCGGCCTGTCCATCGAAGATCTGGAGGAGAATGCTCTGGCTCTGGGCGAGGAGATCGACGTGCTCTCTGACGACCTGGCCGATGTGGAGTCCGTGGTCTACGATGACGAGGACAGCGAGGACGAGGATGAGGACGAGGACTTCTTCGAGGTGGAGTGCCCCAACTGCGAGGAGCCCCTCATCATCGATGACGAGGCTCTGGCCGCTGGGGAGATCCAGTGCCCCAACTGCGAGACCCGTTTCGCCCTTGACCTGAGCGACGACACCGTGGAGGCCGACGGCGAGGAGGAGTAATTCCTTCCGCATCAAAAAAAGAAAAAAACAGCCGTCCCATTCTCCGGCGTTCCATAGGGACAATTTATGAACCTAACCATATAACTTAATATTTGTTCCCGTGGAGGGAGGCTGTGTTTCGGCACAGCCTCCTTTTTCTGCTCATGCGACTTCGTTTGGGATTTCTTCTTTCAAGGAATCAGCTACATTCTCAGGCAGTTCATCCACCAGGCCAATGTCACGATAGTAGATGCGTACCTCCTGCGGTGCTGTGCGGGAGTATTTCTCCGCACGCTCACCGACCTCCACTCGCTTGATGAAGATGCGCAGGATCTCAGCAGTCAGCTCCGGGATCTCGCTGTACCGCTTGGCGTTCTCAATGAATCGGGCAATATTGGAGCTGGAGTCTTTTAGTTCCTGAAGCCTTACTTCCATGGCAGGGAGCTGTTCCTGGATCTCTTTCTGCTCGGCGGTGTACTCCTGAGACAGGATGCGGTACTGCTCGTCCGGGATGCGTCCAAGTACACTGTCCTCGTAGAGCCGTTTGAACAGCTTCGTCAGCTCGGCTTGGCGCTTCTGCATGGCGTCGATCTTCTTTTGGAGCATAGCGATCTCCTGCTGTGCCTCCTTGCCCTGCTTCTTGCGGATGTGCTCTGCAAACCGCAGTTCGTTCTGACGAGCGAAGTGCGTGACACGCCGGATGTCATCCAGCAGGATGGCACTGAGTTCCTGTTCTCTGATGTAATGCCCGGAGCAAACATCTTTGCCTTTTTTCTTGTAGGTGGAGCACATAAAGTTGTTTTTCACCGCATCCATGGTGTGTGCTCGGTGCAGTACCATGGTGCCGCCGCAGTCCAGGCAGTAGACCAATCCAGAGAAGATATTCTGCTCGGCCATGTTGGCTCTGCGCCGTTTGTGCTTTCGGATATCCTGTACGATCTCCCAGGTCTGTTGTGTGACAAGTGCTTCATGTGTATTTTCGAAGCGGAGCTGCTCAGACTCCGGACGCTCAATGCGTTTCTTGTTCTTGAAGGACAGCGTGGTGGATTTCAGGTTGATGGTGTGGCCCAGGTAGGTCTCATCCTCCAGAATGCCAGCGACAGTGTTGGTGGACCAGTTGTACGGCCGGGTGATATCCACTCCGGTCAGCTCCACTCCGTGCTTCTGGTAGTAGGAGTATCCAGGCGTGGGGATTTTGTCTTTCTTGAGCTGCTTTGCGATCTGGGCAGGACCCTTTCCGGAAACACAGAGGTCAAAGATGTGCCGAACCACCGGAGCAGTCTCAGGATCAGGCACCATGTGCCGTTTGGGATCTGCCGGGTCCTTCATATAACCATAGCGGGGACGGGAGGAAACTCTGGCGCCAGTCTCAGCCTTGAGACGAACCACAGAGCGACCTTTTTTGCTGCAGTCCTTGGCATAGAACTCGTTCATCAGATTTCGGAAGGGCGTGAAGTCATTGGTGGACTCGTACAAGCTGTCCACACCGTCATTGACGGCGATAAAGCGCACACCGTAGCTTGGGAAGATGAGTTCCGTATACTGACCTACCTGAAGGTACTCACGGCCCAATCGGGACATATCCTTGACAATCAGCGTTTCCACCTGACCGTTTTCCATCAGCTCCATGACTTGCTGCCAGCCTGGGCGGTTGAAATTCGTTCCCGAATAGCCGTCATCATACAGGAATAGGGTGTTGGTGAATCCTTTCTCAGCTGCATACTTCTCGAGCAGAAGTTTTTGATTCTGAATACTGTTCGAGTCATCCGTCTTATTTGTTTTCTGCGTGTCCTCCTGACTCAGTCGGCCATAGAGGATGGTATATTTTTCGTTGCTTGCCATTGCTACTCCTTTCCGGGCAAGCCGATACGGTAGTAACAAACATACCGCATCTCCTGCCTAAAGTCTATCCTCAAATCGAATCTTTTCCTAAATCACTGTCGATGATTTGGAGCATCTGCTCCGTAGGTGTTTTCGCTTTCTCTGCGGCAGAGAAGATGGAACGGACGAAGAATGTTCGTCCGCCCACGATCATCTGCCGGCGCAGCTCTGTACCATGTTCCGTATCGTGATAGGATGTATCCCGGTAAATTGGCGTGATCGTATTCTCGTCCCGGAAGCCGATTGCTCGCTCCGGCATATATCCACCCAGGATACCCGTCTCCATATACACTTCGAATTCACTTTTCATAGCGTTCCTTTCCCCCGAAACCAATTCGGGCAATAAAAATAGCAGACCGTCACATGGTCTGCTGCCAAGTTTGTTCTTCTTCGTGATCGTCCTGGGCGTGGCCTTGGGCGATTTTCTTTTGCTGCTTCTTACGGAGTGTTTTCTTATCTGTGTGCAGATGCATGGTGGTGCTGTCCATCACGGGAACAGCAGACTGAGACTGCTCCAGACGGTATCCAAGCCCCACCACAGCAGAAGCAATGCTGCCGTCCCCATCAGCAGGACTGCCCATGTGGGACCATCCAGGTGCGGCAGCCGCAGTCTGGGCCGTCTGATGCCGTGCAGAGAAAAATGCTTCTCGTTCCGCTTCCCAGCCTGTTCGCTCATCTGCTCCAGATACTTCACCGCTTTCAGCAGCTCCTCCATCTGCGTCCGGGTCGGAAGCTGCGCCAGCAGTTCGCTGATCCTCTTCAGATAGCCGGTCTGTCTCTCGGTGTGGTACCCCAGTGTGCAGAGGTCGCTCAGCAGATCCTCCCACTCCGTTTTCGTGGGATGCACTTCGGGAGGCGGTGTCAGCTCCTGTGCTGGAGACTGCGGCGTAGGCTGTGCCACCTGCGCGGGTCGGTTCTTCTCCAACAGCTCGTCCATGGATAATTTCTGCTCTGATCCTGAATTCATATTCCATATTCTCCTTCAGATATTTCTCCCCGAACAGCAGGCGGTCACGGCACTGCCAGCCGCTGGGTGTGGTGTAGGTAATATTCCGTCGGGACGCCTCCCAGCGAACCTTGTAGCCCTCGCTCTCCATCAGTGCAATGAACTGCTCCCGGCTGGAGGCGTGGCGCATACAGTCGTTGATGATATTCATGAGCTGCAGCTTTTTGCTCTGGCCACGGGTGGCCGTGTGATACTCGCCAACCGTCATGGCTTTCGTTTTCTGCTTCCTATCCTTGGGCTGGAACACAGGGAGAGAAAACTCCATGCAGACCTGATCGTTGCGCTGCCGCAGTTCCTGGAGCTGCTCCTTTGCAATGTGCAGCTTCCGGCCTGTATCGAAGTTGACGGAGTTGATGAGAAAGTGGGAATGGATGTGTTCCCGGTCTGTATGGGTGCAGACCAGGACTTCATATCCCTCATAGTACTCAGCCAGCTTCAATGCCGCTGCATGAGCGGCGACCGGATCGACTGCTTCGCCTTTCGGGAAGCTCTGCACCATGTGGTAGAACAGCACGCCGTCGGTTTTGTGATGCAGCCGCTTGGTGGTCATGAAGTCCGCATAGACAGATTCCGGCTGGCAGTTGATGCCTGTAATTAACTTCTGCCCCTCAAACTCAGTTTTCTTATCCTGCATGGTGTACCGCATTACGGCTCCCATACATCCGGTGGTCTGTCCTCGCTTGTAGTTAGTGAAGCTGATGATCGCCATTTTTCACCACCGCTTTCGTTCCAGAATCAACCGGACAG
>OOBP01000640.1_pt1 | contig 23270 bp, 19 predicted proteins | sample 1671681 | NCBI WGS metagenome assembly OOBP01 (sample SAMN06348181, study PRJEB24527) | human gut metagenome
GAATTGTACTGATAATTAAATATATTTAATTATATATTATACAGTAAAGGTGCGGAAAATGCAACCGATTTGCTGGCACGCAGATCATTTTGAGAATTGTGGAAAAGGTTCTGATGGGATGCGTGCCGGAGCGGTTTTCGCTTCTTTCCGTTTATACGGATGATTCGTTCTGCACGCTGTGACGGTAATCCTTCGGCTTGAGACCGGTGATCTTCTTAAATATGCGTGAGAAATACACGGGATCGTTAATGCCGACCCGCTCGGCAACTTCATAGCTTTTGAGCGCCGTAGTGCGCAGCAGATTTTTTGCGGCTTCGATGCGCACGTTCTGCAGATAAGTTGTCAGCGTTGTGCCGGTCTCGCGCTTAAACAGGCGCGAGAGGTAGCTTGAGCTGAGATAGAACTGCTGGGCAAGCTGGTCGAGCGAAAGCTGCTCACCGTAGTGTGCGCTGATATAGGCTTGTACCGAGGAAACGATATGGTCTGCGCTGGCGGCGCTGCTCTGCGCCATGTCCTGCGTTTGCTGCACGAGTGCGCGGGTGCAGGATTCCATCTCGGCAATGGAGTTGGTCTCCATAATGCGCTTGAGCGAGGAAATGCTGCCGCCCTCGAGCGAATGTCCGGCCATTCCGGGAAACTGCAGCTCCATGCCGAACTGGTGAATATATACGCAGATATTGCGCACGGTATCCGGCGGCAGCTTGTTGCTGTCCGCATAGGCGAAAATGCAGTCGAGCAGCTGCTCTGTGTCGGCGGGATTACGCAACTCCATCGCAGATTTAAGGGCAGAGAGCATTTCAAAGATTTCGTCGGTCAGCTGCTGCGGGAACGAGCTGAGCTCAGCGAAGTGCGTCACCGGATGGTCGGGCGTGAAGACGGTGAAGCGCACCGCCTGTGCGGCTTCATCGGCGGCGTCGGCAAGACAGATGGGATTGTCATTGCAGTTGGAAATACCGATAAACAGCAGAAAATGTGCCAGACTGCCGACAATATTCACCGCTTCCCTGCATAATGCGGTAATGGGCGCTTCCCCGGCGGCACAGATGACCACAAAGCAGTCCTGCGTGCCGCGGGCAATGTAGTAATGCTGGTAGGAGGATAGACAGTCGGACAGAATCTCCTGCGACTGATTGAGATACTCGTTGTATTCTTCATCTGTCAGCGCTTCCTCGGACAGCGAGGTAATATGCAGCTTGAGTACAAAATAGCTGCGCAGGTCCATTTTCAGCTGAGCCAGGCGGTTGAGCACATACAGCTGCGAGCATGCAACACGGTGGATGAGGTCATGCAGCAGCATGCTCTGCTGCAGCTCCATGTTGCGCGCCGAGGTCGTGGAGAGCTTCTCCTGCAGGTCCTGACTGCTGCGGTCTTCCGCTATGGCGGCCTTGGCTTTTTCGATGGCATTGGTCAGGTTTTCTACCGTCATCGGCTTGAGTACAAAATCCACCACATGATACTGGATGGCACGCTGCGCGTAGGCAAAATCCGGATAGCCGGTCAAAATGATGACTTTGATGCCGGGATGGTCGCGGGCGATGATCTCGGCAAGCTCAAGACCGTCCATACCGGGCATGCGGATATCGCTGATAACGATATTCGGCTGAATGACCGGAATCTGCTCGAGCGCCATCATGCCGTCGTCTGCCTGTGCGGCAATCTCACAGCCGAGGTCGCCCCAGTGGATGCAGTGTACCAGACCCTTGCGGATGGCGGATTCATTGTCAACGATCATAACTTTCAGCATAGGTCTTTCTCCTTTTCGGGCGGTGCGGTGATGATGGGGAGCGTCAGCACGATGCTCGTGCCGTGTCCGGGTTCGGATTTGATCGACATGCCGTAGGGCTCGCCGTACAGCAGCTGAAAACGGCGCTCGATGTTGTGCAGCGCAACATGTGTGTGGTGCTTGTCGTCGCTGCCGGGCTGGGGGATGGCGGACGGGTCAAAGCCTACGCCGTCATCGTACACGCGGATGTACACGGCGTCCTCCTCCTCCCAGATGCTGACGCGCACCCAGCCGCCGTGACGCTTGGGTTCGAGTCCGTGTACGATACTGTTTTCTACCAGCGGCTGAATGGTCAGCTTAGGCAGGTAGCAGCCGAGCAGCTTGTCGTCCTCCACGTCGACGGTATACTGCAGCTTTTCCTCAAAGCGTTCCTTTTGCAGGGCAAGATAGTATTTTACCGAATCCAGCTCCTCCTGCAGGGTGATAATCTGCTTGCCGTGGTTGACAACGCTTGCCCGCAGCAGCTGCGCCAGATTCTGCACCGTGGTGCAGATGGCCGGCTGACCGGCTACCATGCAGCGGACATTGATCAGCTCGAGAATATTAAAGATGAAGTGCGGCTGAATCTGGCTCTCCAGCTGATGAATCTCTGCATCGCGCAGCAGCAGACCGCGCTGATAGACCTCCTGAAACAGGGTGTCCAGCCGGTCGGCCATGTCGTTGAAGGCATGCGAGATAGCGGTCGTTTCGGTGTATGGCGTTTCATCCATGCGCACGGAAAAATCACCGCTGCCGATACTGCCGATGGTGTGCAGCATCTGCCGCAGAGGACGCAGCAGCAGGATGAGACAGGTGGCGGCCAGCAGCAAGGCCAGAATCAGGATGGCAGCACAGACGAGAAAATACACACGCGTACTCTGGCGCACACCGGTGAGGATTTCGGCGTTTGGAATATAGATATCCACGCGCTCACGGCTTTTTCGGAGTGAGCTGGACGCATGATACCACTTGTTCATATCCTCGTTCTCGCGGAATAGGTCGGTCTGCAGAGAGCCGATGCGTTTGCCCTGAGCACCGCTGAAAATGACGACAGTGGAAGGGTAAAGCTGGTTCAGCGACAGCGTGGAGAGCAGCTTGTCGATGTTCAGCTCCACGATGATTTTGCCAAGCGGCTGCATGGTGTTAAGGTCAACAAAATCGACGATCATATATGCGTATCCAATGATGGCGTAGTGCGTGTACAGCGTGCGTGCGGAGTTGCAGTCCTCGTGCGTCTGGTACATCTGCCGGACGCGCCACGAGGTATTCAAATAGTAGTTGCCGCCGTAGACCGGCACATATTGGTCGTTTTTGATCAGGTAGATGGCGCTGACCACATCGGGGTTGAGCGAATCGCCGAGCGAGAATGCGCGGCTGAAATTCTGCTCCAGCCGGAGAATCTGGATCTGGGTGAGCGGCTTGCTGCTGCTCATCATCTGCTGGGCAGCGCTGTCCGAGGTCAGGTAGTACACACCATCCCGCAGGGTCTCCATCATGCGGTCGGTGCGGTCGGTGAATTCGTTCAGATACATGGAAACCGTCTCACTGGCGGTATGCTGCAGCTGACCGGATACGGTATGGATAAAATAGATGCCGGCGGTGACAACAGGTGCGAATACCAGAACACATATCATCACAACGACCAGCCCGATAAGAGAGATCTTGCGTTTTGCCATACAATACACCTCACGGGAGATTCTGCGAATCATACAAAGGCAACACCATACAATGGAGCTGCGGAGTTACCCTAAATATACCACAATTCGACCGCTTTGTGTACCATCCGGAGGGGGAGAAGCGACATTAGAAAAAATATCCTGTTTTGGCGCAAAATAATCCTATGTTTTCAAAGAGGAGTGCAGAGCGTGTGAATGAAAAGCAAAATCGTCATATGTTTTGACCGGTTTACTGCATTGAGGGCAGACTGTTCCTCGGGTATAATGAATACAACAAAACACAGAGCGGTATTTGAATGAGACAAATGCCGCACGGAGAGAAAGAGGAGGAACCCCACATGAAAACAAAGCGTATCCTCTCCCTGCTGATGGCAGGCGCGCTGCTGACCGGTGCACTGACCGGCTGCGGCAGCAAGAAGGATGATTCTGCACAGAGCGGTGACAACTCCGGTGTGATCACCATCAACTATCCGACGTTCCAGTGCGGCACGAATACGTCCGCTCCGGTATGCGATGAACTGATTAAGGAATTCAATGAGAAGTACGCAGGCAAGTACGAGATCAAGAAGGAAGACGTTCCGGGCGACCAGAACTACATCGACAAGATCAAGGTACAGCTTGGCACGGGCGATCTCCCGCCGGTTATTTACGGCGGCGGCTACAATCTGCTTGATATGGTCGTTGCCAAGGATCTGGCAGTTGACCTGACCGATGCGGTAAATTCCGATGCAGACTGGAAGGCACTGTATTCGGATACCGCGCTGGCTACCAACAGCCGCGACGGCAAGATTTACGCTTCCTCGATGGAAGGCCAGGTTATCGGTTACTTCTACAACAAGGACCTGTTCAAGCAGGCAGGCATCACCGAGCCGGCTAAGACCTGGGATGAGTTCTTCCAGCAGTGTGACAAGCTGAAGGCAGCCGGCATCACCCCGCTGTCCATGGATACCGCAGATTCCGCGTGGGTAACCCAGCTGTGGATGGGCGCTATGGTCGGCACCGAGTCCGACGCAGGCCTTGAGTTCATGAACACCATGAACCCGACCGACTACAACACGCCGGAAATGATCGCAGCAGCCGAGAAGATCCAGAAGATGTACCAGAACTACACCACGCAGGATGCAATCGGCGGCAAGTATGAGAATGCTGCAAACAACTTCCTGGCCGGCCAGACCGCAATGCTGGCAAACGGCCCGTGGATGATCGGTGATTTCTCTGATACCTCCATGACAGAGGAAGGCTTCGCTGATAAGGTCGGCGTAGCGCTGTTCCCGGGCAACTTCGTATACGATGCACCGATTCAGGGCTACATCGTTACCAAGCAGGACGACCCGAAGGTAGAAGAGGCTGCCATTGAGATGGTCAAGTTCTTTACCTCGGCTGAGGCACAGCAGACCGCAATGGAGATGCAGGGCATGGTTCCGGCCTCCAACACGGTAGAGCTGACCGACACCGCAAAGGACAAGTATCCGCTGCTTGCTGAGTTCCTTAACCTTGCAACCACTGAGGGCGAAAAGCGCTCGGATACTCTGCAGGCTACGATGTACGCCAACCTGCTCGACGTTATGAGCCAGCAGCTCCCGCTGCTCGCTTCGGGTGAGCTGGACGCAAAGGGCTTCTGCCAGACGCTGACGGACGCTGCAGCGAAGAACCAGTAAACTGTTTACCGCAGGGACCCGTCAAAAAACGGGTCCCTGTTTTTCTCCTCAACAAGAAAGGAAACCGCTTTATGAAACGTAAAAAGGGCTGGCTGCCGGTGTTCCTGCTTCCGGCTGTCGCATTGTTCCTGCTGATCTATGCTGTTCCGCTGGTGATCGTGTTTGTTTCCTCGCTGTTTGATTACCGGCTGACGGGCGACTCGATGACATTCATCGGTCTGCAGAATTATACACAGCTGTTCAGCGATGCGACCTTCCGGCAGGCGTGCGGCCACACGGTCGTCTGGATTCTGATCCACTGTATTATTCATGTCTCCATCGGCGTTATCCTGGCGCTTGTGCTGTACAAAAAGCCGCGCGGCTGGAAATTTGTCCGTACGGCATACATGATCCCGAATATCATCTCCAACGCTGCAATGGGCATGATCTTCCTCAATATTTTCAACCCGCAGTACGGCGTGGTCAATTCCATCCTCAAGGCTGTCGGTCTGGAAAGCCTGACGCATAACTGGCTGATGGATACCACAACGGCGTTCCCGTCCGTCACCATGACGTGGCTGCTGTTTGCGGGCTACACCACGACGCTCGTACTCGCCGAGGCGCTGACCATTGACGATTCGGTGCTCGAAGCGGCCCGTGTGGACGGTGCGACCTCGTTCCAGACCGATATGTTCGTTGTGCTGCCGCTGCTGCGCAAGATCATCGGCACGACCATGGTCATGGCGGCAACCTATATGCTGCAGATGTTCGACCTGATCTACATCACCACCAAGGGCGGCCCCGGCTCGACTACCATGAACCTGCCGCTCATGTTGTACAGCGTGTACAAGAACGAAAACAACTACGGCTACTCGAATGCGATCGGCGTTTGCATCGTCATCGCGGGTGTCGTTTGCATGACGCTCATCAACAAGGCGATGCGCGTCAACGAAGAAGACTACTAAGGAGGCGTTCGACAAATGAAAACCAGCTTCGGTGCAATGACCGGCAGAGAACGCCTGTGCTTTGTGCTCAAATATCTGTTTATGGCGCTGTGCGTGGTCGTTGCGCTGTTCCCAATCATCTGGGTCATCCTGTCCTCGTTCAAGACGAATGCGGAGATCCTGTCGAACGGCATTTCGCTGCCGACGCACTTCGGGTTTGACGGCTATAAATCCGCACTGGATATGGCGCCGATCTTCAAGTTCTTCGGCAACAGCGTGATCGTCACCTGCTGCGCGACTGTACTCAATGTGCTCGTCTTCGCTATGGCAGGCTACGCGTTTGCGCGGTTCCGCTTTCCGTGCGATAAGCTGCTGTACATGCTGCTCAGCCTGTCGCTCGTCATCCCGATGACGGCACTGCTGCAGCCGGTGTACAGCGTAGTCAACAATCTGGGTCTGTATGATACCAAGGCGGGTCTGATTCTGGTCAACACCGCACTGAATATGCCGATGAGCCTGCTCATCCTGCGCGGCGCCTTCCAGTCTATCCCCAAGGCCATTGAGGAGGCCGCCTACATCGACGGTGCGGGCTTCCTGCGCACGTTCTTCCAGATCATGATGCCGTGCGCCAAGGGCGGTCTTACGAGCGCAGCTGTGCTGTGCTTCCTCAATACATGGAACGAATTTACATTCTCCCTGATCCTGACCAGCAGCGAGAGTGCCCGCACGCTGCCGCTGTCGCTCAGCTACTTTACCAGCCAGTTCAGCTTTAACTACACGGCGCTGTTTGCCGCAGTTACCATTGCGGTCATTCCTTCGATCATCGTGTTTGCGATCTTCCAGGAGCAGGTCGTTTCCAGCCTGACCGCGGGTTCGGTCAAAGAATAAACGAGGTGAAATTACATGGCAAGCATTAGTTTGAATCACATCAAGAAGGTGTACCCCGGTGATATCGAGGTTATCTCCGACCTGAACCTGCAGATCAAGGATAAGGAGTTCGTCGTACTGGTCGGACCGTCCGGCTGCGGCAAATCGACCACACTGCGCATGATCGCGGGTCTGGAGGAGATTTCGGACGGCGAAATGTACATCGGTGACCGCAAGGTGAACGATGTAGCGCCGAAAGACCGCGATATCGCGATGGTTTTCCAGAACTACGCGCTCTATCCGCATATGACGGTTTACAAGAACATGGCATTCGCGCTCAAGCTGCGAAAAACACCTAAGGACGAAATCGACCGCAAGGTGCACGAGGCGGCTAAGGTGCTGGACATCGAGCATCTGCTCAACCGCAAGCCCAAGCAGCTTTCCGGCGGCCAGCGGCAGCGTGTCGCGCTCGGACGTGCGATGGTGCGCGACCCGGCGGTATTCCTGCTCGATGAGCCGCTGTCCAATCTGGATGCCAAGCTGCGTACCCAGATGCGCACCGAGATCATCAAGCTGCATCAGAAGCTGGATACGACCTTTGTTTACGTTACGCATGACCAGACCGAGGCCATGACCATGGGCGACCGTATTGTTGTTATGAAGGGCGGCGAGATTCAGCAGGCGGACACACCGCAGACGCTGTATGACCATCCGTGCAATCTGTTCGTAGCGGGCTTTATCGGCTCGCCGCAGATGAATTTCATGGACGCCGAGCTGGGACGCGATGCGGACGGCTACAAGCTGACCTTTGCGGACCAGAGCCTGCACTTTGCGGGCAGCGATGCGCTGAGTGAGTACGTCGGAAAGACGGTCGTGTTCGGCATCCGTCCGGAGAATCTGCACACCTCGGGTGAGAAGTTTACGCAGAATGCGGCGCATACGCTCACCATGCATGTGGATATTGCCGAGCTGATGGGCGCGGAGATTTACGCGCACTGCACCTGTGACGGTACGTCCGTTACCGTGCGTACGCCGTCCGGTGAGCCGATTCATGCAGGCGACACCATCACCGCGGCTGTGGATATGAGCCGCATCCATTTGTTCGATAAGCAGACCGAACGCGCGATCGCGTTCTGACAGGAGGAAAATCTGTGTTTCGTCCATCCTATTTGAAGGAAGGTCCGGGCGTTGCCAAGGATGCACCGGAAAAAACCGGCGCCGCATGGGTCGGAGAGACCCTTGCGCGGGAGTTCTGGCAGCTCGTCAAGCTGAATGTGCTGTTTCTGCTGTGCTGTCTGCCGGTCGTGACCTTCGGTGCGGCTCGAGCCGCCATGGCGCGCTGCACGGTCAATATGGCGCGTGATGTGCCGAACGACGTGTGGACCGATTTCCGTGCGGCGTTGCGGCAGGATACGGTGCGCAATCTTCTGTGCGGACTGGCCGAGCTTGCGCTGCTGTGGATGGGCGTGATGCTGGTAACGGCGGACGGATTTTTCCCGGCGCTGCTGGGCATGCTGCTGCTTTGCGTCACGGCTGCGTTTTTCCAGAATTTCTGGGCAGTACAGGCGGCGGTGGACATCCCGTTTGCGGCAGCGGCGAAAAATGCGTGGCTGCTGTGTCTGCTCCGTCCCGGCATGATCGTGCTGGGGCTGGGCGTAAATGCGCTGCTGCTGATTCCTGCAGTGCTGTTTTTCCCGCTTTCTCTGCCGTATGTGCTGCTGTTCCCGTGCGGTCTGTCCGGATTTGCCTCGGGCATGATCGGCTGGTCCAGCTGCAAACGGTATCTGATTCGATAACAGGAGGTATCTTTTTATGAAATTAACGGTAATCGGCGGCGGCGGTGTACGCTCCATGTTCCTCGCAAAGAGCATTGCACAGCGTGCGGAGGAGCTGCACATCGACGAGCTGGTATTTATGGATAACGATCCGGAAAAGCTCCGCATCTACGGCGGTCTGGCGGCGCACGTTGCGCGCATGCTGTGCCCGACCATGAAGTTCACGCTGACCTCCAGTGCGGAGGAGGCGGTAACCGATGCGGATTACGTCATCACGACCATCCGTGTCGGCGGCGATGCGACCCGCGTGCGCGATGAACGGCTGGCGCTTGATCTGGGTATTCTCGGTCAGGAGACCACAGGTGCGGCCGGCGTTTCGTTCGCCATGCGCTCGATTCCGGCGCTGGCTGAGTACTGCGAGCTGATCAAGAAGCTGGCAAAGCCGGGCGTCAAGGTGTTCAACTTTACCAATCCGGCGGGCGTGGTTTCACAGGCGCTGCGTGATATGGGATATGATTTCACATACGGTATCTGCGACGCGCCGAGCGGCATGCTGCACCAGTTTGCCGACCTGTACGGCGTGGATGCGTCCCGCATTTACGGCGAGTGCTACGGTTTGAATCATCTGTCCTACTTCCAGAGCATCAAGGTGGACGGAAAGGAGATTATGCCCGAGCTGATCGCCAATGACGAGGCTTACGCCAAGACCGATATGCGCTTTTTCGAGAAGCGTCTGCTCGAGGACCGCGGCTGTGTGCTGAATGAATATCTGTACTACTTCTACTACCGTGAAAAGGCGGTTGCCAACATTCTGAATGCCAAGCAGACGCGCGGCGAGATGATCTGCGACATCAACCGCCACATGACCGAGGAGCTGTCCAAGATCGACATCGAGAACGACTTTGAGGCGGGTCTCAAGTGCTTTGAGAAGTGGTACGGCATCCGCGAGAACAACTACATGGCCAATGAGACTGGTATTCACCGCGACAAGCCGTGGACGTTTGATGTGTATTCCAAGGACGCGGGCGGCTACGCAGGCGTTGCGCTCAAGTTCATCGAGATTGCAGCCTCCGGCGGCATGGGCACGATGATCCTGTGCGCACCGAACGGCAATGCCATCGAAGGCCTCGAGCCGACCGATATTATCGAAGTTACCTGCGATATCTCCCGCGAGGGCTGCAAGCCGCACCATATCGAGAACATTCCGGAGAGCAACCTCGAAATGATCCGCCGCGTAAAATATTACGAACGTCTGGCGGCACGCGGTATCGTCAACCGCTCCAGAAAGGATATTACCGAGTGCCTGACCATGCACCCGTTGGTCGGCTCTTACTCGCTGGCAAGCAAGCTGACCGACGAGTATATCAAGCTCAACGCGCCGTATATCGGGGACTGGAGGGACTGACGCATGTCGTTTCTCGCTTCGGTCGGTGTGACCAATGTGGATTTGATGTATGTCGGCATGCCGCGCGTGCCGCAGGAGGGCGAGGAGATCTTTTCGCAGGATTTCCGCGTGCTGCTCGGCGGCGGTGCACCGGGTACGGCAGTAAACGCCGCCCGGCTGGGCATTCCGACCCGTCTGGCGACCTATCTCGGCAGCGATCTGTTTTCCGGCTTTGCTCGCGCGCAGTTTGAGCAGAACGGCGTTTCTCCGTACAATCTGGCGGCGGAGGGCGAGACCGGTATTCCGGTGAATGTCACCAGTGCCATGCTCACGCCCGGCGACCGTACATTTGCGACCTACTGCAAGCCGACCGCCATCACGGACGAGCTGCTCGAGCGGGTATATACCATGTCTAAGGGCGCTAAGCTGGTGCAGATGCAGGAGGGCTTTTTGCCGGTATATCGCAAGCTGCACGAGGAAGGCACCATTCTGATTTTCGACATGGGATGGGATGATGAACTGAGCTTTGAGAAATACGGCGATTATCTGCGCCTGGCGGATTACTATACGCCGAATACCAAGGAAGCACTCAAGATCACCGGCAGGGACACGCCGGAGGAGGCGCTCCGCGTACTGGCTGAGTATTTTGAGCACCCGCTGGTCAAGCTGGATAAGGACGGCTGTCTCATTCTCGAGGACGGCAGGCCGCGTCTGCTGCGCAATATTCCGGAATTCACCTGTAAGGATTCCACCGGTGCAGGCGATGCGTTCCTTGCAGGACTGATGTACGGTCTGTACCACGGCTATCCGTTTGCGGATTGTGTGCGGTTCGGCAACATCACAGGCGGCAAAAGTGTTACCGGCGTAGGCTGCCTGACCGAGTATGTGCAGGAGAGCGAGCTGCTCGCGCTGCGTGAAAAGTATAAGGATTTATAAACGTTTGGAGGCTTTTTCGTTATGAGAATCATTCGTGCAAAGGATTATAAGGACATGAGCCGCAAGGCGGCAAATATCATTTCTGCGCAGGTCATCCTCAAGCCGGATTCCGTGCTCGGTCTTGCCACCGGCTCGTCGCCGATCGGCACATATGAGCAGCTGGTCAAGTGGTACGAAAAGGGCGATCTGGATTTTGCGGATGTGACTACGGTCAATCTGGATGAATACTACGGCATGAAGCCGGAAAACGACCAGAGCTATCATTATTTCATGCACGACCACTTTTTTGACCATGTGAACATCGACCCATCGCGTATCAATCTGCCGAACGGCATGGAGCCGGACGAGAAAAAGGAGTGCGCCCGCTATGATGCGGTGCTTCGCAGTGTGGGCGATGTGGATATTCAGCTGCTCGGTATCGGCCGCAACGGCCATATCGGCTTCAACGAGCCGGACAACTGCTTCGCCAAGGGCACGCACTGCGTGGAGCTGACCGAGTCCACCATCGAGGCAAACAAGCGCTTTTTCGCCAGCGAGGATGAGGTGCCGCGCCGTGCCTACTCGATGGGCATTCACACCATCATGACCGCAAAAAAAGTGCTGGTCGTTGCCAGCGGCGAGGACAAGGCGTGGGCTATCCGTGAATCCTGCTTCGGTCCGGTAACGCCCAAGGTGCCCGGTTCGATTCTGCAGCTGCACAACGACGCGATCGTTATCGCAGATGAGGCAGCTCTCAGCCTGTGCGGCGATTTTCTCTGATTCCTGATCATAACGGCGGCGGTACCGTGTTTTATTTTACCGTGCGGTAAATCAACAGCATTCTGCGGTACCGTCGTTTTGAAACCCGAAGTGCAGTTCCGTCTCCTTCTGCGCTTTGGGTTTTATGATTTTTCGCAAGGGAGGTGCGATATGGTGCGCGTTACCGATATGACACACGGCCGTCCGATACGGCTGATTCTGCTGTTTTCGCTGCCGCTGATGCTGGGCAGCGTGTTTCAGCAGCTGTATACCATCGTGGATACGATCATCATCGGACGCGGTGTTGGCATGCAGGCGCTGGCGTCCATCGGTGCGGCGGATTGGATCAACTGGCTGGTTTTATGGGGACTGCAGGGCTTTACGCAGGGCTTTGCGATTCTCGCGGCGCAGGAGTTCGGCGCGGGCGCATACGACCGGCTGCGTCGTGTACTGGCTATGATCGTTAAGCTGTCGTGCTGGTTCGGCATTGCGGTGACGATCATCAGTCTGCTGCTGGTAAGACCTCTGCTCACACTGCTGCACACCGATCCTGCGGTGTTCGGCGGAGCACAGACGTACTTATATGTGCAGTTCGGCGGCTCGCTCATCATCATTGCGTACAACATGGCGGCGGCCGTGCTGCGCTGTCTGGGCGACAGCAGAACACCGCTGTTTGCGATTATCGCGGCGAGCTTTGCTAATATTGCGCTCGACCTGCTGTTCGTGATGGGCTTTGGCTGGGGCATTTTCGGAGCTTCGTTCGCAACCGTACTGGCGCAGCTGATTGCGTTTCTGCTGTGTCTGCGTTCTCTGCGGCGGCTGCCGTTCGTGCAGCTGACAAAGGCCGACTGGAAAACCGACCCTGCCATTCTGCTGCACCTGTGCCGCCTCGGCATTCCGACCGGTCTGCAGATGAGCATGATCACACTGGGCGGCATGGTGCTGCAGTCCGTGCTGAACGGCTTCGGCGTAGTGTTCGTGGCAGGCTATACGGCGGCCAACAAGCTGTACGGTATACTCGAAAGTGCATCAGTGGCGTTTGGCTATGCCATGACAGCCTACATGGGGCAGAACCTTGGTGCACGAAACGCGGCACGCATTGATGCAGGTATTCGGGCGGTACTGGTGCTGTCCGCCGAATTTACAGCCGCCATCGTGACGGCTATGCTTGTTGCGGGCAAACCGCTGCTGGGACTGTTTCTTTCGACCGAGGAGGCGGGCGCGGCAGATGCGCTGGCGGTGGCCTATCAGTATCTCATGGTGCTGATGGCGTTTTTGTTTGCACTGTTCATGCTGCAGGCATACCGCTCCTCACTGCAGGGGCTGGGCGAGATGACTGTGCCGACACTCTCCGGCTTTGCGGAAATGCTCATGCGCATGGGTGCAGCGCTCGTGCTGCCGACCTTCATCGGGCAGAGCGGCGTATTCTTTGCGGAAGGCGCAGCATGGGTGTGTGCGGCAGCGCTCAATCTGGTATGGTATTATATGCGGATTGGGAAAATCAAGCGGGATATGCTGCAATAACAAAGGTTCTGGACAGACTGAGACGCTCAACCGCTGTCATAAGTGGTTGAGCGCCTTGCGAATTAGATTAATGTCATTGCATTCGGAAGAGAGCAGATTAATCTATCAATAGCCATGAGATATCCTGTTTGAAGCGTCAAATATTGTGTGGATATTCAGATGGGGATAGGCGCAAACCGTTTGCACCTATCCTCGCGTTTTCTGCCACTCGTACATTATATATAGTAAGAAAAGGACCGGAATCTTTCTTCCTTTTGTTTGGCGAAAGGTGTATTTCGCGTGCCACCTCCATCTGGGTGCGTCCCTCGAAGAACCGCAGCCGGATGATACGGCGCTCGCGGTCGTTCAGGCTGCGCATAGCGTCCCGCAGAGCAATACCGGCCAGCCAGTTGTCGTCCGTGTTTTTGGTGTCGCCGACCTGATCCATCACGCAGACCGTGTCCGTGCCGTCGTGGAACACCGGCTCGAACAGCGACACCGGGTCGAGTATCGCGTCGAGCGCGAACACGACCTCCTCTTTCGGCACGTCCATCAGCTTGGCCAGTTCCACGATGTCCGGCTCACGCTGGTGCTCGCGGATGAACGCCTCCTTGGCCTGCAGAGCGCGGTACGCCGTGTCGCGCAGGCTGCGCGAGACTCGCATGGCACTGTTGTCGCGCAGGTAGCGGCGGATTTCGCCGATGATCATCGGTACGGCGTAGGTGGAGAAGCGCACGCCGAGTTCGGTATTAAAATTGTCGATGGCTTTCATCAGGCCGATGCACCCGACCTGAAACAGGTCGTCCGGCGATTCGCCGCGGCCCTGAAACCGCTGAACAACGCTGAGCACCAGCCGCAGATTGCCGCGGATCAGCTCATCGCGTGCCTGCTTGTCTCCGGCAGCGGATTTTTTCAAAAGCTCGTCCGTCTTTTTTGCGGAGAGCACCGGCAGTCCCGATGTATTCACACCGCAGATCTCAACTTTTGTCTGCATAAAATTCCCTCCTGTTGGTCGTCACTATGAGGATACTATCTGGATTTTCCCCGCGGTCCCGTTCAAATATACCGACGAAATATTTTGCATGGGACGGAGATTCGACAAATTTCACGTTCGCCTTGTGATATGGAACCGAGAAAGCGTTTTGCGTCCATCAGAAATTCCCTCTTGTGGGAATAGGGGGAAAGGGTGTATAATAAATTCAAGAGAATGCCTGTTTGCAGCGTCACACTGCATACAGACGATTGAAAACGAAGGAGAATGCAATATGTTTGAAAATCTGATTGCAGCACTCAAGGCTGACAAGCGCAAGATCGTATTCACCGAAGGCCCGGACGCTCGTATCCTCGAAGCGGCTGCACGCCTGAAGAAGGACGGCCTGATGGATTCCATCCTGGTCGGCAATGTTGACGAGGTAAAGGCTGCTGCTGCAAAGGGCGGCTTCGATATCGAGGGCATGGAGATCATCGACCCGGCTACCTACCCGGAGATGGACGCTATGGTAGCTAAGATGGTAGAGCTCCGCAAGGGCAAGATGAGCGAGGAAGACTGCCGCGCTGCACTGTCCAAGGGCAACTACTTCGGCACCATGCTCGTTAAGATGGGCAAGGCTGACGCTCTGCTCGGCGGCGCTACCTACTCCACCGCTGACACCGTTCGTCCGGCTCTGCAGCTGATCAAGACCAAGCCGGGCGCACACCTCGTAAGCTCCTGCTTTATTCTGGTCCGCGAGAAGGACGGCGTAGAGGAGAAGCTGGCTATGGGCGACTGCGCGATCAACATCGACTATCCGGATTCTGTTGATAAGGAAGGCAACGTAACCCTGAAGGGCAGCCAGAAGCTGGCTGAAGTTGCAATCGAGACCGCAAACACCGCTAAGGCTTTCGGCATCGACCCGAAGGTTGCTGTTCTGTCCTTCTCCACCAAGGGCTCCGGCAAGGGCGGCACGGTTGCTCTGTCCCGCGAGGCTACCGAGTACGCCAAGGAGATGAACCCGGAGCTGGCGATCGACGGCGAGCTGCAGTTTGACGCTGCTGTATCCCCGGTTGTTGCTGCTACCAAGTGCAAGGGCTCTCCGGTTGCAGGCCAGGCTAACACCTTCATCTTCCCGTCTATCGAGGCTGGCAACATCGGCTACAAGATCGCTCAGCGTCTGGGCGGCTACGCTGCTTACGGCCCGATTCTGCAGGGTCTGAACGCGCCGATCAACGATCTGTCCCGCGGCTGCAACGCTGACGAGGTTTACCAGATGGCGATCATCACCGCTGGCCTGAAGTAATTTCAGCACACACATAATTGCATAAGTAAGGAATCCGCCGACGTGAAAATTCAATCGCGTCGGCGGATTTTGCTTTTTCAGTGGGGAGGGAAAGCGTATGAAACGGAAGATTATAGCTGTTATTGCAGGTATTCTGATTTTTGGATGGGCATATTGGCTTGTGCCGTATTCGCCGATACTGGATACGGTGAATATCACGGAAATGCGGGTGTATCAGCTTGACAGGGGAGAATACGCTGATGATTTCACCGAGCGGGTTGATACAGATACCGTACGCGAACTGCTTACGCATATTCGGGCACGCCGTATACCGAGTCTGCGGCTTGAGGGGATACAGGAAGGCAGTTTTGTCGTTGAGGTGAAATACTGGGATAAAACTATGTGTATCAATCTCGGCGAACCGGGTGGACCGGATTATGTGTATGACGGTATATTGCGTCATACGCTGTGGATGCACAAGGTGTCCGGCGGTGAGGAACTGCTCACGTTGCTGGCGGACAGCTACTACAACAAAGGGGAGGGATAGCGATGAAACGAAGGATAGTATTTGCATTGATAAGTGTGCTGATTTGTGTGGGAGCAGCGGTTTGGCTTGTGCCGTACACGCCTATGCCGGACATGGACGGCTTCTGGAACGTGCGTATCTGGCGCGTCAATGGCGCGGATATGACCGAACTGACCGAGCAGGTCAATCAGACCGCTCTGCGAGAGGTGCTGACGCAGGTCAAAGCCAGCCGTGTGCCGCACCCGAAGCACAGCTTCTCGATGGATAAAATCAGCTACGAAATCGTTGCGGTGTACAATAATACACCGACCTTCCTCGATATCGGCGAGATTAACTTTGTGTACCGAGATTGGGTACATAATCTGAAAAACGGCAATGAGATTCTCGATAAATTGGATGCAATCTGCAATAATTGAGAATTGAAAATGGAGAATGGAGAATTAACGTAACGGTATAACGTTTTGTGGGCGGCCAATGACCGCCCCTACGTTTGCGCGTTTGCAAATGGTTTAACGTGCATACAATAGGCATTACGGTATACCGTAGGGTGCGCCGACCTCGGCGCACCGCATGTAAATTCATCTGCACAAACTACACCGTAGGGGAGCGCATTGCGCTCCCACATTACGTTAAATGGGCGAGGACGAATAACGTGCACCATAACAAGATGGTTCGGAAAACCAAACCATCACGTCCATTCTCCATTCTCAATTTTCCATTCGGCACGCGTTAACCCAAAACAAAAGGACTGATCCACCGGTCAGTCCTTTTTACAGCAGCGACAGCTGTCCATCCGCGAGATTTACAATTTTCAGTCCGCTCTGCTCAGCCATATGCACGGTCTGCGCGGTACCGCCCGACCGTCCATCATAGTAACAGATGAGCCTTGACGATGCATCCACCATAAACCGGTTGCGCGCGGCAAAGCACCCGGCGTGATAGCTCCGCGAGAGCGCGTACACCTTATCTGCGGCGAGCAGGCAGCGGTTGAACCGGCGTTTCCACTCGAGCGGAAACCGATCGGCCTGTCCGTCGAACGGCACAGCACACAGCAGCTGCACCGGGAGTGCGGCGCGCGCGCGCAGAACAGCTTCGGCGGCCCACAGATCAAAGCCGGTGGACATACCGGAGAGAAACCGCGTGCAGCCGTCAGCGGCGGCCTCTGCGACCGCAGCATCGAGTGCGGCGAACAGCTCGCGCGCAGCGGGACAGTCCTCGTTCCGGAACGGCATTTTTTCAATTCGGTAGCCGGAAAAACAGCAGGTCACCGGACGCAGATCCGCCATGACACACCCTCCAATCAGAACAAATGTTCTGTTTTTATCAGTATACAATAGATGAAGCCAAAACGCAAGTTGTAAATTTGATAAAAAGCTGATATGATAAGTACAGCACAATTTACCGACACAGGGGAGGGACGCAATGAACGGTCAAAACCGATGGCTATATCTGATCAAGCGCATGGTTTACCGCTTTTTTGATGACGGCATTCCGCAGTCTGCGGCAGAGCTTTCGTATTTTCTGCTGTTTTCCATGTTCCCGCTGCTGATGTTCGTCAACTCCATGCTCGCACAGCTTGACCTGTCAATCGAGGGGATGCAGCCGGTGCTGGAAATGCTGCCGAAAAGCCTGCAGCAGCTCATAGGCGGCTATATTCAGCAGCTGACCGGCACGCCGTCGTTCAGCCCGATGATCGTCGGTCTGGGTCTGACGCTGTATTTCCTGTCCCGTGCGGTGCGCTCAATGATGCGCACGGTCAACGATATTTACCACGTTGAAATCTCGCGCGGCATGGTCAAGGACGTGCTCATTTCGTTCGGTATTACGGCGGGCTTTCTCGTTTCGGTTGTGTGCAGCTTTGTGCTCGTTGTCGCCGGACGAACCATCATCCGCGTTGTACCGAAATATCTGCCGGTGCCGCCGGCTGTGATGGACGGACTGCACGATGCCAGCTTCTGGGTGATGATCGCGTTTATTTTCGTGTTCCTCATGCTGTTCAACAAGGTCGTGCCCAATCTGCACCTTAGGTTCCGCGAGGTGTGGCCGGGGGCGCTGTTCTCGCTGGTAGCGTGGATTCTGGTATCGCTTGGATTTTCGTTCTATGTGGACAATATGGCGCGGTATTCTGTGCTGTACGGCTCTCTGGCGGCGATTATCGTACTGATGCTGTGGCTGTATATCGTCAGCATGATCCTGCTGATGGGTCCGCAGCTGAATCATACGCTGGTCGTGATGCGGCTGTACCGGCTGGAGAACGAAAAGCATTTATAAGTCCAATATTCGTCAAAAACAGTGCGGACGCGCACTGAAAATAGAGAAAACACGGAGGAAAAGGATATGAAAGTTGTAGCAATCAACGGCTCGCCGCGCAAGGACGGCAACTGTGCGCAGATGCTCGAGGTGCTCGGCAAGGTGTTCGAGCAGGAGGGCATCGAGTTTGAGGTATGTCAGCCGGGGGCGAAGGTGCATCCGTGCATGGCGTGCTATCACTGCCTGGACAACGGCACGCTGCGCTGCGTGCAGGACGACGACGGTGTAAATGAAATCATCGCCAAGTGCATTGAGGCGGACGGCATCGTGCTCGCGTCTCCGGTGTACCACGGCGGCATTGCGGGCGGTATGAAGTGCGTGCTCGACCGTCTGATTCTGGCGGCAGGCTGCGGCGATAATCAGCTGAAGCACAAGGTCGGTGCGGCGCTGTGTACGCTGCGCCGTTCGGGTGGCATGGAGACCTACCAGCAGCTGCTCGGCACGATCAACACCATGGAGATGGTGCTTGTCACCTCGGACTACTGGAACGCCGTACACGGCGCAGACAAGGGTGAGGCTGTGCAGGATATCGAGGGCGTTGAAGTCATCGAAAAGCTGGGCCGCAATATCGCATGGATGCTCAAGGTGATCGACAAGGCCGGAATCGAGCCGCCGGAAAGCCACCCGCGCACGATGATGAACTTTATCCGCTGATCCGCATGGTTATCCGCTAAACAAAAATTGCAGAGTCCCAAAAGGCACAATGAGAAACTCATTGTGCCTTTTGTGCATAAATTTATCAAATTGATGGGCATATCCTGTGTAACTGCTGAAATGTGCGAAAAAATTCACGAATTGTTAACGGAACTGTGCAAAAAATGTCATGTAAACGCGAGTGGATTCTGATACAATAAATATATCACACAATGCAGTAAAAGGGAGGAATCATCATGACACCGGAACACGATATTTTACAGGTCACGCCGCGCGTGGAAGCGCTGGCGGCGCTCTGCCGCTCGAACAGCCGCATTGATCCGGCGCTGTACCGCAAGTACGATGTCAAGCGCGGTCTGCGCGACATCAATGGACAGGGCGTACTGGCCGGTCTGACCAACATTTCGGACATTATCTCTCGCAAGAAGATAGGCGGCGAAATCGTGCCCTGTGAGGGCGAGCTGTACTATCGCGGCATTCGCATTCAGGATCTGGTGCAGGGCTTTGTTCGGGACGGCCGCAAGGGCTACGAGGAAGCTGCGTACCTGCTCCTGTTCGGCGAGCTGCCGGATGCAAAGCGGCTGGGCGACTTCAAGGCGCTGCTGGCACAGGGCCGCACGCTGCCGACCAATTTCACCCGCGATGTCATCATGAAAGCACCGACCCGCGACATGATGAACAGCCTGTCGCGCAGTGTGCTCACGCTGGCATCCTACGACAGCAATGCGGATGATATCAGCCTGCCCAACGTGCTGCGGCAGTGCCTGATGCTGATTTCGGTCTTTCCGATGCTGGCGGTGTATTCCTATCACGCCTACAATCACTACGAGTGCGGCGGCAGCATGTACATTCACTACCCGTCGGACAGTCTGTCTACTGCGTCCAACTTTCTGCGCATGCTGCGCCCGGATATGCAGTACACGCCGCTCGAGGCAAGAGTGCTCGATCTGGCGCTTGTACTGCACATGGAGCACGGCGGCGGCAATAACTCGTCATTCACAACACACGTCGTCACGTCCTCCGGCACGGATACCTATTCGGCTATTGCAGCGGCGCTCGGTTCGCTGAAAGGCCCGAAACACGGCGGAGCAAACTACAAGGTCGTGCAGATGTTCGAGGATATGAAGAAAAACGTGTCGGACACCACGGATGAGCAGGCAGTCGCGGACTATCTTGTCAAGCTGCTGCGCCGCGAGGCATTTGACCAGAAGGGACTCATCTACGGCATGGGCCACGCTGTGTACTCGATATCGGACCCGCGTGCGCAGGTGTTCAAATCCTTCGTCGGTCAGCTGGCGCACGAGAAGGGCAGAGACGCAGATTTCGCGCTGTACACCATGGTCGAGGAGATGGCACCCAAGGTTATCGCACAGGAACGCCACATCTATAAGGGCGTGTCTGCAAATGTTGATTTTTACTCAGGTTTTGTGTATTCCATGCTGGGTTTGCCGCCGGAATTGTACACGCCGGTGTTTGCCATGGCGCGTATCGTTGGCTGGAGCGCGCATCGCCTGGAGGAGCTGATCAACACGGATAAGATCATCCGCCCGGCGTACCGCTGCGTGCAGCCCGCCGAGCCGTATGTGGCTCTTAAAGAAAGATAACGCAGAACTTCATAAAATAAAGAACACAGGCATCGCAGAGAGAGCAGCGGTGCCTGTGTTCTTTCTATATGGAGCGTTTAGTCGATGTTGAGCGCTTCGCGCAGCACCTGCAGGCTGGCGAGATGACCGTCGAGCATGGAGAGCGTCAAATCTTCCATTTCAAGGGAAATCTCATCGTTGTAGCCCGACATGCGGACAACCGAGAAAAACTCCTTCCACCACTTGGCATCGTGTCCCGCGCCGACGGCAACATAGTTCCACGAGCGGCGGGCAAATGCGTCGATCGGCTTGGTATCCAGCATGCCGTTGGGCTGCCAGTAGCGGCGCTCCGGCCGGGAATCCTTGCCGTGGATATGGTAAATTGCACCGTGCTCACCGAGCACACGGGCTGCTTCGATCGGATCGCCGCCCATCCAGAACAGGTGGGACGGATCAAGGTTCATGCCGATCATCGGGCCGACAGCCTCACGCAGACGGAGCAGCGTTTCCGGGTTGTAAACCAGCTGCATACCGTGGTTTTCGAGCGCAATTCGCTCGATTCCGCAATCCTCTGCCAGCTTAACGAGCTTTTTCCATGCGGGAATCGCAACCTGATTCCACTGGTAATCCAGAATGTCCTGCGTCTCGGGCGGCCACGAGGTCGTGATCCACACCGGCGTTTTATCGCCCTCGCAGCCGACCGGCAGACCGCTCATCATAACGATCTTCTTTACTCCGAGCTGATGCGCCAGCTCAAAGGTTTTTTTTGTTACATCCATGTCCTTTTCATATGCGAGCGGGTTGCCCGAGCAGTTGAGCGCGCACAGCTCCAGACCCTTCTCACGCATGGCATCATACCATTTTTCGCGGGCGGTCTTGTCGCTTACCAGAAGGTCGAGGTCACAGTGCGGCGCACCCGACCAGTTGCCGGTGCCGATTTCAATGGCGGCAATTTTCTGCTCCACGCAGAAGTCGAGCATCTGCTCATAGGGCATATCCAGCGTGCAGGTTTTGATAGCAAGCTTCATTGTCATATTCCTTCTCTCATTAGGATACGGTAATTTTACCACATTGTAACCTTTGCTGGCAAGAGATGTCTCCAAAATATGCCCAAAACGACCATGAAATTCCCATGATTTTATAGGAAAAATGCCGTAAGAAAAATAAAAATGCACAATGCACAGTGTCTGGTTTTCGATTGTCAAAGCAGGAATTTGTGAATGTGCACAAAACGGAACGTACGAAAATCACCACCTCTTACAAAAATAACAACGAAGGGTTGCCAAAACGGTATTATTGCATTAAAATATTACCAGAACGTTGGAGCGTTCCTAAGTCCCACAGCAGTGGGAACCGACCGCAGAGCAGACAACCTGAGAGTCTGTTTGCTCCGCATGAAAAAGGAGAGAGGTTTTTATCATGAAGAAGAGATTACTTGCTATGCTGATGACTGGCGCTATGGTTGCAAGCCTTGCAGCTTGCGGCGGCGGTTCTTCTACCCCGGCTGACGACACCCAGAAGGATGGCGGCGGTAAGGCTGGCACCACTTCCGGCTGCTCTGTTGACGTTATCCTGAAGACGACTGCTTCCGAGTACTGGAGCTACGTTAAGGCTGGCGCTGAGGCTTACTCCAAGGACAACCCGGACGTAAAGGTTGAGGTTAAGGGCGCTACCTCCGAGACCGCTTACGACGAGCAGCAGAATATGATCGAGACCGACCTGAACTCCGGCGCATACGATGCATTCGTTATCGCTCCGCTGCAGGCTGACCTCGTTAAGACCCTGATCGCTGGCCAGACCGCACCGATCGTTGCAGTTGATACCAACATCGATGCACCTGAGGTTCTGTCCTTCGTAGGCACCGGCAACGAGGATGCTGCTGCAGAAGGCGGCAAGGCTGCTGTAGAGGCTGCTAAGGCTGCTGGCTGGGATAAGGTTCAGGCAATCGCAATTTCCGGCGTACAGGGCGACGGCACTGCTACCGCACGTCTGACCGGTTATGAGAAGGGCGTTACCGAGGCTGGCGGCGAGTTCCTGAAGGACGAGATCCAGTACGCTGACGCTGTTGCTGATAAGGCTGCTACCTCGATGGAAGCAATCATGCAGAACCATCCGGAAGGCGTCGCTATCATCGTCTGCAACAACGACGATATGGCTATGGCTGCTGCTCGTGCTGCAAAGGGCAACGCTGCTTACGCGAAGACCATCTTTGTTGGCTTCGACGGCATCCAGTCCGCTTGCAACGCTATCCTCGCTGGTGAGGAGACCATGTCCGTTGCTCAGGAAGCATACGACATGGGCTACAAGGCAGTTGAGGCTGCTGTAAAGGCTGTTAACGGTGAGACCCTGGAGAAGTTCATCGACTCCGGCTGCTCCGTTGTCACCAAGGATAACGCTCAGGAGCGCCTGGATAAGCTGAAGGGCTACATCGGCTAAGCAATCCATCCCACACGCTTGTGGTTTTCCATTAGTTCCAGCATTTAAGTGAACGAGAAGAAACCCCTGCTCGATTTCAATCTCTGCAGGGGTTCTCTTTTCAAACATGCTCCCGCGGACAAGAAATGGTAAAGAGCTTGCACTGGGCAGGCTTTTCCTTAGGGAACTGAACCGAGAACAGTTTACTTTGTCCCGCACTTCATCTCGGAGAAGAAAAGGTGATATGCAAATGAGTGAATACGTAGTAGAACTGAAAAACGCGACCAAGCGTTTTCCGGGCGTAG
>OOBP01000647.1_pt1 | contig 23098 bp, 26 predicted proteins | sample 1671681 | NCBI WGS metagenome assembly OOBP01 (sample SAMN06348181, study PRJEB24527) | human gut metagenome
TTTAATATACATAGTGCATATATTAGGTACCTGTCGGTTTTTGGTACTAAAATATGACTTCACGAAACAATGAGAAATGTATATTATTTATGGGAGGGTCTATGATAAGTGTGACAAGATTTAATGATTCCACACTGATTATTAATGCTGATTTGATACAGACAGTGGAAGAGACACCGGATACGGTGATAACGCTTACGACCGGCACAAAGTTTATTGTAAAGGAGAAGAGCAAAGAGATTGTAGATAAAGTAGTAGAATATAAAAGAAGGATTTTTGTTAATTCTCCTGTTAATTATAGAGAACAAACATATTGATAAATTTTTAAGAACGGATGGTGTTACATAGTGGATTTAGCTACACTCGTTGGTATTGTTTTAGGTCTTGTAATGGTAGTGTTCGGTATTATATCAAGTGCGGATATCAGTGCTATTACTAAGAGCTTTTTGGATTTGCCTTCATTTATTATTACATTTGGTGGTTCGATTGCTGGTATGATTGGTTCATACACATTTAAGGAACTTATCACTTGTATTAAAGGTATTACGATTGCATTTAAGGATCCTAAACTTGATTATGGAGGACTTATTGGAAAGATTATTGAACTTTCCAATGTTGCCAGAAAAGAAGGATTGCTTGCATTGGAAGAAGTTGCAGGTAATCTTGATGATGAGTTTATGAAAAAAGGTATTCTTCTTATTGTAGATGGTACAGAACCTGAACTTGTAAGAGGTATTCTTGAAACAGAACTTGATAATATGGATGCAAGACATAAAAAGATTGCAGGCTTTTATGATAACTGGGCTGCATTAGGTCCTGCATGGGGTATGATTGGTACTCTGGTTGGTCTTATTAACATGCTTGCAGACTTAAATGATATGGCATCTGTAGGACCTAACATGGCGGTGGCTCTTGTCACAACGCTGTATGGTTCGTTGATTGCTAACTGGCTTTGTGTTCCTATTGCAAATAAACTGAAACTTATTAATAATAATGAGTATCAGATGAAAGAGATTATTATAGAAGGTCTTCTTTCAATTCAGGCAGGTGAAAACCCACGAGTTATTGAAGAAAAGCTCAAATCATTCCTTTCACCTGACGCAAGAGGCAATGTGTCAGATTCGGAGGCTGGAGGTGAAGCATAATGAAGAAAAGAGCAGATCCTGAAAAGCCTGCACAGCTCTGGCTTAACACATTTTCGGATTTGATGAATCTGCTGTTGTGCTTCTTCGTACTCCTGTTTGCAATGTCTAATGTTGACCAGGAAAAGTTTCAGGAATTGTCGGCTTCTCTTTCGGCTGCATTTAATGTGCTTCCTAGTGGCGGTTCAGCCATCAATAATGATGGCATACTTGTCGGAAGTGGTGCAAGCCAGCTTAATGCGATAGCAGAACAGTATAATAATATGGGGCTTGATTCTGATGGTGATTATTCACAGGAGCAGGAAGAATCAAAGGATGCATTTGAAGAAGTTGAAAAAGCAGGACTTGAGGAGTCTGAAAAGATGGCAGATGCCATAGAAGATGCATTGAAAGAAGCCAATGTTCTGGATGAAGTCGAGATTACAGCAACAAGCAAGTATGTAGAACTTAATCTTGGAAGTGGTATTTTGTTTGATTCAGGAAGAGCTGAATTAAAATCAGAAGCTGTTAATCTGATTGAAAAAGTTGCAGATGCAATTTATCAGTATAATGATAATCTGATTATAATTGAAGGACATACGGATAATGTTCCAATAAATACGGCAGAGTTTCCGGATAACATGATGTTGTCACAGAAAAGAGCATATTCCGTTTTCAAATATCTTGTTAATAATAAAGGATTTGACCCGGCAACGATGATGTCATCGGGACGAGGTGAATCAGTCCCTATTGCTTCTAATTCTACTGCTGATGGCAGGGCACAGAACAGAAGAGTAGAGATAAAAATATATAATACATATAACAGTTAGAAAACTGTAAAATTTGCGGAGGAACGTTTTTATGAAAAAAAGTATGCTGAATGTCATTACTCTTGCACTTGTTCTTATTAATCTTGTGCTGACTGTTCTTTTGACATTTTCATTGGTCTCAACTAACAACAGAACAAATAATTTGATTAAAAAAGTTGGTGAGATTATTGATCTTGATGCGGCAGGGAATGCAGCCAATGGCTCACAGACAGGAAGTGCTGTTAATATTGACGATATTGAATATGTTGAGGTTAAAAGCGGTGACAGCACCAATATAACAGTGTCTTATACAGACAGTGGTAAGACACATTATGTTGTATTTAAAGTTACACTTGGACTTAATAAGAAAGCAAAAGATTATTCTACAAAGTCAACAAGCATTAATAATGGCATGAAGCTTATTGTAAGCCAGATAACAAATGAGGCTTTAAAGTATTCATATAATACAGTAACTACTAATAAGACAACAATTGAGAAAAATCTGTTGTCTACATTACAGGATCAGTTTGAGACAGAAGCAATCTGTTCAGTAACACTTTCTGAAATTCTTGTACAGTAATTACATAATTAAAAAATCAGATGAATTTTAAGCTTATGAATTGTACAAGGAGGTGAGGAAGTTGGGTGAGGTTCTTTCACAAAGTGAGATTGATAACCTCTTGAAGGCTTTAAACAGTGGCGAGCTTGATATTGACGAAGCAAAAAACACGGAAGAAAAACAGGTGAAAAATTATGATTTTGCAAGACCTGCTAAGTTTTCTAAAGAACATTTAAGAACACTGGAAATTATATACGAACATTTTGCCAGACTTATGTCAACCAATCTTCCGGCATATCTGCGAAAGTCTGTAACGGTAGATGTTGTGAATTCGGAAGTGGTTATTTATTCGGAATTTTCTAATGCATTGTCTAATCCGGTACTGCTCGGTGTTATAAGCATGAGTCCTTTGTCAGGAAATGTAATCATGGAGATGGCATCAAATCTTGGATTTGCTATTGTAGACAGGCTCCTTGGAGGAGTCGGTCAGGCACTTGATAAAGAGAGAGACTTTTCGGAAATAGAGCTGTCAATATTGGAAAGAATATTTTCAATATGTGTTAATCTTTTCCATGAACCATGGGAGAATGTAGTAAGTATATCTCCACGTCTGGAAAGAATTGAGACAAACTCCCAGTTTGCCCAGATTATTTCTCCAAGTGAGACAATTGCGATTGTGACACTTAATATTAAAATTGGAGAAGTGGAAGGACTTATGAATATATGTCTTCCATTTGATACACTTGAACCGGTTATTGATAAACTTAATACTAAATACTGGTTCTCAACGATGAAAGAAAAAGATGAACATTCATACGAGGATACAATTGAAACTGCCATCAGCAGAGCAATGATTCCTATAAAAGCTGTGCTTGGAAATAGCACAATTAATGTGTCAGATTTTGCAAACCTTCAGGTCGGAGATATAATAAAAATCAATCGTAAGGTTGATGAAGAGCTTGAGGTGTTTGTTGGTAATATCCGTAAATTTAAGGCATTGCCGGGATATTCTGATGATAAATATGCAGTTAGGGTAACAGAGGTTATCAGAGAGGAGAGTGAATAAGGATGGATGGAATGCTGTCACAGGAAGAGATAAATGCATTACTTGCAGGAGCATCAGGCAGCGGTGATTCTTCAACAACCGATAGCAGTGCAGATAATAATGCACAGAATGCGGCTGGTCAGGAGGATAATAACAATACACCGTCAGCACAGAATGAACAGCAGTTTGTTCTCTCTGATTCCGAAAAGGATGCGGTTGGTGAAATATCCAATATCAGTATGGGAACAGCGGCAACGACACTTAGTTCTTTACTTAATCAGAAAGTGAATATCACAACACCTACAGTTGAGGTATCTACATGGGATGAACTGTCTGTTAAATATGACAGACCATGTGTTATGTTGCAGATTTCATATAAAGAAGGAATAGATGGTAATAATGTTCTTATTTTAAAAGAACGTGATGTTAAAATTATTACAGATTTGATGATGGGTGGCACAGGTCAGGTTGATGATGATGAACCATTATCAGAATTGCATCTTAGTGCTATTGGTGAAGCAATGAATCAGATGATGGGTTCAGCAGCAACATCAATGTCATCAATGTTTAACAGAAAAATAGATATAAGCCCACCAATTGCAAATATGGTGGAAACTTATAGTGATTCAACAGATGACCTTCCTCCGTTTTTAAAAGGTCAGTTTGTTATGGTTGCATTCAAGATGCAGATTGGCGACCTGATTGATAGTGAGATTATGCAGCTCTATCCGATAGAGTTTGCAAAAGAGCTTCTCAATCTTTTTACACCGGAATTAAATGGCAGTTCATCAGCTAATGTTGAATCACAGCCTGCACAGCCAGAACCGGTACCACAGCCAACACCGGCCCCACAGCCAGCACCAGCACCTGCTGCACCACAGCCTGATATGTCAGCACAGGCACCACAGGGAATGCCTTATGGTTATCCGCAGATGGGAATGCCTTATGGTTATCCACCTATGCAGGGACAGCCTATGGCCTATGGTTATCCACCTATGCAGGGGCAGTCTGCAGTGCCACAGCAGGATATCAATGTTGCTCCGGCAGCATTCCAGCCGTTTGCCGGTGATGTTAATGCTCTTTCACAAAAAGAAAATATCGATTTAATTATGGATGTTCCTCTTGATGTAACTGTTGAACTTGGCAGAACAAAGAAATCAATAAAGGATATTCTTGAATTTGCACCAGGTACAATTGTTGAACTTAATAAAATTGCAGGTGAGGCAATTGATGTACTTGTAAATGGCAAATATGTTGCTAAAGGCGAAGTTGTTGTTATTGAAGAAAGCTTTGGTGTAAGAATAACAGAAATTATTAAAGAACAGTAATGATTAAGTGAATTTAAAAATATAAATAAAAAGTTAAGAAAAAAACAGTATGAAAACACACTGGGATGTTGTATAATGTAATCGAATTATCTTAGTGAATGTAAAAGATAGGAGAAATAAAATATGGCAAAGAATATTTTAATATGTGATGATGCAGCATTTATGAGAATGATGATTAAGGATATTCTCACAAAGAATGGATATAACATTGCAGGAGAGGCTGAGAATGGTGCAAAAGCAGTTGAAAAGTATGCCGAACTCAAGCCAGACCTTGTACTTATGGATATTACAATGCCTGAAATGGATGGTATTCAGGCACTCAAGAAGATAAGAGAAAGCGATCCTAATGCTGCTATTATTATGTGTTCAGCTATGGGTCAGCAGGCTATGGTTATTGAATCAATTCAGTCTGGAGCAAAAGATTTCATTGTTAAGCCTTTCCAGGCAGACAGAGTTATTGAAGCTGTAAGGAAGGTTGTCGGATAATGACAATGCTTGCAATAGGAAGCAGCAGACTTGAAGCATTTGCACAATTAATTACACTTGTTCTTATTTTTGCATTTGTACTTGCACTTACATATTTTGCCACAAAGTGGGTGGGCAATTATCAAAAAGAGAAAATGTCCGGAAGCAATATTACAGTGCTTGAGACCATGAAAATATCTGGAACTAAATATTTACAGATAATTAAGATAGGAACTAAGTGTTTTGCAATTGCAGTCTGTAAAGATACTATTACATATTTATGTGAGGTAAATGAAGAGGATTTAATATACAGGGAAAACAATTCTTCTAAATTAAAATCCGAAAATTTTAATGCGATATTAGAAAAGTTTAAGAAAGACAAGCCGCAGGACTAGGCAGGAATCAGCAATATGTTACATTTTTTAAAGAAGTATAAGAAGAAAATTCTTAGAGTTTCATTAGGATTGTCAGCTTTTTTTGCAATATGTATGTTTATGGTAAGTCATGATGGAGATGGTAATAACAATTTGATAAGTATTGGTATTTCATCAGGTGAAGGTTCAGATATGGCGAGCGTGCTTCAGATGCTGCTTGTACTTACAGTTCTGTCGCTTGCACCATCAATATTAATGATGCTCACTTCATTTACGAGAATTGTTATTGTATTGCATTTTACAAGAGCTGCTATTGGTACACAGACAGTGCCGCCTAATCAGGTAATAGTAGGTTTGTCTTTATTTTTGACATTTTTTATTATGGCACCTACGTTTAATGAAGTATATACAAGTGCAGTTGTGCCGCTTACTAATAATGAGATTACAGCACAGGAAGCATTTGATATAGGTGTTGTGCCTGTAAGAAAGTTTATGCTTAAACAGGTTTCAACAAAAGATTTGGATACATTCCTTAAAATAGCTGATTTTGAGGAGGGTTCAGTCAAATCTGAAGATGATATTCCGCTTCAGGTTCTTATACCGAGTTTTATTGTTAGTGAATTAAGGATTGCATTTATAATTGGATTTCTTATATATCTGCCATTTATTGTTATTGATATGGTTGTTTCGTCTACGCTTATGTCAATGGGTATGATGATGCTGCCGCCAACGACAATTTCTACACCATTTAAAATTCTTTTGTTTGTAATGGCAGATGGCTGGAATCTTATAATAGGAAATCTTATGTCAACATTTAATTAATGGTTATTATATGTGCCTGTGCGTTACAGCACAGGCATATTCTTTAATTTGCCGGAACAGCAGGGAGAAAGTTTATGAGTAGTTCAGATATTATCACAATTGCAAGACAAACGGTCTGGGTAATAGTTAAAACCTCTGTGCCGCTGTTATTAGTTTCGATGGTTGTAGGTCTTATAATAAGTCTTTTTCAGACACTTACGTCAATTCAGGAACAGACACTTACGTTTGTTCCAAAACTTATCGCAATTCTTATAGGAATTATGGTAATGGGAACATGGATACTCAACGAGATAGTTGCTTTTATAAATACCTTATGGGGCAGCTTCAGTCAGTATATATCGTGAAAGTATTGCTTTTTGAATTTGAAAATGGAAAGGTAGTAAAACAATGATTCAATATGAAGTTGCATTGGAACAATTGGAAATTTTTGTTTTGATACTTATGCGTATTGCATCTTTCATATATGTTGCACCTTTTTTTAATACAGCTAATGTTCCAAGAAGAACAAAGATTGGACTGGCTTTTTTTGTAACAGTTCTTGTATATAGTGTTAAGCCGGATATGACAGTGGAATATTCCGGCATTATAGGTTATGCAGTTGTTGTCCTGCAGGAAGTTGCAGTTGGTCTTATTCTTGGTGCAATGGCATCGTTTTGCGTCCAGATTATTATGTTTGCCGGAAAAATGATAGATATGGATACAGGTCTTGCAATGGCTCAGATTATGGATCCGACAACTAATGTGCAGGTTGGTATTTTTGGTAATTTTTATTACTATATACTTCTTCTGCTTCTGATGGTATCAGGCCTGTACAGATATCTGATTTCTGCTATTGTTGAGACATATAATGTTATTCCGATAGGACAGGTAAAGTTTTCTGCATCTATTTATAATGATATAATTGGATTTATGTCAGATTATTTTGTCATAGGCTTCAGAATTGCACTTCCTGTATTTTCTGCAATACTGCTTCTGAATGTTATTCTTGCAATTCTTGCAAGAATTGCACCACAGATGAATATGTTTGTTGTTGGAATGCAGCTTAAAATATTTGTCGGCATATTTGCTGTCTTTTTTACAATAGTGATGATGCCGGCAGTATCGACATTTATTGAAGATGAGATAAAAACGCTTATGGCTTCACTCGTAAGGGGGATGAGCCCATGACAGAGAACAGAATTCTTATTTCTTATAATCTGCAGTTCTTTGCCAAGGACGGACCAGGCGGTGAAAAAACAGAGCCGGCTACAAGTAAAAAGCTTAATGATGTCCGTAAGGAAGGTCAGGTTGCAAAGAGTAAAGATATTATAATGGCAGTATCACTTATGTCGCTTTTTATAATAATTAAAATATATGTTGGAACAATGGGAGAGCGTTTCATAAGTTCATTCAAGGAATTTTATAACAGTTTTGAACTTATTGTTCATTCAAGTTCGGATGGACTTACGGTAGCACTTGGTGCTTCAGCAGTAAAAAATGTTTTTATGGATGTGCTTAATATTACGCTTCCGATATTTTTGATAGCTGTTGTAATTGCAATACTTGGCAATGTTTTACAGCAGAAATGGATGATTACATCAAAGCCGCTTACACCGAAGTTCAGTAAGCTGAGTATTATCAGTGGATTTAAAAGATTGTTTTCATTCAGGCAGCTTTTTGAACTGTTAAAGTCAATTGCAATGATGATAGTTATAGGTGTTGTTGTGTTTGTGACTATAAGAAAAAAAGTTGGACTTCTTCTTACATTTTATGATATTACACTTTATCAGGCCCTCGCCGCAGTTGGCGATATTATTGTAGATCTGGGTATAAAGATAAGTGCGATTTTCCTTGTTATAGGTTTTGTTGATCTTGTTTATCAGAGAATAAAATTTAAAAATGATACAATGATGACAAAGCAGGAAATTAAAGATGAGTTCAAAGATTCTGAAGGTGATCCTCAGGTAAAAGGTCAGATTAGAAGAAAAATGCAGGAGATTTCAAGGAGGCGTATGATGCAGCAGCTTCCGGAGGCGGATGTTGTAATTACAAACCCGACGCATTTTGCAGTTGCATTAAAATATGAGCCTGACAGCGGAATGGCTCCTGTTGTAATTGCCAAAGGTGCTGATTACCTGGCATTTCAGATAAGAGAAAAAGCGAAAGAATGTAATATTGAAATTGTTGAAAATAAACCACTTGCACGAATTCTTTATCATAATGTTGATATTGGTATGGAAATACCACCTGAGTTATACCAGGCGGTTGCTGAGATTCTTGCAAGAGTGTTACAGCCTGATTTGACTTAAATTAAGTTGAATAAATAAATTATTCATGGTAAAATATTATGATGTCAGTTTATGACGAAAAAAGATGATGAAAGGGAGAAAGAAATATGAAGATTAAGAAAAATGACCTGTTTATTGGAATTTATCTGCTCTCTGCGGTTATTTTCTTTATTATTTCAATCCCATCATGGCTGCTTGATATTCTTCTGGCACTCAATATAGCAGTTGCACTTATTATATTATTTAATGCGTTATATGCAAAAGAAGTGCTTGATATGGCATCATTTCCTACAATGTTGTTATTTACAACTATTTTTAGAATTTCCCTCAATGTATCTTCAACAAAGCTTATCCTTACTAAAGGTGATGCCGGTAAAGTCGTTGATACATTTGGAAAGTTTGTAGGCGTCGGCAATCTTGTTATCGGTGCCATAATATTTATAGTTCTCGTTATTATTCAGTTTATAGTTATCAATAAAGGTACAGAGCGAGTAGCTGAAGTTACAGCACGATTCACGCTCGATGCCATGGCAGGCAAGCAGATGGCAATTGACTCTGACCTTAATACAGGCGCAATCACAGATAAAGAGGCAGCTGAAAGAAGAAAGAAGCTACAGCTTGAAAACAGTTTCTTTGGTTCAATGGATGGTGCTACAAAGTATGTAAAAGGTGATGCCACTGCAGGTCTTATTATTACCGGTATTAACATTGTCGGTGGTATTGTAATGGGCATGATGTATAACGGGCTCAGTATCAATGAAGCCTTATCAAAGTATACAATACTTACAATCGGTGATGGACTCTGTAGCCAGATACCATCTTTGCTTATATCTCTTGCAACTGGTGTTCTTGTAACAAAAGCATCAAGTGATGGTGAACTTGGCAATGAGATTGTTGGACAGCTGTTCTCAATGGACAGGGTTCTTATGATGGTTGGTGGTGCTCTTACAGTATTAGGTGTATTTACGCCACTTCCTATATATGTATTTGTTCCTTTTGGTGTAGCACTTATTCTTGCAGGAAGAAAGCTTGGAGATAAGAAGGGTGAAGAACAGATAGAGGAAGAAGTGGAACGTGAGGAGACAGAAGCACAGGAAATCAGGAAGCCGGAGAACGTTGTCAGTCTTCTTAATGTAGACCCTATTGAATTGGAATTTGGTTATGGTATTATTCCTCTTGCCGATGTCAATCAGGGGGGCGACCTTCTTGACAGAGTTGTAATGATACGACGCCAGGTTGCCCTGGAACTTGGTGCTGTAGTGCCTATTATCCGTTTAAGGGATAATATCCAGCTCAATCCTAACCAGTATGTAATTAAGATAAAAGGTATACAGGTGAGTGAAGGTGAGATATTGTTTGACCATTATATGGCTATGAATCCGGGATATGTTGAGGAAGAGATTACAGGTATTCCTACATTTGAACCGTCATTCCATCTTCCGGCAATATGGATAACAGAAAGTCAGAGAGAACGTGCTGAATCACTTGGATATACAGTAGTTGACCCGCCATCAATAATTGCAACACATCTGACAGAAGTTATCAGACAGCATATTGCTGAACTTCTTACACGTCAGGATGTACAGAATCTTATTAATAATATTAAAGAAAACAATTCAACGCTTATTGAAGAGCTTGTGCCTAAACTTCTTGGTGTTGGTGAAATCCAGAAAGTTCTTCAGAATCTTCTTGAAGAAGGCATATCAATAAGGGATCTTGTAACCATATTTGAAACACTTGCAGATCATGCACCGGTTACAAGAGATACAGATATTCTTACGGAATATGTGAGACAGAGCCTGAAGCGTGCAATATCCGGAAAATATTTTCCACCGAACGAAGTTACTAATGTTGTTACTCTCGATCCGGCGGTTGAACAGGATATTATGGGTTCGGTAAAGAATACAGAACAGGGATCATATCTTACACTTGACCCTGAAAAAACAAAAAAAATTGTTGCCAGTCTTAAAGATGCAATTAAGAAACTTGAAGATATGGGCAAGAATCCGATAGTAATTACATCTCCGATAGTAAGACTTTATTTTAAAAAACTTGTTTCGGATTACATAAAAGATATAATTGTGATTTCATATAATGAAGTTGAATCAAATGTGGAATTACAGTCAGTAGGGATGGTGACAGAATAAGATGATAGTTAAGAAATTTCAGGGCGAAACAGAAAAAGATGCTATTTTAAAGGCTCAGGAAGAATTGGGAAATAATGCCGTAGTTTTAAATGTGAAAACCATTAAGCAGAGAGGAATTTTAAAATTATTTAAAAAGGATGTTGTTGAAGTAACAGCGGCACTTGAAGAAGAAGAATTATCGAAAAAAGCAAACACAGGTGCAAAAGAGTTTGGAAAAGCTTTTGAAGCATCATCATATGCGGGAAATATGCATAAGCAGCCTGATATATCTTCAAGACCTGCAGGCGGTCTTAATCTTTTAGCAGATGAGAAAATATCAGTTTCGAGTGAGTCGGCTGTTATAGAACAGAAACTCGATTCGCTTCACAGCCTTTTACAGAGCCAGATTAATGCAGGTGCATCCAGAAAGAACAGCATGCAGGTTGATGATGAAAAAGAGCGTGATGACATTGCAGCTGAACGCATTGCCGGGAAAAAAGCTGTAGAAGAACGTGAAAATGCCAATATGAAATTTATACGACTGATATACAAAAAACTTGTTGACAATGAAGTGAATGAAAAATTCGCTGATGAAATAATGGCAGATATAGAGAATTCATTAAAAAGAGAGTCTAATATTGATAGTATCCTGTCGGCTGTATATCAGAAAATTATCCTAAAACTTGGTGAGCCAAAACCGATTGAACTTGGTGATAAACCTAAAGTTGTATTTTTTATTGGACCTACAGGAGTAGGAAAGACAACTACAATTGCAAAAATTGCTTCAAGATTCAAACTTGAAGAATATGCCAGAGTGGCATTTGTAACGGCAGATACATACAGAATAGCGGCAGTTGAACAGCTCAATACATACGCTTCAATTATTGACAGCCCCGTAGATGTTATATATAGTGCCGATGAGCTTGAAGAATCACTTGACAAATATAAGAATTATGATTTGATCCTTGTCGATACGGCAGGCCGTTCACATAAATGTGAAGAACAGATGGATGAGCTTAGCGATATGCTCAAAAAAGCTGAAAAGTTAAAAGACAATTTTGACGTTGAGATATATCTTGTTCTTAGTATAACAACAAAATACAAAGACCTGGTAAATATAGCACAGAGATATGAAGATATTAACAACTGGTCTATTATATTTACAAAACTTGATGAGACGTGTTCTCTCGGAAATATACTTAATGTAAGACTGCTTACAGGTGCACAGCTTTCGTATACAACATATGGACAGAATGTGCCTAATGATATTGAACTTATTGACGAACAGGCTTTAGCAAGGAAATTGCTGGGAGGAAGTGAATAATGGATCAGGCAGAAACACTTAGAAATATAATAAAGCTTCAGAATCAGAGAACTGTTACCAATGCCAGAGTAATAACAGTTACGAGTGGCAAAGGTGGTGTCGGTAAGTCAAATACATCAATTAATCTTGCTCTTCAGTTCCAGAAAATGGGAAAGAAAGTAATAATACTTGATGCGGATTTTGGACTTGCCAATGTCGAAGTCATGTTTGGCGTAATTCCGAAATATAACATGGGTGACCTTATATTTAACGGCATGGATATAAAAGATATTATAACAGAAGGACCTGAAGGTGTAGGATTTATATCAGGTGGTTCTGGAATAGCAAAACTTGTTAATCTTGATAAAGATCAGGTAAAAAATCTTGTCGGAAAGCTGTCACAGCTCGAAGAGTTTGCAGATGTTATAATCATAGATACAGGAGCCGGTATATCACCCGCTGTAATGGAATTTATACTTGCATCACCTGAAACAGTGCTTGTGACAACTCCGGAGCCGACTTCTATAACAGACTCATATGCACTCCTTAAAGCACTCAGCATGACAGATTCATATGATTCATCTGTAAATAAAGTAAAGATGCTTGCAAACCGCGTCTCTAATGAGAAAGAGGGCAGAAATCTGTATGAAAAGCTCAACTCAGTTGTGACTAAATTCCTTAATATTAAGATGGAATATTTAGGTCATGTGGTTTATGATGATAATATGACAAAAGCTGTAATGAGCCAGAAACCTGTAACAATTATGTATCCACATTCACCAGCTTCAAGATGTTATGAAAATATAGTGAGTACACTTGAAACAGGTCATGCAGTATCGCAGAATGCAGGTGTAAGAAGTTTCTTCAGAAATGTATTTTCAAGAAAAATGAAAAATGGAGATTGATATGGATAGAATTTTGAGCGTGGGAAACAAAATTGAATTAAGTAAAATTAAAAAGAATAAAGATGACGACGCAGTCACATATGTGAGCCAGATTCTTGATATGAAAGATGAAAAAATTGTTGCAGCAATGCCTATAAGTGAAGGCCACATAGTACCAATTGAGCCTGGAAGCAGGATGCATGCATATTTTTATACAGTAAAAGGTATTTTCAGCTGTGAGATTCTTGTTACTGAAAGAGGTAAAGAAGGTAATATATATATAATGGAAGTTGAATGTACAACGGAACTTAAAAAGTTCCAGAGAAGACAGTTTTATCGTCTTCCATGTACTATTGAAGGATACTTCAGAAAGCTCACAGATACGGAACTTTTAAGATTTCAGCATGATAATATTGTGCCTGAGGATACACAGGATGTTGACAAGGGCATTATTGTCGATATAAGTGGCGGCGGATTAAGAATTATGACTCAAAAGCCGCTTGAAAAGAATAATTATATTTATATCCGCTTTCCGGTGGAGATGAATATAGGTAATAGAGATATTGAAGTTGTCGGAAGAGTAATTCTGTCATTGGAATCTCCAAACAGAAAAGACTGTTATGATAACAGGATACAGTTTAAAGGCATTTCCCATGAATTAAGGGAGACTGTTGTCAAATACATATTTGAACAGCAGCGTATAATTCAAAGAAAGGAAAGGGGAGAGCATTTTGGCAAAGAAAATACTGGTAATTGATGATTCTGCACTCATGAGAAGAGTCATATCTGATATAATTAACTCAGGCGGTGATTATGAAGTTGCGGCAATTGCTAGAGATGGCGTAGAAGGATTTGATTTAATAGTATCTAATCCACATCTTTACAGTGCTGTTATTCTTGATATTAACATGCCTAAGATGAATGGACTGGAACTGCTTGAAAAGCTGCAAAAGAACAGAATAGAGCAGACAGTTATTGTAGTCAGCACTGTTGCAAAAGAAGGTGCAAAAGAAACAATAAAAGCACTTGAACTTGGAGCGTTTGATTTCGTAACAAAGCCGGAAAATTATCTTGAGACAAAGGGCGAAACATTTAAGAACAATATTCACAAGATGCTTGATCTTGCAACCGGAAGCCACAGAAGCAAAGTTGATTTAAGAACAACCTCTTTTGCAAAGCCGGGAAGCGTAGTAAGACCGGCAAAACCGAAGCCGGTAGTTATGCCAAGAAAGCTGGAGCCGGGGAATTTTACTGGCGTTAAGACAGGCAGGAAAAAGATTGTGGCACTTGCATGTTCTACAGGAGGCCCTAAGTCATTACAGCAGGTTATTCCTTATCTTCCTAAGAACCTGGATGCACCGGTTGTGCTTGTACAGCATATGCCGGCTGGATTTACATTTTCTCTTTCTCAGCGTCTTAATGAGATAAGTGAAGTAGAAGTAAAAGAAGCTCAGGAAGGTGATATATTAAAAAATGGTGCGGTATATATTGCACCGGGCGGAAAGCACATGAGGGTCGTGAAAAAAGGCACGGATTATTGTATTAAGTTAAGTGACGAGCCAGCCATAGACGGATTAAGACCGTGTGCCAACGTAATGTATGAGTCGCTCGAAAACTGCCAGTATGATGAGATAACATGTGTTGTACTTACAGGTATGGGAGCGGACGGAACAAAAGGAATACAGGGTCTGGCAGCCCATCATAAAAAACTGCATGTAATTGCACAGGATGCTGATACATGTGTTGTTTATGGAATGCCGAAAGCAATAGCACAGACAGGCCTCGTTGACGAAGTTGTACCTTTGGGCAGCGTGGCAGAAACAATTACGAAGAACGTGGGGGTATCTTAACATGGATGTAAGCCAGTATTTAGAGATATTTATTGATGAATCAAATGAACATTTACAGAGCCTTAGTGATCAGTTAATGATTCTTGAAAAAGAACCTGAAAACAGCGATACAATTAATGAAATTTTCCGTGCCGCACACTCTCTTAAAGGTATGGCAGGAACTATGGGCTATAAGAGAATGCAGAATCTCACACATGATATGGAAAATGTATTCTCAGAAGTAAGAAATGGTAATATGAAGGTCACATCAGACCTTGTTGATGTATTATTTCAGTGCCTTGATGCTCTTGAAGAATATGTTAATAATATTCAGGAGACACAGGATGAAGGAACTAATGATAATGAGCCTATAATTAAGGCACTCAATGCATTTATTGCATCAGAAAATAAAGATGCTGCACCAGCTGAAGAAAAACAGGAACAACAGGCAGAATCTGCACCGGCAGAGAAACTTCAGGCAGATGAACATGGTATCAGCATGGAACTTGCTGATTTTGAAAAGAATGCGGTAAATGAAGCACTTAAAAAAGGAATGCATGTTTACGAGATTAAAGTAACAGTTGACGAAAATTGTATACTTAAAGCTGCAAGAGCTTTTCTTGTATTTAAGAATCTTGAAGGACATGGAGACATTATAAAATCAGATCCTTCAGTACAGGATATCGAAGATGAAAAGTTCGATTTTGATTTTCAGATTGTTATTTTAACAGAGGAAAGTTTTGATGATATCATCAAGATAATTAAGAATGTATCTGAAATCAAAGATGCTGATGGTGAAGAAATAACGAAGGCTTTTCCGGAAGAAAAGACCGAAGAGGAGCCAAAAGAAGAAAAGACAGAAGAAAAAGCTAAGCAGGCTTCAAAAGCACAGTCATCAAATGATAAGAAAGATGCTAATGGTTCAAAGAAGCCGGCAGGTGCAAAACAGCAGGCTGCCAATAGTAAAGCAAAGCCTGTCGGACATACTGTACGAGTTGATATTGAAAAACTTGATGTGCTTATGAATCTTGTCAGCGAGCTTATTATTGCGAAGAATGGTCTTGTTTCAGCAAGCAGTGAAGAAGGCTCAGAGAGCATTAACCAGAGCTTTAATGAACAGATTGAATATCTTGAGAGAGTAACAACAAACTTACATGAATCAGTAATGAAGGTACGTATGATGCCTATCGAGAGCGTAGTAAGTAAGTTCCCTCGAATGATAAGAGATTTGAGCAAGAAGCTTGATAAAAAGATGGAATTATACATGTCAGGTGAAGATACAGAACTTGACAGAACAGTTATTGATGAAATCGGTGATCCTCTTATGCACCTGTTAAGGAATTCAGCTGACCATGGACTAGAAAGTGCCGAAGTCAGAAAAGAAAGAGGAAAGAGCGAAGTTGGTTCTATTTTCCTTGATGCATATCAGGATGGTAACAATGTTGTTATTGAAGTCCGTGATGATGGTAATGGTATTGATATTGAAAAAGTAAAGAGTAAAGCTATAGAAAAAGGAAATATTACAGAAGAACAGGCTGCAATAATGTCTGATAAAGAAGTAATAGATCTGCTTTTCAAACCAAGTTTCTCAACTTCCGATAAGGTTACTGATGTATCAGGCCGAGGCGTAGGACTTGATGTTGTTAAATCAAAGATTGAAGCACTTGGCGGTGATGTTGAAGTTAAGTCTGTATATGGTGAAGGAAGTACATTTATTATAAGACTTCCATTGACACTTGCAATTATCCAGGCACTTATGGTTAAGCTCGGAGATGAAAAATATGCTATTTCTCTTGGCTCAATTCAGACAATTGAAGATATTCCTGTAAGTGAGATAAAATATGTACATGCAAAAGAAGTAATACATCTTCGTGGAAATGTTATTCCGCTCATTCGTCTCAGAGAGCTTCTTGATGTACCGGGAGAACAGGAAGAACAGGAAAATATTACTGTTGTCATCGTCAGCAAGGGAGATAAGCAGGCTGGGCTTGTTGTAGATAGTCTCATTGGACAGATGGAAATTGTAATTAAATCTTTAGGCAAGTATATCAACATTAATAAGATGATAAGCGGTGCAACTATCTTAGGTGATGGTTCAGTTGCTTTGATTATTGATGCAAATACTCTTGTCTGATAAAAATCCGGAAAGGTTAGGTGGCTATCTATGGAAGAAGTAAAAACAATGGAAAAAGCATCAGATGAAGCAATGGATGCTGTTCAGTATATAGTTGTAAAGATTGGCAATGAACAATATGGCATTAATATCCAGTATATTGATAATATTGTAAGAAATCAGAGAATCACAAGAGTGCCAAAGGCACAGTCATACTATAAAGGAGTAATTAACCTTCGTGGTGAGATTATTCCTGTTATGAGTATTCGTCTCAAACTTGGTCTTGAAGATGATAATTATACAGATAAGACGAGAATTATCATTATCAAGGTTGATGGTGCAACAATAGGCGTAATTGTTGACCAGGTAAAAGAAGTTGTAACACTTGAAAGCACAGATATCGAAACTGTTGCACGTTCAGGTTCCCTTGTAGGTTCAGGATATATCAGTGCGATAGGCAAGAGCAATGACGAGCTTATTTCTCTTCTTGATATTGTTGCATTAATAGAAGAAAGCTGATGATTTAAGAAGGGAGTGCCTGATGTCAAAGATTGATCTTGAAAAACTGGAAGATTCACAGTTTGATGTTTTAAAGGAAATTGGAAATATTGGAGCCGGAAATGCAACAACGGCACTTGCTACAATGCTTAATATTAAGGTTGATATGTCAGTACCTAATGTTGCATTACTCCCATTTGACAATATTTCGTCATTTATTGGTTCTGAGGAACAGACAGTTGTAGGTATTCTCCTTGAAATACAGGGGGATATCGATGGAATGATGATGTTTTTATTTGATATGAAGTCGGCTCATCATCTTGTAAACTCACTTATGATGCGGGATGTTCATCAAGATGAAAATGGGATGGCAGATTTTTCTGAAATGGAAATGTCTGCCTTAAATGAAATTGGAAATATAGTTTCCGGTTCATATTTATCAGCATTGTCAGGCCTTACCGGAATGAAGATGGTATCATCTGTTCCGGCACTCTCTATTGACATGCTTGGTGCACTGCTTAGCGTTCCAGCCATTGAATTTGGTAAATATGGTGATAAGCTGCTGATGATTCAGTCAGAGTTTGGCGAAGATGATTTTGTTACAGGTTATTTTCTACTTATACCGGAATTGGAATCATATGATAAAATTCTGACTTCGCTTGGAATGTAATATGGTTGATAAGTTATTTAAATGATTGGAAAGAGTAAAATGGGAAATATGATTAAAGTCGGAATGGCCGACTTGAAAGTTTGCAAATGCCCCGATGCATTGACAACGCTTGGATTAGGTTCATGCGTTGGAGTGGCTTTATATGATCCTGTAACTAAAATCAGCGGATTATTGCATTGCATGCTGCCGGACAGTACACAGATAAGAAATAATTCTAATCTTGCTAAATTTGCAGATACAGGAATTGATGAACTTATACGCCAAATGGCTGCACTTGGGGCAAATAAAAACAGACTTGTAGCAAAGATTGCCGGAGGTGCCCAGATGTTTGCCATGACGACTACAAATGATTCGTTGCGAGTCGGTGAACGTAATGCAGAAGCAGCAAAAAAGAAATTAAAAGAATATAACATAAGATTGCTGGCAGAAGACTGTGGACTTAATTATGGCCGTACAGTTGAATTTTATTCGGAAACAGGAGATTATGTTATAAAATCTGTAGGAAAGCCAGTCAAGACAATTTAAGGCTCAGGGGTATCTGCTTATGAAAAAATTTCGTAATGTTCCGGCAATAATAACTCTGCTTGCCGGATTTGTGACGAGTGTAGTGATGATAGTTAATAAGTATTCTCTTAAACCATTTTTATGGATACTTGTTTTAGTGATGGCAGGGTTTTATATTTCGGGAATTATTATAAGAGTAATACTTAACAAAGCATTTAGTGACGATAAGGAAAAAGATAAAGAATCTCAGGATACAGAGTCTTCACAGGATGATTCACCAAGTGAAGACAGCAATGAAAAAGCTGATAACCAGTCAGAAAAAAATGAGCAAAAATAAAGAATGATGAATTGCGGGGGCGGCATTAATGGATGAAGCAGGCAGAGACAAGCTTTGGCAACAGTATTCAAAGACGCATGATACAGAATTAAGAGATGAACTGATTTTAGAGTATGCACAGCTTGTTAAGCTTGTTGCAGGGCGACTCAGTATGTATCTTGGATATAATGTTGAATACGATGATCTGGTTGGATATGGTATATTTGGACTTATTGATGCTATTGATAAATATGATTATGGCAAAAATGTAAAGTTTGAAACATATGCCAGTCTCAGAATCAGAGGTGCGATATTAGACCAGATAAGAAAAATGGATTGGATTCCACGTTCGCTGCGTCAGAAACAGAAAAAAATTAATGCTGCGATGGCTGCTATAGAAGCGAAAACAGGGAGAACTTCAACAGATGAAGAACTTGCAGCAGAACTTGGGATTTCAATAGAAGAACTTAATAACTGGCAGGGACAGACTAAAATGTCAAATCTTATTTCCCTTGATGAGTATACGGAAGAGGGCAGTGAGTCCGGCATACAGGCAGTTAACAATACAAGATTTGAGACACCTGAAGATGTAGTCGAAAAAGAAGAATTGAAAAAGATGCTTGTTGAGGCACTTGACCTGCTGACAGAAAAAGAAAAAAATGTAGTTACGCTTTATTATTATGAAGATCTGACTTTAAAAGAAATCAGTCTTGTCCTTAATGTATCTGAATCAAGGGTTTCTCAGTTACATACAAAGGCACTTAATAAAATGCGTAAAAAACTAGGGGATTATATGGAAATTTTAGCTTGAGGCTAATGGGGAGACAAATTTATGGAGAAATGTACAAAGGGGTATTTTGAATTTGATACAAGACAGGATGGCCTGTATCTTACAGTTTATCCTCCGCAACAGGGAGAACCTGCATTGGATGCCGGAGAAGTTTTATATTACATAGAAAAGAAAAATATATACGGATGTGATATTACACTGATTGGTGATACAGTAAAAAAAGGTGCAACGCAGGAAGTTACAGTAAAAGTGTCTGATGAGACACCATATCCGGTATCTGAGTTTGGCGATTACAGAATAAGCCATGATACAATGACACTTGAGGCAGTTTTCTATCCGCCGTTTAAAGGTGCGGTAGAACTTACTTATGAAGAAATACAAAAAGATTTAAAAAATATCGGAGTAATAAGTGGGATTTCAGAAGAAGCGATAAGACTTTTTCTTCTTGAAAAGAGATATTTTGAGACATATGTTCTTGCAAAAGGAACTAAAGCAAGAGAAGGAAGCGATGGTTATATTGAGTATATATTTAATACAAGCTTAAAACCAACGCCAAAGATGAATGAAGATGGAACAGTAGATTTTCATACACTTGAAAATGTTAATCATATAAAAAGCGGTGATGTTGTAGCAATACTGCATCCGGAAGACAGAGGTGACAACGGAACCGATATTCTTGGAAGACCCGTTTATCCAAGAAAAGTAAAAAGAGCAGTATTCAGATATGGCAAAAATATGGAGGTATCTGAAGATAAGCTTAAATTAATTTCAAAAGTTGACGGTCATGTAACACTTGAGAATGATAAGGTTTTTGTATCTAATGTTCTTGAACTTGTAGATGTTGATGCATCTACAGGAGATATTAATTATAGCGGAAGTGTTATGATAAAAGGAAATGTACTTGCAGGATTTTCAGTAAAAGCTGCTGGTGATATTTCAGTAAGTGGTATTGTAGAAGGTGCTACAATTATTGCTGATGGTGATATTACATTTAACCGTGGTGTTCAGGGAATGAATAAAGCGGTCATTAAAGCCGGTGGAAATATAGTTTCTAAGTTTATTGAGAGTGCGAGCAGCGTAGAAGCCGGTGGAAATATCGAAGCAGATTCCATTTTGCATAGTAAAGTACGTGCGAAAGGAACAATAAAAGCATCTGGAAGAAATGGTCTTATTGTAGGCGGCGAAGTCCGTTCGATATGCCTGGTTGAAGCAAAAAATATAGGAAATGAGATGGGAACAGCAACCGTTGTAGGTGTAGGCGTTGACCCGGCTGCAAAGAAGAGAGTTGATGAGTTAAAGACAAGCCTGCAGAAACTCGGTGATTCAAAGATACAGCTTAACCAGATTATGACTGCATTGAGAAAAAAACAGGAAATCGAAGGGAAACTTACACCTGATAAGTTAGAACTTCAGCAAAAGACAATGCGTAATCTTGTCATGATAGAAAAAGATCTGACTGAGCAGAAAAATGAACTTGAGCAGTTAAGACAACAGCTTGGTGAAGATGTAAATGCAAGGGTCAGAGTCAGCGGAAATATATATGTTGGCGTAAAACTTATATTTGGCGAACAGAATTATTTTATCAAAGAAAAACGTACATTCTGTCAGTTCGTAAAAGATAAAGCAGATATTAAATGGCAGTCATTGTAGATTGGAGTGCTTATGAGTGTAAGACCTATTGATATTATGATGGTGCCTCAGATGAATGAAGTTTCACATATAAAGCAGAGTGAAAATATGAGACCAGCGACAGAACAGATGAATATTGTGTCTAATGTTGACAAGAAGGTCGAAAACAAATCTGAGCAGGTAACTAAAAAAGATGACGTTGAAAATAAAGGTCATAAGTTTGATGCTAAAGAAAAGAGCAGCAATGAATATGAGCGAAGTGGAAGCGGTGCATATTCAAAGCGTTCTTTTAAGGAAGGCAATGTTACTGTAAAACAGGATGAAGATGTATTTTTTGATATAAAAGTTTAGAATTTGTAAAGGCAGAAAGTATTATGACGACAGTAGAAATTATATTGCTTGTGGCAGGCATTTTATGTCTTATTGCCAGCTTTATGATACCTGATGAAAAAAAGAAAGAATCAAAAGAAGAAAGTTCTGTAAACAGACAGCACGTACAGGAACTTACACAGGCAGAGCAGGATAAAGTAAGAGAACGTATAAATGATATTATCAATGAACAGCTTGGTGATATTTCAGAAAAAACGGAAGCCCAGCTTGATAAAATTTCAAATACTAAAATTCTTGAACTTAATGAGTATGCTGATACCGTTATGAATGAGATTAATAAAAATCATAATGAGACAGTTTTTTTATATGATATGCTGAATGAAAAGGCGAAAGAAGTAAAAAATACTGTTAAAGATGTAAATAATGTCAAAAAAGAGGTCGATAAAGCGGTTTCAGAAAGTGCGGCAGCCATAGAAAACAATACTGCGGAATATGCTTATACCGAAGAAGTAAAAAAAGAAGAAAAGCAGTCACCGGAAGTTAAGATATTAAGCCAGAATGATGAATTGAAAAAACAGGCAGAAACAAAAAATAAATCTGCTGATAAAGCGGATCTTGATATTGAAAATGCAAACAGCAAGAACCAGAAAATATTAAAATTTTACAAAGAAGGTCTTGATAACAGGACAATAGCGAAACAGCTTGGGCTTGGTGTTGGAGAAGTGAAGCTTGTTGTGGATTTATATAAAAATTCACTGGGATAAAATTAACAGTTACGGAGAATCACATGAAACTTAAATATCATTTAAGAGGCCTTGGAATTGGTTTTATATTAACGACAATTATTCTAATGATTTCCAATTTGTTTGTGAATAATAATAACGGTAATAATCATGTTTCAGATAATAAAGAAACATCTGGCTCGGTGATTGCATATACAACCCAGGCAGATGAGAACAATTCTGACAAAAAAGACGAAAAGAAGACGGAACATGCAAAGACAGAGAGTGCCAAAGACAGTACAAAAGAGAGTGCGTCACAAGGTACAACACAGACTGAAACATTGTATTCAAAAGAGGGTAATACAGTTACTATAAAATTTGAAAATGTTATATATGGTACAGCAGCAGCTGAACTTTTATATAAAGCGGGAGTTATTGATGATGAGAACTCCTTTGCATTTTATCTGCAAAACAGTGGGTATGATGCAATAATACGTGATGGTTTATATCAGATAAATATCGGCGACAGCTACGAAAATATAGCAAAAATTATAACAAAGAGCTGATACGATAAAAAAATATAAAAAATCAAAA
>OOBP01000651.1_pt1 | contig 23023 bp, 18 predicted proteins | sample 1671681 | NCBI WGS metagenome assembly OOBP01 (sample SAMN06348181, study PRJEB24527) | human gut metagenome
AGTCATGGTCTGCTCCAAATCATACAGGGGACGCTACACTTCCCCTGCGCTGGCTGCAGCCAGCTACCCTTTTGTGGACTTGCCATCTGGGGACACCTTGCGTTGCAAGCTGTTCCCAGCCGACAAGTTTCATAAAATATGCTATCTTTTCGATAGGCGTTGCAGTATAATGAAGTAAACAATATGTTTGAATTTTCTTAATGGGTGGATAAAGACGAAACTAAAACTTAATTAAGGAGGATAGGTATGATATTGCTTAATCAGATAACAAGTGCTGTTTTACAACTTTTGATTTTTTCAAGTGTTCCTTTTGTGTGGTATATTCTTACACATAAAAGGGTTAAAGGTTTTTTTAAGTGGCTGGGATTTAAAACAGCACCAAACCCACCTTTGAAAGCCATGTTTTGTATTCTTGCGGGATTTTTAGTTGGAGTCTTTTTACCATATATGTGGCTCTATAAATCTGGAAATTTGAATTATCAAGGATTTACAGTTGATGCATTTCAGCAAACTGGTTGGAGTATAGAAACATTTACTGTCATATTGATATGGGCTGTAATTCAGACTTCCTTATCTGAAGAAATTATGTTTCGGGGTTTTCTTTGTAAACGCTTGTGCAATAAATTTGGAGAAAAAATAGGTAATACAGTTCAGGCTTTATTTTTTGGTATGGTACACATTGCTGCGTTGCCAGACAAAAATATCCCTGCAATGTTCATCGTAGTATTACTAACTGGTGGAATAGGCTATACATTGGGATGGCTTTCATTAAAAAAAGTTCAAGGAAGTATTTTATATGGTTGGGCGATCCATGCAACAGTTAATATTCTTTCACCAATTATTGTTTTCACATTTTTATTGCCCAATTATGTGTTGCAATAAAGTATGAAAATATATATGAGTATTAGGAGGTGTAATGTATGGCGAAAAAAGTATATTTAGTAATCACAATTTTTATGGTGTTAACCTTATTGAGTGGCATTCCACACCTCATAGAAGGAATTCATGCGAGAGGTATGACAGAAGTTAATTATGGTATCGTTGGCTTTCCAATACTTATAGGTATATGGAGTTTCTATAAGTATAAAAAAGCGGAATAAAAAATGGTTCTGACAACTTCTGGTTTGCCATCCACACTTCGGGTCAACTTGCCCCGAACTTTTACAACTAAATACCCGCCGCCCACACGGCGGCACACCGAGCAGGAAATCTGAAAAAAGGTCTCCTGCTTTTTTTCTGCCCAAAATGAGGTGGTAAAACGCCACCCCATCCACCAATTACCGAAAGGAGGGACACGAAATGCCCTGTCCACACAACGAAATCACGATTGTTCAGCGCAGCCAGCGGCAGTCTGCGGTTGCCGCCGCTGCTTACCAAAGCGGCGAAAAGCTGTTCTGTGAATACGACCAGCAAGTGAAGCACTACCCGGAAAAGCGTGGTATCGTCCACAATGAAATCCTGCTCCCGGCAAATGCCCCACAGGAATATGCAGACCGCAATACCTTATGGAACGCCGCCGAAGCGGTGGAGAAACAATGGAACTCCCAGCTTGCAAGGCGGTGGGTGCTTACCATCCCCAGAGAGATACCGCCCGACCAGTACGCTGTCCTTGTCCGGGAGTTTTGTGAGCAGCAGTTTGTTTCCAAAGGCATGATTGCTGATTTTGCCATCCATGACCCCCATCCGCCGGGACACAATCCCCACGCCCATGTCCTGCTGACTATGAGGGCAATGGACGAACATGGAAAATGGCTTCCCAAGAGCCGCAAGGTTTATGACCTTGACGAAAACGGGGAACGGATAAAACTTCCGTCCGGCAGGTGGAAAAGCCACAAGGAAGATACGGTTGACTGGAACGACCAGAAGTATTGTGAAATCTGGCGGCATGAATGGGAGGTCATCCAGAACCGCTATCTGGAAGCCAATGACCGCCCGGAGCGTGTGGACTTGCGTTCCTATGCCAGACAGGGGCTTGATGCAGGCGTTGGGCGTGGATATCCAGACCATCCAGAGCATCGTAGGCCACGCCGACACCGAGATGACTGAGCATTATCTCCATGTTCAGGAATCCATTCGGCAGAGTGCGATCCAGTTGTTCAGCGAGGCGTTTTCGGCCTGAAAATTGGACGGAACAGCACTAATTAGACCAGATAAAATCGTTGGCATTGTGGTCAAAATTGTGGTCAAAACCAAATGAGGCCAGCCTATAAACAAAAAAGTCCAACGATTTCTAACGTGAAATCGTTGGACTTATGGTCCGAGTGGCGAGAATCGAACTCACGGCCTCTTGAACCCCATTCAAGCGCGCTACCAAAACTGCGCTACACCCGGATATCTGTTTGCGTTTGCCGCTCACAGCTTGATTAGTATACCCGACTTTGCCCGTTTTGTCAAGCGCTTTTTCCAAATTTCTGATGCAGTTTTTACATTTTACTGTCCCGGCTTTTGCCCGCCAAAAGGATGCGCGAAAGAGCGTTATTTTCAAAAATCGCGATACACATCTTCCTCATCGTCCTCATGGATGGGGGTGGTGTCGTCCGGCGGTGCGCCAAACTCCACCGTGGCAAAGGCCAGCGCGAATACGCTGTCTGCCCCGGCGTGAAGCAGTGCCTGCGCGCAGGCAGCAGCCGTTGTGCCGGTGGTGATGACGTCATCCACCAACAGGATGCGCTTGCCCTCCAGCTGCTGCGGCTGTGCCGCCCGGAAAGCACCTGCCACGTTGGCTATGCGCTGTTCCAGCGGCAGACCGGCCTGATGCCGTTTGGCGCGGGTGCGCTCCAGTGCCTGCGGTGCCAGCGGCACCTCCATAGCCTTGGCCAGCGGCAGCGCCATCAGTTCCGGCACATTGTAGCCGCGCCTTTTACCGGAGGCCGGCACCGGTACGATCAGGTCGTACCCGATGGCCGCCCACGGCACCGGCTGCGGGAGCAGCTCGCCGTACTGCACGGTCAGTTCACCGCCAAAGGCCAGCTGTACCAGACGGTTGCCCATCTCCACAGCCCGCCACGGCTTGCCCTGATACTTTGCGTTCAGGATGCCGCGCCGCACACAGCCGCTGTAACGGTAGGGCGCAGCCGCACCGGCCAGATTGCTGATATAGTGCTGCGCCGGGTCCAGCCGGATGCCCGGCTTGCGACGCAGCGTTTCCAGCTGCACTGCACAGTCCGGGCAATCTCGTACATCCCCCAGCACCCGGCCGCAGAAGGGGCACTCGCGCGGGTAGAGCAGCTGCCGTACCGCCCGCAGCGCCCTGCGCCGGGGGTCATAGTAGTCCATCAGTCCTTTTTGACCGCCACGATCACCCGCACGCGCTTGCCTGCTGCGCAGCCAAAGTTATCGTACCAGCCGGTCAAGTAGTAGCCCTCAGAGTTCACCTCAGAGAGCTTGGTGGCGTAATACTGCCCCTTGTACCATAGGTACACCTGCATATCGTCAGCCGTCTCGTAGCGGGTGCCGTTGCTCATCACCGAGGCTGCACCCACCTGATCGATCTTCATGGGCATCAGCTGGATCATGGCCTTTACCGTGCCGTTCACGTTTTGCCGCACTGCCAAACCGCCCGCCAGCACCGGATACTTGATGGAGGTGGAAAAGCTGGCCTGACTGCCGTTGACGTAGCAGATGTAGGTAGCGCCGCCGCCCACAAAATTGAGGATGGTGCTCATAGGCTGGCCGGTAATGTTGGCCAGCTGCTTGAGACCGATGCTCAGCAGCGAGCCGGAACTGCTGGTGATGCGGTTCCAGACCGTGCTCAGCAGCGAGCCGTCGATCACGCCCCACAGGATCTCGCTGGTGGTGGGCACCAGCACACTGCGCAGATCGTCCACCACGGTGGTGGTGTTGGTGGTGCCGCCGGTAGAGCCGGAACCGGAGGAGCCGTCCCCAGTGGAACCACTGCCGGAGCCGGAAGAACCGTTCCCGGAAGAGCTATCCCCCGAGCCGGAGGAGCCACTGCCGGTCAGGGTGCCCAGAATGGAACTGGCGTTGAAGGCCAGATTCTTCACATCGTCCAGCACGCCGTATTTCCACAGATCGCCGGTGACATCGTTCAGGATCAGGCGGTCGATCTGTCCCTGCTCATTCAGCGTATAGTAGCGCACGGCCAGTGCGTTCAGCTTTGTCCCCGCTATTCGGCTGGGACGAACCGTCCCAGCCAACCCCTCCGATGTCGTATCCAGAATTTGTACGTCATCGGCCAGAGTATAGTCCCCCAGCGCGGTGGCGGTGTCGTTGATGGTGCCGCTGACCGATTTGGACTCGATGGCAGTCACCTGCTCCCCTTCGGGGGTCACGTTGATCTCCACCAGCCAGCCGGTGGGGTAGTTCAGGCTTTTGTCGATATTCACAGTGCGGGTAATGCCGTCGGTGCACATCACCGAGATCTTTTGCAGCACGTCTGCGCCGTTATCCTCTACAAGGCTGCGGGTGGCAGTCTGCACCACGCCGTAGAACACGCTGTCGGCTTCCTCACCGGTGATCACATCGGCTACCTCGTTGTCCATGCCCAGCAGCAGGGTGACCACTTCGCCCACGCCGCCGCCGTTCAGGGAGGAGATCTTGGACGCCACGGCAGAGCTGCCCAGCGTGTAATTGCTGCCCGCCACGGTCAGCGCGGTAGGCGCGCTGGCGCTGGGCGATACTGCCGTGATGCGGCCTGCGGCGCGGCGGGTGTAGATCCACACCGTCTGCAGGCTCTCGCTGTAATAGTACACGTCGTACCTGTTCAGCTCTGCCGAGGCAGAGGCCTTATCGTTGCGGTAGACGCTCACCGGCGTAAAGGGCAGCTGTGTGCCCTCTGCGGCCACAAAGGGGCCCTTGCGGCTCTTGAGCAGCACCGAAGAAGTATCCACCTGACCGTTGGACACCGTAAAGCCCAGCGAGCTGCCGTAGGCGCTGCCACTGGCGGTGTTGGCGCGCAGGGCGTTGTACAGCAGCAGGGTGCTCTGCTCGTAGGTCATGGCCTGTCCCTGCGTGCAGGTCAGCTGATCCCGAAGACCGATCTGCTGCGCCTTGTTCAGCTGTGCCTGCGGGAAGGAGCCGGTCAGGTCGGTGGTCTTATAGCTCAGCAGCTTCAGCACCGCCGCACAGGCCTCTTCCAGCGTAACGGTGTTGTCCGGGCGGAAGGAGCCGTCGGTGTAACCGTTCATCCAGCCCTGCTGCACCGCAATGCGGATGTAGGGTGCCCACTGGGAGCTGCCGGGCACATCCCGGTACAAAGTGCCCACCGTGCCCTGTGCGCCTACGCTCTCCCGGTAAGTGGAAAAGGACACCAGCATTTTGGCAAAGGCACCGCGGGTAATGTTAGCGCTCAGTTCCTGACCGGTGGGCACAGCGCCCAGAGTAATGGCCGTCTGCAGGGCCGTGTTGTTGATGTTGGCCGCCGAGACCGGCAGCACCAGCACCGACACCGCAATGCTGACCGCCAGCAGAAATGCGAGAATCCGTTTTTTCATTGGTCGTACCTCTTGTTCTTTGTTTATCACGCCGCCGCGATCAATCGTAGCGCAATGCTTCAATGGGGTTCAGCCGGGCTGCGCGCCGTGCCGGCAGGTAGCCGAACAGCACGCCGATGCCCACCGAGATGCCAAAGGCCACCACAATGGAGTTGAAGGAGGGGCTTACCGTAACGGTGGTATCGGTCATGAACATGGGCAGCACCTTGTTGGCCGCCATGGACACCACATAGCCCAGCGCAATGCCTAAAACGCCGCCCAGCGCCGAGGTGGTGGCTGCTTCCACCACAAACTGCGCCAGAATGGTGCGCTCCTTTGCGCCCAGCGCCTTGCGGATGCCGATCTCACGGGTGCGCTCGGTCACAGACACCAGCATGATATTCATAATGCCGATGCCGCCCACCAGCAGCGAGATACTGGCAATGCCGGTAAGTATCACGATGACCATGTTGATCATCTTGTTCATTTCCTCCAGCCACTCGCTGGCACTGTACACATAGTAGCCGTTTTCGGTCTTGAGGATCGACATCAATTCCTCTTCCATCGTGCTCTTGGCCTCGTTGGCAAGGCTTTCGTCGGCCATCATGGCGGTGTAGCAGTCCACCATGCTTTGGCTGGAGAGCCGCATCACGGTGGTGTAGGGCAGGTAAACGCAGTCGTCATCGCTGCCCTGCTGCATAGTGGGGTCGCTGACTTTGGCAGACAGCACACCTACGACGCGGAACTTGTTGGCACCGATCTTGAGCGTCTGCCCCACACCGTTGCCGCCAAAGGCTACGCGGTTGAGGTAATCGCCGATGACGCAGACCTGCTTGTTGTCCTGCATATCCATGTACTGCAGGCCGCGCCCCTGAACGATCTGGTAATTCTTCATTTCGGTAAAGTTTTCGTCCACACCGCTCATCTTGGACCAGCGGTAGCTGGTGGTACCGATTTTCAGCGTACCGCTGGCTTTGCCGCTGAAGTTGACCTGCGGCGACACCGCCTTGATCAGGTCGGAATGCCGCTGGCAGATGTCGTACATCTCCTCCACCGACACGGAGCGGGAGCCGTAGCCCCACACCTGAATGCTGAGGGTGTTAGTGCCCAGTGCGGAAAAGCTGTCCCGCATACTTTTGGTCATGCCGTTGCCCAGACCCACGATGACGATGACCGCCATCACGCCGATGATGATACCCAGCATGGTCAGAAAGGTGCGCAGCTTGTTGCTCCACACGTTCTGGATAGCCTGCCGGAAGGTTTCAAAGATCATGCCTGTTCCTCCTTTTCCGGCGTTTCGGGCAGCAGGGTGGGCTGCACCATGGCCTCCGGTGCGTGGGAGTCGCCGTCATACACCACCTGACCGTCCTCCAGCCGGATGATGCGGTCGGCCTGCACGGCAATGGAATTGTCGTGGGTGATCAGCACTACGGTGTGTCCCTGCTTGTGCAGCTGCTGCAAAAGCCCCAGCACCTCGCGGCCGGTATGGGAGTCCAGTGCGCCGGTGGGCTCGTCCGCCAGAATGACCGGCGGGTTGCGCACCAGTGCCCGCGCGATGGACACGCGCTGCTGCTGGCCGCCGGAAAGCTGGTTGGGGCGGTTTTTCAGCTTATCGCTGAGCCCCACCTGCTCCAGCACCTCCCGGGCGCGGATGTGGCGCTCGGTGCGGGAGATGCCCGCATACACCAGCGGCACCTCCACGTTTTCCATCAGGTTCAGCCTGGGCAGCAGATTGTATTGCTGGAAGATAAAGCCCAGCATTTCGTTGCGGACAGCGGCCAGCTCGTTGCGGTTCATCTTGCCCACATCCCGGCCGTTGAGCCGGTAGGTGCCGTGGGTGGGCACATCCAGACAGCCGATGATGTTCATACAGGTGGATTTGCCCGAGCCGGACTGGCCCACGATGGCCACGAACTCGCCTTTTTCGATTTTCATGGTGATGTGGTCGGCAGCTTTTACCGTGGTATCGCCCATCTGGTAGTACTTGCACACCGCATCAAACTCGATCAGAGCGCTCATTCATCCCTCCTGCGTCAATTCACCACGACTGCGCCGGCCTCGGCGGGGTCGATGCCCTCTGCGGGCTCTTCAGCGTCCGCTGCGGGGGCTTCACCGTTTTCCGTCTCCTCCGGCAGCGTCTCCTCGCCGCCCTCGGCAAGGTCTGCATTGTTTCCGGTATCCTCGAGCTCTCCGCCGCCCATATCACCATAGCCACCGTCGTCATAGTAGCTGTCGCTGCTCACGGAGCTGGGGTCGTAGGCAATGGTATCACTCTCGGACAGGCCGCTGGTCACCTGCGTATAGTTGTCGTCACTGACACCGGTCTTGACCTGGACATACACATAGCCCTCTGGTGCGCTCATGGAAGTATCAGCGTTCACGGCGCTGGGCGAATCCTGCCGCACCAGCACATAATTGCCCCGCACGATGGCGGCGTTAGGCACCGTGAGCGCATTTTTAGCCTGTGCCACCACGATCTCGGCGTTGGCGTTCATGCCCGGGCGCAGACCGGTGGTCTCGTCGATGCGCACGGTCACCGGGTAGGTGGTGGTGCCGCCGCTGGTGTCGCCCTTCATGGACACACGGGTAACCACGCCCTCGTAGGTCTTATCCTTCACGGCGTCTGCAGTAACCTGTACGGACTGTCCCACCTTCAGGCTGCTGACCTGCAGCTCGTCCACGTTGATGGTCATTTCCAGATAGCTCAGGTCGTAGATGGTGCACAGGTCGCTGCCGGTGCTCAGGGCATCGCCCACCTTGGCATTTTTCTCGATGATGGTGCCGCTGATGGGCGAGGTGATGGTGTAGTTATCCATGGCGTCCTGCATATTTTGCATGGACAGTTCCGCGCCGCGCAGGGTCTCGGAGGCAGACTGGATGGACTCTGTCAGTTCCTCACCGCTGAGGGTCAGGATGATATCGTCCTTGTTCACGCTGCCGCCCTCCCGCACATTGATGGCGGTGACGGTACCGGAAGCCAGCGCAGTCAGGGTACGCTCGGCCTGATACTGGAAGTTGGCTGCTGCAATGGAGCTCACCCCGTTGATAGTAGCCGTTGCAGCCTGTGCCGTGGTCAGACCACCCGCATTGGACACCGAGAGGGTCACAGTGCGGGTGAGCAGGTTGCCCGTGCTCAGGGCATCGGTGCCGGTCACAGCGGTAATAGTGCCGGGCAGCACCTCAAAAGTACCGTCCAGCGTCACCTGGGCGGTCTGCCCCGCCGAGAAGTTAGCAGCATCCGCAGCCGGGAACTCCAGCACCAGATTCATCTTGGAGCTGTCCCGCACCACGGCCACCTCCTGACCGCTCTTTACCTCATCGCCCTTGTTCACCTTCAGGCTGCTGACGACGCCCGCCACCTCGGCACGCACATACTGATGGTCGGCGGTCTTGTCGTAGCTGCGCTGCGCCTGCTGCAGGGTGATGGCTGCCTGCTCCACCTTGGTGGTTGCATCGGAGGAATCCACCGTGTAGAGCACAGTGCCCTCCTCCACGATATCGCCCTCCTCAAAGCCGCCGGTCAGCACCTTGCCGGGCACCAGCGATTTGACGCTGTAAGTATTGGCAGGCTTCAGCGTACCAGTGCCGCTGAGCGTGTTGGAGACATCCCGGGTCTCCGGCACTGCTTCTGTATAGGAAGTATCCACGTTGGCGGGCTTTGCACCCTTGGGCTTCAGCAGCCACCAGCCGCCTGCCAGCACCACGATGGCCACCGGCACCAGCCACTTCCAGTTCTTTTGGGCAAAGGCTGCTGCACCGCCTTTTTTGGGTGCAGCCGCTGCGTCCTGCTGCGGGTCGGCGGGCTGTTTAGACTTGTTCCAGATCATTCTTGCCGTTCCTCCTAGGTTCTTTTATGACAAGGTGCTTTTTGCAAAAGCACCCGTCAGAAACTCTTATTTGTAGTGTATCGCATTTTGCCCCGATAAACAAGCGTCCAATTTTCGTTTCACGGCATTTCCACAAAGTTTCAGACTTTTTTAACAAAGAATGGCTTTCTTTGTGCGCCGCTGAGCAGTTGCTTATCTTTATATAATACGATTCAAACTGCCTCTCCTCTGCTCTCCTTCCTGTGAAAAAGGGTTCTGAAAAGCCCGCAGGCTTTTCAGAATCTCAGATGGGGGAGATTCTCTGCAACTATCGGCTCACGCCAAAAAGCTCCCCCTTCGGGGGAGTTGGCATCGCACAGCGATGCCTGAGAGGGTTCTTTTGCCGTTTTTCCCTCAAAAAGAAAATCAGCCGGACCCGAAGGCCCGGCTGATTTATTCTTTTTTACCCTGCGTCTGTGATGGGCTCTACCACCACATACACCCCTGCGGGCACACAGGCGGCCCATGCGCCGTCCTTGTCCAGCCAGCCGAATTGCTCACAGACATGGTCCGGGCACTGACTGTCCAAAAACGCGATGGCACCATCCTTCACCTGCAGATGCACGATGTAGTCCCCTACCTCGTACAGGTAATCATGATCCTGCGCAAGGGGCAGGGTCTCGGTAACGCCGTCACCGAAATCCACAACGGCCTGTAAGCCGCTGCCCTTGGCGGGGTGCTGCGCCCGCACCGCAAGAAAAATACCTGCGGCCAGTGCCAGCACCACCAGTGCAAAGATCACATTTTTCTTCCACGCGCTGCCCTTGGGGGCGGCGGTGTCAGAATTTTTTTGCTTTATGCTCATGCAGCGTACTTGCTGGCAGCTGCACCGGCAATGCGGCCAAAGACGGTAAAGTCGGCCACAGCGTTGCCGCCCAGACGGTTTGCACCGTGCACACCGCCGGTGACCTCACCAGCAGCGAACAGGCCGGGGATGACGGAACCGTCAGCCTTCAGCACCTCGGTGTTGGTGTTGATCTTCAGGCCGCCCATGGTGTGGTGCACACCTGCGGTGACCTTGATAGCATAGTAGGGAGCGGTATCCAGAGCCTTTGCAAAGCTGGTGCGGCCAAAGTCGGGGTCGTTCTTGGCGGCAACGTAGCCGTTCCAAGTCTTCATGGTCTCGGCAAAAGCAGCCTCGTCCACGCCCATAGCCTTTGCCAGTTCCTCGTAGGTCTGGCCGGTCACGGTGTAGCCCTTCTTGATGTAGCCCTGAATGACGCTGGAGGCATCGACCATAGCCTGATCCACCACCAGCCAGCTGTAGCTGCCGGTCTGAGCGATCTCGGCAGCAGAAACCACGTCACGGGTGCCCACTTCATCGATGAAGCGCTTGCCCTCGGCGTTGATCAGCACAGCGCCGTCGCCGCGCAGACCCTCGGTGATCAGAGCAGCGGTGTTAGCCTCCACGGTGGGGTGGATCTGGATCTGATCCATGTCCACAGTGTCAGCGCCCACAGCGGTAGCCATCTCAATGCCCTGACCCTGTGCGCCTGCGGCATTGGTGGTCATAAAGCCCTTCAGCTCGGGCTTGTACTCGGTGACCATGTCCAGATTTGCGCCGAAGCCGCCGGTGGTCAGCACCACAGCCTTGGCATTCACGGTGATGGTCTCGCCGGTGGAACCGGTAGCCTTCACGCCCACAACAGCGCCGTTTGCATCGGTCAGCAGCTCGGTAGCGGTGGTGTTCAGCAGGGTCTGCACGCCGGCCTTGTCGCAGTTCTCCTGCAGCAGGGGGATCATGTAAGAGCCCACAGAAAGGGTCTTGCCCTCAGCATCCACGGGGCGATGGATACGCTTGACGGATGCGCCGCCGAAGCTGGAAACGCTGTGCAGAGTGATGCCGTGCTCGTCCAGCCAGTCGATGGCGTCAGCGCTGTTAGAGCACAGAGTCTCCACCAGAGCGGGGTCGTTGATGCCCTTGCCGCCGATCATGGTGTCCAGCTCCATCAGCTCCACAGAGTCAAAGTAGCCCTTGGGGTCTGCCTGATAAGCTGCCCACTGCTCAGAAACGGTCTTTGCCAGAGCGGTGATGGTGGCGTTGTCGGCATACTTTTCAGCAGCGGTCTTCAGGGTCTTTTCCACGCCTGCGGACTCGCCGAACTCGTTCTCATCCTGATACACGGTCTTGCCGGCGTTCATGCCGCCGGTAGCGCGCACGGAGTTGCCGCCCACCATGGGCTGGCTCTCCAGAATGACCACGCTCTTGCCCTCGGCAGCAGCAGTGATGGCAGCAGTCATGCCTGCACCGCCTGCACCCACGATGGCAATGTCTGCATCAATGGTGGAGTCCTCGGCCTTGTTTTCCTCGGCCTTGACCTCGGTCTTGTAGTCATCAGCGTTCAGGCCGGCTGCGACCAGAGCGGCAGCAGCAGCCTCCTTGATGGCGTCGGAAGTGATGGTTGCAGTAGCCACGCCGTCCACGGCAATGCTGCCGCTCTCGGCAATGGCGCCGGGCAGCTGCTCCAGAGCCATGGTGCCGATGCCGGGGGTCTCGTCCTTGCCCTCGGCGGTGCAGCCGGTGATCTTGCCGTCGGTCAGGGTCAGGGTAACGGTAACATCGCCGCCCATACCCTTGGCTGTACCGGTGAACTCGCCGGACACGCCTGCGGTGGAGGAGGCAGACTTGCTGCCGCAGCCGTAGCCCAGCAGGCTGACGCTCACAACAGCCGCCATGGCCAGCGCAGCCACGCTCTTGCGGATCTGATTCTTTTTCATTGTTTCATCCTTCTTGTTTTGGGTTGCTTGTGTTCGGATATCTATCAGCAAAAAAGGGGGAGCTGCTCATTCGGAAAGCAGTTCCCCCTCGCTGAAACTTAGGAAAGACTTAGGCGTTGGCCTGAGCTGCAGCAACAGCGCAGGCAACGGTAGCGCCGACCATGGGGTTGTTGCCCATGCCGATCAGACCCATCATCTCAACGTGTGCGGGCACAGAAGAGGAGCCTGCGAACTGAGCATCGCCGTGCACACGGCCCAGAGAGTCGGTCAGGCCGTAGCTTGCGGGGCCTGCAGCCACGTTATCGGGGTGCAGGGTACGGCCGGTGCCGCCGCCGGAAGCAACGGAGAAGTACTTCTTGCCGTTCTCGATAGCCCACTTCTTGTAGGTACCGGCAACCAGATGCTGGAAGCGGACGGGGTTGGTGGAGTTGCCGGTGATGGAGCACTGCACGTCCTCCTTCTTCATGATGGCAACGCCTTCCATAACGTCGTTAGCGCCGTAGCACTTAACGGCTGCGCGCTCACCCTCGGAGAAGGGGATCTCCTTGACCACAGTCAGGGTCTGGGTGGGGATATCGTACTCGGTCTGCACATAGGTGAAGCCGTTGATACGGGAAATGATGTAAGCAGCGTCCTTGCCCAGGCCGTTCAGGATGACACGCAGGGGGGTCTTGCGGACCTTGTTTGCGGTGCGGGCGATGCCGATAGCACCCTCAGCAGCAGCAAAGGACTCGTGGCCTGCCAGGAAAGCGAAGCAGGTGGTGTCCTCGCTCAGCAGACGAGCGCCCAGGTTGCCGTGGCCCAGACCGACCTGACGCTGCTCAGCAACGGAGCCGGGGATGGTGAAAGCTTCCAGACCCTCACCGATAGCAGCTGCACACTCGGCAGCGTCGGTCAGGCCGCGCTTCACAGCGATAGCGGTGCCCAGAGTGTAGGCCCAGACAGCGTTATCAAAGCAGATGGGCTGCACGCCGCGGACGATCTTGTCGCAGTCGATGCCCTTAGCGAGGAGCATCTCGTTGCAAGCGTCCAGAGACTCCAGACCGTTAGCCTTCAGGCATGCCTCAATTTTAGGCATACGGCGATCCATAGATTCAAAAGTTGCCATTGAGTTGTTCCTCCTCTCTTATTCCTCACGCGGGTCGATGTACTTCACAGCGCCCTGCTCCTTGCTGAAGCGGCCGTAAGTACCCACGTTCTTCTCGTAAGCCTCGTTGGGGGTCTTGCCGTGACGGATGTCCTCCATCATCTTGCCCAGCTTGACGAACTGATAGCCGATGACCTCATCGTTGGCATCCAGAGCCAGCTTGTTGATGTAGCCCTCGGTCAGCTCCAGGTAACGGACGCCCTTTTCCTTGGTGGAGAAGATGGTGCCGGTCATGGAGCGCAGGCCCTTGCCCAGGTCATCCAGACCTGCGCCGATGGGCAGACCGTCCTCAGAGAAAGCGGTCTGGCTGCGGCCGTAGACGATCTGCAGGAACAGCTCGCGCATAGCCACGTTGATGGCGTCGCAGACGAGGTCGGTGTTCAGAGCTTCCAGAATGGTCTTGCCGGGCAGGATCTCGCCTGCCATAGCAGCAGAGTGGGTCATGCCGGAGCAGCCGATGGTCTCCACCAGAGCCTCTTCGATGACGCCGTTCTTGATGTTCAGGGACAGCTTGCAGGTGCCCTGCTGGGGTGCACACCAGCCCACACCATGGGTGTAGCCGCTGATGTCCTTGATCTCATAGGCCTTGACCCATGCGCCCTCTTCGGGGATGGGAGCCGGACCATGCTTAGGACCTTTGGTGATCGGGCACATATTCTGTACTTGCTGCGAATAGGTCATAATCATACTCTCCTTTTGACAAAATGTCGCTTTGGCAGCACAAAACCGCCGCCGCGCCCTGCCGGCACAACTGCTGTTCCATACTGCTTGCATCCGAACCGGGTGCGCTGCTCTCTTTCAGCGCCTGCACCGGTACTACCACGCATGATTTTATTATAGAGAAAACGGACGAATTTTGCAAGTCATTTCCTGCAAAAAGTACAGCCGGGTTTTACGGTCATGCAGAGCTAACTGGCATTTCCACCGCTTTACACAAATCAGTCGTCAAGTTTTTGTCAATTCTGCCGTAAGCACCGGCAAACTTTTTGCACCATTTTCTTTTTGCGCGTTTCAGCGCGGGTCTTTCTGCACCGGATGCAGCGCCCAGATGGCTGCAAAACCCGCCGCCGCACCGGCCATGGCAAGCAGGTGCCGCCCGTTCTCCAGCGCCAGCAGGTTGGCCGCAAAAGGGAACGCAAGACTGCCCACGCTCTGCCCCAAGGCCAGAAAGCCGTAGTTCACCCCGGCATGGGGCAGGCCGAACAGGTCGGTGGAAAGGGCGGGCAGCACCGCCGCCAGCGCCGAGTAGCAGAAGGTGAGCCCGGCGTAGCACACCACCACCCACCAGCCCCGCGCCGCCCAGAACGCCGCCGACAGCCCAAGCGAAGCCGCAAACAGCCCAAGGTCGGTGGCGCGGCGGCCGATATGGTCGCTGAGCATGGGCATCAGCATCCGTCCCGCAGCGCTGCCCACACTGCCCAGTACGATGCTCCACAGCGCAGCAGTCTCGTCCAGCCCGCGCTCCATGCCCAGTTTTAAGATGATGGGGCTGAACAGCAGCACCGCCGGGGTGGAAAAGCACACTGCGCCCGCGCACAGCCAGTACTGCCTTGTGCGCAGCATCTGCCCCGGGGAGAGGTCGAGGGTGTTTTTGCCGCTTGGCTGCTGTTTTTTCTGTGGTGGGTCGCTGAGTACCGCACTGCCCGCAAGGCACACCGGCAGGGTAAGCGCCCCCAGCGCCCAGAACGCGCCCCGGATCCCCTGCACCGGGCCAAAGCCCCGCAGCGCCGCCCGGACAAACAGGGTCAGGAACGCGCCGGAAAGCCCCACTGCCCCGCCGATGACCCCGGTCGCCAATCCCTTGCGGCCTGCATACCACTTTTGGGCGCAGGACTGGATAGAGGGGTACAAAAAGGCTGTGCCCAGCCCCGCCGGGATGCTGAAGGCCAGAAAGAACCCCCACCCTGCCCAGCCCGGCAGAAAGGCCGCTGCAAAAAAACCGCCGCAGAGCAGGGCTGTGCCCCACAATGCTGCGCAGCGCGGGCCCTTTTTATCCTGCAAAAAGCCGCCCAGCACACACCCCACCCCAAAGGAGGCAATAAGCAGCGCAAAGGCATAGCCCGCCCCCTGCTCCGAAAGGCCGTATTCCTCCATGACCGGCTGCTGAAAAACGCCCCACGCCGCCGGTAAACCGGTAAGCACCTGAATGGCTGCCCCCGCAGCCAGAATTGTCCACGGGTGTTTTGCTGCAAACTGCTGTTTCATACCTTCACCTCAAAGATTTGTGCAATTTGCGATAGTGTGCCCATTTGGATTGACAATCCGGCATTATCCTTTATAATGGTAAAGTACTGAGTTAAAAACGCTCCCGCCCCTTTTCAGGCATCGAGGGCGGGTACAATTTACAGATAGAGAGGAATTACTATTATGAAAACACAGGCTTTGAAGGGTATGCGGGACCTGCTGCCCGCCGAACAGACCCTGCGCGATTACATTCAGGGCAAGATTCTGGAGACCTACCGCTCTGCCGGTTTTGAGCGCATCTCCACCCCCATGCTGGAGGATATGGAAAATCTGGACAAATCCGAGGGCGGCGACAACCTGAACCTGATCTTCAAGGTGCTCAAGCGCGGCGATAAGCTGACCGCCGCCCTGAACACCGGCGACCCCAAGCAGCTGTCCGACATGGGTCTGCGCTACGACCTCACCCTGCCGCTGAGCCGCTACTACGCTGCTAATAAGGATAAGCTGCCCAGCCCCTTCAAGGTGATCCAGACCGACCGGGTGTTCCGCGCTGAGCGCCCCCAGAAGGGCCGTCTGCGCGAGTTTGTGCAGTGCGACATCGACATTCTGGGCGATGCTTCCCCCAACGCCGAGGTGGAGCTGATCGACGTGACCACCCGCGCGTTGCTGAACATCGGCTTTACCGGCTTTACCGTCAACATCAACGACCGCCGCATCCTGCGCGGGATGCTGGAGAGCATGGGCTTTGCCGCTGACACGCTGGATTCCGTCTGCATCACCTTTGACAAGATGGACAAGATCGGTGCCGAGGGCGTGAAGGCTGAGCTGACCGAGAAGCAGCTGCCGGAAGCTGCCATCCACGCACTGGCAGACTTCATTGCCGCCGGGGACGTGACGCTGGACGCCGTAGCTGCCCGCTGCGCCGACCCCGCCATTGCCGACGACCTGAAGTATGTGCTGGCTACCGCCAACACACTGGCTGCCGGCCGCTATCAGGTGGCCTACTGCCCCAGTCTGGTGCGCGGTCAGGGTTACTACACCGGCATGGTGTTCGAGGTGACCTGCCCGCAGTTCAGCGGTGCTGTGGCCGGCGGCGGACGCTACGACAACATGGTGGGCAAGTTCCTTGGCGTGCAGGTGCCCGCCGTGGGCTTCTCCATCGGCTTCGAGCGGGTGTGCGGCATTCTGCTGGAGCAGGGCTACCAGATCCCCGGTGCAAAGCAGAAGATCGCCCTGCTGTACGGCAAGGACACCGACTTCCCTGCCGTGCTGCGCAAGGCCGCTGCGCTGCGCGAGCAGTATAACGTCACCGTGCTGCCGCAGGGCAAAAAGCTGGGCAAGCAGCTGGGTCAGCTGGAAGCCGCAGGCTTTGCGGGCGCAGCCTTTATGGACAAGGACGAGGTCAAGATCTTCGCCCAGCAGTAAACTGCCCGCCTGACGATTTTAGAGTTTTGTGGGTCAGAAACGTCTGTGGACGTTTCTGACCCACTTTTTTCAGCTGTCACGACACTAAAAAAGCAGCCCCGCCGGAGCACCGGCGGGGCTGCTTTTGCGTAATATTGTATTTTTTAGAACTCGATCTTGCTCTCGATGTAGCTCTTCAGCTCGCTGATGGGCATACGCACCTGCTCCATAGTGTCGCGGTCACGGACGGTGACACAGTTGTCGGCAGCAATGCCCTTGGCCTCGTCGCCCACGGTGTCAAAGTCCACAGTGATGCAGAACGGGGTGCCGATCTCGTCCTCACGGCGGTAACGCTTGCCGATAGAACCGGTATCGTCGTAATCCACCATAAAGTACTTGCTCAGCTCGTTGCGGATCTCCATAGCCTTCTCGCCCAGCTTCTTGCTCAGGGGCAGCACGGCGCACTTGTAGGGAGCCAGAGCCGGATGCAGGTGCAGCACGGTGCGGATATCCTCCTTGCCCTTGCTGTCGGTCAGGTGCTCCTCGTCGTAGGCTTCGCACAGGAAGGCCAGAGCCACACGGTCACAGCCCAGAGACGGCTCGATGACGTAGGGGATGTAGTGCTCGTTGGTCTCGCTGTCGAAGTACTCCAGGCTCTTGCCGGAAGCTTCCTGATGGCGGGTCAGGTCGTAGTTGGTACGATCCGCGATGCCCCACAGCTCACCCCAGTCAGTGAACGGGAAGGCGTACTCGATATCGGTGGTAGCGCGGCTGTAGAAGGCCAGCTCTGCAGGCTCGTGGTCACGCAGGCGCAGGTGTTCCTTCTTGATGCCAAGGCTCAGCAACCAGTTCTCGCAGTAGTCCTTCCAGTAGGCGAACCAGTCCAGATCGGTGCCGGGCTTGCAGAAGAACTCACACTCCATCTGCTCAAACTCGCGGGTGCGGAAGGTGAAGTTGCCCGGGGTGATCTCGTTGCGGAAGGCCTTGCCTACCTGGCACACACCGAAGGGCAGCTTGCGGCGGGTGGTGCGCTGGATGTTGGCAAAGTTGACAAAGATGCCCTGTGCGGTCTCGGGACGCAGATAGCAGGTGGAGGAGCTATCCTCAGTCACGCCGATGGCGGTCTTGAACATCAGGTTGAACTTGCGGATGGGGGTAAAATCGTGCTTGCCGCAGACGGGGCAGACGATATCCTCGTGCTCTGCGATGAAAGCGTCCATCTCGTCAAAGCTCATGGCGTCCACGTTCACCTCGGGGTGCTCCTCACCGATCAGCTTGTCGGCGCGGTGGCGTGCCTTGCAGGCGCGGCAATCCAGCAGGGGGTCCGAGAAGCTGGACACATGGCCGGTGGTCACCCAGGTCTGCGGGTTCATGATGATGGCAGCATCCAAACCCACATTATAGGGGCTTTCCTGCACAAACTTTTTCAGCCATGCCTTTTTGACGTTGTTCTTGAACTCCACGCCAAGGGGGCCGTAGTCCCAGCTGTTGGCCAGACCGCCGTAGATCTCGGAACCGGGGAACACATAACCACGGTTCTTGCAAAGATTAACGATCATGTCAAGGGTCTTTTCGCTCTGTTCCATTGTAGTACATCCTTTCCGTCCGCGGCTGGTTTGCCGTGTCGTATCGTGTTGTGTGCCGGCGGCTTTCCCACCGCCGGGCGTGCTTGCGGCTTGCGCAAACACAGTATATTTACTGTACCATGTTTTGCCCCGCTTGTAAAGCCCGGCAGACAGTTCAGCTGCGCTCTGTCAGGTATTTTACCAGCAGGCGGTACAGGGCATCCGGGTCGATGGGCTTTGACAGATGCTCGTTCATACCGGCCTGCAGCGCTTTCAGGCGGTCCTCCGCAAAGGCGTTTGCCGTCATGGCAAAAATGGGGATGGTCTTTGCGTCCGGGCGGTCCATGGCGCGGATAGCGCGGGTGGCCTCGTGGCCGTCCCGCACCGGCATCATCACGTCCATCAGGATGGCGTCAAAACCGCCCACCGGCGAGGCTGCAAAAGCCTCCACCGCCTGCTGTCCGTCGGCGACTTTGGTCACCTTTATGCCCACATCGCTCAGCAAAAACTCTATGATCTCCATGTTCAGGGCGTTGTCCTCGGCCAGCAGCACCTGCCGCCCACGCAGCACGGTAAGGTCTGTCTGCTGCTGCTCCGGCTCTTCGGTTGCAGTATTGTCGATAGCAAAGGGCAGGGTGATGGTGTAGGTGGTGCCTACGCCCTGCTTGCTTTCCACCCCGATAGTGCCGCCCATCTTATCCACAAGGCTTTTGGTGATGGACATTCCAAGGCCGGTGCCGCCGTATACCGAGCGTGCCCCGGCGTTTTCCTGCGTGAAGGGCTCGAACATCCGCTTCTGGAACTCCTCGCTCATGCCGATGCCGGTGTCCGCGCAGACAAAGCAGATCTGCGCCTTGTCCCCGGTGCTGCTCAGCTCAAAGCAGTCCAGCATCACACGCCCCTTCTCCCGGTTATACTTGATGGCGTTGCTGAGCACATTCATCAGCAGCCGCTTGACGTGCAGCGGGCTGCCCACCAGCCGGGGATGCGGCAGCCTGCCGTATTCCCGGTGCAGCACAATACCGCGCTCTTCCGCCTGTTTTTCCAGCACGTCCGTGATCTCGTGTATCAGCTCGGGCAGATCAAAGGGCACATTTTCCAGCACCACCTCGCCAGACTCCAGCTTGCCCATGTCCAGCACCTCGTTCACCAGCTCCAGCAGCAGGGTGGAGGCCTCCCAGATCTTTTTGCGGCAATCGGCCTGCCGTGCCATATCCTCCGGGCAGCGGTCGCCGATCTCCACCATACCCCGGATGCCGTTGATGGGGGTGCGGATATCGTGGCTCATGCGCTGCAAAAACTCGGTCTTGGCAAGGTTTGCGCTCTCCGCCTTCAGCGCAGCCGCCTTGAGGGTCTCCTGGTACTCCTGCTCCCGGCGCAGCTGCTGCTCCCGGTAGCGCCGGGCGGTCTTGCCGCGCAGCAATTGCAAAAGGAACAGCACGACCATGTAAGCAAAGGCCGCCATGCTCACATTGCGCATGGTAGAGACATACACCTCCTGCTCCGGGCGGTAGACATAGATATAAAAGCTGCGTCCCTGCCCCACAATGCCGTAGGCGTACTGCTGCCCGGTGGTGCTGTGCACATGGATCATGCCGCCGTCTGTGCTGCGCGCTTTTAAGGCAGAAAGGGTGGGGTTTTCGTCCACGGTGGTATCCAGCAGAGAGATATCGTTGCTGGCCACGATGCGGTCGCCCCGGGTCACCACGATGATGCCGTCCACAGCGGGGTTATAGCCCTGTACGCAGTTCTGGTAGGACAGACTGTAATTGCGCACATATTCTGCCGTGGTGCGGTAGTACACCACGATCACCCCGTCCCCGTCCTTCCGGGCACAGGCTGCGGTGTCCACATAGGAGCTGTCCTCCTTTTCCGTCCGCCCGGCGTAGACCTGTTCCGGGTGGCCGGCTACCTTCAATACGATAGAACCGGACAGTTCCTTTTCCATCTGTGCCCGGATCTGCGGGTCAGCCGTCCGGCCATCCTGTGAGGCACCGCACAAGATTTTGCCCTCTGCCGAAAGCACAAGGATACCACTGAGGGTATAGTCCTGCAAATATTCTTCCATGGCGGCATCGTCCAGCACCCGCCCGAGGTTATCCTTCTGATCCCGGGCGATCTCACTGCACAGGTGCTGGACGTTTTCCATCATCCGCATCAGGCTTTTGGTCTCGGAGGCAAGGTTCAGGTTGTCGTAGCCAGTGCACTGCTCCTTAACATAGCTGATGGTATCCTCAAACTGCTTTTCTGCATTTTGCAGGTCGCTGTGGGCCGAAAGCCCCAGCACACCGCCCAGTATCAGCAACCCAGCAAGCGCACAGATCAGAATGTGCTGCTTCCGGCTGATAACCAGTGACCCTTTTTCCATTCCGTCATGCATGGGTGCTGTCCTCCAGTCCATCCAGATAGTGCCCGGGGTCGTCCAGATAGCGGCTCACGATCTGCCGGACGGTGCCGTCCGCCAGCATCTCCTGAAACACCTCCGTCAGCTGCTGCGGCAGGTCATCGCTGCGATCCTTGGCAAAAGCCACGCCCAGCCGCGCCGTCATCAGCGGCTCGTCCAGAATGCGATATTCTACGCTGTAATCCTTCATGAACTGCCGGATGGCGCTTTCGTGGGCGGCCAAGGCATCCGCATAACCCTTGATCAGGGTGGTATAGAGCAGATCCCGGTTCTGCAGAGAATACAGCCTGCGCAGCCGGGGCAGTCCGTTCTGCTCTGCGTTCAAAAACAGCTCCTCCGGCTTTGTGGTGGACTGCACCGCCACCACCTTGTCGGCCAGATCCTGCAGGGTGCGGATGTCGCTATCGGAGCGCACTGCCACCACCTGACGGCTGTACAGATACGGCCCTGCCCATTGGTATTCTTCCTCGCGGCCATCCATGGAAAAGCTGCCCCAGATGCAGTCGATGGTGTCGTTTTCCACCAGTTCCTTCTTCTTTTCCCAGTCGATGGTCACAAATTTCACCCGGTAGCCCAGCCGCCCGAACGCCTCAGTGGCCAGTTCCACGTCAATGCCGGTGGGCGCGCCGTCTGTGCCCATATAGTTGAAGGGCGGGTAGTTATCGCTGCCCACCACGATGACCGGCATCGCTGCCGTATAGCTGTCGGCTTTTCCGGGATGCAGGCAGCTGCAAAGCAGCACCGCACACGTTGCCAGTGCCAGCAGGCAGGCCGCCAGCCGCAGTCCTCTTCTGTATTTTTCCATGGTTCTTCCATCCTGTGTTTTTTGCTGTATTTTGCAGCAGATCGCTCCATGTTATCAGTATAATAAAAACTGTTCCAAAAGAAAAGCCAAAAATCACTTTTCCGGCAGTTTTTACGCTTTTCTGTAAAAAGAGCTCCCGGAGCGTTCGCAGACGTTCCGGGAGCTCAAAATAAAACTTTTTACTTGTGGTACTTCATGCCCGCATTGATGGTGCAGGCGCGGTAGATCTGCTCGGTGAGCACCAGCCGTGCCAGCTGATGGGGCATGGTGATGCGGCCCATACTGAACTTGAGGGCAGCGGCCTTTTTCACCTCATCGGACAGGCCGTGGGACGAGCCGATGACAAAGGCCACATCCCCTGCCCCGCTGCCGGCGCGCTGTGCCAGAAACTGCGCCAGTTCATCGGAGGAGATCTGCTTGCCCTCGATGCACATGGCTACAATAGCAGCCCCCTTGCGCACATTGGAAAGGATGGCTTTTCCCTCCTTATCCAGCGCCTTTTTCACCACGGCGTCCGAGGCGTTTTTCTCCTCGATCTTTTCCTCCGGCAGCTCAAGGATGCGGAAGGCAGCAAAGGCCGCCAGACGCTTCTGGTACTCTGCCACACCCTCGGCGAAATATTTGGCGTTCAGCTTGCCCACACAGATCAGGTCGATATTTTGCATGACTGCTTCCTCTTTTCAGGATAAACGATTTAAAATTGTCTCCGCTTCGCTCTAACAATAACAGCGGAAAATTTTTTATAATTTGTAACTCCGAAACGACTGCGGTCGTTTCGGAGTTACTTTTTCACGGGAGGGGACTTTTCGGAAAGGCGGCGGGGAGTTTCCTGAGCAAATTCCGGCGAAGTGGGGCCCCGGTGCGCAGCACTGGGGCGGAACAGGGGGTTCCGGACTCATTTGCGAAGGAAAGCTCTCCGCCGCCTGCCATCACAGCAGGCTCATCTGCTCGCCCTCGTCCTCGGCGCGGATCAGCGCACCGGTGGCGGGCAAGCTGCGCACACGGTAGCGGTGGGGGTTCGCCAGCTCCAAGGTATCAGCCGGCACCACCGAGGCGATGGTCTGATTCTTTTTCAGGGTGACCACCGCCACGCCCTGACTGTCGCGGGTGGTCTTGGCGGCGATCTGCGCCGTGCCCACCAGCAGCATCCGACTGGCACTGGTGCGGATGGCAAGCTCGGTCTCCTCCGGCTGGTAAAGCATCATGGCAAGCGGTTCCTTATCGCTGTACGCCTTCAGCAGTTTGCGACGGTTCTGCTTGGTGGCGTAGGAGCTGAGGGGGATCTTCGCACATTTGCCGCTGGCAAAGAAGAACAGCATAAAGCCGCTGTAATCGCCGGTAATGACCATGCTCAGCACGTTTTCGCCCTCGTCCATGCCCAGCCGTCCCGGAATGAAGATGCCCATCTGGGCCACCTTGCCGTCCTCCAGTTCTGCCAGACGTACCTTGTACACCTGCTGCTTGTCGGTAAAGAACAGCGCCTCCACGTTGTTGCGGG
>OOBP01000653.1_pt1 | contig 22962 bp, 27 predicted proteins | sample 1671681 | NCBI WGS metagenome assembly OOBP01 (sample SAMN06348181, study PRJEB24527) | human gut metagenome
GGCTGCCCTTGCTGTGACCATAGTGTACTTGAAAACTGAAGTTCTCGTTAGGAACTAGTAGTTCCGGTTTTGCCATTTTCACCGGAACCAATCGTTCCGGTTTACAACAGTAAAGCGTTTGATCAAGCAGATTCGGCCTCAATCTCCATTGCAGCAAATGCCAGAAGCTGTTTGCCGAATGATTCTATAATCTGCTTCTGGTCATGGATTTTTTTGCTGAGTTCCAGTTCCTTTTTGGTTTCTACTTTCCCAAGAATGAGGTAATCCAAAGTAACATCAGAATGTACTGCTATTTCAACGAACAAATCCAGCGGCGTATAAGTGCCTTTTTCCAGACTTCTCATGTGCCGATCACTGATATTCAAATTGATACCGGGGCAGATTCACTTCCCTCTGCCTTAGCAAAAAACTCAGAAAGTGTGATTTGAAAGGCATCGCAGATCTTTACAAGCGAAGGAATGGTCGGAATCGCATTGTCATTATACCATGTAGAAATGGTGGACGGTTTCAGCTCGGCGTGAGCCGCTAAATCGTATAGCGACCAGTTGCGTTCTTTACGGTAGGCGGTTATGGTATTAAGAATGTTATCCACCGCCACTCCTCACTTTCGTACAATAAACTTTTTCGCTTATTATACCGTACTACGCAGAAAATTATAATCCTTTTTGCCGTATAAAAAGTACGGAGTTTTGGAGTGGTGAGAGCATTGACTCCCCGTCCACATATAGCGTTTAAGGGGTGAAAGAGTATTGCCATTTCGAGACAGGAAGAATATACTTATATTAAGTTAAATTCCAATACTAGATGGAGGGACTATTATGGCTAGACCAAAAGGAAGCAAGAATGCAGTGCGTACTAAGAAAGCAAATATTGACTATGCGGCTATTGTTGTTGAAAAGACCGCAGCCAAGGAACAAATTGAAACCGAGATCGCCGCGCTATCTGACAATATCAGCGTACTGAAAGAACAGTTGAAAAGCAAAAAATCCGCTTTGAAGGTTGCAGTAAAGGAACTTTCTAAAGCAGAGGCAAAAAAGGTTGCAGCCGAAAAAAAGGCCGCTGAAGAATCTAAGAAAGCTGAAGCAGAATCTGTATTGAAAAAGCTGCTTGCCAGCGGTATGTCTGCCGACGACATTATCGCCAAGCTCCAGTAAACTATTATGGGGGCCAGCAAACGAGTTTGTCCGAACTGTGGTCGCAAAATGAAGCAGCAGTTCATTGGCCTGTTCCACTGCAAATGCGGCACAAGCTGGCGGCGTGATATAGGATTCTTTGAGCGCACTCCAGACATGGTGTTCTCACTGGAACGCAAAAAAGTCGGAAATAAGGTCAAGCAGCTTCCGATGATTCATCACAAATAAGCAAGACCACCAGCCGTTTTTTCGACTGGTGGTCTTTTTGCGCTCGATCCTCTGTAATGCCAAGATATTGGTCAATCTCCATGATACCTTCTCCACTGACCTCTACCAGATCTTCAAAGGGCACCACGGTGTCGCCCACCTGCAAGGTGCGGAACACCGGGTCGATGCGGTCTGCTTTGCCGGTCATGGTGATGTAGTTGCCCACTGCCGGAACCTCCGGGTGGGCGGTGTCCTCCTTGAAGTACCGCACCGTGATGGTCATGCCCTTGGTGACCTGCATCAGCCGATCGGACAGAGCCGACATTTCTTCCTCGGTCAGAATGCGCTTGGTCACGCGCTCGGTGCGCTGCTTTTCTGCGGCAAGCTGCTCATCATGCGCCGAAACCAAATTATTTCGGATGTGTTTTTACAGTTGAATTTCATGGAGCAGCGAGGCAGCGGCATCGACCGGATTCTCAACTCTTACGCTGAAGTCGCCCAAAATCCGGTGTTTTACTCGGATTCTGACATCTTCCTGGTTACGCTGCTCAACTGAATGGAAATGATCGAGTCCCCTCAAGTATGGAGTCTACCAGTTCGTCAAGATAAAAATTGGATTCAGTGTTTTCGACCAGCCCGATATGGGGCTTGTCCTGAGGGTGAGCAGCGATAGCGGCCATCGGGATTTGACTTCGTCCTCCTTAGACTTTTCAAGCCAGGCCAAAAGTTCATCCTCTAAGAGACTTGAGCATGGCTACGGGTTGATATTTGCTTTTTCTTTTGCAGAAGTGGATGGGCTGCCGGTCTGTTCAGCAGAAATACCTGCCATCGATCTATCCGAGCGCCCCTGCTATTATAAAGGTGCTGGCCGGATGAAAGGCTCCTATATCCGGGTAGGCGATGCAGACTTGCCGATGACCGATTATGAATTGTACAGCTATGAAGCCTTCCGCAAGCATCTGCATGACGATGAGCGCCCCATCCAGCGGGCCAGCCTGTCCACAGCCCAGGTGGCTTGTATGGACGAACCACCGTGGAAGAGCTGGGACATTCCCGGCCTGATCTGCGGAATCCGGCTTTGGCTGTGATGGCGGATACCCTGACCGACGCTGAAAATCGCTATTCTGGTATTCCCACCATACGGCGGGAAATGGCGGCCTATAGCTTGCCTGAGCCGCTGTTTGAAAACCGTCGCGGAGAATTTGTGGTGACTCTCCGTCATTCCATGGAGCCGGCAGAACCGAGTTGTGATGGGGCACAGACGGACTTGCTTTCCTATTGTACAGTTCCGCGCACCCGGCAGGAAATTGCTGCCTTTTTGGGAATTAAGATGGCCTCCTATGCTATCCGCCAGTATGTACTGCCGCTGGTGGAAACAGGCAAACTGAAGATGACGATCCTGGATCGCCCGGGCAGCCCCAGGCAAACTTATTACAAGGCCTGAGTTTTCGGGCAAAGCAAAATTACAGCCTGCCAGTCATATTGGACCGGCAGGCTGTTTGCTTGAACGAGGTGTTTTTATAATGCCTCTGAGGCAGCGATAGTGATTGCCTCGCTTCTTGGATCACTTTTTCATGGGACCCGATGATGTACTGGTTTATTTGTCCCTTCATCTTTTTCTGGAGAGAAGGGAAACAGTCAAGATGGCCCCCACCAGCTTCATCTGGAGAATCCGCTTTTTCTGCTTCTGGGGGAAATCATAGATGCCGTGGGCCTTGTAGAACTTGTGGTCTGCCTTCATCAGCCTTTGCTTGACGGATACTGTAAAGCTGAATCTGGATTTTGTCGACCGGTGGTCATGCTGGATTTGACGGCCTGCATCCCGGGAAAGTTTGAGTTTGACAGAATACTGACGGGTGTGTTACAATAAATCTGATTAGAACAAATGGTGCAGGGAGGGCTGTAGGGATGAATAATGTGAAAATGATGGGCTCCCTGTTGGACCGTCTGCTCAGCTATGTGAGCTCGGCGCCGGAACGGGACGCAAACTACGACATAGCAGTGGCACTGCTGCGGAATTACTCCCAGCTGAAGGGGCTGGCCCTCAGCCAGATCGCAGACCTGTGTTATACTTCCAACGCATCCATCTCCCGCTTTTGTCGGTTTCTGGGCATGGACAATTTCAAGGAGTTTCAGTCCTGGATGGAACGGGATTTTACCATGCGGACCGACTATTCCCGCCAGTTCTATACTATGCTCCACAACAACCAAGAAACTGCCATCAGCGCCTACAGGGACGCTCTGATCGGCAATATCTACACCACCATTGCCCCCGAAAATGCCCAGGTGATCCCCGACATTGTCAAGACGCTCCACGACTGCGGCAAAGCCGCCTACTTCTCTCACCACTTCCTGTGGGACATCGGCCACTACTTCCAGAGCAAAATGATGATGATGGGCCGCTATGTGGAGCTGTTCATGGACTATGCCACCCAGCTGGAATGCGCCCGCAGCCTAACCGAAAAGGACTTTGCCATCATCTGCAGTGTGGGCGGCAGCTATCTGACCCGATACCCCGACATCTGCAACGCTATCCTGTCCAGCGGGTGCAAGATGCTGATCATCACCCAAAACCTGGCCAGCCCCTATCTCAACACCGCAGACTTCATCCTCCAGTGCGGCACGACCAATCGCAATGATGTGGGCAAATATGCGGCGCTGATGGCCAACGACCTGATTCTGATGGGGTATTTGCGAGCCTACGACAAAGCATTTCAATAAGGAATACCATTTTAAAGACCGCAGTTGCGCATAGCGCACCGCGGTCTTTTTTTGCGGTCTGCACAAAAAACGGCTGAAACTTTTTTCGATCTTTCAAAAACTGAAAAAGAAAATCAGCTCCTGAAACAGAGCAAATGCATTTGAAACCAAATTGTATTCCATACATGTTATAATTTTGGTGCAAGATGACTGAAATTGCAGAAGTGAAAAGCCGTCTTTCCACAGTCTATGTGTTTGGAAGAAAAAAACAGATGAGCGGATTGCAAAGAAAGGAGATCAATCAGATGAGAAAATGGAACAAACGACTTTTGTCCTGGTGCCTGCTGGCAGTCCTGCTGCTGTCGATGAGTGGGTGCCAGCAGGGCAACACCACCTCCAGTGCTGTGTCGTCGCAGGCTGTATCCTCGGCTGCAGCGTCCAGCGAGGAAACAACGGAGGGCCCGGTCGAGACCTATCACGATATGCCGGTCCAGACCCTGGATCTGGACCCAAGCGACCCCGATTACTACCAGAAAGCTCTGGAAACAGAACTCTATAACTACAAGTTGATCCGCAACGTGCCCACGGCCTATCAGGCTGAAAGCTGGGATGCCTATACCGCAACGGCCAACACCCTGCTGAACATCGACCCGGACAACATCAACGATGTCTCCAAGAGTATGATTGACAATGCGGTGGCCCAGCGGGAAGCACTGGTTCAGGATGCACCGGCAGCCGACTGTATGTGGTACATCTGGGGGGATGCACCGGCCACAGCCGAGACGGTGGAGGTCTCCGACTTTACCGCCGAGAGCTATGACAACGCCGATATGAAACCCTTCCTGGTGCCCTATCTGGTGGAGGACCAGTTGGCAGCCAAGGGCAATATGATTGTGATTGCTGGCGGCGGTTATTCTTCCCGCGGCAACGCCATGGAAGGCTATCCCATCGCCGAGGCCTTCCAGGATTTGGGCTACAACGCCTATGTGCTCCAGCGACGGGTGGCCCCCTACAGCCAGGAAGATACCTGGCTGGATATGCAGCGGGCTGTCCGGTATCTGCGATATAATGCCGACAGCCTGGGACTGGGCGGTATGGACTGTATCGCCGCCAGCGGCTTCTCGGGCGGTTCGGGCACCATCCTGGGAGAAGTGGCCAACCTGTATGGCGATGTTCAGCCCACCCTGTATGATGCAGATTATGCCTCCGACGCAGTGGATCAGATGAGCGCTGATCTGGATGTGGTCTGCCCCCTGTACGGCCCCCAGTATGACGGAGAGCATACCAGCGACTACGCGGGCCTGGTCACCGAAAATCCCAATTTGCCCGCCATGTTCCTGGCTGTGGGTGAAAACGACGCCACCGGCGCCATGCCCGACATTTGGACTCTGGCCAATTCGGTCCGGGGCAAGACAGTGGTGGAAGTTCACACCTTTGCCGAGGTAGGCCACGGCTTTGGCGCCGGCCTGCAAGGCACTACTTCCACCTATTGGATTCCCATGGCAGACACCTTCATTGACCTGGTGATGGGTCGCGGTGAGGCCGGCGTCGGCGAGGCGGCAGAAATCCCCGAGGGCTATACCCAGGTGCAGCAGTATACCTTTGAGGGCGGTTTCGGCAAGGCAGATGTGACCTGCGCCGTGGACGATGCAAAGACCAAAGTGTATATGACGTTTGTGGCCTTTGACCAGCAGCAGGTGGTGGAAGGCGTGCTGAACGACGGCATCATTACCGTCACCTATGACCAGTCCGGTTTTATGACCAATGACGCCCAGGCCATCTACAATGCCGCTGACCAGAACAACTGGCAGCCTGTGGCATGATGGGCCAAAGGCAAGTGAACTGCAAATCGGCCGTGTGAAAAAACGGCTTCGGGAAACCTGCGGGAGGTGATGGTTTTCGGCCCTGCATGACCTGTGGTATGCAAATCTCAGATACAAGGAGGAATTGTTATGAAAAACAAGAGCGTCAAAACCATGGTGGCAAGCGTCCTGGCAGTCGGGCTGATGATGGGTATCCCGGCGTCCGCCTTTGCGGTCAGCCCCGGGGGTATGTCTGTTCCCTCTGCCCAGTCGGTGGATTCCAGCGAAAACTGCGCCCAGATCCTGGACTGGCTGGGCATCCAGATCCCCAGGCATTTCGACAGTCAGGCCCCTTACAAAATCAACACCCTGTCTGAATCCGACCCCAACTACTGGCAGGCTGAGTGGGAAACCCAGGTTTACAACTACAAGATGGTCCGCAACTATCCCACCCTGTACACCCAAGATGCCTGGGATGCGGCCCAAAGCGCAGGCACCGTCATGATGGGCCTTCATCCCGAATCCCTGACCGACGCCAACAAACAGCAGATCCTGGAAGCCCGTGATGCCATTGCCGCCCTGGCTGACCATCAGCTCAAGCCTTACAGCGACGGCATCAACGGCGAAGTGATCTACCTGTGGGGCGACGATATGCCTGTCACCACCCTGGCGGAGGATTTGCAGTTCCCTCTGGTGAACTACGAGGGTGAGTCGGTCTACGACAACGCCGATTTCCAGCCATTCCTGATCCCTTACCTGTTGGATGATCCCAGCTCGGCCAAAGGTACCATCATTGTCGCCTCCGGCGGCGGCAACACCAGCCGCAGCAACCCGGTGGAGGCCTACGCCGTCTGCCCCGAGTTCAACAAGCTGGGTTACAACTGCTTTTTGCTCCAGCGCCGGGTGGCGCCTTATAACAATGACGACATCGTCATGGATATGCAGCGGGCTGTCCGTATGGTAAAATATTATTCTGACCAGTGGGGCATTGACCTGGAGGGTTCGCTACTGGCTGTGTCCGGCTACTCGGGCAGCGGCGGCAACATCCGCACCATGCTGAAAAAATTTTACGGCAACATCACCCCCAGCCAGTTTGACCCTGACTACGTCTGCGACGCCGTGGACGCCGTCAACAGCGATGTGGACGTGGCCCATCTGATCTACTCGGGCGCCCCTATTGAAACGGAGAACCCCAACCTGCCCCATATGTTCATCGCCGTGGGTGCTGACGACCAGTGGGAAGGCAGCCTGGAGCTGTTCAAACAGACCTATGACCTGGGCCTGGACCCCGAACTCCATGTCTACGGTCTGAACGGCCACGGCTTCGGCGCCGGCATGGAGGGCACCTCTTCCATGACCTGGATGGAGACCTGCGACCTGTACATGCAGAAGGTGATGGGCTATGCCGAGATTCCCTTCACCGGCGAGATCCCTGCTGAGTACACCCTGACTCAGCAGATCCATGTCAACTGGTTCCCCATCGGCGATGACGTGACGGTGAACGTCTACACCACTGCCGACGGCGGCAAGTGCCTGTTCACCTTCTTCGGATGGGGTGAAAATATCATGGTGGAAGGCTTGCTGATCGGCGGCCATGTGGCCAACGTGACCTACGACAGCGTGGGTTACTTCGGCCAAGATGCCGCCAAGATGTGGGATCTGGTAGACCCTGCAGCCTGGGTTCCTGTCAACTGAAAAACGGCATGCTGTCCACGGGCCTGAATACCCCCGTCAGGTGAACGGCTGAGCCACAGAAAACCCAGCGCCCCGGGAGCATTTGGCTTCCCGGGGCGCTGGGTTTCGTGCGGTCAAATTGCACAAAAACCAGCAAAAATGTTTTTCTGCTTTTCAAAACGTGAAATGAAAACGGCCCCCCTGAAAGGCTGAAGCTGTGCTTGTAACCAAATCAAATGCCGAATGTGATATACTTTTGGTGCAAGAAGGAAAAGCGAATCTGCAGAGCTGCTACCTTCCCAAAGCGTTCGTTTCAAGAAAAAAGGAGGAATCTTCCCATGACGGAGACAAAGAAAAATCCCATCGGGCGGTTCATTGAGAACACACTGGTGCCCATCTCCACCGCATTCGCCCAGAACCGATACGTCCGCTGCATCGGCACAGGCTCCCAAAACCTGATGGCCATCATCATGATCGGCGCAGTGTTCAATCTGTTGAACAGCATCCAGATTGACCCCTACCAGAGCTTCATCCAGGCGACAGGAATCGCAGCCTTCCTGAACGCCGTCTACAATGCCTGCATGAACTTCATGGGCGTGTTCATGGTGTTCAGTGTGGGCTACGCCGGGGCTAAGATTTTCGGCCACGATGAGATGGCCTTCAACAACGGCCTTATGTCCCTGATGTCCTACCTGATCATGGTGCCCGTGGCCACCAACGAGGTCGGCAGTACCGTCGTCGTCCTGGACTACCTGGGCAGCCACGGCGTATTCCTGGCCTTCATCCTGGGCATCATGGCCACCAAGATCAACATTGCCCTGGTGGAGCGGAACATCACCATCAAAATGCCTGCCGGCGTCCCTGAGAACGTCACCCAGTGCTTCACTTCCATCATCCCCGGGGCTGCTATCGCCCTGGTGTCCAGCCTGCTGCGGGGCCTGTTCACCCTGACCCCCTGGGGCAACGTCATCGACGCCGTCTACGCCCTGCTCCAGACCCCTCTGGCCAACATCACCGGCAGCCTGGGCGGCTTTATCATCCTGCTGCTGCTGGCTCAGATCCTCTGGTTCTTCGGCGTCCACGGCTCCTACACCGTGCTGGCTATCCTCTACCCTCTGTGGTTCACTTACCTGCCCGAAAACACCGCTGCCGCTGCAGCCGGCCTGCCCATCCCCCACATGTGGAACACCTCCATGTACGACTTCGCCTGCAACGGCGGCTGCGGCTGCACCCTGGGCCTGGTGATCGTCATGTTCCTGTTTGCCAAGTCCAAGCGCTACAAGGAATTTTCCAAGATCGTCCTGCCCTGCGGCATCTTCAATATCAACGAGCCCCTGGTCTACGGCATGCCCCTGATGCTGAACTTCACCATGCTGATCCCCTTCATCGTCACCCCCATCCTCTCCCTGGTCTTTGCATGGGCCGCCATCACCCTGCGCCTGATGCCCTGCCCCACCGGCCTGATCGGCATGAACACCATGCCCATCTTCATCTACGGTGTGATCCAGGGTTCCTGGAAGATCGGCATCTATCAGATCTTGATGACCATCATGAGCGCCGCCATCTGGTATCCCTTCTTCAAGGCCGCTGACAACCAGGCTGTGGCCGAGGAAAAGGCCGGCGCAGTCGCTGAGCAGTCCGAGGAATAAGAAACAAAAACAATAAATCCGAGCTTTGCATTGCTGATTGATACGGAGGTACCCAACTATGACGAAAATTGTTCTTCTGTGCGCTGCTGGCATGAGCACCAGCGCTCTGGTCCGCAAGATGAAAGACGCAGCCAAGGCCGAGGGCTATGAATGCGATATTTCGGCCCACTCGGTGTCTGAGGCCAAGAATTATAAGAGCGCTGACATGATCCTGCTGGGACCCCAGGTCCGCTACCGCCTGAAAGAGGTCCAGGCTGAGCTGCCGAACAACAAGGTGGAAGTCATCGACATGAAGGACTACGGTATGATGAACGGCAAGGCCGTTCTGGACCACGTCCGCAAGGTGCTGGAGGGCTGAGCCATGGCAATTTCCGTGGAAGAAGCCCGGGCCATGACTGAGGAGCAGCTGCAGGAGACCATTACCGAGATCGCCTTTGAAATCATCGCCAACGTAGGTACCGCCCGGGGGATGTACATCGAAGCAATTCAGGAAGCCAAGGCGGGAAATTTTGGTCGGGCCAAAGAACTGATGGCAGAAGGAAAGGAAACCTTCGTGCTGGGGCACCACGGCCACGCCGACCTGCTGGAGTGGCAGGGCCAGGGGCTGACCTGGAAGACCAATATCTTCCTGATGCACGCCGAGGACCAGCTGATGGCTGCCGATACCTTCGAGACCATCGCCAGCGAGTTCATAGAAGTACACCAGGAACTGCAGGAGCTGAAATCCCGTGACGGAAGAGGTTAAGACCATGAAATATCTGCTGATTCGCGCCGATGATCTCGGCTACTCGGAAGGGGTAAATTACGGTATTGCGGCGACCGTAGCTGCCGGGCTGGTGCGCTCTGTGGGCGTCATGACTAACATGCCAGCTGCCGTCCACGGTCTGGGGCTGCTGCATGGCCATTCCCTATGCCTAGGTCAGCACACCAACATCTGTGTGGGCCGGCCCCTCACCGACCCTTCCTGCATTCCCAGCTTGTGCACCCCCGAAGGGGAATTCAAGCCCAGTTGCGCCTACCGGGAGGCCGCCAAAGCCGGTCAGGACTTTGTGGTTCTGGAGGAGGTCATTGAGGAGATTGAGGCTCAATACCGCCAGTTCAAGTCCATCACCGGGCGGGAGCCGGATTACTTTGAGGGACACGCAGTGGCCAGCGCAAATTTCTTCAAGGGACTGGAGATTGTTGCCCAACGCCACGGCCTGCCCTATTTTGCTATGAGCCGTCCCGGCGAGGCAGTGACCTTCCAGCATACCCAGGTCTATGCCTATATGCCCAGTGACTTCAAGGTCTATGAGGCCGACCCCTTCACCGGGGTCCAGGATGCAGTGGCCCACGCCCATGAGGGAGCCTGCGACTTGATGGTCTTCCATCCGGGATACATCGATGCTTACTTGTTGGATCATTCTACCATGACCACCCCCCGGGTGCGAGAGGCCGCCATGCTCTGCCGGCCCGAGGTTCGTGCCTGGCTGGAGCAGCAGGACATTCATCTTGTCACTTACAACGATCTGACTTGAAGCAGGAGAACATAAAAATGACAGACAACAAAAAAATAGCCGAGCAGGTCCTGAGAGCGGTGGGCGGAGCGGCCAACCTGAAGGACGCCACCCACTGCATGACCCGCCTCCGCCTGTATCTAAAGGACGACAGCGTCCCCAAAGATGACGAAGTGAAGAAGATCTCTGGCGTGCTGGGGGTTGTCCGCGGCGGCCAGCAATATCAAATCATCATTGGCACCAATGTGCCCAAAGTGTACGAGGAACTGTGCAAGCTGGCAGGCATCAGCGCCAACGCCGCCGTCAAGGATGATGCGGCCGCCGCTGAGGATGCCGCCATCACCAAGCGGAAGCTGACCCCCAAGCAGGTGGGTAAGAATATCATGGGCTATCTGGCAGGCTGTATGACCCCCATGATCCCGGTGCTGCTGGCCGGAGGCTTGTTCCGTGCTGTCAACTCTATCTTTGGCCCCGACTTGTTGGGACTGTACACCCTGGAAAGCCACTTATATATCCTGTTTGATTTCCTGTATGACGCAGCTTTTTACTTCATGCCCATCCTGGTAGGCTACAATGCGGCCAAGCAACTGGGGATCAACGGTATGCTGGGTTCGTTCATTGGCAGCATTCTGATGGTGCCCGATTTCGCAGTTTTTGCCACTAACGGGCAGCCGTTCACAGTCTTTGGCATCCCTGCCACTGTGACCAATTACGCCCAGACTGTTTTGCCCATTATGCTGTCGGTGCCCCTGTTCTGCCTGGTCTATAAGATCGTCAAAAAGTTCATGCCCGATCTGCTGACCACCGTTTTCACTCCGTTCCTCAGCCTGATTATTTCCATGCCCTTTATCCTCTGCCTGCTGGCACCTCTGGGTACCATTGTGGGTAATGCCATCAGCGGCGGTCTTGCCTGGTTTGGCATGACCACCGGCTGGTTCGGCGTGGCTGTCATCGCCGCTCTGTGGGAGTTCCTGGTTATGAGCGGTATGCACCTGGCTCTGATGATGCCCATGATGGCCGATTTCTTCGAGACCGGCATCATCAGCGGCCCCATGAATGCGGGCAACTTTGCGACTTGGGCATGCTTCGGTGTAGCTCTGGGCGCAGCGCTCCGCCTGAAAAACAAGGATGACCGCAGTACATCCTTTGCAGCCTTCGCTTCCGGCATTCTGGGCGGCGTCACCGAACCCACTCTGTATGGCATCTGCTTCCGCTTTACCCGTTGCTTTGTAACGATGGCCGTTGGCGGCTTTGTGGGCGGCGCCATCGCCGGCATATTCGACCTCAAGGGATATGCAATGACCTCCCCCAACTTCCTGTCTCTGCTGGGCTATGTAGGCGGCACCAACGCCAACATCGCCGTTGGCGTGGTAGCTTCCTTCTCTTCCCTGATTGTAGCAGCAGTCCTGACTTATTTGTTTGGCTTTTCCAAAAAAGATTTGGAGAGCGTTTGATTGCGTAATACAATAGAATCAAAAAGGTTGGTATTATGGATTTGATGAAACAAATGATTTTCCCCGCTGGCTTTCTCTGGGGGGCATCCACCAGCGCCTTTCAGGTGGAGGGTGGCTATAACGAAGGGGGCAAAGGCCCCGCCACCACCGACCGGGGTGCCGGCCGGTCCGGCATCGCCGACAACAAGGTGGCTGCCGATCATTACCACCACTGGAAAGAGGATGTGGACCTGATGGCCGAGCTGGGCTTGAAGGTTTACCGGATGGGCTTTTCCTGGAGCCGGATCATGCCGGACGCCTCGGGCCAGTCCAACCCCGAGGGCCTGGCCTTCTATGACAAGCTAATCGACTACCTGCTGGAAAAGGGGATTGAGCCCCTGGTGACGCTGTATCACTTTGAATGTCCCCAGGCCCTGGTGGACGCCTTCGGCGGCTGGCTCGACCGCAAGATGATCGACGCCTATCTGAAATACGCCGAGGTCTGCTTTACCCACTTCAAGGGCCGCGTCAAGCGGTGGGTCACAGTGAACGAACAGCTCATCGCCACCGCCGCCGGCATCATGAACGGCAACTTTGAGCAGGACAAGCAGAAGAACCTGCAGAACATCTACCAGATGAGCTATCATGTCTCGCTGGCCGAGCACAAAGCCATGGCCCTGCTACGGCAGATCGACCCTGCCGCCCAGGTCGGGCCGGTGTGCGCCATCCAGGTGGTGTATCCCCACAGCAGCCGGGCAGAAGATGTGCTGGCAGCTGAAAATGCCGAGGAGCTGATGGAGTTTTACCTGCTGGACTTGAGCGTCCGGGGGGAATATCCCCCCTATGTGGCCAGCTACCTGAAATCCCACGGCCTCTATCCTGCCACTCAGCCCGAGGACGCCGCAGTGCTGAAATCTTCGACCCCCGATTTCATCGGCATCAATTACTATTTCAGCATCTGCGTCAAGGCCAAGGAGGGTCCTGTCAACTATAACCAGCCCCCCTTCTGGGTGTCGGATGCCTTTGACATCTGCGACAACCCCTATCTGAAAACCACCGAGTGGATGGACAAGGGCATCGACCCCACGGGCCTGCAGATCGGGATGCGGAAGGTGTACAACCGCTATCGCCTGCCCATGATTGTCACCGAAAACGGCGTGGCTTACAGTGAGACTCTGGGCCCCGACGGCTGCATCCATGACCCCTACCGGATTGAGTACTTAAAGGAGCACATTGAGCAGATCGGCATCATGATTGATGAGGGCCTGCCGGTGTTCGGCTACTGCCCCTGGAGCTTTGTGGATGTAGTGTCCAGCCATCAGGGCTTTGCCAAGCGGTATGGCCTGGTGTATGTGGACCGCACCGAGACCGACCCCAAGCAGTGCGCCCGGGTCAAGAAAGACAGCTTCTACTGGTACCAAAAAGTGATCACCAACAACGGCCTGACAGAATAAGCCATCACCTATTTTCCCCGCAGCCGTGCGGGCAACGTCCTGCGCTGCCTGCATGGCTGTTTTGTTGTTTGAAAGGAGTTTTTGTATGCATATCGCATTCGTATCGCTGGGCGCCTTCGGGCACATCAATCCTACCCTGGCCCTCGTCACCGAACTGGTGAAGAAAGGCGTCCGGGTGACTTATTTCACCACTGAAGCCTTCCGCACTATCATCGAGCCCACCGGGGCAAAGTTCGTCGCCGTACCCTCCTGGATGGCGGAAAACGACAAGCATAATGAGGACGGCGAAAAGAAAGAGGATGACGGCGGAGTGGCCGCCGCGGTGCCCTTCCTGTTCTTAAACGAGGCAGGAGCCTACATCGACACTGTGCTGGACACCCTGAAAAACGACAAACCCGACGCTGTCGTCCACGACTTTGCGGGCATTGCCGGCACAATCGCGGCGGACAACCTCAAGGTTGCCAACGTCATGCTCTACACCAGCTACCCCTCCAACGACAGCTACTCGGTAGCCGCCGGGTTCGAGAACTGCCCGCCGGACCACCCTCTGCGCAAAGCCGCGGCGCAGTTGGCCCAGACCTATGCCGAAAAATATGGCTGCCGCCTTCTGACCGTCAAGGAAATCTTCGACGGCCACGGGGACTTCAACCTGGTCATGATGCAGAAAAAGTTGGTTCCCAATTACGAGACTTTCGATGACAGTTTCGTGTTCACCGGGGTACAGATCGGCAAGCGGACCGCCTTCGGCCGCTGGAAAGCCCCCGACAACGGCAAGCCGCTGCTGTATTCCTCCCTTGGCACTGCCTTCAACAACTGGCCCGAGTATTATCCCATCCTGTTTGACGCGGTCCGGGATCTGGACATCAACGTCTTTGCAGCCCTGGGCTCCATCGACCCGGCCAGCCTGAAGGATATTCCCGCCAACGTGGAGGTGGGCCAGATGGTACCCCAGCTGGACATCCTGTCCCAGGCATCGGTGTTCATCACCCACGCCGGCATGGGCGGCACCGGCGAGGCTATCTACTACGGTGTCCCCATGATCGCCATCCCCCAGATGGAGGAGCAGGCCATCACCGCCCGGCAGATCGAAAAGCTGGGGCTGGGCTGCGCCTTCCTGGACAAGAACGCCATCACCAGCGAAAGCCTGAAGGTTGCCATCGTCAAGCTGCTGACCCAGCCTTCCTACAAGGCCACTGCTGCGGAGTTCAGTGCAGATATGAAGAGCCTGGGCGGCGCCAAGGCTTCCGCCGAGGCCCTGCTGCACTTCCTAAAACATTAACAAGCTATCTTCCCTCTGTCCCAGTTTGCCGGGGCAGGTACTTCTTTTTCGCAATCCTCCGCCTGACCCCAGGCGGGGGATTCTTGAAATACAAGGAGGACAGATTATGACCACCTTCCCCAAAGATTTCCTGTGGAGCGCATCCACAGCGGCCACCCAGATCGAGGGCGGCTGGAACGCCGACGGCAAAGGGGAGTCCATCTGGGACACCCTGGTCCATGACGGCACCGGCAAGATCGCCCACGGCGAGAACGCCGACATCTCCATTGATTTTTACCACCGCTGGCGAGAGGATGTGGCCCTGATGAAGCAAATGGGCCTGAAGGCCTACCGGTTTTCCATCAGCTGGGCCCGGGTGCTGCCCGAGGGTATTGGCAAGGTCAACGAGGCGGGCATCCGATTTTACCAGGATTTCTGCGACGAGCTGCTGAAAAACGGCATCCAGCCACTGGTGACCCTCTACCACTGGGACCTGCCCACCGCCCTTTACCGGCAGGGGGGCTGGAAGAACCCTGTCAGCCCCGACTGGTTTGCCGAGTATGCGGAGGTCGTATCCAAAGCCCTGGCGGGCCGGGTGGGGTACTGGCTCACCTTCAACGAGCCCCAGATGTTCTGTGGCCTGGGGCTGGTGGCAGGAGTTCACGCACCCTTTGAGCACAACGACGACCAAACCATGATGGGCATCACCAAACACATCCTGCTGGCCCACGGCCGGGCGGTGCAGGTGCTGCGGCGCAACTGCCCCGGCACCAGGGTGGGCATGGCCCCCACCGGGGACTGCTGCCTGCCCAAGGACGACTCCCCGGAGGAAGTGGAGAAGGCCCGGCAGAAGTCTCTGAGCGACTACCCCGGCTACATCATGTCCAATACCTGGTGGGCCGACCCGGTATTCCTGGGGCAGTACCCCGCCTGGGCCAAGGAGAAGTTCGGGGACCAGCTGTACACCATGACCCCAGAGGAGTGGGCCCTGGTGTCCCAGCCCCTGGACTTTTACGCTTACAACTGCTACCAGGGCACGGTGGACATCGTCCCCGACCCCTCCAAATACGATGCCTACGCCTACCAGGGCAGCCCCCAGACGGCGGCGGCCTGGAACATCACCCCCAAGGTGCTGTATCACGCCAGCAAGTTCTGGTTCGAGCGGTACCACCTGCCCATCCTCATCACCGAAAACGGCTATTCGGGCCTGGACTGCGTCATGCTGGACGGCGAGGTTCATGACCCCCAGCGGATTGACTTTCTCCACCGGTATCTGCTGGAGGTGGCCCGCGCCATGGCCGACGGCATCCCGGTGATCGGCTATTCGGTGTGGAGCCTGTTCGACAACTTCGAGTGGGCGGCGGGCTACAGTTGCCGCTACGGCCTGATTTATGTGGATTACCCCACCCAGCAGCGGATCGTGAAGGATTCGGGCTGGTGGTACCGGGACGTGATTGCCTCGAACGGCGCGAACCTGTAAGGGCGCGGTGCCAAAACATACATAAAGAGGTCGCTCACTGTGCAGACAAGCACAGCGGGCGGCCTCTTTGTCTTTCTCAAACTTTGGTGTTTATACCCCGAAAGGACGCATAGCCGGTGCAAGCAATGTTTTCGTCTATACAAAAACACTTTTTGCGTTGCAAAATGCTTGTTGGGGAGTGCCCCAAACCCCTTTGTTCTGCATTTTTCAATGCAGGCTGCGCATCCCTGCGGGACGCTTTTTACCCGGTGATACTCTCCGGGTCGTTGAGGTCTTGCATGAGGTAGCTTGCGCCGATGAAACCGCTCACTGCCTGCTGCAAAGCCTTCAGGTCGTTATCAATCTCGACCTGCTGCGGATACTGTCCCGGCGCAATTTTCAGCACGGACAGGGTGTTTTCATTCTGTTCCATTATCATTCTCCTTAAAGATTGTGCTCTCCTGCCCGGCATGGGCGGCGTTCAGCAGAGCCGCCACGAAGAATCCGAAAATAGCACCCGCTTCAAAAAATGCGAATCCGATAAAAAAGCTCAGCATGGCACACCTCAGTCGATGCAGATGCAGGTCAGCTTGTCGCGGTCGATCATCAGGGTGACACTTTTGGCTTCCAGATATTTCTGGATGGTGTACATATCACCCATCGTCAGGGATGCGAAGTTGCCATCCTCATCGAAGCGGTGAAAAATGACCGGACCGACCAGATACCGCTGGCCCATCAGCTTGACGACTTGTTTGGGATTGTAACGGAAGCCCAGCGGCTCGTTCTCAGAGATGCCGATGCCCTCATCTGCCTCATCGAAGCAGGCAAGGATGTGCGGCGCATCGTCAGGACGGATAACCGTCAGGTCCAGAACCGGCGAGGTTGCGGCGAAATAAGGCTCTGCGCTGCCAAGCTCGTGCTTCATTGCCATGTGCATGACCGAGAAGAAGCCGGTCACGGTATCGTCGATGTGGTCGAGCTTCTTGCTCATGCTGTCGATGGTCTTTGCGGTCTTGAAATCAATCGTATTGTTCATAGGCGTTACCTCCAAATTCTTGCAAACAAAAAAGACCCCATCGGGTCTTGCGTTACGGGTCAGCGTTCGTTGCGGCGCTGCTGTTTTTTCTGCCACGCATCCAAAAGCTGGATGATCTTCTCCTCCATCTGTTTGGACGTGTAGCTGCGGGGAAAATACTTCCGTAGGATCTCGTTTTTGATGGTCACGGTGTCTTTCTCGCTCCTTTTCTCCTGTCCCATCACATCAAAGGCTTTTTCGTAGCTGAACTCTCCCTGCTGTGCTATCTTTTTCAGTTGCAGTGCCTGCGATAAGGACGGCGCATTCTGGGTATCCTCCATGGCTTCTAAAAAATCCCGCTGTTGGCTTTCGTCCAGATAGGACAGCTCTACAGCGGGATTAAAAGCGATTTTCTTTTCGTCCACCATGTCCAGCAGTTCCGGGACAAGGTTAGTCAGGCGGATGAAACGCTGGACATTTCGGGCACTTTCACCCGAATTTTCTGCAAGGGATTCATCTGCTCGGAACTTCGTGCCAACTTGGCACGAAGTTAAATCTGACCTAGCACCTTGATTTTTTAGGGCATCCAGCTTCATTTTGTAGGCGAAAGCCCGTTCACTGGGCAGGATGTGTTCACGCTGCAAATTAGAATCCACCATCAATATCACAGTGGCATCGTCCGACATCTGCCGCACAATGACCGGCAGGGTTTCCAACCCGGCAAGTTTCGCCGCATACTGACGGCGGTGCCCGGAGATGATCTCATAGCCACCCTCCGGGCGAGGGCGGGCGATCAGCGGAGCCAGCACACCGTACTGTGCAATGCTCTCTACTGTCCGGGTCATGGCTTCATCGTCCAACACCTTGAAGGGGTGGTTGGTGAAGGGGTGCAGCTCGTCGATGGGAATTTGCTGCACCTGTTCCCGTTGCTCCTCCTGTCGATTTTCCTCGGTGGAAAACAGGTCATCTAGCCCTTTCAGAGCTAAGTTTCCGCTGTCGATCGGCATCCGCCAGCACCTCCTTTGCAAGAGATTTGTAGGCTTCTGCCACCTTGCCCTTGGGGTCATAGGCAAAGATGCTTTTGCCTGCCGCACTGGTTTCTGCTGCACGGACGGACCGTGGAATGGTCTGTTCAAACACCTTCAGATGTTTTCCGTATGCCTGCCGGATCAGATTGCTGATCTGCTTTCCGTAGTTGGTGCGGCTGTCGGTCATGGTAAGCAAAATGCCCTCGATTTTCAGTTTCGGATTGATCTGCCGCCGAACCTTTTGGACGGTCTGCAAAAGCTGTTCCAGACCTTTTGCGGACAGGTATTGCGCCTGCACTGGAATCAGGGCAGCGTCTGCCGCCGCCAATGCGTTAATCGTCAGCATCCCCAGCGAGGGCATACAGTCCAGCAGGATATAATCGTACTCCCGCTTTGCCCCCTCCAACACCTGTTTCAGCATCTTTTCCCGGTTCATGCTGTTCACCAGAGCCACTTCCAGCCCTGCCAGTTCGATACTGGCAGGGATCAGGTCAACGCCCTCTGCGTGGTGCAGGATGCCCTCACCGGGCTGAATGGGCTGGTCATTCATGGCTTTTGCCATCAGGGTGGAGAGGGTAGTGGGCAGTTCATCGGGCTGCTGCCAGCCCATGCTGATGGTAAGACTGCCCTGTGGGTCAGTGTCCACCAGCAGAACTTTCTTGCCCTCCATCGCCAGCCCGATGCCCAGATTTTCACAGGTGGTGCTTTTCCCCACACCGCCTTTTTGATTGGTGACTGCAATAATCGTAGCTTTCTTTGCGATAACATCACCCCGCTTTCGGAGAACCACGCGCAAAGTCGTGGTTCGTCTTGTTCTGATAGTAGAGGTTCATGGTGGTGGGCGCATTGTAGAGCATTGCCAGCAGATATTGCTTCATGTTCCGCACCGGGGCGGTGTTTTCTGCCAGAGAATCCAGCACAAAACGGATGTGGTCGGCATTCAGCTTTTTCAGCCGACTGCGTACCACCTCTGTGGGCTTGTCATCTCCGGCGATCCGCAACATCTTGCGTTTGGTGGAACAGGTGTCCACAAGCAGGTCTACGATCTGGTAGATAGTATCCTCATCATCCGGGCAGAGTCGGAGCAGAAGGTCTACCTCCAAAGACTGATAAAAATAATCCTCAAGCTGCTCCCGGATGCCCCCGGAATAGATAGGGTCAGGATCGTTCCACTCTGTTTTATTCTTATCAGTCTTATTTGCTTGCGGTTTTGGCTGCACCAGAATTGCGCTTTCGGCAGCACCAGAATTGCTGTTTGGGCAATTCTGTACTTGCGCTTTTGGCAAGCCGGAGGAAAAGTCCTTGACGTAGATCAGGCTGGGTCTGCCCAGACCACGGCGTTTGCGCTCGATGAGGTCGATGTCCTCCAGTTCCCGGAACAGCTTGACCGCCTTGTGTTCGGCGCAGCAGAGGGATTCCTGCACTTCCCGGACGGTGTAGATGATATACACCCGCCCCTGCTCGTCCAGCCAGCCGTTCTTGACCGACAGGCTCATGCGGTCCAGCAGGATGCCGTACAGTGTCCGGGCATCGGTGGAGAGCTGCCGGAAACGATGGTCTTGGAACAGTGCCTTGGGAATGCGGAAATAGGAAAACAATTCGCCCGACTGACCATAGAAGTAGTCCAGCGTCATTTGGTGTGTCCTCGGATTTTCAACTGTATGGGTGTGTTCATGTGGAAAACTATCACTCCTTTCCTGTCAGATGTAAATATTGGCTCCAATGAAAAGGGTACTAAGCAAACAGGACTGCCTCACATACATTGCGCTGTGGAGCAGTCCTGTTCATTTAATATGTAATTGTCATTGCACCTTCATGGCAGTCCTGTGCATAGGTGCGGAGCAGATCGAGGTGCTTTGAGGATTTTCGGACGATAGCCGTTGCACGGTCGCCGGACATAAACTCAACGACTGCAAGCCGTGGAATCGTCAGCGTGCCACGAATTTTGAAACCAACAAGGATCTTCTGATTGCACCATCGCTGGATGCTTTGTGCAGAGTAGCCCGTCAGTTCCGAAACTACCGGGGTGGTCAGCAGATCATCATATCCAACCGTGAGATTTTCCCATAGGGTATACAGCCCTGTTTTTTCCGGTTCTGTAAAATTGAAGCGGATGATCTCTGCGCGAGGCTTGTCCGGGCGCCGTTTGGAGCAGCCGTTCTTTCCGATATAAAAGCCCGTTGGCACTTTATACTTTTCGGGGTTATCTTCACGGTCACACAAGTAGGTGATCACATCGTGGGTCGCAATATGGTATTTGCGTGTTTTCTTTCCTGTATTGATACACGGAACGAGGCCGGAATCCAGAAGGTACTTGGCGTGTTGCTTGTTGATGCGGGCAACGCGGTAGAATTGGTCTTTCGTCATTCCGTTGGGATATTCTTCGAGTATTTTATAGCACTCTAACAGAGTCCTCATATTCATCCATCCTTTGCTGCTTTGATTTTGTCAGCGTCAGAAGCAACATATTGTATGGATGGATTCTGGCTCCCGGAATCTCTCTCGCCCGTTCTCTCCAAAGGGCGTAAAATCTCTCCCAATTCTCTCCAAAAGGCAGATTTTTCTGCGTTTTGGAAAGTGGGTTCAAATCCGCATGGAGCCTAGTGATTTTAGATTTTGATGAAATTTTGAGCGTAAATTCGATGGTTCGTATCTTCTGGCAAAGTGGGCTAATTACCTCTATCTTCCACCAAGTACCGTGAAGCAGGAAAAACTCGAAATCGTTTTGTCCTTAACCGGGCACGTGGGTTCGAATCCCACCATCTCCGCCAACAAAAGGCATCAGCTCAGGCTGGTGCCTTTTTTGCGGCTAAGATGGTGAGGATGAGAACAGGGCGGCGGCCCGCAGGCCGCAAGCAATCAGCCCTGCGGGCTGTTGCTTAGCCCGCGGGAGAATATCCACCATCTCCGCCAACAAAAGGCATCAGCTCAGGCTGGTGCCTTTTTTGCGGCTAAGATGGTGAGGATGAGAACAGGGCGGCGGCCCGCAGGCCGCAAGCAATCAGCCCTGCGGGCTGTTGCTTAGCCCGCGGGAGAATATCCACCACCTCCGCCAACAAAAGGCACCGGCTCAGGCCGGTGCCTTTTTTGCGGCTAAGATGGTGAGGATGAGAACAGGGCGACGGCCCGCAGACCCCTCCTTGCTCTTGTAATCGAAATGTGCGTAGATGTCAGCGGTGGTCGAGAAGGTGCCGTGTCCCAGCCACTCCTGAATCTGCTTCATCGACACGCCGTTCATCACCATCAGGCTGGCACAGCTGTGGCGCAGGTCGTGGAAGCGGATGTGCGGCAGCCCATATATACGAGCCATCGAGAAAGGTCTTTTTGCACCCATTTTCCTGAGAAGTAACAGAAAATTCACGATTAAAGAAAAAAGAAGACCGAACTCAGCCGGTCTTCCCTGAAGCATCCTATGAAAATCAATCAAAGTTTGCAATTCAAAATCTTTTTCAGTGTTTCTGAAAATTTCACATCCTGCTCCTTCGTCCGTTTTGCACTCCCTTTCGGGTGCTTGCCGGCACGAAGGAGCTTTTTGTTTTCGTACCGCCGCAGCATGAGAGCATCCATGTTGTCGGCGGTGTACTCCAAGCCGTTCTGGTTCAGCACCCGGGCGCACTTGGCAAGGCACACACTCGCCAGTCCATAGTCCTGTGTCACGACAATATCACCCGGCTTTACTCGGTTGACCAGCGCAAAATCCACGCTGTCAGCACCCTTGTCGAATACCAGTGTTTGCGCACCCTCACGTTCAATCTGGTGCGAGGTGTCACACAGGATGATGACAGGAACGCCGAACTGCTTTGCAATCTGCAAAGTCAGATCAACCACGGGACAACCATCGGCATCAATCAGAATATTCATCGAATATCCTCCATCACCCATCGAAACGCCCTTGCTGTGCGCAGGTCGGCATCCTTGAAATGCCCGCCGTTGTTCCATTCAAGGGTGCAGTCTGTGCCACGCTCTGCAAGCCGGCTGTGCAGGGCGCAGATATTATCACCTACTGTAGCCATAGTTGCGTTCCTTGTGCGCTCTTCCCGGTCCCCAAGGCTCAGATAAATGCACTGTGCCTGAATGGGATGCTGCTGTTCAAACTCCATCCATCCCGGAAACCATACGGAAGGCGAAGCAGCCGCAACACCGGAAAACAGAGCTGTCTGCGTGGATGCCCACAGAGCAAACAGTCCGGCCAGCGAGTAGCCGCCCAGAATGATCCGGACGTTTTCCGGCAGTGCAAACTGCTGTTTCAGGGTGGGGATCACCTGTTCGGTCAGAAAGCGCAGCGTGCCCGCCGCATTGCCGCCGAAACTTTCTTTGCCCCACACCGCAGGAGATTTCCACGGGGAAAGTTCATCGTTCCAGCTTTTCACAGGAACAGCGGCAAACAAAAACGAATGTGCCGAACCCTGCGCAATGGCTGAAATTTCATTGTCCATATGCTGCAATTCATGCTCGTCTGTCATCTGAAGCAGAAGATATTCGGCGCAGTCTGTGCCGTAAATGCAGCAGGGTCTATCTCCGAATTTTAAGGGAAAATCAAGGCGATTAAGGGATTCTGCTTTATAGTTCATCGAAAAAATACCTCCCATTGATCGGCACGAGAAAAAGGCGTGAGGAGATTGGCTGCTTCCATTATAGCATATTCGGGCGGAGA
>OOBP01000658.1_pt1 | contig 22699 bp, 21 predicted proteins | sample 1671681 | NCBI WGS metagenome assembly OOBP01 (sample SAMN06348181, study PRJEB24527) | human gut metagenome
GAACATATAGGATCAGATTCAACAGATTGCCCGCCCACACACCGGCATTGGACCATAATTTCAGGTGCAGTCGGATGTTCTCATTATATCCCGGCGCACGGCGCAGCAATGTGATATAGAAAATCAAAAATACACTATAGGCAGTAGGAAACCACTTCTTGTCTCTTCGGTTGAGCCATGCCAGTAAACCCAAAAATATTAAAATAACACCCTCGCCTACTGTCAGGTTCGCACTCGTGCTGCAATGGATCTGGTGGACAAACTCCCTCAAACTCCGTAGCCTCTGCTCTTAATGGTTTCCACAACCTGAGACACATACTTCTGGCAGGTATCGTGGTCGGGAGCTTCCACCATCACACGCACAACCGGTTCCGTGCCAGACTCACGCACGAGAATACGACCAGTGTCGCCAAGTGCTTCGGCCACAGCCTTGACTGCTGCCTGCACTGCTTCGTCATCCTGTGCGGCTTTCTTGTCGGTCACACGGACATTCTCCAGCACCTGCGGGTAGATCTTCAGCGGCTCAGCCAGCTTGCTCATGGGCAGTTTCTTGGCAAGCATTACTTCCATCATTTTCAGACTGGTCAGGATACCATCACCCGTGCTGGCGTACTTAGAGAAGATAATGTGGCCACTCTGCTCACCGCCGATACGGCAGCCGTTCTTAGCCATGTACTCATAGACGTACTTGTCACCCACTGCAGTCTTGGCGTAGCCGATGCCCTTCTCATCAAAAGCCTTATACAGACCAAAGTTGGACATGACCGTAGTAACGACGGTATTGGTCAGCAGTTTGCCACGCTCCTTCATGTAGCAGCCGTAGATGTACAGGATCTGGTCGCCAGTGATGACATTGCCCTTTTCATCCACACACAGGCAACGGTCAGCATCGCCGTCATAGGCAAAACCAATGTCCAGTCCCTTCTCTACCACAAACTTCTGCAAGCCCTCGATGTGGGTAGAACCAGCATTGTTGTTGATATTCAGTCCGTTGGGCTGTGCATTGATGACGTAGGTATCAGCTCCCAGCGCATCGAACACAGACTTGGCAATATTCCAGGAACTGCCGTTGGCGCAGTCCAGACCAACCTTGACACCCTTAAAGGAGTAGATACCGAGGCTGATCAGATAGCCCATGTAGCGGTTACGACCAGAAACATAGTCCACAGTGCAACCAATGTGCTCCCGGTGAGCGAAAGGCAACTCCGGCCAGTCCTTATCGAACACATGAAGTTTGCCGTCGATATAGTCCTCCACCAGTAGCAGGGTCTCCTCCGGCATCTTCTCGCCGTAGCAGTCGATCAGCTTGATGCCGTTATCGTAGTAAGGATTATGGCTGGCAGAAATCATGATTCCGCAATCAAAGTCATCCACACGGGCGATGTAGGCAACAGAAGGGGTGGTAGTAACGTGGAGCAGATAGGCATCCGCACCGGAAGCCGTCAAACCAGCCACCAGACTGTACTCAAACATATAGGAGCTGCGGCGAGTATCCTTGCCAATGACGATACGGGCAGGCTCGCTGTTGCCGTTGCGCTCACGCAGTGCGTTGTAATACCAACCGAGGAAGCGACCAACCTTGTAGGCATGGTCAGCAGTCAGATCAATACCTGCTTCACCACGGAAGCCATCAGTACCAAAATACTTTCCCATTATTGTTTTTTCCTCATCCAAAGGGTGCATTAACGATTATATGCTTTAGCCGGATTTATAATCCGTTGCCTGCTGCTCACCACGGAGAGGTAGCATACTTGAGCAGCACAGCCATGTGGCTGAACACATGGCTGCGATAAGTATTAGTCTCTGCGGAACAGATCGCGCGTATAGACCTTCTCCTGAACATCGTCCAAGCAACTGTCATAGCGGTTGGCAATAACGGCTTGGCTACGCTTCTTGAACTCCTCAAGGTTATTTACAACCTCGCTGCCAAAGAAAGTGGTGCCGCTCTCCAAAGTCGGCTCGTAGATGATCACAGTAGCACCCTTTGCCTTGATGCGCTTCATGACACCCTGGATGGAGGACTGGCGGAAGTTGTCAGAGTTAGACTTCATAGTCAGGCGGAAAACACCGACCACAACGTTGCGTTCCTTGCTCGGATCGTAATCCTCATTGGCTTCGTATGCGCCCGCGATTTCCAGAACACGGTCGGCAATGTAATCTTTGCGGGTACGATTGGATTCGACAATAGCTTCAATCAGATTTTCCGGCACATCCGCATAGTTGGCAAGGAGCTGCTTGGTATCCTTGGGCAGGCAATAGCCGCCGTAGCCAAAGCTGGGGTTGTTATACTGGTCGCCAATACGCGGGTCAAGGCAAACGCCCTTGATAATCTGCTGGGTGTTCAGACCCTTCATTTCGGCATAGGTATCCAATTCGTTGAAGTAAGATACACGCAGTGCCAGATAGGTATTAGCAAACAGTTTGACGGCCTCAGCCTCGGTAAAGCCCATGATGAGGGTATCGATATTTTCCTTGATAGCGCCTTCCTGCAGCAAGCCAGCAAAAGTGTTCGCAGCCTTCACCAGACGAGCATTCTCCACATCTGTACCGACAATGATACGAGAAGGATAGAGGTTGTCATACAGAGCCTTGGATTCCCGCAGGAACTCCGGGCTGAAGATGATGTTATCACAGTGATATTTTTCACGCACAGAAGCAGTAAATCCGACCGGGATGGTGGACTTGATTACCATAATGGCATCAGGATTGTACTGAATGACCAGCTTAATGACAGCCTCAACAGCAGAAGTATCGAAGAAGTTTTTCTTGCTGTCGTAGTTGGTAGGAGCCGCAATAACAACAAAGTCCGCGTCCTTGTAGGCCGCTTCCGCATCAAGCGTTGCAACGAGATTCAGATCTTTCTCTGCGAGATACTTCTCAATATACTCGTCCTGAATCGGAGACTTCTTTTGATTGATGAGGTTTACCTTTTCAGGGATAATATCCACCGCCATAACCTCATTATGCTGACTCAGCAGCGTGGCGATGGATAGACCGACATATCCGGTTCCGGCAACTGCGATTTTCATATTGCATTCTCTCCTCTTTTTACGCCATATAAAATTCTTTATACCACTCCGCAAACTTCCGCAGACCTTCACGCAGCGGAGTGTGCGGCTTGAAGCCGAAGTCCTGCTCCAGTGCGCTGGTATCAGCATAGGTCACAGGCACGTCACCCGGCTGCATGGCAACAAGCTCTTTATGAGCCTCAAAGTCATAGTCAGAAGGCAGCACACCAGCGCGAACCAGCTCTTCGGACAAGATTTGCACAAAGTCCAGCAGATTTTCCGGGTTGCTATTGCCGATATTGTAGATTGCATACGGCGGAATGGGTAGACCATCCTCGCCATTCTTCTTCTCCGGCGGCCTCTTCATCACACGGACAACGCCCTCGACAATGTCATCCACGTAAGTAAAGTCACGCTTGCAATTACCATAGTTAAAGATCTTGATGGTCTCACCGTTGACCAACTTATTGGTAAAGCCAAAGTAAGCCATATCCGGGCGGCCTGCAGGGCCATACACGGTGAAGAACCGCAAACCGGTGGACGGGATGTTGTACAGCTTGCTGTAGGCGTGCGCCATCAGCTCGTTGGACTTCTTCGTGGCGGCATATAGGGACACGGGGTTGTCCACCTTGTCATCCGTGCTGTACGGCACCTTCTTGTTGCTGCCGTATACGGACGAGGAAGAAGCATACACCAGATGCTCCGCAGGGTAGTGGCGGCAGGCCTCCAGAATGTTGTAGAAGCCGATCATATTGCTTTCGATATAAGCGTCTGGGTTGGTGATGGAGTAGCGAACTCCCGCCTGAGCACCCAGATTGACCACAATATCCGGGTGATATTGCTCAAAAATGCTGTTGATAAGTGCCTTGTCCGCAAGGTTGCCCTTGATAAAGGTGTAGTTCTCGAACTTCTGGAGTTCAGCCAGACGAGCTTCTTTGATGCGGACGTCGTAGTAGTCATTCATGTTGTCCAGGCCGATGACCTTTTTGTCAGACTCTGTGGTAAGAATTCGCTTGGCGAGATTCGAGCCGATGAATCCAGATGCCCCTGTAATGAATACTGTTTTATAATCCACTTTTTCTTCTCCCCTCATATAAAGTCATTTCAGTCTATCTAAGTGAAACAAAATCCAAATTGCACTGATTGGATATCCAGCAGTGACAAGTAATCTCTTATACCAAGTATTGAGTTCCTTCATTACCGTTGTATAAGGAATATGAGAGAGCATAGCACAGCGCGAAGTGTTAACAATATATACCGGGACACGCTTATTATAAAAGAACTCATCGAAAAGCTCATTCGTATAAAACACCCCGGCGTGATAAAACGTTCGATATCTTTGATTCGTATGGACTTTTCCCTTTCCTAAGCTGTCCTCTGACTCTGTATGATACAATCCATACACATCATTAACACACCATTGATCATACTCTCTATTGATGACTTCCCAAACAGTATTTTCCAAAACGAATTTAGTATCATCATAGACAGGAAACTTATACCGAATGTGAATGTCAACTCTCCTACAGCAATGCTTCTCACCTTCATATTTCAGCAAAATTTTTCGCTGTGCCTTACCAGACTTTTCATTGATATCTTCTGGATATGGCTCACCAACCAATTGAAGGGTATTTGCGTCCATTTCCCTTCCCGATACACACCAGATATGGTCATACCTTTCTTTCGGTATCGAATTCCATGTTCGTATCATTAACTCTACTGCATTGGGTGTCAACTCATCATCCGAGTCAAGTGTAACAACATATTTTGTCTGGAGAAACTGATATGAATAGTTGACAGCTGTATGTCTCCCACCGTTTTCTTTCCAATAGTACCTTATAGGAAAATCCGCTTCTTCTTGTAATCTTTCAACTAGTTCTGAGGTTCCATCGGTTGAACCATCATCTATAATCAGCCATTCAAAATCTTTACACGTCTGGGCCTTTAAGCTATTAAACGCTCTTCTTAAGGTATGAGCTCTATTGTAAGCAGGTGTAAATACTGTTATTGTTTTCATCTGTTTTTCCTTCTTTCAAGGAACGTCATCAAGACAGCCATATTATTTCTATTTAATACAATGATTAACATATAAATCACTATGCAAACAAGTATTGTAACAATTTGCCTAAGGACGCTACCAGTTGGCCCATTCAATGCAATTGCAACAAGGCTCATGCAGAATACTGCGAAAAAAGTGTATCCGACATTTTTTACTACGTCAATAAATTTCACTTTAAACACTCTATCAAGTACCACTATATCAATTACAATCGGAAGCAACCGAATTAAGCAACTCACAACACTCAATGTATCAAAACCTGCTTTTGCAGATATATAAATGGCAGGAACGTAAACAAGCAAATATGCCACCTGTATATAAAAAGATACCTGCGGTTTCCCTTTACTACGATAGACCTCGCTTGCCATATTGCTAAAAACAATAGTAAGAGAGCTAACTAATGCCCACAAGCCCATAAAATCGGTTACTTCCAGCCAAGAATCACCTAGCAAAATCTGAACTGCCAATTTTCTGTAAAGGCAAATACCAACTCCCATCGGAACAACAGCTAAAGCCAGCATTTTCTGAAATTTTTTAAAAGTATCCATATACTCTTTGGCGTTGTCCTGAGCTCTCGATAATGAGCTGAATAGCACAGGAGTAATTGCCGAAGTAAACAATGCCATATACGAATTGATTGTTGTCATTCCCGTTCTATATAGTCCTAGATAATAAGAATCCAGCACCCTTGCAACAATAAATATATTCGCTTGTCCTGCAAACCATATTGAAAGAGTTTCGCATAAATTCCACAAACTAAAAGACAGCATCTTCTTAAAGATAGTAAAATCAACAAGAATTTTAGGCTTATACTTTGAGAGAATGCAAACGGCAATTGCTATAAATGCTTGCTGGGATACAGTGCCGATGACTAGCGCCCAATACGATCTCAAGATAAAAGCTAACGGAACCGTAACAATCAAAGGAACCAACGAACTTCCTAATCTAACGCAGAAAAGTGGCTTGAACTCTAAATCACGTCGAAACCTAGCTATAACTATACTTGAAAAAGAAGTACACAGAACAGCCAACGCTGCAACTGCCAAACCATTGGCCGCCTCTGGATTACCAACGGCATTTGCAAGCTGTTTGCGGAATACAAAAATCAGAAGATAAATAATAGAAGATAATGACAAATTAGCCGTAAAAGCTACATTTGAATTATCATTGAGTTCACCGATTGAATCATATTCCTTCTGTATTACATATTTCTGAAATCCGGCGTCTGTAAAAATATCAGCAAAACTAGTAATTATTGTAATTGACGCAACAACTCCATACGCTTCTGGTGCAAGCAGTCGTGCCAAAATCATATTAACTATTGGTGCAGCAGTCTTTGCTGTTACTTCTGCCAACACAGACCACTTTGTTGCATTTGCGACCTTATTTGTCATTTTGCTAGTGTTCTCCTGTTTTTTACATTTTACTTCTGAGGAAGAACTATTCTTTCTCCCATTATCTTATCTGCTTCATATGTAATATCTGTATCCCACCCGCTTTGAGAGAAAAATGTCATTTCCCCGAAATAAACCTGTCCATTGATTTCGTACAGGTCTATCCGAACTTCCGGAATTTCTTCTGCAAGTTTTTCAGCGATTGAAATCATTTCATCATAGTTCTGAGGCCGAAGCTTTTTCAATTCTGATACATCTAAATCTGGATACGGACAATATGGAAGATAGTTCCAGTTTCTATCAAAATAATGGTATCTTACTCCTCTAGACGAGAATCGTCCTTCACAAAGGAATACACTATCAAATTTCCCGTTAAAGCACTGCAGTTTATAATCGGTCAGTTCTCCTCTATCTCTATCCTGCATGAACTTTTCAGCAATGATCCTTCTTTTTACATCTCTATAGGGGTACTCTCTTGAATAGAGAAAATAATTCTGTTGCAGTCCCTTATTCAACTCATACCGAGCCTTATCAATGTCCAGCTTACTTTTATCTTTGCAAATGCACATTCCGAGGCCGCTATTATGATTACATTTTAACACAAATTGATTTGGCAATGACTCAAAATCAATGTCTTCCGCTTTATCCCAAACACCAAGCAAGGGGATTAAATACTTCTCTCCAATCATCTTTTTGATATATGCGCGGACTTCATATTTATCGACATACGTCGTATATTCAGGCCGTCGATTATACAATTTTAGCCATTGGAGCTTTTCGTTTAATGTAATCGGATTATCAAGGTCTAATTTCCTACCGAAAACAGCTTTGAATCTCCTGCGCAGATATTCTTCATCCGGCATAGAATTGTACTTTCCCCGAGCTGAATCAATTAAAAATCTGTAATCAGCATTCGTTAGATACTTAATTCCTGCAGCAATATATTTTGTCGGCTTATGCATATAACTACTCCTCTCAATGATTACTTTCACGGTTTAGACTTTTAACTTGCAAAAAGAAAATCATAAAATAGAAATAAGTATCCTTTGCGAAATATGACACCTGCATGAAATCCATTAGTAATTGTAAAATAAAAAAAGTAACACATAAAACCGTGATCTCATCATACTTTTTCATTCCGCTCATTAACCGCTTAAAACAGCACAAGTAACTGCTATAGAATGTAACGATTCCCAAAATGCCACCGCACGCCAAAATTTCAATGTAATTATTATGTAAATACGTATCTCGCCCTATAATGAATAGCGAATTTCCAATCCCAATTCCCTGTATTGGTGTCTTGAAAAATTGTTCCAAGCCAATTTCAATGAACCATGCTCTTCGCATTGTAGATTCATCGACTCTTCCTTGCCCAGTAAACTGATTAAGTGTTTGAAGCAGTCTTTCTGTTACGGGTCTGAATGCCGGAATTGACCATATGGCCATAACCGCTAAAACACCAACAATACATACCAGAACAAATTTCAAGATTGTTTCAGCAGGTTTTGTACTTTGGCCGATGCTTCTAGTCATGTAAACGAAAAAAATACCAAACAACAAAATAATAAACGCTTTTCTGCTGCCAGAAGCAATAACCATTAGCAAGGCTGGTACTGAGAAAATTAGACTGATAGAGAAGTGTTTATTAATAATTTTGGAAAATGTAATTATTAAGGAATAAGCAGCCATCATACCGATGGCATTGACATTTGTAAATTCATTATCTATTCGATTTCCCGCTGCTATCAAAGATCTAATTGTATTAAGTCCATAATAGTAAATCGAATAAATAGCAACAATATATCCTGCCCACATCACACAATCGAGCAAACGGCTAGAGTCTTTGTCATCCCGATAATATGTGTATATAAAGTACATGCATATTAAAGTCTGCACAACAGTAGACATTCTTCTTATTGTGTATGTTCCGTCAATCGCCCATAAATATGACGCAAAGCCATACAGTAAAAACAGTATAGTACAAAGATGAAAGGGTTCAATTGCAATATTCACCTTCCAGCCATTTCTAATAGCCCCCAGCCCAAATATCACAACTGTTAATCCAAGATAAACATACTTTCCCCATGTCTCCGTAGAGAATACCGTGAATGAAACCAACCATAATGTTGTAAGCATTACGATTAGCTTATCAATAAATCTATCACTTGTCTTTTCCATCTATTTCACTCTCTGTAAACAAATATTCAAGCCATTCGCCCATTACTGTCTCCGTGCGAAAATGAGCAGCCGACTCTTTTCCGTATTGTCCGAGTCTAATTCGTTTTTCTTTATTACTGATTACTTCCTCAATAGCATCTGCTAGTCCATTTGCATCACCACATGAAACCAAAATTCCATTCTCATTATTTCTAATCAAGGTATGTGGTCCCCCACAAGGACAATCAGTTGAGATTACCGGTATTCCAACTACCATTGCTTCCATAAGTGCATTAGGGAGTCCTTCATAATCTGATGAAAGAACAAAGCAACTGCTCTGTTTTAGTTCATCTTTAACATTACCAACTTCTCCCATAAAACTGACAAACGAATCAATTCCTAATTCACTTGCCAGTTCTTTAAGGTTATTTTCTTCGGATCCTTTTCCGCATATCTTTAGCTTATATTCCGGATATTTCTCGTGAACCCGTGCAAATGCATTCAATAAGAGTGCATGATTTTTCTGTGGGTAAAGGCGCCCCACTGAGAGAATAGTTTTATCCTCACCCTTCCACGCTGTGTTAAAGAAAGATGAATCAACAGGATTAAGAATGATTCTCCCCTTTTTTTGAACTGCAACAGGAAAATATTCCGAAGCTTGTTCTGTTTGAAAAACACAGCCATCTGCGAATCGAAAAACAAATCCAGCAATCCACTTTTTTAAGCCTGTTCCGTATTCCCTATAAGGATCATTTCTTACAGAGACTACTTTTCTGCATCGCATTCCCATAGTCGCCAGCAGCATTCGATAGTTTGGTGGGCCCATAAATGAAAGGACAACATCCGGATTTTCCTCTTTCACTATCTTTCTTAGGGCAATTACTCGTGCGATATTTTTATTTCTTCCCAGTTTTCCGTTCCTGTCCAGGAACACTCGATGAACTCGCGGATCAAGCGAATGCTCCGCCTTGCTCTCATCTGGAATAATATCATTCACAAGAATTGTATAAACTCCTCTATTGGAAAGAAATCCGCTCAATACGCTCATAACACGCTGAGCTCCGCCTCTTTGCATTGAATCAATATAGAGAACCGCCTTTTTCATATTTTTTCTATCCTTTGCCATGACATTTTTTGTATGATACACTTTCTTTAATTCGCCCATACAGCAATGAAAATAGTATTGTTGTTGCCACAACGCATATCGCAACGATTCTACTATCGCTTATGTAATGTGAGAACAAGCAAATAAAAAAGCTATGCCATAAATATATATAATACGAATTATTTCCGATAATTTCAGATAGTCTAAATTGGCTGGCTCTGCCTTCTACTATTGTTAGCAATACAGCAACGAACAGCAATGCAGCCAATATCATTAGAGCAACACAAATATACGTGCTTGGTATTCCGTAAAAACCTATTTTATACTCTGAAATCATTCTATGAAGAAAATCCACCGCTAGGAAAAGGCAGAAAATGCCTATTTTTCTTCTTTTCCCTTTAATCACCTTGATTTTTTCCTCATATTCTCCACAGACTAAGCCAAAAATGAAACAAGGAGAAGATACATACCACCAAGAGCCCAAATCCGTGATTGAAGCAAATACACTAAATATGATCCATGCAATTCCATACCCTATCATTGGGATGTTCTTTTTTTCAAACAGATAGAACAAGATATACATTGCAAGGATTTCAACCACATACCATAATGTAGAATTACTCAGCTGAAATCCAACACATCGCAGAAAAAGACCATTATAATCATTATTAAAGTACGCTGTCAATAACGCATGGCATGTCTCTGCAATAAGGAATGGAAAATAAATGTCCGCAATTTTCTTCTTTAAAAATCCATCCAAATAATGCGGATTGTTCCTGATTGATTTCTTCAATCCATATCCACTGTAAAAGAAGAAAACTCCAACGAACAAATACCCCCCCCGAACAGGAAAAAGCCCATCCACCACCATGGAGAACTCACCAAATGGCTCAGCATAATATAGATTGCTGCAATCCCTTTCATTTCTGTTGCAACATCCTTCTTCAGAAAGGGTATTCGATTCATTAATACTTCCTCCAAACCATCTTATTGACCACGTTGACATAACCCTGAATGATGCGAACCACCTTCATGGACACGGTCTCGTCCACATAGTCGGGGCAGGGCTTACCCAGAACGCCCTTCTGTTTCATCTTGATAGCCATATCAGTGGCATTGAGCAGTTCCCGGGTGGTAATGCCAGCCAGAATGAAGTCACCGGCTTCCAATGCCTCGGGACGCTCGGTGGAGGTGCGGATGCACACGGCAGCGATGGGATGACCGATAGACAGATAGAAGCTGCTCTCCTCAGGCAGAGTACCGGAGTCGGAGACGATTGCCAGAGCGTTCATTTGCAGCTTGTTGTAGTCGTTGAAGCCCAGTGGCTCGTTGACCCGGACGCGAGGGTCCAGCTGGAAGCCGCTCTGTTCCAGACGGTGCTTGCTGCGGGGATGGCAGGAGTACAGGATGGGCATATCGTATTTTTCTGCCAGCGCATTGATGGCGGTGAACAGGCTCAGGAAGTTCTTTTCAGAGTCGATGTTCTCCTCCCGGTGGGCGGACAGCAGAATATACTTGTCCTTTTCCAGCCCCAGACGCTCCAACACATCGCTTCTCTGGATTTTCTCCAGATTCATGTGCAGCACCTCTGCCATGGGAGAACCGGTCTGGTAGGTGCGCTCCTTGGGCAAACCGGTATCTGCCAGATACTTCCGGGCAAACTCGGAGTAGCACAGGTTCACGTCAGAGATTACGTCCACGATACGGCGATTGGTCTCCTCGGGCAGGCACTCATCCTTGCAGCGGTTGCCGGCCTCCATGTGAAACAACGGAATGTGCAGCCGCTTCGCAGAGATGGCAGACAGGCAGGAGTTGGTATCGCCCAGCACCAGATAGCCCTCCGGCTGCAATTCGGACAGAAGCTCATAGCTGCGCCCCAGAATGTTGCCGCAGGTCACTCCCAGATTCTCGCCCACCACGGGCACCAGAATGTCAGGGCCAAACTCTCCGAAGGTGTTTTTCAGCTCGAAATCCTCCCAGAACACGGTGGAGAGGTTTCTGTCCCAGTTCTGGTTGTAGTAGACCACGCAGCAGTCAAAGTATTCCCGGCAACGCTTGATAACCGCAGCCAGTCGGATAATCTCCGGACGGGTACCGCAACCAATCATGACCTTGGTACGACCGTCGTTTTTCCATTTAAAATTGTGTTCCATATCATTCTCCTATTGACAACCAGTATCTTCTTTTACACCGGCTCGAAGAAGGTGTCCGGGTGGTTCGGGTTGAAAATTTCGTTGCAGGTCATCACCGTCACCAGATTCTCCGTTTCCGACAGGTTGATAATGTTGTGCGTCCAGCCGGGAATCATGTGGACAGCCTCAATTTTGTCCCCGGAAACTTCAAACTCCACCGTTTCTCCAGTGTTGATGTTTCGCTCCTGAATCAGTCCGTGACCTGCCACCACAATGAACAGCTCCCACTTGGAGTTGTGCCAGTGCTGCCCCTTGGTGATTCCGGGACGGCTGATGTTGATGGACACCTGACCGCAATCGGCGGTGTGTACCAGCTCTGTAAAGGAACCACGGTTGTCCACGTTCATTTTCAGAGCGTACTTAAATTTGTCTGTGGGCAGATAGGTCAGGTACAGGGAATACAACTTCTTAGCAAAGGAACCGTCTGGCATCTTGGGCATCATGAGGGTACTCGGCTGTGCCTTGAACTCTTGCAGCAGATCCACGATCTCGCCCAGTGTTACCTTGTGTGTCACAGGGACGCAACAGTAACGACCATCTGCTTGCAGAACAGTCTCCACACCGTCAAATTCACAGTGCTGCTCCTTGCCTTCCAGCAAGTCGAACATCCCTTCTACCAGGTCATCGATGTACAGCAACTCCAACTCGGTGCTGCGGTCATTGATGGTGAAGGGCTCGTCATTGGCAACTGCCCAGCAGAAGGTGCTGACAGCACTGTTGTACTTGGGGCGGCTGTGTCCCATCAGGTTCACAAAGCGATAGACAGCCACCTTTGCCCCGGTCTCCTGAGCATACTGGAAGAACAGCTCCTCGCCAGCCTTCTTGCTGCGACCGTACTCGCTGTTGCCGAAGCGACCAGCCAGCGTGGCCTGAATGGAAGAAGACAGCATGATGGTTGCCTTATTGTTGTGCTTTTTCAGGCAGTTCAGCAGATCAGAAGCAAAACCGAAGTTGCCTTTCATGAAATCCTCCGGGTTTTCCGGACGATTCACCCCTGCCAGATTGAACACGAAGTCTGCTTTCTGGCAGTACTCGTCCAGCTCCGCCGGGGTAGAATCCAGATCGTACTCGTAGATTTCTTCAATATTCAATGCCGGGCGGGTCTTATTTTTCCCATCCCGGATGTTTTTCAGGTTGTTGCACAGGGCAGTTCCCACCATACCCTTGGCACCTGTGACTAGAATGTTCATTGTTTCACCTCTGAATGTACTGCGGTGCAGTCCGGAATGTCTGCGCCATCCGGCACGGTTGCATGATTGCAGATGGTGCAGTTGCTGCCGATGCGGGCAAAGTTCCCCACCGTTGCGCCTGTGCGAACTACGCTGTTGGTGTAGATAAGGGCGTAGTCCCCTACCGTCGCATCACAGTGGACCTCTGTTCCGGCATTCAGCAGAACACCGTTGCCAACGGACGCACCATTCTGGATACAAGCGTTTTGCAGCACCACACAGCCGTATCCCATCTTGGAATACGGACTGATATAGGCACTGGGAGCAATGATGTTGGGGAACGCATAGCCAAGTGCTTTTGCCTTCTCATACACCTGTGCTCGGAACCGATTATTGCCGATTCCCACCACCAGCAAGCCGTACTCCTTCCGCAGCTCCGGCAAATCAGCAAGACCGCCAACCACCGGAATGCCGCAGATTTCAGCACCCGCAGGCTGTCCATCATCCACAAAGGCACAGTCGTATTGGAGCATCGCCTGCTCCGCCACCATGCGCCCGAAGCCACCGGCACCAACAAGCAGCAGTTTTTCTTTAGACATTCGGGATGCCCTTCAGTGCGTTCTGGACATATTCGGTGGTCAGGATCTTCTTAACAGTGCCTTCCACATCCAGACGCTCCGTGTTATGGCTGGTATAGGACTCGTCAGCCATAGTATGTACCTCGCCCTTGACCACGAACTTGTCGTAGTTCAGGTCACGGTTGTCAGCGGCAACACGGAAGTAGTGACCCATATCCTGGCTGCGCAGACGCTCCTCACGGGTCATCAGGGTCTCGAACAGCTTCTCGCCGTGACGGGTGCCGATGATGTTGGTGCCGGTATCGCCGAAGAGCTGCTGGACTGCCTTTGCCAAATCGCCGATGGTGGAAGCATCAGACTTCTGGATGAACAAATCACCGGGATTTGCATGTTGGAAAGCGAACAAGACCAAATCCACAGCCTCGTCCAGGTTCATCAGAAAGCGGGTCATGTTGGGGTCGGTGATAGTGATGGGGTTGCCAGCCTTGATCTGGTCGATGAACAGAGGAATGACAGAGCCACGGCTGCACATGACGTTGCCGTAACGGGTGCAGCAGATGGTGGTGCCGCCCCGCTCCGCAGCTACACGGGCATTGGCGTAGATGACGTGCTCCATCATGGCTTTGGAGATGCCCATGGCGTTGATGGGATAGGCTGCCTTGTCGGTGGACAGGCAAACGACACGCTTAACACCGGCGTCAATAGCGGCGTGCAGGACGTTATCAGTACCGATGATGTTGGTCTGGACGGCCTGCATGGGGAAGAACTCGCAGGAAGGAACCTGCTTCAGTGCGGCAGCATGGAAGATGTAGTCAACACCGGGCATAGCGTCACGGATAGACTGAGGATTGCGGACATCGCCGATATAGAATTTCACCTTCTTGGCGTTCTCCGGGTGCTTGGCCTGAAGCTCATGGCGCATGTCATCCTGCTTCTTCTCGTCACGGGAGAAGATGCGGATTTCCTTCAAATCGGAATCCAGGAAGTGCTTCAGAACGGTGGAACCAAAAGAACCAGTACCACCAGTGATCATAAGGGTTGCGTTATCAAATGCAGACATTTTTATTGTTCCTCTCTATTATCCATTTCTTTTCTCAATTAGTTTTTTATGTTCAGCAATTTCATCTTCAGTAAAACGCATTTTGATGATCTTTGCCGGACACCCCCCCACTATAGCGTATGGGGGTACATTCTTATTAACTAAAGCTCCCGCTGCAATGACCGCCCCTTCCCCAACAGTTACTCCTTTGAGTATGGTCGAGTTAGCACCAATCCAATTGTCACCAGAGAAAACAACATCCTGATCATCACTGTCACGCTTATCCGAGTCCTTAACCTCATACATTCTTTTACCTAACACATCAATCCGATGGTTTCCAGTGATAACCGATACATTCGGTCCGAACATAACATAGTCACCGATAATCACCTTTGCCCGCGTAGATAACAAAAGGCAGTTTGCTCCAATGGAAACATAATTTCCAGTATACACGTTTTTCCATGTCCCTCTTGAGTTCTTTCCAATATTCACATGAGTACCATGTTTTGCTAACTGCATCCTCATAAAAGGCACATATATGAATTTATGCCACACTCTTTCTACAAGGTCCAACGATTCAAATACGAATCTCATTATAAACCTCCTGAATTTTTTGGAACACCACCACATCCTTATAAGCACAAGCAACCTTGTTCAGATTCCACGCAGACATTTCAGCTCGAACTTTCTGCGGACGGATTTTTTCTATTGCTCGTACTATTTCCTCGCTTGACATAGTGTCGATGATTATACCGCCACATGTCTCAATCATTTCAGCATTAGAGCCAACATTTGTTGCAATTATTGGCAAGCCTGATGCCATCGCTTCCAGCATAACCATTGAGAACCCCTCTGTATAGCTAGGAAAAAGAAATGCGTCAGCTTTTCGCATTAGACTAATTGCTTCCGTGTGTTCTTTTCTTCCATAGAAAACAACATTATCTGGAGCCTGTATTTTAGAAATTTCATCCGAAACCGGTCCAATCAAGTGAAACACAACATCCTTCTCTTCACGAGCTGCGTCAATGATTTCGCGGATGCCTTTTTCTTGTTTTACATGTCCAACGTAAACTATGTTTTTCAATTCCTCCGCTATAGAGCTATGTGGTTGAATTATACTGCCGTCTACTGCGTTTGGAATCTTATCTGCTTTTCTGCCAGATATTTTATTAACATAGGACAATGACGTTTGATTTAAAACTAGGATTCTATCAACAGAATCAAAGATATACTTTCCAAGTCTTATTGCAGTCTTTCCTTTTAGCTGATCTTGAATATTACAATGACAATGAAAGACTATGTGATGTTTGTGCGATAGTGCTACGCAGAGAGCATCTCTGATTATCCCAGTAGTACTACACGCAGAACAAATGTGAATTACATCAATCTGTTTCTTTCTAAGGATCGATAGATAATTCATGATTATTCTAAAAAAACGTTTAGCCTCTGGAAGCAGAGGAATTCTTCCACCTTTATGAAGCGCTCTTTCTCCAATAAAAGCTGTATTAACAGTGTACACTTCATTGATATTTTCACTATCTTTTAGGTACTGTTCAGTCCAGGTTGCCATTCCACCATTTGGAGGTGGAAGCGGTGAAACAAGTAGAACCTTCATTTCTTATCTCCAACAACTAATCTAGCATATTCTTTGCTGTTTTTAGAATTCAAGAAATGCAAAAACAATTTATCACTACATACCGTGACATTGCTTTCTTTAACTGCCTTAATTGCTTTTCTGAGATTCTGCGGCTGGTCTGGCTCTGTCAAATAATATCCCGGCACTTGGGCTATCCATCGTCCAAACTTTGATTGATTACCAAAACAAAAAATAATTGGTTTCTGGCATGCAATGCAAGTAGCAGTTTTACTTGGCAGAGCCGTTCGATAGATGTTGGGTGCAAGAGGAATCACATTTACATCTGCCATAGCATAAATGCTAGGAGCCAACTCTGATGGCTGTATCGGCCAGAAAGAAATATTGCTTAACCTTTCCGCTTCGCGTTGAAGTCGTTCCTTATACATGCCATCTCCAAAAATATGAAAGTGAATGTCTTCTTCATCCTGCATAAGTTTTGCGGTTTCTACTACCACATCTACATTCTGCATGGTGCCAATGTTACCCGCATAAACCACATTAAACTTACCCGCAGATAAAAACTTCGCTATTTTTTCGCTATATACGTCTTCATAACGGTACAAACTATCAGTATAGCTCCAGTTATACACAACCTTAGTTCTTTGCGAATCTGCACCTTTTTCAATCAGCAACTCTTTCATATCTTCGGAAATTGTAATTATTTGATCCGCATGACGGTAGGCATACCGTTGCTCTGCTGAAAGAATTTTATACACTATTCCTTTCGCATTACCGATATAGGCGGCATTTTCCGGAAAGATGTCCTGCACATTGTAGGTTAGTCTTGCCTTTGGCAATAATCGCTTAACCATAAATGCCATAACTCCTGCGGCATTACTTGATTGATTAAAAACAGCCTCACAATCTCTGTGTTTCCAAATCGCTTTACGGCAGCGCCAAATATACTCCAATCCCGTGAGATATCTTCCAGCCAAATTTCCTTTAGCCGCCATTTCACACGGTACACAATCCGTTGTTACACCAAGATTGACAAGTTCTTTTGGCAGGGCATCGAGTGATCCCCCCGTATCCTGTTGAATAATATGTACGGTATGGCCATTAGCGTATAGTGCCTGAACTATAGCTACCAACAAGTGTTCTGATGGCGTTCTTCTGTCAAAGCTGCCATCCATCCACATCAATACTTTCATTCAATATCTCCATTACAACGTAAACGGCACTAGACGTTACTAAATGACTAGTGAACATATGTCATCGTCCGATTCTTACGAGGTTCTTGCCTTTTCTGTATTTGTCAAATGCATCGGCAATTTTTATTGAAACATCTTCTTCTATGCTACTAACATTTTCCACGCTGTTGATTGCTCGTATAAAAGCTGCCATTTCGTAACGGATGCCTTCACCTTCCAGTTGGTAAAAATATCGCTTGTTGTCCGTTTGATTCTCAAATCTAACTTCAAAATAATCTGTTTTCCACCAGGGAGCTGGAACATATACATAGCCTTTTGTTCCTGAGATAATGAGTTGCCCCTCTGCTTTTACGCCCATACCAACTCTGGCTGTTGCCACTGCATTGGGATAAATCAAATTCATCTGGGTAAACCTGTCATAATGTTGTTGCTGATCATAAAAACTTGAAACAAATTGTTCCGCACAGTCATTCGTACCCAGCAACTGATAAATTGGGAGCAGTGCCGTTGGCATCCAAGCCTCAAATCCTGACCACACATGATTCCGTTCTTCTAGGGTTGGTGCTTTTTCCCTTAGACTAGTACAGACCGAATCTATTGACACTACCTGCCCAATCTTTCCACTTTTTATCAGTAGAAGGAGTCGATCATACGCAGTGGCATACGCAGTTTTGATTGACTCCATGAGAATGACCTGATGTTGCCTTGCTGATTCGAAAAGTTCCCTTACTATTCCCGGATTAGTTGCTATCGGTGATTCAACCAGGACGTGCTTACCAGCATCTATCGCTTTGCGTATCTGCTCCTCATGCTGTTGTGGAACACTAACCAGATAGACCGCATCACACTTTCCCAAAAGTGACTCAAAGGTTTTGCAGTTTTCGATGCTTCCATCTACTTCTTTCAGAATTTCTGCATTTTCCGAATATACTGCAGTTACCTCAACACCGTTGACAAAAACAGACTCGTTTAAATGCTTGAGCAATAAAGGGTCTTCTCCAACAAGCCCCAGTCTAATTTTTCTCTTCTCTGCTCTAATTTCAGAACTAGAAATCCCCTCGGTTCTCGGAAGATATACTACCTTACAATAGTCATTCAGATAGTCAAACTTCCCAACCCAATCAGAGCCAACCGTGAAAATATCTACACCGTACCTGCGAATGTCGTCTATCTTTTGACCCTCGTATTCCTCCACAATGATCTTATCCGCAAGCCCTGTAGCACGTACTGCCTCAATGCGCTCCATCAATGACTGCTGCACATTGATTTTTCCGCGAGTTTTATCAAAGTCATCTGCCGTGACACCTACAATTAAGTAATCACCCAGTGCTTTTGCGCGTTCCAATAGCTTAATATGACCATAGTGAAGCAAGTCATAGGTACCATATGTAATCACTTTTACCATATCTTGCTTCCCTCCACACAATCAAAGAAGTCCACGCTTTTGCAAATCCTTAAATGCATTCACAAGCGTAGTATTGTCCTCTTTTGTTAACGCACCAATATGGCCAACACGGAAAATGGTTTCCTTCATTTCACCACCGTTGGGACAAATCCAGATACCATACTCATCCTTAAGTGTTGTAAAAACATCGTATGCCGAAACATTCAAGGGATGTAACGGCGTTACCGCATTGGACATTGATTCCGAAACAATCTCAAACGGAAGTCCCTTGATTTTTTCTCTAAAATCCCGGGCAAGCTCAGAAATCTTCTTAGTTTCGCTCTCGACGCCACCAGCGGCTTCAATTTCCTTCAATCGAACATTAATCTGTCGAAGTGTTCCAACCGCTGGCGTGAAAGGAGTCTGCCCCCGTTCACCATCCTTTAGCGCCGATTTCAGGTTCAGATACATACACTTTACTTCACGGTTCTCTATCCGTTTGACAGCCTCACTCGACAGAACAATCACTGATACACCCGGAGGGCAAGCCAACGCTTTCTGGGATCCCGTAATCATCACCTGAACGCCTAATCGCTTCATCTCAAACTCATCCGCTAGGAATGAGCTGATAGCGTCAACAACCAGAAAGATTCCATTTTTCTTGCAGAACTCACTGATCATTTCCATGTCGTAGTGAACGCCCGTTGATGTTTCATGAACATTAACTAGGAAGCCTGTAAAGCCCTTACCATCGTATAAAGCCAGTTGCTCTCTATTTAACGCCTTACCCGGCTCCAAGCGAATCTCCTCATAGGGGATTTCATGAATTTGACACAGTTCCACAAAGCGTTGTCCAAAGCTACCGCCATTTACAACCAAGACCTTGTCCGTCTTGTCAAAGACATTCATAACAGTGGCTTCCATAGATGCCGTTCCAGACCCAGTAATAAACACAACTCTGGCATTATCTTCTGCCTTTGCAAATTTTTTCATCAGATTCTCGTTTTCAATCATGATGGTCGAAAACTCAGGGGTTCTAAAGTACGGAACCTGTTCAGCTCCAATAGAGCGCACTGCATCATCCGACATTACCGGACCAACTGTAAAATTAAGCATTGATATCCCCACCTATCTTATTTAAAAGTTTTTTCGTGCAGATTTCAGTCGCATGGCCACCAACTTCAATATGACGGTCTCTAAATGCCTTTGCCTTTTGGCTTTCCAAATCGTAATCCGCGTTTAGGATATAGCTGAGAACCTCGTCCTCTGTATGACAAATTCCTGATGGAATTTCCTTATCCAAGTCGAAGTAGAATCCACCGCGAGCCTTATTGTAATCTTCAAAGTCATACCCAAAGCACACAATCGGTCTCCCCAGAATGCAGTAATCCATGATAATACTGGAGTAGTCCGAAATGAGGTAATCTGCTACCATTAACAAATCATTTACTACGGGATAATCCGATCCATCTCGAACAAAATCATTAAAGCGAATGCCGAGCAGCTGTCTAGTATTCACATGAGCCCGAATAATGAGGACATAATTATCGCCCAATTCATTCTCCCACTTTTCCAGGTTGATGGGAGGCTTCAGGTTACAGGTCTTGCCGCCATCCGTAGATTCCCTCCACGTCGGCGCATACAAAATCACTCTTTTATTCTCCGGAATACCAAATTGTTTCCTCAGCTCTTTTTTCTTTTCTTCTGTGCACGAATAGAGCGCATCATTTCGCGGCAGCCCAGATAACAAAAGATTCTCCGGAAGAACTCTAAAGTCCCGTGTAATAATCGGCTCCTCATATTTTCCAGATATACAGAAATAATTGATATGATCCCAGTTGAAATCATTTCGTCCTTCCACTGCATTACCCATTAAATTGATTGCCGGGCCATGCCATGTGTTCATATAAATCTGGGATTTCTTCTTATATTTCAATCCCCGTTCAATATTTACACTTGCAACCCAATATTTAGCTTTCAACGTGGTAATAAAGTACTTTGGCGTATCTATTTTTACTTTATCACACGTCAGCTGCGGAAAATCTTCTGGATGTTCAAACGCCCATACATAGTGATAGCCTTCTCCGCCCTTTGTATTCCTCATATACTCGTAGATGGCTCTAGGCGAATCATTATATTGTTTTCCGCTGAACGAAACAAATAGAATCATTTTTTCGTCAACTTTTACGAATAGTCCAATAAATTTCAAAACTGCGCTACCCGCCCCTATAAAAAAACTCATAAGCCACGGCGTATGTTTAAGAAGATACTCCAGTTTCCGCTTCATCGTTATAGATCCCTCTCAAATCAATTTCCAAATTCTTTGTTATATAGGTTTTTCCGCCAAGATCATACTTGTATTTTTCTGTTCCTCTCAACAGGTTTAAGCACCGGATTTTTTCCGAATGGTAACACTCTTTAATAATTTCATTACACAAAATCAGTCCAGGACTGTATCGTCTATACTTTTCGTTTATCGCAAGGCGCGGTACCAGGATAGAGCCCTTATCTATAAATCCCTCTAAAAATGCCGCTACCTCTCCGTCAATTAGCAGCGCACAAACTGTCCCATGCTCCTTAACAACTCCCTTTGATACATAATCAGCATAATGTCCGATTTGCGTTGACAAGCCTGTTCCATATCTACTTTGAAGTCTACCTTGATATACTTTCATGCACTCTTTATGCAACTGCCGTTTTTCTGTACCCCCCCCATAAAATTTACATTCATAGACCTTTTGATCTGTTGACATGCGGTTGTACGCCGTTCTAATATTCTGCTTTGCGTGCTTTGTCAAAGAAGAGAAATAGTTATCATATGTTTCTTCTTCCAACTGCACCGCAACATTTTCAACATCGGCTTCCGAAAGAAGCTCTCGTTCTTCCACAATTGATTTTATTGCTGCATAGGTTTTGGATTTCGCATCAATAAATCTCACACAAAACACATGAATGCTGTTTCTCTTGAGAAAATCAAAGAACGTCTCAAATGCTTCTGTTAGCTTTTGAAGAGAAATATCGCCATAAATACAATCCACATAGTCAAAGCACTCAAGACTTCCAAGCAGATAACATACTCCGTTTTTTATTCTTGTGTGTATCAGAACCAGATCTGTGTTTTCTTCTTGCAATACAAAAGACCGTACCTTTGTCTGGCATTTTAGTAAATATCTGAAGCCCAATACATTTTCCAGCATTTCTGATGTCTGAAAAAATCCTTGAACCTTCACTTTATCAAATTTTTTATTAACTTGAACCCCATTTTTGATTTCAATAACATTCACTATGCTTATTCCTCCACCAAAACAGCCCAGACTCATTCTCCAAGAGTCTGAGCCGTTTTTCCTTATAAAGCTCTACTAATCGTCCTCAGCAGTGTGAGTCACACTGCTGCTATGTCCTGTACCGCTGCAATGAACGTTTCTGCGACAAATCATTGCCACAGTAGCTCCCGTCTTTATCCCTGATGACACTATCTGCGTCAGCCGCTCACCAAACCTTTGCTCACACTCGCTTGCGTGAGAATATCATCGGCGCGGAGGTCTTTTCATCGCCTTTTCGGTGATTTTCAACCCTTTGTTATGGAAAGACCTATGTTTATTCCTGATGCCACTTTTCTCGGATTTTCGTCTGGTTTTGTCTACATTGCTATAAAACCAGGCTATATATCCATCACTTTTTGCCACTCATGGCAGTCGTCTGCCCCTCAGAAACTCCCTCGGTGCTCTCCGGCATAAACAGGATCTTCACCGTAGCCAGCATGATCTTCAGGTCCTCGACCAGGCTGGGGTGGGCAATATACATCAGGTCCATTTGCAGCTTATCAT